>Ga0190265_10002013_pt1 | contig 13521 bp, 8 predicted proteins | sample Popmic124T_FD_133135 | JGI IMG/M metagenome (GOLD analysis project Ga0190265, IMG submission 133135) | Populus adjacent soil microbial communities from riparian zone of Indian Creek, Utah, USA - 124 T | ecosystem: Environmental > Terrestrial > Soil > Riparian zone | place: USA: Utah | collected... | reverse complement strand
GATCCTCTCCAGGTAGTTGCTGGGGAAGGTCTGGAAGTAGAGGGTGCGGTCGAAGTCCGTGGTGGCGTTGTAGCGCCCGCCGATCGAGGAGACGAAGTTCTTGTGCTCCTCGGGGCCGACGTTGGCCGAGCCCTTGAACATGATGTGCTCGAAGAGGTGAGCGAAGCCGCTGCGCCCCTTGCGCTCATCCTTGGAACCGACGTGGTAGAGCACCTGGAGGTTCACCACCGGCACCGAGTGGTCCTCGTGGAGCACCACCTTGAGGCCGTTGCCGAGCTGGTGCTCGCTCGTCTCGATCTTCGGCGGCACCACCTTGAGCGCCTCCGCCGCGAGCCCCGGGCCGGCCAGGGCGAGCAGCGCCGCCACGGCCAGGCACGATGTCTTTCCTTGCATCCGCATCTCCTTTTCTCTATTGGATCGAACAGACGCCCCCTCCGTATCGACGGACGGCGTTCTCGTATACGTAGATCGGGGCCGAGGGTTGGGCCGGTTGCTCCCGAACGTTCGGCGCGGTAGCTTACCCCGTATGACAGCTAAACACCTTTTACCCGCCCTCGTGTTCCTGGCCGCCACGACTTCGCCCGTTTTCGCCCAGACTCCGCCCCCGGCCGCCGAGGCGATCCCCGCGCCTGCCGACGTGGCCGCCCCGCCCGAGGGGGCAGAGGTCACCGCCTCGGGCCTCGCCTCCAAGGTGCTCCAGCCCGGCACGGGCGAGGTGCACCCGCAGGCGACTGACAAGGTCAAGGTCCACTACACCGGCTGGACGACCGACGGCAAGATGTTCGACTCCTCGGTCTCCCGCGGCAAGCCGGCCGTCTTCCCCCTGGACAAGGTGATCGCCGGCTGGACCGAGGGCGTCCAGCTCATGAAGGTGGGGGAGAAGAGGCGCTTCTGGATCCCCGCGAAGCTCGCCTACGAGGGCCGCACGGACCGTCCCCAGGGCATGCTCGTCTTCGACGTCGAGCTCCTCGAGATCCTCGCCGTGCCGCCGCCCCCGCCGGACGTCGCCGCCCCGCCGGCCGACGCCCAGACCTCGAAGTCCGGCCTCGCCTGGAAGGTGCTCACCCCCGGCACCGGCACCCGCCACGCCGGCCCCAAGGGCGTCGTCCGCGTCCACTACACCGGCTGGACGACCGACGGCAAGATGTTCGACTCCTCCCTGGGCCGCGGCGCGGCGGCCAACTTCCCCCTGACCAAGGTCATCCCCGGCTGGACCGAGGGCCTCCAGCTCATGACGGAAGGCGAGAAGCGGCGCTTCTGGATCCCCAAGAAGCTCGCCTACCGCGGCGCCCCCGACATGCCGGAGGGCATGCTGGTCTTCGACATCGAGCTGATCGAGGTGGTCAAGGAGTAGTCCGTTCCTGCCGACGAACCGTCTGCTTCTTCGCACAGCCCCGGCCCGCCGAAGCTGCACCCCTGTCCGGCTCCTCCCAGGGCAACTCCTTCATCCTGTTGATCTTTCCGTCCCCTTGGCCGGCTGGCACCCGGCTTGCGCTCAGCCCTCCCGCGGCAGCATCACCCAACCCTTGCCGATTTCGAGGAGGAAGAACATGTTTTCCAAGATGAGCCCGCTTTCCCGCATCGCCTTCGCCCTTTCCCTTGCCGCCGCCTCTCCCGCCGCCGCCCAGGAGGAGCACCGCGGCTTCTCCCTGGACCTCTTCGGCTCGTACTTCACCGTCACCGCCGACGGGGACAGCGCCAACGACGAAGGTTACGGCCTCCGCGGCTCCTACCGCTTCACCAACGTCTGGGCGGTCGAAGGGGCGCTCGCCCGGTTGGCGGACGACGACGAAGTCTGGATCGGCGACCTCTCGGCCAAGGCCTACCTGGTCGACACCTCCCGCTTCGAGCTCTACGCCCTCGCCGGCCCGGGCCAGTTCAAGGTCCCGGGCGACGAGGAGACCACCTTCCACGTCGGCATCGGCGCCGAGATCGCCCTCGGCGACAGGGCCTACCTGCGGCCCGAGGTCCGCGGCCGCTGGTTCGCGGACGACGTGGACCTCGCGACCTTCGTGGACTACTCGGTGGGGTTCGGCTGGCGGTTCTGAGGCGGCTGTAGTCTATCCTGGTCCATTCAGGAGGGACTGAGATGACCCGAGGATCGATCGGAAAGGCGCTCGCCGTGTGCACGGCCCTGGCGCTGCAGGCTGGCGTAGCTGCCGGGGCCGACTGGCCCCAGTGGAGAGGGCCGGGGCGCGACGGCGTGGCGTCTGGGTTCGAGGCCCCGAAGGTTTGGCCGGACAAGCTCCACAAACTGTGGTCCGTCGAGGTGGGAGACGGGCTCGCCTCCCCGGTCGTCGCGGGGGACCACGCCTATCTCCACTCCCGCCGCGGCGACGACGAGATCGTCTCCGCCTTCGAGCTGGCGACCGGCAAGCTCCTCTGGAGCGACTACTACCGCTCCCCCTTCTACCTGAGCTCCGAAGCGCGTCCCTACGGCGCGGGCCCGTACGCTACGCCGACTCACCACCAGGGGCGCCTCTACACGTTCGGCATGAACGAGGTGCTCTCGGCGTACGACGCGGCGAGCGGCAAGCTGCTCTGGCGCATCGACTGGGGCCAGGAGTTCAAGGTCCCGCACCCGGGCTTCGGCACCTCGGCCGCGCCTCTCCTCGTGGACGGCCAATGCATCGTCTACGTCGGCGGGCCGGTCGAGGGAGCGCTCGTCTCGCTCGACGCCCAGACCGGAAAGCAGCGCTGGCGCCTCGACGGCGAGGGGCCGCCTTACGGCTCGCCGATGGTCGCGGAGTTCGGCGGCGTCCGCCAGGTGGTCACGCAGACCCGGTACAGCCTGATCGGCGTCGAGCTCGCCACCGGCAAGCAGCTCTGGCGCCAACCCTGGCTCGTGCCCAACGCGATCCAGACTCCGATCATCCAGAAGGACCGCCTCATCCTCTCGGCCCCTGACTCGGACCTGCAGGCGATCCAGGTGACCAAAGGCCCGAACGGCTGGAAGGCCGAAACGGCCTGGTCCACCCGCGAGGGCACGGCCTTCATGAGCTCGCCGGTCCTCTCCGACGGCCGGATCTACAGCTTCTCGACCCTGCGCAAGGGGAGCGTCTACAGCCTCGACGCGGCCACGGGCAAGGTCCAGTGGACCTCGCCGGGCGGCCTGGGAGAGAACGCCGCGCTGGTCTCCGCCGGCGACTACCTCTTCGTCCTCTTGGAGACCGCCAACCTCCTGGTCGTCCAAAAAGGGGGCAGCGCCTGGACCGAGGTCGCCCGCTACAGCAACCTCGCCGTCAGCGTGACGCCCTACGCCTTGCCCGCGATCCTCGAAGGCAAAATCCTCAACGCCAAAGCCGACAGCGCGACCTACGCCTACCCCGCGATCCTAGGCGACCGCATCCTCATCAAGGACAAGGACCGGCTCACGCTGTGGAGCTTGAAAGGGACTGAGGAGGCGAAGAAGCCGGCGCGGTGAAGAGGAGCCGGATCGACATGTTGAAGTAGGGGCGGGGCTCGTCCCCGCCCGTCGCTTCCGCATGCTAGGCTCTTGCCTCATGGCACAACTCCTTGGTCTCAGGATTCAGAACTACAAGTCCCTCGCCGATGTGACCCTGGGCCAGATCCGCTACGGCCAGGGCATTCCCTTACCCTCGCTGAGCTGCTTCATCGGGCCGAACGGAAGCGGGAAGTCCACCCTGCTGGACGCGTTTGGCTTCATGGCGGACTGCCTGCGCGAAGGGGTTGAGGCGGCATGCGACAAACCCCAGAGGGGCGGTTTCTCGAATGTCCGTACCCAAGGGCTCGGGAGTGCCATCCGCTTTGAGATCTACTATGAGGAGAAACCTCATGGTCGGCGGATCACGTACAGCTTTGCCGTTGAGGAGATGGACGGAATACCAATTGTTGCCGAGGAGAAGCTTCTTCAAAGACGCAAGGGCCAGAAGACGGAGAAGCCTTTTCCCCTCCTGCGGCTCGACCGGGGAACTGGAAGCGTCTGGGCAGGCGACAAGACCGAGGATGAAGAAGGTGCGGCTAGGTCGGATATCGATCTCGATGACATTGGCCGGCTCGGCATCACGACGCTTGGCCAACTGAAGGAGCATCCCCGAATCGTCGGTTTGCGATCGTATATCGAGAGCTGGTACCTCTCTTATTTTGTACCGGATTCCGCGCGGACCCTGCCCCTGGCGGGTGTACAGAAGCATCTGGATCGAACCGGTGAGAATCTGGGCAACGTTGTCCAGTACATGGAGAGGACTCACCCGGAGCGGTTCCAGATCGTTCTCGATCGCATCGCCAGAAAGATCCCCGGCATACAGTCGATCACTCATGAAAAGAGCGCCGATGGACGCCTGCTTCTGAAGTTCAACGAGCGGGGTTACCAAGACCCTTTCTATCAACAGAGCATATCGGACGGCACTTTGAAGATGTTCGCCTATCTCCTGCTGCTCGAAGACCCCGAGCCGCGGCCCGTCATCGGCATCGAAGAGCCGGAAAACGGCCTCTACCATAAGCTTCTTGAGGAGCTCGCCCGTGAGTTTGTTCGGCATGCAGAGGAGTCTCGGGGGAAGACCCAGTTCCTGATTACGACGCACTCTCCCCATTTTGTCGATGCTCTCAAGCCGGAGCAAGTCTGGCTGATAGAGAAGGACGAGAACGGTCACTCACAGTTCAGGCGGACTGCCGACATGCCGGTGGTCGTCGAGATGATCAAGGAGGAAATTCCCCTCGGCAGCCTTTGGTACAGCAATCACTTTGACGAAAGATTCATGCGGTGAGAATCCATGTCCTGGTTGAAGGGCCGTCGGAGGCGGCCCTTCTGAGAGGTTGGTTTAGGCGCTTCCTGCCCCATCACGCTCTGCAGGTGATCCAGCATAGAGGCAAGGGTAAGCTTTCAGGGAATCCTGAGAGGAATCCCGAGCCAAGGCGAGAAGGACTCCTGGACCAGCTCCCAGCGACGTTGCGTGCGTATGGCCGCGCGCTGAATCCCGCCGCGGAGCGAGTGATGGTTCTCGTCGACTTGGATGACGATCACTGTACGGATCTCAAGGGCCGCATGACAGCTCTGCTGGATCTCTGTGATCCGAAGCCTACGGTCTTGTTCCGGATCGCCATCGAGGAGACTGAGGCGTTCTACCTGGGCGACCCTGCCGCCATCCGACGGGCCTTCCCTCAAGCCAGACTCAACAAGATAAACAATTACGTCCAAGACAGCGTCTGCGGGACTTGGGAGCTTTTCCGGGACGTCATTGGCGCCCAAAGCGACAACAAAGTCGAATGGGCTGCGCGAATGGGGGAGCAACTCGGGACCGACTGGAGAGGTACCCAGGCGAACCGGTCTCCCTCCTTTCGCCAGTTCTGCATCGCTTTGCGCAAGCTCGCCGGCGAGCCCGTCGATTGAGAACCGGCCCGGATCTATAATCATCCCGCCATGGACCTCCCCCGCGTCAACCCGATCGGCCTGCTCGAACAGCCCGTGGACCTCGAAGCCTCCCCCCGCCGCTTCTCACGGCCGCAGCGCCTGCTTGCCGGTGCCCTGCTGGCCCTCTTCTTCGGTGCCACGGTCATCACCTCCGTGGTCAGCCTCGGCCGGTATTGCCTGACGACGGACGGGGCGGACGCGCGGGCTCTCCCTCGCTGAGCCATGGCCGGCGGCGATCGCAAAGCTCCTCCTCCGCCCGACCCGGAGGCGGGGACGTATGAGGGGCGGTCGGTGGCCCGGCGGTTCGTGTCCGCGGACGGGATGACCGTGCTGGTGGGGCGGACGGCCGAGGACAACGACGTGCTCACCTTCAAGCTCGGCAGCCCGCGCGACTTCTGGCTTCACGTGGCGGGGGAGTCGGGCTCTCACGTCGTGGTGCGGAACCCCGAGGGGCTGGACCGCATGCCGCGCGAGACGGAGCGCTTCGCCGCTTCTCTCGCGGCCGGCTACTCGAAGGCTAAGAACGGCGGGCGGGTGGCGGTCCACGTCGCCCGCTGCGAGGACGTGAGCAAGCGCCGTGGGCTGCCACCCGGCAAGGTTCTGCTCGACCGCTTCAAAAGCGTGCAGGTGGCGCCGTCGCGGGGCGAAGGGGAGCCCGCCTAGTACACCGGCAACCTGGATCACGTTGGAACCGGCCCCCTAAATCCCTGGCTTCGAGTAGGGGCGGGTCTGGACGGGGGCGTGGGGGCTCGACCCGCCCTGCGGAGGCCCGCCATTTCCCCACAGGGCGGGTCGAGCCCCCGCCCTTCCGTCCAGACCCGCCCCTACTCGAAGATTGCTGAGATGGCTTGTGGGATCCCTCGGGAGCTCGGGGAGATCCCCTTCCCCAGGGTCGCGACCTCCCGGCGGTCGGGGAAAATCATTTTCCCCCACGGGGCAGCCCCGGGTACAGGCTGGGCAATCGTTTTCCCCAACAGGGAAGGCCCTTTCCCCAGCAGGGAAGGCCCTGGTACATGCTTCCGGATCGTTTTCCCCCGCAGGGAAGGCCCTCTCCCCTGCGGGGATGGACCTTTCCCTGCGGGGGAGACCCCCTTCCTCTGCTTTTGGGTCGTTTTCCCCGAGGGGAAAACCCTCGCCCCGCGGGGGAAAGCCTCTTCCCCGTACTCCGCGATCGTCCCGAAGGACTAGACCGACTGCAGGATCACCGAGGCGCTGCTCGCCGTCACCTCTCCGGGCGGGTCGACGTTCAGCGCCTTGACGACGCCGTCGTCGATCACCGCGGCGTAGCGCTGGGAGCGGGTGCCCATGCCGTAGTCGCTCGAGTCCATGTCGAGGCCCAGGGCGCGGGCGAAGTCGCCGTTGCCGTCGGCGAGCAGCTCGATCTTGCCGCCCACCTCCTGGTGCTTGAACCAGGCCTGCAGGACGTAGATGTCGTTGACCGCCGTGCAGGCGACGAGGTCGGCGCCCCGGCTCCGTATCGTGTCCGCCAGCTCGATGAAGCCGGGCAGGTGGTGGTCGGAGCAGGTGGAGGTGAAGGCGCCCGGCACCGCGAAGAGCACCACCTTCTTCCCCTGGAACACCTCGTCCGTCGTCACGCTCCGCACCTTGCCGTCGCGCAGCGTCACAAGCTTCACGCTGGGGACCTTGTCCCCCAACTGGATCGCCATCTCGCAATTCCTCCCGGGTCGTGCCCTTACACCCCCCGAGCCATGGCGGCCCGGGGCGCCTGATCCTATCCCGCAACCGGCCTCTTGATGGTGACGAATAAGTTGCAGTGCTGTGAGGTGAAATGGATTTGCCCCTTTTGTCATTAGGGATGAATCCGGTGTCTTGAGGATCGTCGTCTAAGAAAGTCTGCAACTTTTTGCGGCTGGCGCTTCGCGAAGGCGAACGTCACTGGAGCAGGTCTTATCTTCTGGAGGGTTGGGTCATGTCTAGGCGTGCGCTCGCGTTGTTCGTTCTGTTGTTGCTCTCTGTCCTCTCTGTGCCGGCCCTGGCGCAGACGGTCTCCTTCCGCGACGAGCGGGGTGCGGCCGCCACGGACTTCGTGGTCGGGGAGCTCCTCCGCGTCCGTGTGGTGGACCCGCAGCGGAACGTCGATCCCGGAGGCCGCGAGTACCTCGCGGTCAACTTCGTCAATACGAGTAGCGGCTACGCCGAGGGGACGCTCCTCATCGAGACGAGCTACGACACGGGAGTGTTCGAAGGCTTCGTGGCGAGCGGCGCGCTCGGGGTGCTTCCCGAGGACGTCGTGACGGCGACCTACGAGGACCTGGGGCAGACCTCCTCGACCATCCAGGCGACGATGACGGCGAGCCGCACCGAGCTCGTCGACTCGGCGGGCGAGCCGGCCGCGTTCTACCTGGAGTCGTCCCGGGTCCACGTGCGGGTCTTCTCTCCGCTCGTCAACAACCCGCAGACCGTCGATACCGTGGCGGTGACCCTGACGGCCGACCTCTCCGGGGACGAGGAGCCTCTCCTCCTCAACGAGACCGGTCCGGACACCGGGGTGTTCACGGGCTCGTTCCAGCTCCGCCTGGGCCCCGGCCTGCCGGCCAGCGGCGCCCTGGAGACGACCGAGGACGCGGGGCCGCCGCACCGCTTCGACACCGTGCGGGCCGCGCACGCGGACGGCTACGCAGGCTCCGCGGACGCGGTCGAGACGATCGGCTCGCTGACCCGCTTCGTCGACGCGGCCGGCCGGGAGGTGGCCTCCTATCCCATGGGCTCGATAGCCGTGGTCGAGGTGGAGGACCACAACTACAACGATCCGGGCCAGCTCGACACGGTCTCGGTCAACCTGCAGTCGGTCTCGACCGGGGACCAGGAGCCCCTTCCGCTTCGGGAGACGGGCCGGGACACCGGCCTCTACCGCAGCTCGATCCTCCTGGACGGCGACTTCCCGGCGATCCCGGCGGACGGCCAGCTCCGCGTCCAGGTGGGCGGGGACATCGACGCCATGCATTTCGATTTTCTGGGGATCGTCGCCTCCGGCACGCGCGCCGCGATCGACTTCCTCGGTATCCAGTTCGTCGACGAGGCGGGCTTCCCGACCTCCGAGGTGCTGGAGAACGGCACGGCGCGAGTGCGGGTCTTCAGCGCCGGCGACAACGTCGATCCGAGCATCGCCGAGACGCTCTCCGTCGAGGTGACGAGCCTCTACGCCGGAGACCGGGACTTCGTCCAGTTGACCGAGACGGGGCTCGACACCAGCGTGTTCGAGGGGACGATCGAGCTCAGCTTCGCCCCGGGGACTCAGGGCAACGGCATCCTGGAGACTCTGAACAGCGGACCGCCGGAGTTCCGTCCCGAGGAGCTGACGGCACGGCTCGGACCCTATACCGGGACCGCCCACACGATCGCGGCGCGGCTGGCGTTCCTCGACGAGCTCGGACGTGAGACCGTCACGGTGCCCTTGGGCTTGCCCGTGCGGGTGCGGCTGACCGATCACTCGCGGAACGATCCCGGAGTGCTCCAGACGTTCCAGATCGACGTGCAAGTCGCGAATCCGAACGCGTCTGGCGACGGCGAGCTCGTCACGCTACGCGAAACCGGCTTCGACACCGGCGTCTTCGAGGGGCAGATCGCCAGTCAGGCGGGGAGCCCGCAGAGCAACGGCCGGCTGGACGGCGCGCTCGGCTTCATGATCGAGGCCAACATCTTCCATCTCAACGACCCTGGCGTGATCCAGGCGCGGGCGGTGTTCACTGGCAGCGCAGTGAGCTTCATCGACGCAGAAGGCCAACCCACGAGCGTCTTCCTGGAATCGTCGCGCGCCTACGTCCGGGTGTTCGACAGCTTCGCCAACGGCAACCCTTTCGGCGCGGACACGACCGTCGTCGAGATCGCGGCCGAGCTTTCGGGAGACCGCGAGACCGTCACGCTGACCGAGACGGGAGCGAACACGGGCCTCTTCGAGGGCTCGATCCGGTTGCGCTTCGGCGCCGGCCAGCCGTTCGACGGATGGCTGGAGACGAGCCAGGAACCGGGGCCGCCGCCGATCACCTTCGACACCTTGCGGGCGATCTACACCACCCCGGGCGGCACCTCGACGGCCACCGCCACCACGCTCAGCTCGCGGACCTTGTTCACCGACGCCTTCGGCAAGGTGGTCAGCTCCTATGCCCGGGGCGCCACGGTCTACCTGCGGGTGGAGGACGCCAACGTCAACCAGCACTCTGGGAGCTTCGACCTGGCGGAGGTGACACTGAGGTCCGAGTCCGGGGACGTGGAGCTCGTCCAGCTCGTCGAGACCGGCAGGAACACGAGCCTCTTCGAGGGCTCGATCCGCCTCTCGGACACGGGGTCTTCCGGCGACGGCGAGCTCCAGGCCGCGGTCGGCTCGGAGATCGAGGCCGAGCACCTGAACCCTCATCTCGGGAGCTCGAAGGCCTACGCCGTGATCGATTCCGTCGGCATCGAATTCATCGACGAGGCGGGAAGGCCGACCTCCGAGGTGCTCGAGAACGGCACCGCCCGCCTGCGGGTGACGAGCGCCGACGCCAACTCGGACCCCGGAAGCGCCGATACGCTCGACGTCGATGTGAGGAGCCGTTTCGCAGGGGACCGGGAATTCGCACAGTTGACCGAAACGGGCGCGGACACGGGCCTCTTCGAGGGCACGATCGATCTCAACTTTGCTCCAGCCTCGCAGGCCAACGGTATTCTGGAGACTTTGAGCAGCGGCCCGCCGGAGTTCCTTCCGGAAGAGCTGACGGCGAGGATCGGACCCTACACGGCGACCGCTCACACGGTGAGCGCGCGGCTGGTGTTCATCGACGAGTTCGGGCGAGAGACGGTGACGGTGCCGCTCGGCTCGGCCGTGCGGGTGCGGCTGGCGGACCAGACGCAGAATGAGCCGCAACAGCGCCAGTCGGTCCAGATGAGCATCCAGGTCGCGATCGAAAACGGCGGCGGCTCGACCTCTTTCGACAACGAAACGATCACCCTGCGGGAAACCGGCTTCGACACGGGGGTCTTCGAGGGTCTGATCGGCAGCCGGGCCGGCAGTCCCCAGGGCAACGGTGTGCTGGACGGCGTAACCGGCAGCACGATCGAGGCGCAGGTCTTCCACCTCAACAATCCGGGCTCGACGATCGCCCGGGCGGCTTTCACCGGCAACGCGGTGCTGTTCATCGATGCCCAGGGTCAGCCGGCGAGCGTCTACCTGGAGTCGTCACGGGTCTTCGTCCGGGTGATCGACAGCTTTGCAAACAGCAGCCCATCAGGAGCGGACTTCACCAGCGTGGAAATCACGTCCGATAGCTCGGCGGACCGCGAGACTGTCTTCCTTTCGGAGACGGGTGCGAACACCGGTGTGTTCGAAGGCTCGATCAAGATGCGCTTCGGCCTCGGCGTCAATCCGTTCAACGACTTTCTGGAGACCGGTCAGGAACAAGGCCCGCCGCACCGGTTCGACACGCTGCGGGCGACCTATACCGTTGCGAGCGGCACCTCGACGGCCACGGCCATGACGACCGGCTCGCGGACCTGGTTCGTGGACGCTTTCGGTACCGTAGTCGATTCCTATGCCAAGGATTCGACCGTCTATGTGCGGGTGGAGGACCACAACTTCAACACCGACCCGGCCCGGTTCGACACGGCGTCGGTGCGCCTGACCTCGCAGTCCCCCGGGGACGAGGAGCTCCTTCTGCTCCAGGAGACCGGCAAGGACACCGGCACTTTCGAGGGCTCGATCCGTCTCGCCTCGTCCGGCTCCGGTAGCGACGGAAGGCTCCAGGCCTCGGTGGGCTCGCAGATCGACGTGGAGCATCCGAACGCCGGACCTCTCGGTACCTTCTCGACGGCCCAGGCCGTGATCGATTTCCTCAGCGTGGATTTCATCGACGAGGCGGGAAGGCCGACCTCGGAAGTGCTCGAGAACGGCACAGCGCGTCTGCGGGTCGTGAGCGTCGACGGCAACTCGGATCCTGGAACCGCCAATACGATGGATGTCGAGGTGACGAGCCGCTTCGCCGGGGACCGGGACTTCGTCCAGTTGACCGAGACCGGCGCGGACACCGGCGTCTTCGAGGGAACGATCGATCTCAACTTTGCTCCAGGCTCGCAGGCCAACGGCATTCTTGAGACGTTGAGCAGCGGCCCGCCGGAGTTCCTTCCCGAGGAACTGACGGCGCGCGTGGGACCCTACAGCGCCACAGCGCACACGGTCGCCACGCGGCTGGTGTTCCTCGACGACTTCGGCCGGGAGACCACGGCGGTACCGCTCGGCTCCGCCGTGCGGGTGCGGCTGGCGGACCAGACGCAGAATGAACCGCAGCAGCGCCAGTCGGTCCAGATGAGCATCCAGGTAGTGATCGAAAACGGCGGCGGCTCGACCTCTTTCGACAACGAAACGATCACCCTGCGGGAAACCGGCTTCGACACCGGGGTCTTCGAAGGTATGATCGGCAGCCGGGCCGGCAGCCCCCAGGGCAACGGCGTGCTGGACGGCGCAACCGGCAGCACGATCGAGGCCCAGGTCTTCCACCTCAACAACCCCGACTCGACGATCGCTCGGGCGACGTTCACGGGCAACGCGGTGGCCTTCGTCGACGTAAACGGCCAGCCGGCGAGCGTCTACCTGGAATCGTCGCGGGTCTACGTGCGGGTGTTCGACAGCTTCGCAAACGGCAGCCCGTTTGAGGTGAATTCCACCAGCGTGGACATTACGGCGGAGATCGCGGGAGATCTCGAACGCGTCATCCTGACGGAGACGGGATTGAACACCGGTGTGTTCGAGGGCTCGGTCGCGATGAGCTCCGGGGGTGGGCAGCAATTCAATGGTTTCCTGGAGACGAGCCAGGAGAGTGGCCCGCCACATCAGTTCGACACGCTGCGGGCGACCTATAGCGGGCCGAGCGGCACCTCGTCGGCCACGGCCCGGACGACCGGTTCGCGAACCTGGTTCGTGGACGCCTTCGGTACGGTGGTCGACTCCTACGCCAAAGACTCGACGGCCTACGTGCGGGTGGAAGACCACAACTTCAACACCGATCCGGCCCGGTTCGACACGGCTTCGGTGCGCTTGACCTCGCAGTCCCCCGGGGACGAGGAGCTCCTTCTGCTCCAGGAGACCGGCAAGGACACCGGCATCTTCGAGGGCTCGATCCGTCTCGCCTCGTCCGGCTCCGGCAGCGACGGAAAGCTCCAGGCCTCGCTGGGCTCGCAGATCGACGTGGAGCATCCGAACGCCGGACCTTTCGGCACCTTCACGACGGCCCAGGCGGTGATCGAATTCCTCAGCATCCAGTTCATCGACGAAGCGGGAAGGCCGACCGCGGAAGTGCTCGAGAACGGCACGGCGCGGCTGCGGGTCGTGAGCGCCAACGGCAACTCGGACCCTGGAACCGCCGATACGCTGGGTGTGGAGGTGACGAGCCGCTTCGCCGGGGACCGGGACTTCATCGAGTTGACCGAGACTGGCACGGACACGGGTGTCTTCGAGGGCAAGATCGAGCTCAACCATGCTCCTGGCTCGCAGGCCAACGGCATCCTGGAGACCCTCAACGGCGGCCCGCCGGAGTTCCTTCCGGAGGAGCTGACGGCGCGGACCGGGCCCTACAGGGCGACCGCTCGCACGGTGAGCGCGCGCCTCGTGTTCATCGACGAATTCGGGCGCGAGACGGTGACGGTGCCGCTCGGCTCGGCCGTACGGGTGCGGCTGGTGGACCAGACGCGCAACGAGGCGCAGGCGCGCCAATCGATCCAGTTGGACATCCGGGCCGTGACCGCGAACGGCGGCGGCTCGACCTCTTTCGACAACGAAACGATCACCCTGCGGGAGACCGGCTTTGACACCGGGGTCTTCGAGGGCCTGATCGATAGCCGGGCCGGCAGCCCCCAGGGCAACGGCGTGCTGAACGGCGCAACCGGCAGCACGATCGAGGTGCAGGTCTTCCACCTCAACAATCCGGAATCGACGCTCGCTCGGGCGACGTTCACGGGCAACGCGGTGCTGTTCATCGACGAAGCCGGGCAGCCGGCGAGCGTCTACCTGGAGTCTTCCCGTGTCTACGTACGGTTGCTCGACAGCTTCGGCAATGGCAACCCGTCGTCGGCGGATTCCACCGTCGTGCAGATCACGTCCGAGATCTCGGGAGACCAGGAGCCCTTGAGCCTGATCGAAACGGGTGCGAACACCGGCGTGT
>Ga0190265_10002012_pt1 | contig 13522 bp, 8 predicted proteins | sample Popmic124T_FD_133135 | JGI IMG/M metagenome (GOLD analysis project Ga0190265, IMG submission 133135) | Populus adjacent soil microbial communities from riparian zone of Indian Creek, Utah, USA - 124 T | ecosystem: Environmental > Terrestrial > Soil > Riparian zone | place: USA: Utah | collected... | reverse complement strand
TGGATATTCTTCAGCGCCGCTGCGGTGTTCCACGTCGCGATGCCCAACGGCACGGATGATTCCATTTCGAGGCGAATGCTGAGTCTCTTGTCTTCGGTTTCAAAGTTCACGACGCGGTCGCCATCAATCCAAGCCTGAATTCTTTTCGGCTCGACGCGCAGGCGGAGGTGATACCACCTGCCATTCACGAAATTCAGGTAGCTCGTGGTTTCGTTTTGCGAAGCATCTTCGCTGTCGATGCTCGATAGCCCCACCACGCCGCCGCCCCATCCGCCCACAACAAAGCTGCACGGCTCTTTGCCGACGGGAAATGTCAGCCCGCAGAAAAAGTCGCTGCCGTCCACGCGCATGGCGTCGAGGGACAATTCATAGTTCATGCGCGGCAAATTATTGGTGTTCGTCAACGTAATCCCGGTCATGTAACCCATGCCCAGATTGATTTGCCCGTTGCTGACCGTGACTGAGCCACGGCCCGCGAAGTCCGTCGAGATCCAGCCCGTGAGAGTTTTGCCGTCAAACAGCGAACCGGGCGCGGGCGCGGCGTTCGTCGCGGGTTTGTTCGCGGGGGCCGCAGGCGCCGCTTTGTCCGCCGCGCCGACAACGCCGAGGCCCAAAGCCATTGCCAAAGCACACGTGACCGGGGTGAGACTAAAAATGGCGGAAAGCATCATGCGCTCATTCAAACGAACTTCTGGCCTGCGGAAAGACAAATCGTTGAGTCGGGGAAGCGGATCGAGCATGAAACCCACTGGCGTGATCTTCAGACCAGTCCAATTTTCACCGCGCTTTCCAATCGCCAGCAGGCGGCGGGACGGGAACACTCGCAGCGTTCAACAGCATACTCCTATGAAATTTAATTCAACTGTGTGGCTCGTCTTCGCGCTCTGTTGCGCTGTGCTTTCCAACGGCTGTGGCAAGAAAGGCGATCAGGCTGGTGCTCCGAAAGAACCGAAGATCAGCGGCAGCCCCTCCGATCCACCAGTGTCTCTCGTGCCGAAATGGCAGGCCGGTCAGCGTTACGTCATGCGCATGGAGTCCGCGCAAACGATGGAGATGCCGGACTTCGCCGCCGGGCGAGGCGCGCAAGCGGACGGGAAGACCGCTACGGTCGAGAACAATTTTGCGCAGGAGTATTCGTTTAGCGTCACCAATGCGCCGGACGGCAATCAGGGGTTGGAAATGGAGATTCTTGCCATCGAACTTCAGGCGGGGCGTGGGAATCAGATGATTAACTACGATTCCCGCAACACCGTGGCGCGGGAAGGCGGACCTTTCGCCGATGCGTTCGACCAGGTTGTCGGCGGTAAACTTTGGTGCCTCGTTTCACCGGAGAACAAAGTGCTGAAGGTCGAAGGCGTTGACGAGCTTTTCGCGCGCGCCGAAGCCCCGCCTCCGGCTGACGCTCAACCCGCCGGGCGCCGCGCCGCCAACCGTGGTGCCGCCACCGGCGTGTTGCGAGGCATGTACAATGAGGAAGTGATCAAGCAGATGATCGAGTTTTCCAGCGGAATGCCAAAAACTCTTCGCATAGGCGAAAGCTGGACCATCAACCGCGAGATGCCGCAACCGGTGGTCGGGACGCTGCTCCTGAGCGTGACGAATACGTTTCGCGGCTGGCAGGAACATGACGGCAAAAAATGCGCTCGCGTGGAATTCGCCGGGACGATTTCCACCAAGGAAGGTGACGCGGGCGACGGAGGCGCCGGGATGGCCAGCGTGACGATTCACGATGGGGTCATCAAGGGGCACTATTGGTACTCGCCTGACATTCTGATCCCGGTGGAAACGTCGATCGAACAAAATTACACGGTCAACGCCAGCGGCGCGGGGAACGCCGGCGGCCGCAACGCCGGGAATGTCAGTTTCACAGCGCCCACAAAACAAAACGTTTCGATGAGATTGCTCGAAGTAAAAAGCGCAACTGCTCCGTAGATTCCCGGCGCTCTTCAGCGCAACGCCAGCCACCATGTGCCGAGAACGAGCGCTGCGGTGACGAACAAAGCAGCGGCGTTTATCATGGGCCGGAGCAAAATGATTCGGAATTGCATCGCCACAATCCCCAGGATTATGCTGGAGAAAAATCCCCCGATGTGAGCGACCACATCGCTGCGCGGACTGAAGCCGAGCAATACCACCAACAAACAACCGGCGAGCACCCCACGCCCGAGCCACGCGGTTCGCCTTTCGTGCCGGGCGATGGCCAGCGAATGGGCGGTCAGTAATCCCAGCGAGGCCATCACCATGCCTGATGCACCAAGACTCCGAAATGGCGCCTCGTGCAGTGCGAGCGTGGCGATGTTGCCCAACGCGCCGGCCAGAAATGAAAGCAGGATGGAGGGGCCCACGCCAAAGCAACCCATCGCCAGCCCGAGGAACACGATGCCAATGGTGACGTTTGTGGCAAGGTGCGCGATGTCCGCGTGCAATGTCTCGGCGGTGAAAATGCGCCACCATTCGCCGTGCAAAACTGCGGCGCGATCCACTGCCCCCGCCAGTTTCAAATCCGTCTGCGAAACGGTTTCAAACCAATGGAACACGACAAGCGCGGCGAACCACACTACGGCGCGCGCATCGAAGAGCAATCCGGTCCCTTTTATCTCCCGCCGCCACACGACCGCGTTTTCGCGTTCGTAAGCGGCGATGGATTCCGTGGCCCGTCGCAGATCGGCATCGGCCACTTCGACGATCCAAACGCCATCGCTGGGGCGCGCCAGCGCGACGCTTTCTATGCCCTGGCTGATCAGCACCAGGCTCCAGTCCATGGCTTGGGCCTGAGAGCCTGCTTCAAGGACACCGCTGGCTAAGGGCGTGTGCATAGTTGAACAGCTTGCCCAAGCTCCAACATCCAGGCTCCAAGCTCCAGAGAAACATCCACTTCAAGTTCCGCAGTTTGCTGTCGGTTGAGAGGCAAAGCTTCCTGATGCTCGGAAGCTGTTTTCATGCGTGGAACTTGAATTGCTGGACAAACAGCCGATAAGTAATCAGGCAAGCCTCTATGAAGGTAATTCAACCGAATTGTCGGGTGCAGTTCACGGCGGCAGACATCGATTTCATCGTTGCCAACCTCGGGCGAAAATCGGGCGACGGAGATTGCGTCACCCGGCTTCTTTCCGACCCGGAAAGCCGCGACGCCATTCTGGATGATGAAACTCTCTTTCACGCGTTGCTCGAACATCGCGGCTGTCTGGGCGTTTCATCGCACTTCTACTTTTACATCCTTGTGCGGAACGTGCTGCGCCGAACCGGCATTGATGATCGAGTCGTGGCCGATTACATCGCGGAGATTCTGGCTGAATACTCGAACATCGAGCGGACGCACTGCCGCGTGCCCGGACAGCCCGAGCCGTTGAACTACTTTTTTGAGATGCTGCTGGCTTTGCAGCGTGCGGACGACCGAAACAATTTCGAGTTGCGGGCCCACATTGGAAACCACGCGCTGTTCATCACCGGCGTTTTTCCGGATCGTATCCGGGTGCGCGCTGAGAAGCGTGGCTTCCCCGACTTGCGCTACTTCGAAGGCATCGGGCAGTCGAGCTTTCGGATTGCCAGCGATCATCGGCTGGCGGAACGCTACGAGCTTGGGCCCGTCTTCGACACGCTCGCGGAAAGGTTTGGCACCGCGCGAAAGGCGCTGAATGATCTCTCCGAGCGATTGCTGTCCTGGGAAGACGATCGTTACGCGATTCCCATTCTCAAGTCTTCGAAGATCCTTGGTTAAGGCGTGCTCGCCAGCCCGCGCCAGGCCAGCAGTTCCCGGACTCGCCGCATTGTTTCCTCTGCCGATGAGTGGCAAATCGTCTGCCAGCCGCGCCGAGCCGCGGCATCCACGTTCTCCGGTTTGTCGTCGATAAACAAAATCTCTCCGCCACGGCAGCCGCAGTGGTGTTCCGCTATTTCGTAAATGCGCTCGTGCGGCTTCAACGCGGCGTGCTCAAAGGAAAAGATATAGCCGATGAAATTCGCAAAGAACGGAAAGTTTCGGCGCACGTGGGCAATGGCAATCTCATTCGTGTTGGAGAGAATGAACGTGTTCAGCCCGCGACCGCGGAGCTCGGCCTGCAGCTTCGTCATCGCCGGGATTTCGGTGAAGATGTCGGCAAACGCGGCGGCGAACTCATCAAACGTTCCGCGAAACCCGATCTGCTTTCTCACTTCTCCGAAAAACTCCGCCGTCGTCATGCCGGCGCTCTCGTAGCGAAAGAGAAGCGGTGATTGGTCGATGACTGTTTGAATCTGCTCGGCGGAGGCAGTCGCTTGCTTCGCCAGTTCGCGTGCAGCAATGCCGTAATCGAAATCGACCAGCACTTTGCCGAGATCGAACACGACGGTTTTTACTTTCAAGTCATTTCCCTCCGGCCTTCAAGCGCGCGCGTCAACGTCAGTTCGTCGGCGAAATCCAGTCCGCTGCCGGCGGGGAGACCGTGGGCGATTCGTGTGACCTTCACGCCGCGAGTCGAAAGTTGTTTGGCGAGATAAAAGCTGGTCGCGTCGCCTTCCACATCCGTCGGCAGTGCGATAACGACTTCCTTGATCGGCTCGCTCGCCAGGCGCGCCTCAAGCTGGCCGATGCGCAAATCTTCCGGTTCGACACCGTTGAGCGGGGAAATTTTTCCGCCGAGCACATGATACTTGCCGCGGAACGAGTTCGCTTTTTCGACGCTCAAGATATCAGTCGCGCGCTCGACGATGCAGACCAGCGCGGCATCGCGCCGCGTATCGGAACAAATGCCGCAGGGTTCCGTTTCGGTCAGCGCCCCGCAGATCGAGCAAAGGCGGATTCGCTCGCGGGCCTTCAGAATCGTTTCCGCAAGCTGCCGCACGGCGGGCGCTTCGGCCTGGACGAGGTGCAGAGCAATGCGTTCGGCCGAGCGGGGGCCAATGCCCGGCAGCTTGCCCAGTGCGGCCGTAAGTGCAGTGATCGGTTCGGGAAGGGAAGCCATTGGTGAATCATGAACGTGCAATGTGAAGCGCGTGTTGCGTGTTCACGTTTCACGCATCACATCATGCCCGGCAAATTGAAGCCTTGTGTAATCTTCCCCATCTCCGCGGTCGAGATTTCCTTCGCCTGCGCCAGCGCCTGGTTCACGCCGGTGACGATCATGTCTTACAGCAACTATGCATCCGCGGGATTCACCGCGGCGGGGTCAATTTTGATGGAGGCAATGGTCCCATCGCATTTCGCTGTGACCTTCACGGCGCCACCGCCGCTCGTCGCTTCCACCGTGCGGGCGGCGAGCGCTGATTGAGTCTGTTCCATTTGCTGCTGCATCCGCGCAGCCTGTTTCATCAGTTTTCCAATGCTCGACATGTCAGTTGAGAGTTGATGGTTGAGTGTTGAGAGCCGGCATCATGCGCGCACTTCCACGATGGTTCCTTTGAAAATCTCCAATGCCTTTTTGATGAGCGGATCGTTTTTGAACTCGGTGGGATCGAGTTGCGTTGGTTTTGCAGCGGGAGCCGGGGAGACCGGACGCGCCGGAGCCGCTGTCTTTGCAGGTTGAGCCGCGATGGCCGGCGGTGGCGCAACGGCTTCGAGCGCGGGGGCAGTGGACACCGCAAAATCACCAGGCCGCTCTGCCTTGATGATTTTCACCTGTGCGCCGGGATGTCCCAGTTCCGCGAGCTTGGTCGCAATGAGGGTGTGATTTTTCGCGTTGTCCACCATGCCGATGTGGTCCGCAAATTCGGGATCGAACCCGATGGTGAAAACATTCTTCACGAAAGACACGGGATGCGCTTCGAGAAAATAACTGCGCGCGAACGCACTGGCCCGGCCAATCGCCTCCAGCAGCCGCGGCCAAAGTGCTTGCAAGTCCGCGTCGTGGCCGGCGAGCGGAGTTTCAGACTGTGACACGGCGGGCGCGGCCAATGTTTGGCTGGCGCGCGCCGGCGCCGGCCCGGCCACCGTAGCGGATGAAACCGCAGCGGTCGCACTCGCGGGCACCGGGGCAGATGGAGCAACCGCGTCGCCGCGCAGTTCGTTCAGCCGTTTCAACACCGCATCGATACTCACGGCATTGCGCGCTTCGATGGCTTTGATGAGAGCGACTTCAATGAAGATCTTTTTCGAAGCGGCATCGCGCAGACTGGATTCCGTTTGCGTGAGCACTTCCATCATGCGCGTCAAACCATCACCGCTGACGAGCGCAGACTGTTCGGCAAGGGTCGCCCCCTCCGATTCAGAAACTTCGAGCAGCCGCGTGTCTCCTCGTGAGATTTGAAAGACGAGGAGATTCCGCAAGTGCTGGAGCAAATCGGCGAGAAACTTGCCCAGATCCTTGCCATGCTTCGAAAGTTCGTTGAACTCACCCAGCACGTTATGCACGTCTCCCTTCAACAAGCCCGCGCTCAACGAGAGCAACTGCGATTGTGAGGTGAGACCGAACATCGAGAGCACGTCGGGTTCGAGAATTTTCTCGCCGCAAAAACTGATCAACTGATCCAGGGCGGATTCGGCGTCGCGCATTCCGCCGTCAGCGCCGCGGGCGATGGCGTGCAACGCAGCATCTTCAATCTCGACGTTCTCCTGCTTCGCAATGTGGCGCAGGTGATCGACCATCAGCTTGATCGGAATCCGGCGCAGGTCGAACCGCTGGCAACGAGACAGGATCGTCGGCAGAACCTTCTCCGGTTCCGTCGTTGCGAACATGAACTTCACATGGGCCGGCGGCTCTTCGAGCGTCTTGAGAAGCGCGTTGAACGCTTCCTTGGTGAGCATGTGGACTTCGTCGATGATGTAGATTTTGAACTTCGAGCTGGCTGGTGCGTATTTGACCGTTTCGCGCAGTTCACGGATTTCCTCGATGCCGCGGTTGCTGGCGCCGTCGATCTCCAGAACGTCGAGCGAGCGGCCCTCCGTGATTTCCGCGGCCTTCGGATCATCGTCGCTGAAATCCACCTTGGGCCCGCCGGTCGCATTCAAGCACTTGGCGAAGATGCGCGCGATGGTCGTCTTGCCCGTCCCGCGCGGCCCGCAAAAAAGATAAGCGTGGGCAATGCGCCCGCCCTCGATGGCGTGGCCGAGCGTCTGCGTGACGTGCTCCTGGCCGACAACGTCGCTGAAACGTTGCGGCCGATACTTGCGCGCGATGACCTGGTAAGCCATTTGGGTTTTAAGATTCAGGAATCAGGATTTGCGAATTACGAACGCCCACATTCATCCGCGCGAGCGTCGTTCCAAAATCCAAAATGGTAAATCCTAATTCTTAAATGAGAATGCCAGGGTGACCACGGCGGATGCAGAGCAAACTACCGTTGCTGCCTTCCGGCCCTGGCGGGGTTCGTAAGTCCGCATTCCATGGGCCCTGGCGGCGCGTAATTAAGTGCATCGTTTCAAGCGCAGCAAGGTTTGTTTCTCCTTCTTCGCCCTAAAGGGAATCTTGCAGTGCGCAATCCGGGAAGCCTGGGCCGCGGCGCAAAAGCATTTCGCCATTTGCGCGGCACAACAGTCCCGTGGTAAAAACGCCGCTATCAAATCGATGCAAAACCCCTTTGCCATCGGCGTGCAGTGGCCGGAGGATCCGCGCCGCTTTCTAATTCATCTCGCCCGTCCCTATTTCACCGCCGCCTTTTGCGAAACGAGCGTGGCGGCCTGGCTGCTCGTTTCCTGGTCGCCGTCGGCGATGTCGAGCGACGCCGAGCACGGGCCATTGTTCCGCGCCGCGGCGGAGTTTTGCCGAACGCAGATGGATCAGACCCAGGTGCCAATTCAGTTTGTCGAGAAGAAATACGGGCACCATTTGCCTCGCTTTCTCATCGCGCAGGCGTGCGCGAAGGAACTTTTTATCGTTGAGCCGGATCATTCGTCGCCGCTCGTGGAAGTGAAAGACGGTGCCGCCCCCGCCCGGATCGGCACTTCCAGGCTCGCCCAACGATTTGATGTCGTCACGCAATGGCGTCTCGGCGAAATGCGGAAGTATTATCAGCAATACCTCGAAAGACAGAAGATATGGGTCAACCGCCCGGTGGCCATCACGGCGGCCTGAAGATTGAACGGTCCTGCGGTCACTCGCGCTGTCCGTCAATCGGGTTTCGCCCTCACATAGGGTTGGCCAAAAGCAGGTAGAGCGGCGGTGTCCTCACCGCGCCGCGCACCGGTTGCCAAGCAGCGCGTCGTCGTCACATTCCCGGCCCACCGCGCTGCGACCGCTTCTGATTCTGAGCTTTTGCAATCTCCGTTTCTACAGGGCATAATGGCCGAACCCAATGCCAGTTTCACGATTGCCCTACATAGGCGCGGCTATTCTTTTTGCCGCGATGTTTTGCCTTAGCGTTGTCCAAACACGGGCGCAGCAACTCCCGCTCGACGTGGGAACCACTGTGCCCGGTTATCAGGATGATTTTGATGACGCGGCGTTGGGCGCGGGATGGACGGTGCGCGGACAAAATGTGTACACCGTCAGCGGCGGAATGCTGCACGTCGCCAGCGCGGGCGGCGATCCCAACCATCTCCTTTACGAACTCGGCGGTTACAATAACACCGTCCAGGAAGTGCTCGCGCGTATTCGCGTCACGAGCTTTGGCACCGCCGATGGTCCGCGGGGCGGCGTTGCCGTTGGCGTGGATGCGGGAACGAGCCGCGGCATCAATCTGCACTTTCGCGACGAGGGGATAGGCCGGCACGTTGAATTTCTCGACGACGGGCTGGCTTGGGGAACGGAATTCGCCATCGGCTGGCAGAACAATACCTGGTATTGGCTCCGCTTGCGCCAGGAACCCAACGCCGCAGCGCAAGGCGGTGTGAACGACGTGTTCGGAAAAATCTGGCTGGCCGACGGCAGCCAGGCTGAACCAGCCGCGTGGCAATCTGTTTACGACTACATCCCCACGCGTGCGGCTCGCACCGGTTTCGCCGGCATCGCGGCCAGCAGTCTCGGCGGCACTGCGGAATTTGATGTCGATTACATTCTGATCAAAGCAACGGGCTTGCCGAATGTGACTGTGGCGCCGAACGCATTTGTGCAGACACCTGTCGCGATTACGAACCAGCCGCAGAGCCAATCCGTGCTGATTTGCGACGCCGTCACGTTGAACGTCGGCGTGCGGGGCAATCCACGGCCAGCCTTACAATGGTTCCGCGACAGCGCGCCACTTGCTGGCGCGACCAACACGACCTTCTCGCTTCCGCGCGTCGCCATCTCGGACAACGGTGCGCAATTCTACGTGATTGCCAGCAACGTAGTGAGCAACGTCCTGTACAGCGTCACCAGCAGTCCCGCCGTGCTGACAGTTAGTGGTGACACAGTGCCGCCGATGATTTCCGCTGTGCAGTCCCTCGGACTCGAACAGGTGCAACTCAAGTTTTCTCTGCCGATGGCTTTTGCGACGACAACAAACGTTGGCAATTACGCGATCACGAATTCGAACGGCGCGCTGGCCATTGCATCAGCCGATCTCGACAGCTCGCAAAGCAATCTCGTGCTGACTGTCAGCCAAATGATGGAAGGCGCAAACTATACGATCGTGATCAACAACGTAACGGATGGTTGTTCGCAGAACGTTATCGCAACAGACACCACTGCGAGTTTTACCGCGAGTTCTTATGCCGGGCAGGACATTGGCGGCTCTGTCCCGGCGGGCCTTACCGTGCCGGTCGCCGGTGGATACGACATCACCGGTGGCGGGACTGACATCGGCGGCACCAACGATCAGTTTCAATTCACCTGGCAGCAGCGCACCGGCAACTTCGACGTGAAAGTGCGGCTCGCATCGCTGAGTCTCGCGGATGCCTGGTCGGAAGCCGGATTGATGGCGCGTGAGTCATTGGTCGGAGGCAGCCGGTTCGCGAGCGCAATGGGAACGCCGTCGATCAGTGGTTGCTATTTTCAATCGCGCGGCACGACTCCCGGCGCGGGGACTTTGAGTGGTTCGTTTCCCGCCAACTACCCCAACACCTGGCTTCGTTTGCAGCGCGTCGGAAATCAGTTCACAGGTTACGCCAGCTACGATGGAGAGAGTTGGACGCCACTCGGCAGCGCCAGCATCGCGATGCCTGCGGCGGTTTATTTTGGTTTTGCCGTGTCGAGTCACAATACCAATCAATTAACCACGGCGGCGTTCCGCGACATCTCCACCGTCACGAATCCAACGACCAACACGATGCGGCTCGCGAGCGAACCGCTGAGTCAATCGAGCCGGCGCACAAGCCTCGTCATTTCGGAAATCATGTATCATCCCGCCGAGCGCGCGGACGGCAGGAACACCGAGTTCGTCGAACTGTTCAACACCCTCGGCGAACCGGCGGACATCAGCGGTTATCGCTTGTCCGGCGAAGTGGAATACACCTTCCCGCCGAACACGATTCTGCCGGGCGGTGGATTTCTGGTCGTCGCACGAGTGCCCGCGGATTTGGAATCGATCTATGGAATCACCGGCGTGCTGGGGCCATTTGCGAACACGAACAATCTCCCGAACAATTCCGGCACAATTCGCCTGCGGCACCGCACGGGGGCGGTTTTTATCGAAGCGAACTACAGCAGCGATTTCCCGTACCCGCTGGCCGCGGATGGTTCAGGGCATTCGCTGGTGCTGGCGCAGCCGTCCTACGGTGAAGGCAACGCGCAGGCCTGGGCGGCGAGCGATTCAGTGGGCGGTTCTCCCGGCCGGCTCGATCCAGTCACGCCCGATCCGCTGCGCAATGTGATGGTCAATGAATTCCTCGCGCATACCGACCTGCCCGAAGTGGACTACGTCGAGCTGTACAATCACAGCAACGATCCCATCGACATCTCCGGCTGTTTTCTCAGCGATAATCCGAACACGAACAAGTTCATCGTTCCGCCGGGCACCACGATTCCGCCCCGTGGCTTCGTTGTGTTCCACGAGACGAACCTGAACTTTGCGCTCAGTTCGCATGGCGAAGAAATCTATTTCTGCAACCCGTCCGACGCGCGCGTGCTGGACGCCGTGCGCTTCGGCGCTCAGGAAAATGGAGTTTCGATGGGCCGCTCTCCGAATGGCGCGGCCAGCTTTTACCGCATGGCCACGAAGACGCCCGGTGCCTCGAATAGCGCACCGCGCGCGAGTGACCTCGTCATCAATGAAATCATGTACAATCCGATCACCGGCAGCAGCGATGACGAATTCGTGGAACTCTACAACCGCGGCACGAACGCAATCGATCTTTACAGATGGAAACTGAGCGGGGGCATCAGTTTCACGTTCCAGCAGGGCACGGTGATTCCGCCCAACGGCTATCTTGTCGTCGCGAACAATATTTCAAATCTGCTGGCGAGAAACTCGAACCTGAACCCCGGTAACGCGGTGGGGAATTATGGCGGTTCGCTTGGCAATTCCAGCGACCGTATCGCGTTGAGCAAGCCGGAGTTCGAAGTCTCCACCAATGCGCCCGGCCAATTCGTCACCAACACGGTGGACATTGTCGTGAATGAGGTCACGTATCGCGATGGCGGACGCTGGGGTCAATGGTCCGACGGCGGCGGCAGTAGTCTGGAGTTGATCGATTCACGTTCCGACAATCGGCTCGCTGCGAATTGGGCGGACAGCGACGAAACGAGCAAGGGGCCCTGGACGGCTGTGTCCGTGACCGGCGTGCTGGACAATGGCCTCTCGCCTGCGGACCAGTTGCAAGTGCTGCTCCAGGGCGCCGGCGAATGCCTCATCGACAATGTCGAAGTCCTGACCGCAGCCGGTGCCAATCTGATCGCCAATTCCACCTTCGAGGGCGGTGTGACTGGATGGACGGCGGAAGGAACCCAGGAACAATCGGGTGGAGAGCCAACCGAGGGATTTGGCGGTGGAAGATCGTATCACGTGCGCGCGCCGGCTCGCGGCGACAATCAGGTGAATCGCATTCGTACGCCACTGAGCGCGGCCCAAGCCGCCGGTGGGACGAACACCATTCGCGCCAAAGTTCGCTGGCTGCGGGGCCATCCGGAAATTCTGTTTCGCTTGCGCGGAAATTGGCTGGAGGCGGCGGTGTCGATGATTCTGCCAACGAATCTCGGCACGCCGGGCGCGGCCAACAGCCGTGCTCTGCCGAATGCCGCCCCCGCGATTTATGACGTGGCGCACTACCCGCCTCTTCCGGCAGCGAACGAGCCGGTGCTCGTCACGGCGCGAGTTCATGATGTAGATGGCATGTCCTCTCTCCAGGTGCGTTACCGAGTTGATCCGAGCGCAACACTTAATCCCGTGGACATGCTCGACAACGGCACGGCGGGCGATGCGGTGGCCGGCGATGGACTTTACACTGCGAGAATTCCCGGACAGCCAGCCAACACACTGGTGGCCTTTCGCGTGCAAGCGACGGATGCCTTCACTCCGAGCGCGGCCTCAACGTTTCCGAACAACGCTCCCACACGTGAATGCCTCGTTCGTTTTGGCGAGAGCGTTCCGACTGGAAACTTTCCCTCTTACCGCATCTGGATGACGCAGGCCACGTTCAACACCTGGGACGGACGCAACAATCTAAACAATACGGTGAATGACATCACGTTCGTGCTCGGCAATCATCGCGTGATCTACAATGCCGGCGCTGTCTTTGCCGGCAGCCCCTACATCAGCCCGGGCTTCAACACACCCACGGGCAACCGTTGCGGTTACTCGATCGACTTTCCTTCCGACGAGCCGCTTCTCGGAGACAATGGGCTGAATCTCGATTGGCCGGGCGGACACGGCAACGAGAACACAGCCGTTCAGGAAGAGATGGCCTATTGGATCGCGGACCAGATGAACATTCCCTTCAGCCATCGTTACTTCATTCGGCTGACGGTCAATGGCGTGACGGACATGCAGCGTGGCGGCGTCTTCGAAGCCGCGCTTCAGCCCGGCACTGATTTTCTCGAACAGTGGTCGCCGGATGACAGTGACGGTGATTTCTTCCGCATCGATCGCTCGTTCGAGTTCAATGACGCTGGCGGCTTGATCACCGACCCGCAACCGCAGTTGCTCGTTTACTCGACTCCCGACCTCGTTCACGGCGGCACCAAAAAGAAAACGGAACGGTATCGCTGGATGTGGCTCAAACGCGCGTTCGACAGGGCCAACGATTACACCAACCTCTTCGTCATCGCCGATGTTCTGAACTCCGCCAGCCCGGAACCCTACACGTTTCAGACCGAAGCCCTGGCGGATGTCGATGAGTGGATGGGAGTTTTCGCCGCGGAGCACATCATCAATAACTTCGATAGCTGGGGACACGACATTGGCAAGAACATGTACATGTTCAAACCACGGAACGGCCGCTGGCAGCTTTACATGTTCGATCTCGATTGGCTGATGCTTGCCGCCGCGCCGCGCTCCAACTACGGGCCATCGACCGCACCGCTGTTCAATTCCGAAGACCCGACTATTTCGCGAATGTATGCGTTCCCGCCGATGGCTCGCGCTTACTGGCGCGCTGTGGAAAACGCCATCAACGGCCCGTTCGATCCGGCGAATTACAATCCGGTGATGGATGCGAAATATAATTCGCTCGTCGCCAATGGAATTCTCTGGTGCGACGGCAACGCGCTCACCGCACCGACAGCGGTGAAGACCTGGTTCAGCCAGCGCCGGGCGT
>Ga0190265_10002011_pt1 | contig 13524 bp, 15 predicted proteins | sample Popmic124T_FD_133135 | JGI IMG/M metagenome (GOLD analysis project Ga0190265, IMG submission 133135) | Populus adjacent soil microbial communities from riparian zone of Indian Creek, Utah, USA - 124 T | ecosystem: Environmental > Terrestrial > Soil > Riparian zone | place: USA: Utah | collected... | reverse complement strand
CTGCCGTCTCGACCCCGGCGATCTGGCCCGCTGTATCCCGGCGGACCGCGGTGACCGGCGTGTCCAGATGGACCCGAGCTCCATGGGTGCGCGCGCCCGCGACCAGCCGCTCGGTCACGCCCACCGAGTCAACAGCGCCGTCACCCGGCGCCCAGACAGCCCACTCTGGAGGCTGCCGAAGGGTGGGCTCGAGCGTCGCCACGGTGGCCGCGTCCACGATCGTCTGCCCGGGCCCGGCGTCCGGCGCACTGCCCTCCCTGGTCCAGCTCAGCGAGCCGGACCAGGTCACCGGGAGTCCCGGCAGCTCGGCCCCGAGTCGGTGGTACTCCGCCGTTGCGGTGGCCCGCAGCCCGGCGGCCGGACCTTGACGCACGCCAGACGCTGCGACCCAGGCGAACGAGTCCGCCGTCACGCCGGCGCCCGGCCGCCCGGCATCGATCAACGTCACGGTGGCGCCCGCCCGGGCTGCGTGATAGGCGACCGATGCGCCGACGATGCCGGCGCCGACGACGACCAGGTCCCCACTCACCGGTGGGCTCAACACGTTCACGACCCTAGCGTCCGCAGCGGCTCCGCCCGCGCGGCCTGGTGGGTCGACGCCCGCTGACCGACGACTGCCCGTGAACGAGATTCAGACGCCGGACGCTAGGTGCCGGGCAGGCCGAGCGCGCGAGCCTGGTCGCGCAGCGCGCGCGAGACGACCTTGAGGGCGGCGCGGCCGCTGCTCCCGCGGCGCGCGGCGAGGAAGACGCGGCGGTCCAGCGGCGCCTCCGCGATCCGGCGCACGACCACGCCCGGCATGCGCCCCGGGCGCTTGAGCGACGGCAGCAGCGCGACGGCCTCGCCGGTCGCGACGAGCGCCTCGAGCACCGACGTGTCGTTCGTGCGGTGGCGGCTCTCCGGCTCGAAGCCGCCGAGCACGCGGCACGCCCGGACGAACGCGTCGTCGAACGCGGTGCCGGCGCGCGGCGACGCCCACGACGCGCCCGCGAGCTCGGCCAGCGGGACGCGATCGGGGTCCCGCGCGGCGAGCGGGTGGTCGGCGGGCAGCACGAGCACGAGCGGGTCGCGGCACACGTCGCGGAAGACGAGCGACGGATCGCGCATGCGAGGCGCGAAGTCGTACTCCTCGGCGACCGCGATGTCGACCTCGCCGCGCGGCAGCAGCTCGAGCGCCTCCTCGGCCTCCATCTCGGCGAGCTCGAGGCGCAGCCGCGGGTGCTCGGCGTGGAGCGGCGCCAGGAGCGGGAGCACGAGGCTCGCGGCGGCCGTCTGGAACGCGGCGATCCGGACGCGGCCGGCGACGTCCTCCCCGGCGGCCTCGGCCAGCTCCGCCTCCGCCAGCTCGAGTCGCCCGATCACGGCGTCGGCGTGCTCGACGAGCTGGCGGCCCGCGTCCGTGAGCCGCAGCCGGCGGCCGTGGCGCTCCATCAGCGGCACCCCGGTCTCGCGCTCCAGCGTCGCGAGCTGCTGGGACACGGCCGACGGCGTGTAGGCCAGCGCCTCGGCCACCGCGGTCACCGTCCCGCGGACGTGCAGCTCGCGCAGCAGGCGCAGGCGCCGGACATCGAGCATGAAGCTGAGCTTATTGATCCCATCAAGAAATGTGAGATGGACATGAAGGTTCGCAACCCGCATCATCGGCGCATGACCTCCCCAGTTGCCCCGGCCAAGGGCCTCGTCACCGCTGCGCCCCCGTCCACCAGCGTTGCCGGCGTCGTTCCGCTCACCCTCCGCCTCGCTCGACCCGACGACGCCGCCACCGTGCGGCGATTGGCGCAGCTCGATTCCTCGAGGCCCCCATCGGGCCGCGTGCTGCTCGCCGTCGTCGGGTCCGAGCCGGTCGCCGCGCTGAGCGTGGATTCCGGCGCCCTCGTCGCCGACCCCTTCCGGCCGACGGCGGACGTGGTCGCGGTGCTCCGCCAGGCCGCGGCCTAGCACCTGCGGTCAGCGGCGGCGGCGATTCCTCACTCGGCCGCCGCCGCAGACCGCATGCTCCGGCCAGTTGCTTGACATCGGCAACGGTTTCGTTGACATTGGCAACGATGTCGGACGCCGTCTCCGCGCTACGGGCGTTCAACCGGTTCTACACCGGCCACCTCGGCTTCCTCGGCCCCGGCTACCTGAGCACGCCCCACACGCTCGCCGAGGCGCGCGTGCTGTTCGAGCTCGCGCAGGAGGACCAGGTCGAGGTCGCCACGCTGCGGGCGCGCATGCGGATCGACGCCGGGCACCTGAGCCGGCTGCTCGGGCGGCTCGAGCGCCGCGGGCTCGTCGCACGCGAGCGGTCGGCGACCGACGGGCGGCGCCAGCTCGCTCGCCTCACCCCGCAGGGCGCCGACGACTTCGCGGTGCTCGACCGGCGCTCGGCCGACGAGGTCGGGACGCGGCTCGGCGACCTCGGCGAGCGCGAGCAGCGGCAGCTCGTCGCGGCGCTGGCTGAGCTGCGGCGCCTGCTCGAGCCGGCCGCGCCGGCGCCGGCCGTCGTCCTGCGCCCGCCGCGCCCGGGCGACTTCGGCTGGGTGATCGGCCGGCACGGCGAGCTGTACGCCGGCGAGTACGGCTGGAACGGCGAGTTCGAGACGCTCGTCGCCCGCATCGTCGCCGATTACGCGGATCAGCACGACCCGGCGCGCGAGGCGGCCTGGATCGCGGAGCTCGACGGCGCCCCGGCGGGCTGCGTCTTCTGCGTGCGCGAGGACGACGCGGTCGCCAAGCTCCGCCTGCTCCTGGTCGAGCCCCGGGCCCGCGGGCTGGCGCTCGGGACGCGGCTCGTCGACGAGTGCAGCGGGTTCGCGCGGCGCGCGGGCTACCGCGAGCTGACGCTGTGGACGAACGACGTGCTCGTCCACGCGCGGCGGATCTACGAGCGCGCGGGCTTCCGGCTGGTCGACGAGGAGCCACACCGCGCGTTCGGGCACGACCTCGTCAGCCAGACCTGGACGCTGGCACTGTAGGTACCGTGCGGGGGCCGCATGACCCCGCCGACCGCCACGCCGGAGCCCGCCCGCACGCTCGCGCCCAACGCGCGGGTCCTGTGGCGGATCGAAGGGCTCGTCGCGACCGTCATGGCGGTCGCCGCGGCGGCGGTCGTGCACGGCGTCGTCGGCGGGTGGATCGCCGCGCTGAGCTGGGCCGGCGCCGTGCTCGTCGCGGCGATCGGGCTGGTGCTCGTGCCGGAGCTGCGCTGGCGCCGCTGGCGCTGGGAGGTGCGCGAGCACGAGATCGACATCCGCCACGGCACGATCGCCGTGACGCGCACGCTCGTCCCGATGCTGCGCGTGCAGCACGTCGACACGCGCCGCGACCTGATCCAGCAGCAGCTCGGGCTCGCGACCGTCGTCTTCCACACCGCGGCGGGCGCGAACGAGATCCCCGCGCTCACCGTGGACGAGGCCGGCCACGTGCGCGACCGGATCGCCGAGCTGGCGCGGACGGCGGATGAGCTCTGAGGCGGAGGCACCGCCGCCGGCTCCCCAGCCCCCGGCCGGGATCGCCCCGCGGCGGCTCCACCCGGCCGGGATCGCGGTGCTCGGCGTGCGCTCGCTGCGAGAGCTCGCCGTCCCGCTCGGGATCGGCTTCGTGTTCGGCGTGCTCGGCGGAGGCGGCGGCGGCCAGCCCGGCGTGCGGGTCCTGATCTACGCCGTCATCGGCGCCGTCGTGGCGACGACGATCGGGGTCGTGAGCTGGATGACGACGCGCTGGTCGGTCGGCGACGGCACGATCCGGCTGCGCACCGGCGTGCTCTCGGAGAAGGTGACCACCGTCCCGGTCGGACGCGTGCAGTCGATCGACACCGTGCACGGGCCGCTCCAGCGCCTGTTCGGCGTCCGCGGCGTGCACGTGCAGACCGCCGGCGGCGGCCGCGACGCGGAGCTCAAGCTGGCCGCGCTCAAGCCGGCGGACGTCGAGCTGCTGCGCGCGGCGGTCGGCCGCCGGGCCGCGGTCGAGTCCGAGGAGCCGCTCGCCGAGCACCGGCTCGGCCGCGGCCGGCTCCTGCTCGCGGCGCTCACCGCGGGCCAGCTCGGCGTGATCCTGCCCGTCCTCGCGCTCGTGCCGCAGGTCGGCGAGCAGATCTGGGGCAACGACATCCGCGACGCCGGCCGCGAGGGGATGCGGATCGTGCCGGAGAGCGCACCGGAGTGGATCGCCGCCGGCGCCGGGCTGCTGCTGCTGGCCTGGCTGCTCTCGACGGCCGGCGCCGTGGTGGCCTTCGCCGGGTTCACGATCGCGCGCGACCACGACCGGCTGCGCATCCGCCGCGGGCTGCTCGCCCGCCGCGAGGCGACGGTCCCGGTCGCCCGCGTCCAGGCCGTGCACGTCGTCGAGGGGGTGTTGCGCCAGCCGTTCGGGCTCGCCGCGCTGCGCGTCGAGGTCGCGGGCTACGCGAAGGAGGCCGCGGCGGCGCAGACGCTGTTCCCGCTCGTGCGCCGGGCCGAGATCGAGCCGTTGCTCGCCGCGCTGCTGCCGGAGCTGGCCGACCGCCCCGACGGGCTCGCGGCCGTGCCGCCGCGGGCGCTGCGGCGCTACGTGCTCCCGATCACGGCCGCCGCCCTCGTCGCCGGCGCCGGCGCCGCCGTCCTGCTCTCGTCCCCCTGGCCGCTGCTCGCCGTGCCGCCGGCCGCGGCGTACGGTGTCGCGCGCTTCCGCGCCGCGGGCTGGCGCCTGGACGACGGCCGGCTGGCGCTCCGCTTCCGCCACATGGCCCGGATCACCGTGCTCGCCCCCGCGCGCCGGCTGCAGGAGCACGGGACGCGCCAGACCGTGCTCCAGCGCCGCGTGTCGCTCGCCGACGTGGACGTGCGGATCGGCGCGGGGACGCACGCGGTCGTCCGGCACCTGGACGCGCGCGTCGCGGGCGAGCTGTTCGACGCGTTGCGGCGCGGGTAGGCGCGAAGCGCGGTCTGCGCCCGGGCCGCGCGAACGGCGGCATTGAGGGGAGGGCGCGAAGTGCCGCGGCGGTCATGTGCGCGTTGACGGCAATATGTACCGTCAACGCGCAACTCACCGGTGATTTGCGTCTCGACCCACCGTATGGGTGGTCAAAGCGCAAATGGCTGGTGATTTGCGTCTTGACTACCTATGCGGTCGCCAGGACGCAAATGATCCGCCGCCCACCCCGGGACCTGCCTCCCTCAATGCCCGCCGTTCGCGCGGCCCGGGTGTAGACCGCGTCCGCGCAAGACGCCACGCCACGCCACGCCGCGCTACGTGATCCCGAGCCGGTCGAGCAGCGCGTCATCCGCGCGCCACGACCGCCGCACGCGCACCGACAGATCGAGGTGCACCCGGGTGCCCAGCTCGCGCTCGAGCTCGTGCCGCGCCGCCGTGCCGATCGCCTTGATCATCCGGCCGCCGCTGCCGATCACGATCCCCTTCTGCGACTCGGTCTCGACCCACAGCGACGCGCGGACGGCGATGAGGGCGCCGCGCTCCTCGATCTCCTCGACCTGGACCTCGACCGCGTGCGGGACCTCCTGGCGCGTGCGGGCGAGCACCTGCTCGCGCACCAGCTCGGCCAGCAGGACGGCCTCGGGCTGGTCGGAGACCTCCTCGGGCGGGAAGTAGAACGGGCCGGGGGGCAGCCGCGAGGCGAGGTGGTCGACGAGCTCCGGCACGCCCTGGCCGGTGCGGGCGGAGACCGGGAACACCTCGGCGTCGAGCCCGAAGTCGGCGGCCGCGGCGAGCGCCGCGACCGTGCGCGGGGTCGACGTACGGTCGACCTTGTTGACCGCGATGACGACCGGCACGCGCGCCCCGCGCAGCGCCTCGGCGATCCACTTGTCGCCCGGGCCGCCGACGCCCTGGTCGCCGTTGAGGACGAAGAGCGCGGCGTCGGCCTCGCGGAGCTCCTGCTCGACCCGGTGCTGCATGCGCCGCGTCAGCTCGTCGCGCGGGCGCTGCACGCCCGGCAGGTCGGTGAGCACGATCTGGACGTCGTCGCGCGTCGCGACCCCGCGGATCGCGCGCCGCGTCGTCTGCGGCTTGTCGGAGACGATCGCGACCTTGCGCCCGACCATCGCGTTGACGAGCGTCGACTTGCCGACGTTCGGGCGTCCCGCGAGCGCGACGAAGCCCGACCGCGTCCCGGTCACCGGATCCACGCCACCACCTCCGCCTGGAGCGCCAGCATCTCGCCCTCGTCGGTCTCGTGGTCCATGCCGACGAGGTGCAGCACGCCGTGGACGACCGCCTCGGCGAGGTCCTCGGTGTGCTCGGGGCAGATCACGACGTCGCCGAGCTCGCGCTCGCCGGCGATCGGCCCGTCGCCGTCGACGGGGAACGACAGCACGTCGGTCGGCGCGTCCTTGGCGCGGTGCGCCGCGTTGAGGGTCGTGATCTCCTCGGGTGTCACGAACGTCACCGCGAGGTGCCCATCCTCGACGCCCGCCGTCGCCGCCGCGAGCACGCACGCGCGGCGGACCTGCTCGGCGGGCAGCGCGTCGCCGAGCACCTCCACCTCGAGCCGGCTCACGCCGGCCGGCGGCGATGGTCCGCCGGCCCCAGCCGCGGCGCCTGGCGGGAGGAGTGCTCGTCGTACGCGGCGACGATCCGCTGCACGAGCTTGTGGCGCACGACGTCCTCGCCGCCGAAGCGGACGAACTCGACGCCCTCCACGCCCGAGAGGATGTCGCCGACGACGACGAGCCCCGACTTCTGCTCGCGCGGGAGGTCGATCTGCGTGATGTCGCCGGTGACGACCATCTTCGACCCGAACCCGAGGCGCGTGAGGAACATCTTCATCTGCTCGGGCGAGGTGTTCTGCGCCTCGTCGAGGATCACGAACGAGTCGTTGAGCGTGCGGCCGCGCATGAACGCGAGCGGCGCGACCTCGATCACGCCACGCTCGAGGTGGGCCGAGACCCGCTCGGCGTCCATCATGTCGTGCAGCGCGTCGAACAGCGGGCGCAGGTAGGGATCGACCTTCGCCATCAGGTCGCCCGGCAGGAACCCGAGCCGCTCGCCGGCCTCGACGGCCGGGCGGGTGAGGATGATGCGGTTGACCTCGCGGCGCGAGAGCGCGGCGGTCGCCATCGCCATCGCCAGGAACGTCTTGCCGGTGCCGGCCGGGCCGACGCCGAAGGTGATCGTCGACCGCCGGATCGCGTCGACGTAGCGCTTCTGGTTGACCGACTTCGGCGCGACCTTGAGGTTGCGGTGGCGCCAGACGACCTCGTCGAGCACCTTGCTCGGCGACTCCGCCTGGTCGAGCACGCGCGAGACCGACTCGATCGTCGCCGGCCCGATCTCGTGCCCGCGGGCGACGAGCTCGGACAGCTCGCGCACGACGGTCGCCGCGAGCTGCACCGCCTCGGCGTCGCCGTCGAGGGTCACCACGTTGCCGCGCAGGAAGATGTCCGCGCTGAGGTGCTCCTCGAGCGTCTTGAGGATCACGTCCTCGGCGCCGGCCAGCTCGGCCGCCACTTCGTTCGATAGCTCCAGTTGCCGTCGTGCCATCTAGCTGAGCGCTTCCTTCACCTTCGTCGAGACCCGCTTTCCGTCAGCCCGCCCGGCGGCAGCCGCCATCACGTGCTTGATCGCCTTTCCCATGTCCCGCGGCCCCTCGGCCCCGGTGTCCGCGATCGCCTGCGCCACGAGCGCGTCGAGCTCCGCGTCGCCCAGCTCGGCCGGCAGGTACGCCTCGATCACGCCGGCCTCGTAGGCCTCCGCGTCGGCGAGGTCGGTCCGCCCGGCGTCGCGGAACGCCGTCTCGGACTCGCGCCGGCGCTTGCGCTCCCGGCGGAGCACCGCCTGCTCGTCGCCGTCGCCGTCCTTGGCGGACTTCTGCAGCTCGGACAGCACCAGCCTGAGCGCACCGACGCGGTCGCGGTCACCGGCCTTCAGAGCCGTCGTCACGTCGCGCTTGATCTGCTCGGCGATCGCCAATTCCCCACCCATTCTACGCGGGGCACGGATGCACGTGGTCGGCTGCAGCCGATCGCTCCCCGATGCCTGCGATGATCGGCTGATGGCGGAGGGCTGCGCGCGCCTGGACGCGCTTCCGGCGCGCGAGCTGCCCGGCGGCCTGCGCGTCGTGCGCGCCGAGCGCCGGCCCGAGCGGATGCGCGGCCTCGCCCGGCTCAACGCGATGCCGCGGGCCTATGCGCTGCACCTCCCGCGCTGCCGCTCGGTGCACACGTTCACGATGCGCTTCCCGCTCGACCTGATCTGGCTCGGCCGCGACGGCCGGCCCGTCCGGGTCGACCGCGACGTGCCGCCGAACCGGCTGCGCCAGTGCCTGCGCGCCCGCTCGGTCGTCGAGGCGAACGCCGGCACCGCGGACGCGTTCCTCGCCGCCGGCCTCTGATCAGCCGGCGTCGAGCCGCAGCGCCGACCACTCGCCGCCGCTGCGCCGGTCCGTCTCGCGCAGCCCGTGCCGCGCGAACGCGGCGGCGACCTCACCGGCCTCCTCGCGCAGCAGGCCGGACGCGATCAGCGTGCGCGGCGGACGGGTCATCAGGCCGGCGACGTCGAGCAGCAGCGGCCGCACGAGGTTGGCGACCACGGTGGGCGCCCACGGGCCCTCGGCGCGGCGCAGGTCGCAGCGCTCGACTGCGAGCTCCGGCACGCCGTTGACCGCCGCGTTCTCGCGCGTCGCCGCGACCGACGCGGCCTCCCAGTCGCAGGCGAGCACGGGGTCCCAGCCCAGCCGCGCCGCGGCGATCGCCAGCACGCCCGTGCCGCAGCCCCAGTCGGCGAGCGCGCCGCCGGGCTCGAGCTCGAGCAGCAGCTCGAGGCACAGCCGGGTCGTGTGGTGCGCGCCGGTGCCGAACGCCTGGCCGGGGTCGATCACGAGGTCGATGCCGTGCGGCGCCGGCGCCTCCCACGGCGGGCGGACGCGCAGGCGGCGGAAGCGCCAGCTCACGTCGACCGGGCGGTGGAACGCCTTCCAGCGCTCGGACCAGTCGTCCGGGATCTCCGACGTCGACACGTCGACGAGCGCGCCGCCCGCGGCGGCGCGCACGTCGGGCAGCGCGGGCAGCTCGCCGGGCGCGCCGTAGAGCACGTACTCGACCGCGTCGGGCCCGGCCTCGCGCTCCTCCAGGCCGGACGGCGCCAGCTCCAGCAGCTCGGAGAGCACGGCCTCGGCATCGGCGCGCGCGACGCGCACCGCGAGCCGGATCACGCCGGCTCCAGCACCACGGCCGCCCACTCGCCCTGCACGCGGCGCTCGACCTCGACCAGGCCGTGGCGCGAGAACGCGACCGCCGGAGCGTCGGCCCGCTCGGCGAGGACGCCCGAGGCGATCAGCCGCTCGGGCGGCTTCTCGAGCGTGCTCGCGGCGATCTCCTCGAGCAGGTCGACCGTCAGGTTGGCCGTGACGGTCGGCGCCCACGGCGCGGGCGTCACGGCGAGGTTGCTCCAGTGGGTGCGCACGGCGACGCCGTTGGCCGCCGCGTTGCGCCGGATCGCCTCCAGGCCGTCGGGCATCACCTCGACCGCGTCGACCGGCGCGAAGCCGAGCCGCGCGGCCGTGACGGCGAGGATCCCGCTGCCGGCGCCCCAGTCGCACAGCGCGCCCTGCGGCTCGAGCTCGAGCAGCAGCTCGAGGCAGAGCTGCGTCGTCGGATGCGTGCCCGCGCCGAACAGCTCCCCGGGGTCGATCACGATCTCGAGCACGTCGCGCTCGCCCCCCGCCGGCTGCCAGGGCGGCCGGATGCGCAGCCGGCGCGTGCCGGAGGCGACCTCGACCGGCCGCAGGTACTGGTGCCAGCGCCGCTCCCAACCGGGCGGGATCTCGGTGAACGTGAGGTCGATCAGCGCCTCCCCGACGAGCGCGCGCACGTCCGCCTCGGCGGGCAGCTCCGCACGCGGCGCGTAGACGGCGTACTCGACCTCGTCCTGGTCGGGCTCGGTCTCCTCCGCCCCGTTGTGCAGGATCGGCAGGAGCGCCGCGAGCGCGATCTCCGCCCGCTCGCGCCGGACCCGGATGCCGAGCCGCACGAGGGGGCCGCCGTTCATCCGGCGAGTGCCCGCTTGAGCTTGGAGAGCATGCCCTCGTCGGTGCGCAGGTTGCGGTCGTCGAGCGAATCGGCCAGCCGTTCGAGCAGGTCGCGCTGCTCGCGGCTCAGCCGGCGCGGGATGACGACGTTGACGTGCACGTGCAGGTCGCCCGTGCGCCCGCGGCCGAGCGGCGGCAGGCCGCGCGCGCGCAGCGTGATCGTCTCGCCCGGCTGGGTGCCGGCCGGGATCTCGACCGGGACGTCGCCGTCGAGGCTCGGGACCTGCACGGTCGTGCCGAGCGCGGCGAGCGGCGCGGGGACGTCGATCACCGTGTGCAGGTCCTCCTGGTCGCGCACGAAGCGCTCGTCCTCCTGGACGCGCACGACGACGTAGAGGTCGCCGTTCGGCCCGCCGCGCTCCCCGGCATGGCCGCGACCGCTCAGCCGGATCCGCTGGCCGTCGGCGATCCCGGCGGGGATCTGCACGGCCAAGGAGCGCGACTCGGCGACCTTGCCCGCGCCGCGGCACACGCCGCACGGCTGCTCGGGCACGCGGCCCTCGCCGCCGCACACGTCGCAGATCGCCGTGCGGACGAGCTGGCCGAAGCGCGTGCGCGACACCGCCTGGAGCTGGCCGGAGCCGTGGCAGCGCTGGCAGGTGACGATCGGCGTGCCGGGCTCGGCGCCGTTGCCGTGGCAGTGCTCGCAGCGGACGTCGACGTCGTGCTCGACGTCGACGGTGTCGCCGCGCGCGGCCTGCCCGAGCTCGATCGCCACCGCGATGACCACGTCGGCGCCCTGCATCTGGCCGCCGCGCTGCCCGCGTCCCGTCCCGAACGCGGTGTCGAAGCCGCCCGAGCCGAAGAACGCCGCGAACAGGTCCGAGACGGAGCCGAAGCCCTCGAAGTTGGGGGCGTAGCCGCTGGAGCGCAGGCCCTCGTGGCCGTAGGCGTCGTACTGGCGCCGGCGCTCGGGGTCCGAGAGGACCTCGTACGCGGCCGCCGCCTCCTTGAACTGGTCCTCGGCGGCCGGGTCGTCGTTCGTGTCGGGGTGCAGCTCGCGCGCGAGCCGCCGGAAGGCCTTCTTGATCTCCGTCTCGTCGGCGCTCCGGCCGACGCCGAGCACCTCGTAGGGGTCGCGCGGCATGGTCCTAGCCGGCGTCGTAGACGTCTTCGACGAAGCGGGAGAGCTGCAGTGCCGCGGTCCGGACGGCGCCGATCGCCGTCCCGTAGTCCATCCGCGTCGGGCCGATCACCGACACCGTGCCGAGGTTGCGCTGCGGCAGGCCGTAGTTGGCCGCCACGAGCGAGAGCCCGCGCAGCGCCGGCGCCTGGTTCTCGCCGCCGATGCGGACGTACAGGTCGCGCTGGTCGAGCGCGGCGGACAGCACGCCGAGCAGCGAGACGCGGCGCTCGAGCATGTCGAGCAGCGCGTTGAGCTGCGAGACGTCCTGGAAGCGGTGCTCGGTCAGCAGGCGCGCCGTCCCGTCGACGTAGAGCGAATCCTCGGCGATGTCGGCGAGCTCGATGAACGCGGGCGCGAGCCCCTCCAGGAACGTGCGCTCGGTCGGCGGCAGCGTGGGGTCGGTGAGCCGCGAGCGCAGCGTCCGCGCTCCGACGCCCTTCCCCACGAGCGCCTCGTTCAGGTACGACGCGGCCCAGTCGGCGAGCCCGGCGTCGACCGGACGCTCGTACGTGAACAGCCGCTTGGACACGCCGCCGGTCGACGTGATGATCACGACCATCAGCACCTGCGGCTGGAGCAGCAGCACCTCGACGTGGCGGATCGTCGTGGTCTGGATCGGCGGCGCCGAGACGATCGCCAGCAGGTCGGTGACCTGGGACAGGGTCTCCGTCGTCAGGCGCATCGCCTCGTCGACCTCGCGCCGTGCGAGCGTGAGCGCCATCGCGGCGCGGGCGGGCTCGAGCTCGGCGCCGCTGCGCTGGGGCAGCACGCGATCGACGTAGTACCGGTAGCCGGCGTCGGTCGGCACGCGGCCGGCGGAGGTGTGCGGATGGGCGAGCAGCTCGAGGTCCTCGAGCACCGCGAGCTCGTTGCGGATCGTGGACGGCCCGGCGATCACGTCGGCGTCCCCGGCGAGCACCTTGGAACCGACGGGCTGGCCGGTGGCCGCGAAGCAGTCGATCACCTTGGCGAGCAGCAGCTCCTGACGGGCGGTGAGCACCCCGAGAAGTCTAGGAGGACGGCCGAGCCGCCCAGCTTCGCGTGCGCGGCTCAGCCGTTTCCGTAGGAGGACGGCTCAGCCGTTTCCGGAGGAGGACGGCTGAGCCGTCTTCACCTCGGCGACGCCGCGGCGCACGATCCGCGTGTCGCCCTGGCGCGCCTCGGCGTCGACGGTCGCGACGCCGTCGGCCACCTCGCGCACCTTGGAGGTCACGACGACCTCCTCCTCGAGCACGCCCATGCCGCGGAACTGGACCGCGAGCCGCTGGAGCCGGTCGGGCCCGCCGGCGGCCTCGGTCTGCGCGCGGGCGACCTGCGCCATCGTCCACAGCCCGTGCAGGATCCGGCCGGGCAGGCCGACCGAGCGGGCGAACTCCTCGTCGATGTGGATCGGATTGAAGTCGCCCGACGCGCCGGCGTACCGGACGGTGACGTAGCGATCGGGGGTCACGCGCAGCTCCGGCACCTCGTCCATGCTCATTCCCCCCGCACGATGCAGGTCCAGGTCCCGGTGGACACGCGCTCGCCGTCCTGGTTCTCGGAGCGCGACGTGAACGTGAAGAAGCCGACGCCGCCGCGGTCGGCGATGTCGGCGACCTCGAGCTCGGTCGTGATCTCGTCTCCGGCGACCACCAGCGGGCCCCAGGCGAACTCCTGCGCGCCGTGCACCATGCGCGCGAAATCCAGCTCGAGCTCCGGGTCGACGATCGCGGTCGCGAACGCCTGCGCGGCGTAGACGACGACGAACATCGGCGGCGCGACCAGGTCGCGGTGGCCGGCGGCGCGCGCCGCGTCGAGGTCGAGGTGGAGCGGCTGCGTCTCCCCCACGGCGTGCGCGTACTCCCGGATCTTCTCCCGCCCGACGGCGTAGGTGACCGGCGGATACGTCTTGCCGACCGCGCTCACCGGGCGTCGTCCCCGAGCTCGAGCACGGCGAGGAACGCGTCCTGGGGCACCTCGATGCGGCCGACCTGCTTCATCCGCTTCTTGCCCTCCTTCTGGCGCTCCAGCAGCTTCCGCTTGCGCGAGATGTCGCCGCCGTAGCACTTCGCCGTGACGTCCTTGCGGAACGCCTTGACGGTCTCGCGGGCGATGATCTTCGCGCCGATCGCGGCCTGGATCGGCACGTCGTACTGCTGGCGCGGGATCTTCTTGCGCAGCTTCTCGGTCAGCGTCTTGCCGAACTCGTAGGCCTTGTCGCGGTGCACGACCATGCTCAGCGCGTCGACCGGGTCGCCGCCGAGCAGGACGTCGAGCTTGACGAGGTCCGACGGCCGCAGCCCGAGCGGCTCGTAGTCGAGCGACGCGTAGCCGCGGGTGCGCGACTTGAGCTGGTCGAAGAAGTCGAGCACGATCTCCGCGAGCGGCAGGTCGTAGTGCAGCTGGACGCGCTCGG
>Ga0190265_10002010_pt1 | contig 13528 bp, 24 predicted proteins | sample Popmic124T_FD_133135 | JGI IMG/M metagenome (GOLD analysis project Ga0190265, IMG submission 133135) | Populus adjacent soil microbial communities from riparian zone of Indian Creek, Utah, USA - 124 T | ecosystem: Environmental > Terrestrial > Soil > Riparian zone | place: USA: Utah | collected... | reverse complement strand
TCGATAAAAAGAGCCGCGAGCAGTTCGAGATGCGCACGCACAAGCGGCTTCTCGATATCGTGGATCCGACGCCGCAGACGGTCGATGCGCTGATGAAGCTCGCCTTGGCTGCCGGCGTCGACGTCGAGATCAAGCTCTAGGAAGGACGCGGAACATGCGCTCCGGCGTAATCGCGCAGAAGGTTGGGATGACCCGCATCTTCACGGATGCCGGCGAACACGTGCCCGTCACGGTGCTCAAGCTGCCGAACGTGCAGGTGCTGGCCCAGCGGACGGACGAGAAGAACGGCTACACGGCGCTGCAACTCGGCGCCGGCATGCGCAAGCCGTCTCGCGTTTCGCGCGCTCAGCGTGAAAATTTTGCGGTCGCCAAGGTCGAACCGAAGCGCAAGATTGTCGAGTTTCGGGTCAGCCCGGACAACATGATCGAGGTCGGCGCGGAGATCACGGCGGACCACTTCGTCATCGGCCAGCACGTGGACGTGACCGGCACGAACCAGGGCAAGGGGTTCCAAGGCGCCATGAAGCGCTGGAACTTCCGTGGCCTGGGCGCCAGCCACGGCGTCTCCGTCGTGCACCGCAGCCATGGCTCGACTGGCCAGCGCCAGGACCCGGGCAAGGTGTTCAAGGGCAAGAAGATGGCCGGCCACATGGGCAGCGAGCAGGTCACGACGCAGAACCTGGAAGTCGTACAGACCGACAAGGACAAGGGGCTGTTGCTCGTGCGCGGCGCGGTTCCAGGGAGCAAGGGCAACTGGGTGCTGGTGCGCGATGCCGTGAAGCGGGCGCTGCCCGCCAATGCGCCCAAGCCCGGCTCGTTCCGCAAGGCGCCGGCGGCCGCATCGGCCGAGACCAAGGATGCTGCGGGAGCAAAATCATGAAGGCCGCAGTGAGAACACTGGATGCCGGGAATGCCGGCGAGGTCGAGCTCAACGACGCGATTTTCGGGCTTGAGCCGCGCCAAGACCTGATCCACCGCATGGTGCGCTACCAGATGCTGAAGCGCATGGCGGGAACGCATCATGCGCAGGATCGGTCGGAGGTGACGACCACCGGCAAGAAGATGTACCGGCAGAAGGGAACGGGCGGCGCCCGCCACGGCGACAAAGGTGCCCCGCAGTTCAGGGGCGGCGGCAAGGCCTTCGGGCCGAAGCCGCGCAGCCACGCGATCGACCTGCCGAAGAAGGTGCGCGCGCTGGCCCTGCGCCACGCGCTCTCCGCCAAGGCGAAGGCGGGTGAGATCGTGGTGATCGACAAGGCCGCTTCGGACGGCAAGACCAAGGGGCTGAAGGAGCGCTTCGGCAAGCTCGAGCTCACCAACGCTCTTATCATCGACGGCGCCGAGATCGAGCCGGCGTTCGCGCGGGCTGCGCGCAACATCCCCAACATCGACGTGCTGCCGGTGCAGGGGATCAACGTCTACGACATTCTTCGCCGCCGCAGGCTGGTGCTGACCAAATCGGCCGTCGAGGCGCTGGAGGCGCGGTTCAAATGAGCAAGAAGAAGAACGCCTACGACGTGATCCGGGCGCCGGCGATCACGGAGAAGTCGACCCTGGTGTCGGAGCACAACCAGGTCGTCTTCAAGGTCGCCAACGATGCGACGAAGGCTGATGTGAAGGCTGCCGTCGAGAGCCTCTTCAGCGTGAAGGTGAAGGCGGTCAACACCCAGGTTCGCAAGGGCAAGATGAAGGCGTTCCGCAACATCCGCTCCCGGCAGAGCGACACCAAGCGCGCGATCGTGACCCTCGCAGAGGGCCACACCATCGACGTAACGACAGGGCTCTAGGAGAAGCGTTATGGCCCTCAAAACGTATCGTCCGATGACTCCCAGTCTGCGCCAACTCGTTCTGGTGGACCGCAGCCAGCTTTGGAAAGGGGCGCCGGTGAAGATGCTCACCGACGGCAAGACCAAAACGGGTGGCCGCAACAACCATGGACGGATCACGACGCGGCACATCGGCGGCGGGCACAAGCAGGCCTACCGGCGCGTGGATTTCCGCCGCTCCAAGCTCGACATGCCGGCCCGGGTGGAGCGTCTCGAGTACGATCCCAACCGCACGGCCTTCATCGCGCTGCTGAAGTACCAGGACGGCACGCAGTCCTACATCCTGGCGCCGCAAAGGCTCGCGGTGGGCGATAGCGTAGTGTCGGGCGTGAAGGCCGACGTGAAGCCCGGCAACGCGATGCAGCTCGCTTCGCTGCCGGTCGGCACGATTGTGCACAACATCGAGTTCAAGTCGGGCGGCGGCGGCAAGATGGCGCGATCGGCAGGGTCCTACGCGCAGCTTGTGGGGCGCGACGCCGGCTGGGCCATCCTTCGCCTAAACTCGGGTGAGACGCGGCGCGTGCGGGCGGAATGCATGGCCACGGTTGGCGCAGTCTCCAATCCCGATCATCTGAACGAGACGGTCGGCAAGGCCGGCCGTACCCGCTGGAAGGGCAGGCGTCCGACGGTTCGCTCGATTGCGATGAACCCGGTCGACCATCCGAACGGCGGCCGCACGAAGGGCGGCAAGCACTGGGCAACGCCCTGGGGCAAGTCGACCAAGGGTGCCAAGACCCGCAAGAACAAGGCGACGGATCAGTTCATCATCCGCTCCCGTAGCAAGTCGAAGTAGGGCAGCAAGCATGAGTCGCTCAATCTCGAAAGGTCCGTTCGTCGACGGCTATCTGCTGAAGAAGGCAGAGAAGGCCCGGGGCGCCGGCCGCAATGACATCATCAAGATCTGGAGCCGGCGTTCGACGATCCTGCCGCAGTTCGTCGGCCTGACCTTCGGCGTCTACAACGGCCAGAAGTTCATTCCGGTGAACGTGACCGAGGACATGATCGGCCACAAGTTCGGGGAGTTCTCGCCCACGCGCACGTTCCATTCGCACAGCGGCGACAAGAAAGCCGTCAGGGCGAAGCCGGCGGCGGCGAGCTAAGGCGTCGGGGAAAGCAAATGGGCAAGGCGAAACGCGAGCGGGCGCTGGACGACACCGAGGCACGGGCCGTGGTGAGGAACCTCAGGGTTTCCCCGCAGAAGCTCAACCTCGTTGCCCAGATGATCCGCGGCAAGAAGGTGGATGTCGCGCTCGCGGACCTCGAGTTCTCGCGCAAGCGCATCGCGCGGGATGTGAGGAAGTGTGTGATGTCGGCGGTGGCGAATGCCGAGAACAATCACAACCTGGATGTGAACGACTTGGTCGTGACAGAGGCCCACGTCGGCAAGAACCTGGTCATGCGGCGCTTTCATGCGAGAGGCCGGGGACGCATGAGCCCGGTCGAGAAGCCGTTCGCGCAGCTGACGGTCGTGGTCAAGGAAGTCGAGGAGAAGGCCGAAGAGGCGCCCGCGACGAAGAAGAACAGAAGCGCCGAGAAGGCCAAGACGAAGACGAAGGAGACCGCCTGATGGGTCACAAAGTAAACCCGGTAGGGCTGCGCCTCGGCATCAATCGCACGTGGGACAGCCGCTGGTTTGCCAGCCGGGGCGAGTACGGGCGTTTGCTGCACGAGGACATACGCATTCGCGACCATATCCTCAAGCAGCGCCGCGCCGGCGGAATCTCGAAGGTGGTGATTGAGCGCCCGCACAAGAAGTGCCGCGTCACCGTGCACACCGCGCGGCCCGGCGTGCTGATCGGCAAGAAGGGCGCCGACATCGAGAAGATGCGCAGCGAGCTCGCCAAGCTGACGTCGTCCGACGTGCATCTCAACATCCTCGAGGTGAGGAAGCCCGAGATTGACGCGACGCTCGTCGCCGAGACCATCGCGCAGCAGCTCGAGCGCCGGGTGGCGTTCCGGCGCGCGATGAAGCGCTCGGTGCAGTCGGCCCTGCGGCTCGGTGCGCTGGGTATTCGCATCAACTGCGCCGGCCGCCTCGGCGGCGCCGAGATCGCGCGCACGGAGTGGTATCGCGAGGGCCGCGTGCCGCTGCATACGCTGCGTGCCGACATCGACTTCGGCTACGGCCTGGCGAAGACCGCCTACGGCATCATCGGCGTGAAGGTCTGGATCTTCAAAGGCGAAATCATGGACCACGATCCGATGGCGGCTGAGAAGCGCCTCATCGAGGCCCAGGAGGGCGGCGGCAGGCGCCGCGGAGGCGACCGCGACGGCTGGACAGGCGACCGTCCGGCCGAGGCTGCCAAGGCTTAAGGGCACCCGCCATGCTGCAACCGACAAGAACCAAATACCGCAAGGCGCACAAGGGCCGCATCCACGGCAAGGCGAAGGGCGGCACCGAACTCAACTTCGGTTCCTTCGGCCTCAAGGCCGTGGAGCCGGACCGGCTGACGGCGCGTCAGATCGAGGCGGCGCGGCGTGCCATCGCGCGCGGCATGAAGCGCGCCGGCCGGGTGTGGATCCGGATCTTCCCGGATATTCCGGTGACGAAGAAGCCGGTGGAGGTGCGCATGGGCTCCGGCAAGGGTTCGCCCGAGCTTTGGATCGCCCGCGTCAAGCCCGGCCGGATCATGTTCGAGTTGGACGGCGTGAACGAAGCGACGGCGCGGGAGGCTTTGACCCTTGGCGCGGCGAAGCTTCCCATCAAGACGCGCATCGTCAAACGGCAGGCGTGAGGGTGTGATGAAACCGGAAGAGCTGCGAGCCATGTCCCCCGACCAGCTTCAGGAGAAGCTGGGCGACCTGAAGAAGGAGCAGTTCAACCTGCGCTTTCAGCGGGCGACGGGGCAGCTGGAGAACACTTCGCGCGTGCGTACGGTTCGCCGCGACATCGCGCGTATCAAGACGGTCGAAGGTCAGCGGCGCACGGGCGGCGCTGGCAGCCAGAAGGGTTGAGGGTCGAACATGCCTAAGCGTGTCATGCAGGGTGTCGTGGTGTCCGACAAGAACACCAAGACCGTGGTCGTTCAGGTCCAGCGGACCTACACGCATCCCCTGCTGAAGAAGACGGTGCGCCGGTCGACGAAGTTCCACGCGCATGATGAGGAAGACACGTTCAAGGTCGGCGATGTGGTCTGGATCGAGGAGAGCCGGCCCATCTCGAAGAACAAGCGCTGGGTGGTTTTGAAGGACAGGAAAGCGTGATGCTGGCGGCCCGTTGCGACGGGCCGATCAAGCAATCGCTGACCAGGGAACGAGTGCGGGACAGGAAGCCGGCCAATGATCCAGATGGAAACCAACCTCGACGTTGCCGACAATTCCGGCGCGCGTCGCGTGCAATGCATCAAGGTGCTTGGCGGGTCCAAGCGCCGGTATGCCACCATCGGTGACATCATCGTGGTCAGCGTCAAAGAGGCCATTCCGCGCGGGCGTGTGAAGAAGGGCGAAGTGATGAAGGCTGTGGTCGTGCGGACGGCCAAGGGCGTGCGCCGGCCGGACGGCTCGCTGATCCGCTTCGACCGCAACGCGGCCGTGCTGATCAACCCTCAGGGCGAACCGATCGGCACGCGCATCTTCGGACCCGTGACGCGCGAGCTGCGGGCAAGGAACCACATGAAGATCGTCAGCCTGGCGCCGGAGGTCCTGTAATGCAGCGGATCAGGAAAGGCGATCGCGTCATCGTTCTCAGCGGCCGCGACAGGGGCAAGAAGGGCGAAGTGTTCCAGGTGATGCCCAAGGAAGGGCGCGCGCTCGTACGCGGCGTCAACACGGTGCGCCGGCACCAGCGCCAGACGCCGCAGCAGGAAGGCGGCATCATCACCAAGGAGGCGCCGATCCATCTTTCCAACCTGGCGCTGGAAGATCCCAAGGACGGCAAGCCGACGCGTATCAAGTTCGATGTGCTCGCCGACGGCCGCAAGGTGCGGGTCGCGAAGCGGTCGGGCGAACAGATTCCGGAGAACCGTTAGTCATGGCTGCGGACGAGAAACCCAAAGGCGCCAAGGGCGAAGGCGCCGAGAAGCCGGCCAAGGCGGGCAAGCCGCCGGCTGACCAGGCCGCCAAGGCTGCTAAGCCGGCGAAGGACGGCAAGGCTGCGCGCGGCAAGGACGGCAGGGGCGCTGCGCCCAAGGGCGACAAGGCTCCGCCGCCGGCTGCCCGCTCGAAGGATTATCGCCCGCGCATGAAGACGCACTACGAGAAGGTGGTGCGAGAGGAGATGAAGAAGGAGTTCAACTACGAGAACGTGATGCAGATTCCGCGCATCGAGAAGATCGTTCTCAACATGGGTGTCGGCGAGGCCGTAAACGACAAGAAGAAGGTGGACGCCGCGGCGAAGGACCTGGCGATGATCGCGGGGCAGCGCGCCGTCGTGACCCGCGCGCGCAAGTCGATCGCGGTCTACAAGTTGCGCGACGGCATGCCGATCGGTGCCAAGGTGACGCTGCGCGGCGACCGCATGTACGAGTTCGTGGATCGGCTCGTCACGATCGCGTTGCCGCGCGTGAAGGACTTCCGCGGTCTCAACCCCAAGAGCTTCGATGGCAACGGCAACTTCTCGATGGGGTTGCGCGAACACATCGTGTTCCCGGAGATCGACTACGACCAAGTCGACGAGGTGTTGGGCATGGATGTGATCGTCTGCACGACCGCGAGTTCCGACGACGAGGCGCGCGCTCTGCTGCGCGGGTTCAACTTTCCGTTTCGCCAAGCGTAAGCGCACGGCGTGGAGGACTGAATGGCAAAGACAAGTTCCGTCAACAAGAACAACCACCGCAGGAAGCTGGTCGCCCAGTACGCTGCCAAGCGCAAGCGCTTGAAGGCGATTGCCGACGACCAGAACAAGCCGAGCGAGGAGCGGTTCGCTGCGAGGCTGAAGCTCGCTGAACTGCCGCGAAATTCGTCGGCTACGCGGGTGCGCAACCGGTGCGAACTGACCGGGCGCGCGCGCGGGTACTACCGCAAGCTCAAGGTGTGCCGGCATATGCTGCGGGAACTGGCGAGCCAGGGGCTCATCCCCGGCATGACCAAGGCGAGCTGGTAAGGAGGTAGCCATGAACGATCCGTTGGGCGATCTGCTTACCCGCATCCGCAACGCGCAGATGCGTCGCCGCCCCAAGGTCTCCACGCCGGCTTCCAAGCTGCGCGCGCGTGTTCTCGATGTGCTCGCCTCCGAGGGGTATATCCGCGGCTATGCCCGGATCGAGCACAAGAATTTGCCGCCGGAACTGGAGATCGAGCTCAAATACTCAAACGGCCAGCCGGCGATCCGCGAGATCAAGCGGGTGTCGACGCCGGGCCGGCGGGTGTACTCCGCCGTGCGCGATCTCGGCACCGTCGCGAACGGGCTGGGCGTCTCCATTCTCTCCACCCCGAAAGGCGTGATGTCCGACTCGCGCGCCCGGGAAGAGAACGTGGGCGGCGAGATCCTGTGCAGTGTGTTTTGATGGCCGGCGGACTGGAGCAAGGGACTGATCGATGTCGCGAATAGGCAAGAAGCCGGTGCAAGTGCCGTCGGGTGTTACCGCGACGGTGTCCGGCCAGAAGGTGACGGTAAAGGGCCCCAAGGGGGAACTCTCGTTCACCTGTCCCGACCAGGTCAAGGTGGCCAAGACCGCTGAAGGCGTCGAGGTGACCCTTGGCGAGGACACCAACCGAGCCCGGGCGATGTGGGGCATGGCACGCACGCAGGTCATGAACCTGATCGAAGGCGTGACCAAGGGCTACTCGCAGGTGCTCGAGATTCACGGCGTGGGCTTTCGCGCCGCGATGAAGGGCAAGGACGGCCTTCAGATGCAGCTGGGCTTCAGCCACGACGTCGAGCACAAGATACCGGAGGGTGTCACGGTGACGGTGGGTGGCGCGAAGCAGGAGATCGTCACGGTTTCCGGCATCGACAAGCAGAAGGTGGGGCAGCTCTCCGCCGAGATTCGCGCCTCGCGGCCTCCCGAGCCCTATCAGGGCAAGGGCGTCCGCTACCAGGGCGAGTACATCCACCGCAAAGTTGGCAAGACGAAGTGAGAGTGGCGGCATGTTGCGCAAACTGAATGCCTTCGATCGGCGCAAGCGACGGGTTCGTACGAGCCTGAAGGCGAATTCCGAGGGACGTGTCAGGCTGTCCGTCCACCGGTCGTCGCGGCATATCTATGCCCAGGTCATCGATGATACGCGGGGCCATACCCTGGTTGCCGCGTCGACCATGGAAAAGGACCTCAAGGGCACGCTGAAGACAGGCGCCGACAAGGCGGCGGCGACCGCTGTCGGCAAGCTGCTGGCGGAGCGCGCCGTCAAGGCGGGCGTCAGCCAAGTTGTGTTCGACCGCGGCGGCTACCGGTTTCACGGCCGCATCAAGGCACTCGCTGACGGCGCCCGCGAAGGCGGCCTCAGCTTCTAGTAGGAAAGGCATAGAAGTGGCTCGTCCTAGCAGGGAACGGAACCGCGATCGCGAGGAGCGCGACAGCGAGTTCAAAGACAAGCTCGTGCACATCAATCGCGTCGCCAAGGTCGTGAAGGGCGGCAAGCGGTTCGGATTTGCCGCGCTGGTCATCGTCGGCGACCAGAAGGGCCGCGTGGGCTTCGGCCACGGCAAGGCGCGCGAGGTGCCCGAGGCGATCCGCAAGGCGACAGAGGAAGCGCGCCGTAGCCTGGTGCGCGTGCCGCTGCGCGAGGGCCGCACGCTGCATCACGATTCCCAAGGCAAGCATGGCGCCGGCAAGGTGCTCCTGCGCTCGGCACCACCAGGCACCGGTGTCATCGCCGGCGGCCCGACCCGCGCGGTCTGCGAAATGCTCGGCGTGCAGGACGTGGTCGCCAAGTCGCTCGGCAGCACCAACCCCTACAACCTGGTACGTGCGACCTTCGACGCACTGAAGCATCAGGAGAATCCACGGGCAGTCGCGGCGCGGCGCGGCAAGAAGGTCAGCGAGATCGTGGCGCGGCGGCGTGATGGCGCGGCGGCGGATCCTGAGCTGGCTGCCGAGACGGCTTGAGGTGTTGGCGATGGCAGAAAACAGCAAAGGCAAGGCCCGGCAGGGGGGTGGCAAGGTGCTCACGGTCGAACAGATCGGTAGCGCATCGCGCCGCCCGGGCATCCAGCGGCAGACCCTCGTGGGTCTCGGCCTGAACAAGATGCACCGCAAGCGGACCCTGAAGGATACGCCGGAAGTGCGGGGCATGATCGCGAAAATCGGCCACCTCGTGCGCATCGTCGAGGACAAGGCCTGAACGGAGATTAGGGCGCCATGCGTCTCAATGAACTCAAGGACAATCCCGGCTCGAGCAAGGTGCGCGTTCGGATAGGGCGCGGCATCGGCTCGGGCGTGGGCAAGACCGGCGGCCGCGGCGGCAAGGGCCAGACGGCGCGCTCCGGTGTTAGCATCGGCGGCTTCGAGGGCGGACAGATGCCGCTGCATCGGCGTCTGCCCAAGCGCGGCTTCAGCAAGCTGAACCGGAAGGCGTGGAACGAGGTCAACCTTGGCAGGCTCCAGGCGGCGGTCGAGGCCGGGCAGCTCGATGCCAAGCAGCCGATTGACGTGAAGGCGCTGATCGCCGCGGGTTTGGTGCGCCGTCCCCTGGATGGCCTTCGCCTGCTTGGTGACGGCGAGCTGAAGGCGGCGCTCACCCTGACCGTGGATCACGCCACGGCGTCGGCCAAGGCGGCCGTGGAGAAGGCGGGCGGCACCATCAAGCTGATCGAGAAAAAGGTTCTCGCGGCCGACGAGGCCAAGCGCAAGAAAAGCGCCGCGAAGAAGGCGGCCCTGACCAAGTCGAAGCCCGCGGCGAGCCAGGAATGAGGGGGCGCCCGCAGCGTTGCGGTCCGGCGCCGCTGGCACCATGTATCGCGTGGGCTGAGGGCTGCGGGGCGGCTTAGCGCCTGCCTCCGGGCCGCGGCCCAAGGAGAACTGCAATGGTTTCTGCAGCCGAGCAACTTGCCGCCAACCTGAACTTTGGCGCGTTTTCCAAGGCGGAAGAGCTCAAGAAGCGCATCTGGTTCACGCTTGCGGCGCTGCTCGTCTATCGCCTCGGAACCTATATCCCCATTCCCGGCATAAACCCGGTCGCGTTCCAGCAGGCGTTCCAAAGCCAGGCGTCCGGCCTGCTCGGGATGATCAACATGTTCGCGGGGGGGGCCATCGAGCGCATGGCGATCTTTGCGCTCAACATCATGCCCTACATCTCCGCCTCCATCATCATGCAGCTGATGCAAAGCGTGGTGCCTTCGCTGGAGACGCTGAAGAAGGAAGGCGAGCAGGGACGCAAGCAGCTTAACCAGTACACGCGCTACCTGACGGTCGCCCTGGCCGCGTTCCAGGCGTTCGGCATCGCCTACAGCCTTGAGGGCCAGCGCAGCGCCGCAGGCTCCGTGGTTCTCGATCCCGGCCTGTTCTTCCGCCTCACCACGGTGGCGACACTCGTCGGCGGCACCATGTTCCTGATGTGGCTTGGCGAGCAGATCACGGCGCGCGGCGTCGGCAACGGCACCTCGCTCATCATCATGGCGGGGATCGTCGCCGGACTTCCGAGCGCGATCGTAGGAGCGTTGGAGCTGTCGCGGCAGGGCGCGATTTCCTGGCCGGTGTTGATCGTGCTCAGCGTCGTGATGCTGGCCGTCGTCGCGGCAATCGTCTTCATCGAGCGGGCGCAGCGAAGATTGTTGGTGCAGTACCCGAAACGCCAGACCGGCAACCGCATGTTCCAGGGCGATGCCTCCCACCTGCCGCTGAAGCTCAATGCATCCGGCGTCATTCCGCCGATTTTCGCTTCCTCGCTCCTGCTGCTGCCGATAACCGTCGCGGGCCTCTCGACCGGAGGGCCGGACTGGCTGACCGCGATCGTGGCGGCGCTCGGACGCGGCCAGCCGCTCTACCTGCTGACCTACGTCGCGCTCATCGTGTTCTTTGCCTTCTTCTACACCTCGATCGTGCTGAACCCGCAGGAGACGGCGGATAACCTGCGCAAGTACGGCGGGTTCCTGCCAGGCATCCGCCCGGGCGCGAAGACGGCTGAATACATCGACTACGTGCTGACGCGGCTGACGGTCGTCGGCGCCATCTACCTGGCGGCGGTGTGCGTGTTGCCTGAGGTGCTCATTACCAATCTGGCGGTGCCGTTCTACTTCGGCGGCACCTCGCTGTTGATTGCGGTCAGCGTGACGATGGATACGGTCGCCCAGGTGCAGAGCCATCTTCTGGCACACCAGTACGAGGGCCTCATCAAGAAGGCCAAGCTGCGGGGCGCGACGAGGCGAATATGAACCTCATACTGCTTGGCGCGCCCGGGGCGGGAAAGGGCACGCAGGCCAAGGAACTCGCGGCCCGACACGGGCTCATCCAGCTCTCCACGGGCGAGATGCTGCGCTCGGCCGTGCAGGCCGGCACGGAAATCGGCAAGCACGTAAAGGCGATCATGGACCGGGGGGACCTGGTTCCGGACGAGGTGGTGGTCGGCATCATTGCCGAGCGCATCGACCGGCCCGACTGCAAGGCCGGCATGATCCTCGATGGCTTCCCGCGCACCCTCCAGCAGGCCGCTGCCCTCGACAAGATGCTGGCGGAAAAGAAAAAGCAGCTCGATGCCGTGATCGAACTCAAGGTGGACGACACCAAGCTCGTGGAGCGCATCGTTGGCCGGTTCACCTGCGCCAAGTGCGGCGAGGGCTACCACGACCGGTTCAAGCGCCCGACGTTGAGGGGGGCTTGCGACGTCTGCCAGGGAACCGAGTTCACCCGGCGCCCCGACGACAATGCGGACACTGTGACACGCCGCCTCATGGTCTACTACCGGGAGACGGCGCCGCTGACGGGCTACTACTTCTGCAAGGGCATCCTGAAGACGGTCGACGGGATGGCGCCCATCCCCGAGGTTCTGGACGCTATCGAACGCCACCTAGGGCACGGAAAACCGTGACATTTGGGGCCATTGACGCAATACACCCTGTAGTTTAGAGAATGCGGAAAATTCGACCGACAGCAGTACGATCGAGACCGGCATATGGGTGCCGGACCCGGTCGTCTTGCGCGTTGGGCTTTTATGCGTCGGACGGCTGCGGCGGCTGTCACTGGCGCGCATCGAACGCCGTATCTGGGAGATAGATGTGGCTCGTATCGCAGGCGTCAACATTCCAACGCAGAAGCGCGTCGTCATTGCCCTTCAATACATTCACGGCATCGGGCCGAGGCTGGCGAATGATATCTGCACGAAGGTCGGCATCCCCGAAAAGCGGCGCGTGCATGAACTGACCGATGCGGAGGTCCTGCATATCCGCGAAGCGATCGATCGGGACTACGCCGTGGAAGGCGATCTGCGGCGCGACACGGCGATGAACATCAAGCGGCTCATGGACCTCGGCTGCTATCGCGGGCTGCGCCATCGCCGCTCGCTCCCCGTCAGAGGCCAGCGCACGCACACCAACGCCCGGACCCGCAAGGGCAAGGCGCGGCCGATCGCCGGCAAGAAGAAGGCAACGTAGAGACGGACGGCGGGCCCGGCGAGATCGGGCCGACAGAGCGCCGGCATACGCATTCGACCCTGGAGCAGCAGTCAATATGGCCAAGGAACCACAAGCTCAGCGCGGGAAACCCCGCCGGCGCGAGCGCAAAAACATTACCTCGGGCGTGGCGCATGTCAGCGCTTCTTTCAACAATACCATGATTACGATCACCGACTCGCAGGGGAACACGATTTCCTGGTCGTCATCGGGCACGATGGGCTTCAAGGGGTCGCGCAAGTCGACGCCCTATGCGGCGCAGATGGCGGCCGAAGACGCGGGCAAGAAGGCCATGGAGCACGGCATGAAGGTGCTCGAGGTCGAGGTGATGGGACCGGGCTCCGGGCGTGAATCCGCGCTGCGGGCGCTGCAGTCCGTCGGCTTCCAGATCACGCAGATCCGGGACGTCACGGCGATCCCCCACAACGGCTGCAGACCCCGCAAGCGCCGCAGGGTGTAGCGGAACTGGCGCATCACGACGTATTTGAAGCGAAGCGCCCGGCTTGCGTCCGGCGCGCGAGACCTGGAAAAGCGCGAGGCCTGACGTGGCGAACGTACTCCACAAGAACTGGCAGGATCTGATCAAGCCGAACAAGCTGGCCATCGAGGCCGGCCGTCAGCGGGACCGGATCGCGACTATCGTAGCCGAGCCGCTCGAGCGTGGCTTCGGCATGACTCTCGGCAATGCGCTGCGGCGCGTGCTGCTCTCCTCCCTTCAAGGTGCCGCCATCACCAGCGTGCACATCGACGGCGTGCTGCACGAGTTCTCGTCGATTCCCGGCGTGCGCGAGGACGTGACCAACATGATCCTCAACATCAAGGAGATCGCGCTGCGCCTGCACTCGGACGGCGTCAAGCGCATGGTGGTGAAGAAGGAAGGCCCCGGCCAGGTCAAAGCGTCCGATATCGAAGCGAGTTCCGAGGTCGAGATCCTCAACCCGGATCACGTCATCTGCACACTGGACCAGGGCGCCTCGATCCGCATGGAGTTCACGGCCGCGATCGGCAAGGGCTATGTGCCGGCCGAACGCAACCGGCCTGACGACGCCCCGATCGGCTACATCCCGGTCGACAGTCTCTACAGCCCGGTGAAGAAGGTGTCGTACCGGGTCGAGAACACGCGCGAGGGCCAGATCCTCGACTACGACAAGCTGACCATGACGGTGGAGACCGACGGCTCGGTGACGGCCGAGGATTCGGTGGCGCTCGCCGCCCGCAT
>Ga0190265_10002009_pt1 | contig 13531 bp, 6 predicted proteins | sample Popmic124T_FD_133135 | JGI IMG/M metagenome (GOLD analysis project Ga0190265, IMG submission 133135) | Populus adjacent soil microbial communities from riparian zone of Indian Creek, Utah, USA - 124 T | ecosystem: Environmental > Terrestrial > Soil > Riparian zone | place: USA: Utah | collected... | reverse complement strand
CGGTTGATGATGGCCACCTGCGGCGACTCGCCCGTATCGAACGCGGTGAAGTCCCGTCCCTCGCGGAAGGGAACCTGCAGCGTTGCGAAATATTCGGGCATGACGCTGTAGAAGGTGGCGCTGACGCCGCGATCGGGTTCTCCCGCGGCATTGGCGAAGAGCGACGTGCTCGACTGATCGATGTGCAGCGGCAGCGAGTTCGCCGTCGTCGCCACGACCACGCCGGGGAGGGCGCGCGCCTCCTCGACGATGCGCTGCCGGAAGGCCTCCACCTGCGGCCGCTCGTACCGCGCCATGCCCAGCTCGGTGGCGGCCATCACCACGCCGTCCGGGTTCCAGCCGAGAGACGAGTTGGCGGCGCGCTGCAGGCCGCGCACCGCGAGAAACGACGCGTGCAGCAGCACGAGGCAGAACGCGACCTGGAGGCAGACGAGAATCTCACGGCCTTGCAGCCGGCGGCCGCCGATCGCAACGCCGGCGGCGCTCTTGAGCGAGCGATTGAGATCCAGCCGCGAGGCAAACCGCGCCGGCGCCACGCCAACGAGCAACCCGACGACGATCGCGGCGGCGGTTGCGAAGAGCAGGACGTTGAGATCGGCGGTGACGTCGAACTGCACCGGCAACTCGGTCGGCAGGCGGCGGGCGCTGATCGCGCGCGTACCGGCCCACGCGATGGCCGCGCCGCCGAGGCCGCCGCAGGCGGCCAGCAACATCGATTCGGTGAGCAGTTGCCGCGCGATGCGCGTCTTGCCGGCGCCAAGCGCGGTTCGCAACGCAATCTCGCGGGCCCGATCGTTGCCCCGGGCGAGCAGCAGGCCGGCGAGGTTCGAGCAGCCCGCCATCATCAGCAGCACGCCCAGGCCGAACAGTCCCCACGCGAAGGCGCGGACCGGCGCGCCGAGGTTGTCGCCGAACCACCCCGGCTGCGTCAGGCGGAGCTGCAGGTGCCCATTGCGCGGGTGCTCCTTGCTCAATTGCGCCACGGCTGCGCCGATCTTCGCCTCGGCGGCGGGCTGGCTCTCTCCCCGCCGCATCCGCGCGACCACCCAGAGATTCTGCGTGGCGCGGTTGGCCAGCCAGGAGCTTCTCGCTTCGATCACCGGCTGCAACCGGATCGGCACCCAGACTTCGGGACGGTACATTTTCTCGACGCCGTGAAATCCTCGCGGCGCGACGCCGACGATGGTGAACGGCTGCCCGTTAATCGGGATCGTGCTGCCAATGACGCCGGCGCGTCCGGCGAAGCGCGTCTGCCAGGTGTCGTAACCCAGCACCGCAACCGGGGCCTCGCCGGCATCCTCTTGCGGCGTGAAGAATCGTCCTGCAGCGGCGGTGACACCGAGCGCCTCGAAGTAATTGCCGGTGACGAGGTAACCCCACAGGATCGACGGCTCCGACTCGAGGCCGACGTTCATCATCGCGATGCGATAGCCGGCCAGCGCGTCGACGTCGAGCCGCTCCTGGAGATCGCGATAGTCGGGGTACGACCAGGCGATCGTACCGTTCTGCAGGTAGACGACCCGCTCCGGATCGGCGATCGGCAGCGGCTTGAACACGACGGCGTTGACGGCGGAGTAGGCGATCGTCAGGGCGCCGATGCTGACGGCCAGCGATCCGGCGGCCGTCAGCGAAAACATGGCGTTCTTGCGCATCAGCCGCAACGCGAAACGCACGTCCTGGATCAGCATCTCGAAGAACGGCAGCCCGCGCTGATCGCGATAGCGTTCCTTCACCTGATCGACGCCGCCGAAACTCTTGCGCGCCGCCAGCACGGCGTCGGCGCGCGACAGGCCCTTCGCCATGTGCTCGTCGATCAGCAGGTCGAGGTGCGCCTGGATCTCGGCGTCGAGCCGCCGTTCGCGGCGAGTGCGGATAAAGAGCTCGAGCAACCTGGACCAGGCGGTGCGTAGCATGGTTAGTCCTGTCTGAGTGCCGCCACCGGGTCGAGCCGCGACGCGCGCCGGGCCGGCAAGACGGCGGCGGCGAGCGCCACGACGATCACGAACGCCGCGATGCCGGCCAGCACGAACGGCTGGTTCGCCTTCACGTCGACGAGCAGGCCCTGCAGGGCGAAGCCGACCGCCACCGCGCCGGCCATGCCGATGAGCAGTCCCACCGAGGCCTGCGTCAGCGCCTGCTTCAGGAACAGCCACGTCACCTGCGAGCGTTGGGCGCCGAGCGCCATGCGGACGCCGATCTCGTGGGTCCGTTGCGCGGTGGCGTACGCGGTCAGCGAATACAGGCCCAGCGCCGTCAGCAGGATCGCCATCACCGCGACGATCGAGAACACCAGGCTGGTGATGCGCTGCGTGAAGCGTGAGTAATAGGACACGAGTGCCAGCGAGCGCAGGTTGAACACGGGCAGATCCGGATCGAGGCGCCGCACTTCCTCGCGGACGACCGCCGCGAATTGTTCCGGGTTGCCGCGCACGATCAGCGACGCGTTCGCCGCCAGTTGCGACATGAAGGGGACGTACACCGTCGGCGTGTGGCCGGTTTGCTGCTGCTGGCGCAGCGGCGGCGCGATGCCGATGATGCGGAACCGCTGCGGCGCGGCGCCCGGCGTGCGCTCGTTGACCAGCACGACGTCCCGGCCGACCGGATCGGCGCCGGGAGAGAACCTGGTGGCGAAGTGTTCGTTCACCAGCGCGACCCGTTCGCGTTCGCCGGTGTCGGCGTGCTCGAGCGCCTGTCCGCGCACCAGCGGCAAGCCCATGGCGTCGAAATACCGCGGTCCGATCGCCACGACCTGCGCTTGCGGAAGCGCCGTCGCGTCGGGAATCGCGCTGGTGTCGATCAGCACCCCGCGGCTGTCGCGGCCGTTGAACGGAGGCCCGCCGGCCAGCGCCGCCGAGTGCAGCAGCGGCGTGGACGCCAGGCGCGCCTCGAGCGACGTGAAGAATTCGCGCCGGGACCCGGCCGTGGCGTACTTCACCGGCGGCAGCGCCATCCGCAGCTCCCAGAGGCTGTCGAGGTCCACCATCGCATCGGCCTGATAGACGACGTTTGCGCTCCGCACGAGGCCCGATGCCGCAGACAGCAGGACGACGGTGATCGCGAGCTCGGCCACCAGCAGCGTCGCTGACAGACGCCTCGAGCGCGGACTCGTCATGCCCGATCGTCCGAATTGATTCAGCACCTCGCTGAGGCTGGTGCGGGACTGTTGCAGGGCCGGCAGCACGCCGAAGGCGATGCCGGTGGCGAGACAGATCGCCATGATGATGCCCGCCAGCGGCAGGTCGAACGAGAAGTGCGTCCAGTAGGGCAGCCCGGCGGCGCTGATCTCGATCGCAAAGGCGCGGACGAATCCGGCGGCGATCGCGGCGCCGACGATTCCGGAGAGGAGCGAGATCAACACGCTCTCGACCAGCAGTTGCCGGACCAGGCGCGACCGCCCGGCGCCGAGGGCGGAGCGCATCGACAGCTCGCGGGCGCGCGTCGCCGAGCGCGCCAGCAGCAGGCTGGCCGCATGGCTGCAGGCGATCAGCAGCACGACGGTCACGGCCGCCAGCAGCATCATCGGCACGGGCTGCGTGATCTTGCCGAAGTAGGTCTCGTTGAGCGCCATCACGGTGATGCGGCGGGTGCGGTCGCTGTCGGGGATCGTGGTCATGGTGGACACGATCGCGCCGAGCTCGGATTGAGATTGCTCGCCGGAGACGCCGTGCGCCAGCCGCCCCACCAGGCGAACCGGGCGCGACGTGTCCTGGGCGATGCCGGGGAATGCGGCCAGCGGCCGCCAAATCCGCGTGTCGATCGGATAGGCAAAGCCTTCCGGCATCACGCCGATGATGGTGGCCGGCTCACCGTTCAGCCGCACGGTGCGGCCGACGGCCGCGGGATCCGAGCCGTAGCGCTCGGTCCACACGCGGAAGCCGATGATCGCGACCGGCGCCGCGCCGGCGCGGTCGTCTTCGGGAAGAAAGTCGCGCCCGAGGAACGGCCGTTCACGCAGCAGCGCGAGGCCGTTGAAGCTCACGTAGGTGCCCGCGAGCTGATCGGTCCCGAGCCCGTCGTCGCCAAGGTTGATCGGCGAGTCGATCTCCGCCGACAACACCTCGAAGCTGCGCGAAACGGAGCGCCACTGCTCGAAGATCGCGAGCGGCATCCCCCGGCCCTGCGCGCGGGTGTTCTCGCCGGACACGCCGACCAGCGACGCCGCCTCGTGAAACGGCAAGCCGCGCACGTTCATCGAGTACAGGATCGTGACCATCGTTGTCGTGGCACCGATGCCAAGAGACAGGGCGACCACGGTCGCGGCGGTGAACCACCGCTCGCGCGCGATCAGGCGGAACGCATACCTCGTGTCTTGAACGAGCTCCGTGATCATCGGAAAGCCCCTGCGGTCGCGATACCGCTCTTTCATCTGTTCGACACCGCCGAACGACTTCCGGGCCGCCAGCCGTGCCTCTGCGATCGACATGCCGCGCGCGACGAATTCGTCGGTCAGCAAATCGAGATGCGATTGCACTTCGTCGGTCAGCCGCTGCTCACGGGAGCGGCGAAGGACGACGTCGAGCACGCGCGAGAGGTACGGCCGCACGATCAATCCGTGGTGAGCAGGCGATTGACGATGGCGACCGTCTTGGCCCAGTTGTCGGCTTCGGCGGACAGGTGCCGTTTGCCGGTAGCGGTGATCGCGTAGAACCGGGCGCGGCGATTGTTCTCGCTCGTGCCCCAGTCGCTCTTGATCCAGCCCTTCTGCTCGAGGCGGAGCAGCGCCGGGTAGATGGTGCCCTGGTTCAGGGCCAGCGCACCTTCGGCGACCTGCTCGATCCGCCGCGCGATGCCGTAGCCATGCAGCGGTCCCATGCCCGCCAGCGTCTTCAGCACCATCAGGTCCAACGTGCCATAGGGAATTTCGGAATTGTTGGGGCTCATGTTGATAGGCAACAGAGCCTACCGCAACTCGTGTTGAAAGACAACAGAAGGTGTCCGGCGTCCCACGACCGACCACGCCGCCGTCCGCTGGCGGGCGGAATTGATCACGGTTTGTTCAGAACCCGCCTCGACCGTCACGGCATGCGGCTTGCTCATCGCCCGGCGACTGGGGGATGTGATGTCTGAGTTCGTGAACGACGTTCGTCACGCAATCCGCTTCGTGAGCCGCGCCCCGGCGTTTTCCGCGGCGGCCATCCTGTTGCTGGCCACCGGTGTGGCGCTCTCATCCGTGACGTTCGCGCTGGTGCGCGGCTACCTGCTGCGGCCGCTGCCGTACCCCGATGCCGGCCGCGTGGTCCAGTTCCTTGCGGATGCATCGCGGACCTTCAGCAATATTCCCCGCGGCCTTGAAACCATCGATGTGGACGCGCTTGGCGACGTCTTTACCGAGACGGCGAAATGGGATCTCGACGGCTTCACGGTGGTGGGCGGCGATCAGCCGGAATTCATCGACGGCGCCTGGGTCAATCCGGATTTCTTCTCGATCGTGGGTGCGCGGCCGCACCTGGGCCGCTTGCTCTCCGCGGATGATGTGCGAACGGGTGCCCGCGCCGTGGTGATCAGCAATGCGTTCTGGCAGAAACATTTTGGCGGCCGTCCCGACGTCATCAATCAGCCGCTGCGCGCCTTCTCCACCGATCGTCCGCTGAGCGGCGATCTGTTCACCGTCGTCGGCGTGTTGCCGCCAGGCTTCTGGCACCTCAACGCTTTTACCGACATCCTCGCGCCGCTAACCACGCCACGCTTGCCGTCGCTCGCGCGCCTGGCGCCTGGCGTCACCATGACCGACGCCACCGAACGCTTGAATGCCGCCGCGCGTGCGGCAATTCCCGGCGCGTCTCCGGCGTGGAGCATGGGACTGGTTTCGGTGCAGGACGAATACTCACGCCAGGTACGGCCAACGCTGCTGGTGCTGTTTGCGGCTGTCGCCTGCGTGCTGCTCGTGGCCTGCGCCAACGTGGCAGGCCTGTTGATGGTTCGCGGCATCTCGCGACAGCGTGAGTTCGCAATCCGCGCGGCGCTCGGCGCCGGGCGCCTGCGCCTGGTCCGGCAGCAACTGGTCGAGAACCTCGTGATCGCGGCCGCTGCCGCCGCGAGCAGCATCTGGCTGACGCTGGTCAGCGTCGACGTCGTGGCAGCCTGGATGGAGGCGCAACTTGGACTCGACGTGCCAGGCGGTGTCGCGACCGTCCGATTGGACTGGTCCCTTGTGCTGTTTACGGCCGCGACCGCGCTGGTGGCTGGTGTGTTGATGGGCCTGCGGCCGGCGTTCGGCGCTCTCGTGTCCGCAACCGGCGTGGCCGCAACGGCGACCCGCGGTGAGGTGGCCGGCCACGGGCGCTTTCGCGCGGCCATGGTCGTCAGCCAGGTCGCCCTGTCGTTCCTGCTGATTGCCGGAGCAGGCTTGATGGTGCAGACGCTGCTCGCCTTGCAGCGGGCGGACCTGGGTTTCAAGCCGGAAGGGGTCCTCAAAGGACACGTGCTGCTGCCACAGGCACGCTATGCGGACCGGCCCGCGCGTACGGCGGCCGTGCGGGACATGATCGAGCGGGTGCGCGTGCTGCCCGGCGTTGAGGCGGTGGCCACGGTGATGCCGCACCCGTTCAGATTTCAAGGCAGCCAACCGCTCCTGGCAGAAGGCGTCGACAGCAACGGCCTTCAGGCTGTGCACCACGTCGTTGCCGGCGACTACCTCGGCACGATGGGCATCCAGCTTCTTGACGGCCGTGGGTTCGACGACCGCGACCGCGCTGATACGCCACTGGTGACGATGATCAGCGGCAGCCTGTCGCGCCGTTTATGGCCGGACGGATCCGCCATCGGCCGTCGCATTCGCACGTCTTCCGCACCGAACGCTCCGTCGCTCACCATCGTTGGGGTTGTCGAGGACGTTCGCAAGACCTTTACCGAGACGCTGGTTGGCGACACGTATGTGCCGCATGCGCAGTCCCCGGGCGCGTACGTGGCGCTGATGGTGCGGAGCGCCGGCGATCCATCGCTCCTCGCGCAACCCGTTCAGCGCCGGCTCGCGGCCGTTGCGCCCGATCTGCCGATGCACGAAGTTGAGCCGATGACGATGGTCGTCGTCAGGCAGGCCCGGCAACAGCGCTTTCTCGCCACGCTGCTCGGCGCATTCGCCGGCCTCACCGTAACCATCGCGCTCGTCGGTCTTTACAGTGTGCTGACCTTCACCGTGGCCATGCGACGACGGGAAATCGCGGTCCGGGTGGCGGTTGGGGCAAGCCGTACGCAAATCGGCGGGGCCGTGGTGCGCGAGGGCGCGGTGTTGATCGGCGCGGGCTTGCTGGCGGGAATGGCCCTGAGCCTGATCGCCGCTCGCGCGATCGCCACACAGTTGTTCGGCGTGACTGCGTTCGACGGCTTCACTTACCTCTTTGCCGCGGTGGTATTCGGCGCGGTCTCGATCGCCGCGGTCAGCCTGCCGGCGTGGCGCGCGGCGAGAGTCGACGCCGTCGAAGCGCTGCGCGTGGAGTGATCCCGGCCGTCGCCCTCAGGTGTCCGCTCTAGGCGGACTGGCGGGTGTTGGTCACCACCCACGGGCGCTTCTCGAGGAGTGCCATGAGGATCGGCGAAGTCGCCATGGTCGTGACGAGCGCCATGATGACGAGCATGGTGAACAGCCGCGGGTTGATCACGCCGAGCTCGAGGCCGATGTTGAGGACGATCAGCTCGACCAGCCCGCGCGTGTTCATCAGGATGCCGAGCGCCGCGCTGTCGCGCCAGTCGAGGCCGGTGATCTTCGCGGCCAGCGTCGTGCCACCAAACTTCCCAACGGTGGCGACGACGATGATTGCGCCACACAGCATCCAGTCCTCCACCGTTTGCACCAGGCCAATCTCCGTTCGAAGGCCGGTGAAGGCGAAGAACGCCGGCAGGAACATCACCCGGACGATGTCGGCGAGGCGCTCGTGGGCCTGGGTCGACACCCGGCTGTGATGCGGGATAATCGCGCCGATCAGGAACGCGCCGAAGATGGCGTGGATGCCGATGAATTCGGTGGCGACCGCTGACAGCAGCACCGCGACGAGCACCAGCGCGAGCGTTTGTTCGCCGATCCTCGTCGATCGATCCAGCCGGGTAACGGCGTGCACCACGATGGCGCGGCCGGCGGTCAACATCACCCCGATGTATGCGAACGTGAGGACGACGGTGCGAATGGCGTCGGCCGGTGTGGCCTGCATCACGCCGACCACAAACGCGAGCATGCACCATGCGATGGCGTCGTTGATGGCCGCGCAGGTCAGCGCGAGCACACCCATCGGGGTCTTCTGAAGTCCGCGGTCGCCGAGGATTCGGGCCAGGACCGGAAAGGCCGTGATCGACAACGACACGCCGAGGAACAACACGAACGACGACCAGGGCACGCCGGCCGGCGCCAGCGACTCGAACAGCACCAGCGCGAGCGCGGCGCCAAGAGCGAACGGGACGACGATGCTGGCCCCCGAGATGACGATGGTCATTGAGAGGCGCGCGCGCAGGACCCCGAGGTCGAGCTCGAGGCCGATCAGGAACATGTAGAGGATCACGCCCAGTTGGGCGATCACGTTGAGGATCGGCGCGGCCTCCGCCGGCAGCAGGACGGCGGCGGTTTCCGGGGCAATTTTTCCGAGGAGCGAAGGCCCGAGCAGAATGCCGCCCACCACCTCGCCAATCACGGCGGGCTGATTGATGCGGGCGAAGAGCCAGCCGGCAATCCGCGCGGTAATCATGATCACCGTGAGGGCGAGAAGGACCTTGACCAGCACTTACGCCATTATTTGCGTAAACCCTCCGTCCGCGCATCGCATCTAAGGCTCCATGGACAACCTGCTGCAGGACATCCGCTACGGTATCCGGACGCTGACCCGGCAACCCGGCTTCGCGGCCACGGCCATTCTGACCCTGGCGCTTGGGATTGGCGCCACCACCGCGATCTTCAGCGTGGTCAACGCGGTTGTCCTGCGGCCGATGCCGTTCGACGAGCCCGATCGCAACGTCGTGGTCACGAACCGGAATCTCAAGACGGGCAACCTCAACACCACCGTGTCGGGTCCGGACTTCCGCGACTGGCGGGATCAGAGCCGCAGCTTCGCGGCGATTGCGCACCAGCAGAGCTTTGAGACCAGCGTCACCGTGAACAACGCTTCGGACTACGCGACGACCACGCGCATTTCGCCCGGCTACCTTCGCGTGTTCGGCGCCGCCGCCGTCGCCGGGCGCCTGTTCACACCGGAGGAAGAGCAGCCGGGCGGACCGCCGCTGGTGGTGATCAGCGATTCGTACTGGCGGCGGCAGTTTGCGTCCGACCCGCGAGCCATCGGCGCGACCATCACGTTCGCGCAACAGGCGCACACGGTCATCGGCGTCACCGCGTTTCGCTATCCGGCGCGCAGCGACATCTATCACCTGGGTCCCGCGCCGCTGCCGAACGAGTCGCGCTCGGCGCACAACTACCGCGTGGTGGCGAGACTTGCGCCGGGGGTATCGGTGGCGCAAGCGCAGGCTGAGATGACGGGGATCGCTGCGCGCCTGACCGAGCAGTATCCGCAAAGCAACGCCGACAAAGGCGCCGCGGTGGTGCCGCTGCAGGACGTGGTGGTCGGCGACACGCGACAGACCTTGTTCGTGTTGCTGGCGGCGGTGGCGTTCGTGCTGCTGATCGCGTGCGCGAATGTCGCCAACCTGCTGCTCGCCCGCGCGTCGGCCCGCGGCCGCGAGCTCGTGGTGCGCGCCGCAGTGGGTGCCGGACGGATGCGGCTGGTTCGCCAGATGCTCACCGAGAGCGCGGTGCTGGCGCTGGTCGCGGGGGTTGGCGGCGTGATCATCGCGCGCTGGGGCGTGATGGCGCTGCTCGCTTTCGCGCCGCCCGACCTGCCCCGCCTCGATGAAGTCACGGTCGACGTGATGGCGCTGGCATTCGCGCTCGGCATTTCACTCGCCGCGAGCGTCATCTTCGGCCTGGCGCCGGCCTGGCACGTCTCTCGTGTGGACCTCGCCGATGGATTGCGGCAGGGCGGAAAGGGATCGGCGCTGGGCGTGCGCGGCGGATGGGCGCGCAAGGCATTCGTGGTCACCGAGATTGCCCTCGCCGTGGCACTGGTGATGGGCGCCGGCCTGCTTGGCCGCAGCCTGCTTGCCTTGGCGAACGTCGACATGGGCTTCCAGGGCGATCGGCTGGTGGTGCTGCGAACCACGGTGCCCGTGTCGGGCCGCCCGCAGTTCGCGCGGGCCATCGAGGTCTATCGCAACACGCTCACCGAGCTGCGCACCATTCCAGGCGTGATCGCGGCGGGCGGCGTCACGTCGCTGCCGACCATCGTGAGATCGAACGGCGGCTACTGGGTCGAGGGCGCGCCCGGTCCCGAGGTCCTCGGCGTGCGCTCGCCGCAGGCGCTGTTCAACGTGGCGACGCCTGACTATTTCCGCGCGCTGGAAGTGCCGGTGGTGCGCGGTCGTGATTTCAACGACGGCGATCGCGTCGACGCGCCGTTTGTCGCGATCATCAACGAGCAGCTCGCCAGGGATTCGTTCCCGGGCATCGATCCGATCGGCCGCACCATTCGCGCCGGTCTGGATTCGCTCGAGCCGATGACCATCGTCGGCATCGTGAAAGACGTGCGCACCCGGGGCCCGAACCGCCCGGTGCAGGCGGAGTTGTTCATGCCCTACGAACAGCACCAGGGCCCCGCCACGTCGCTCAATCTGGTGATGCGGACCGACGCGGCCGATCCGTTGACCATCGGCGCCACGGCGGCGCGACAGATCCGCGGCCGCTATCCCGAGGTGCCGGTGCGCATCGAGACGATGGCGATGACCATGGCCGGAGCGACGGCCACGCCGCGGTTCCGCACGGCGCTGCTGGTGGTGTTCGCGGTGGTGGCGTTGTTGCTGGCGATTGCCGGGGTCTACGGCGTGATGGCCTACACGGTGAGCCAGCGCGTTCCGGAGATCGGATTGCGCGTGGCCCTTGGCGCGTCACCCGCCGACGTGATCGGCCTCGTGCTGCGCGAGGGCGCGCTGCTGGTGGTGATTGGCCTTGTCGCCGGCGCGCTGTTGTCGCTTGCCGGCGCACAGTTCATCAGCGGCTTGTTGTTCGGCGTCTCGGCGCGCGATCCGCTGGTGTTTGCGGCGGTGTCCGCGCTGGTGGCGATTGCGGCACTCGGAGCGTGCCTGGTGCCTGGCCGTCGTGCATTGAAGGTGGATCCGCTGTTGGCGCTGCGAGCTGAATAATTGTCCACGGACGTTAACCACGGAGATGAGAGGCGGCTTTTCTAAACGCCAGTGCCGCTAAGCAGCACTGGTATTGATGAAAATGTCTCCGCGTTCTCCGTGAGCTCCGTGGTTAACGTCCGTGATCAGCAGGCTGTGCGCGTTTTTTCGACGGGCAGATCGAACATCGGCCGCAATCCCGTGCCGGCGATGTTGCCGGCGAACGCGGCGACCAGCCACAACCATCCATGCAGGCTGCCGGACCCAATGCCGCTGAAGTAGGCGCCGATGTTGCAGCCGTAGGCGATGCGGGCGCCGTAGCCGAGGAGCAGGCCGCCGATCACCGCGGCCGCGACCGAGCGGCCGGAGATTTTCAGCACGGGAGCGAATCGTCCGGCGAGGATCGCGGCCAGCAGCGCGCCGAGGATGATCCCGAAATCCATCACCGACGTCACGTCCAGCAAGACGCTCGACCTGAGCGCCGTGGCTTGCGCGGGCGCCTGCCAGTAGGACCACGAAGCGACGTCCACACCAAGCGCGTCGAACCACTTCGCGCCCCAGAGCGCGAATGCCGACGTCACGCCCCACGGCCGTCCGCCGATCGTCAGCGTGGCGATGTTGACGACCGCGAGTCCGATGGCACCGGCCACGAGCGGCCATGGCCCGGTCAGCCATCGTGGGCCCCGCGAGGGTTTCAGGTCATCGACGAGCTGTCCGTGGCGTTTCCTTTCCGCAAAGGCCGTGAACCAGGCGATGGCGCCAAAGAGCGCCAGGCTCGCGGCCAGCGCCATCCACGGCCCCATTGTCGTGACGACCGAGGTCGGGGCCCAGGCCGGCTGCGCCGTCCACCATCCCATGTGCGCGGTGCCGATCACCGAGCCGATGATGAAGAAGAACAGCGTGATCACCATGCGCGTGCTGCCGCCGCCGACGCTGAACAGCGTGCCCGACGCGCAGCCGCCGCCAAGCTGCATGCCGATGCCGAAGATGAACGCGCCGGCCGCCACGCCGACGCCGATCGGCGAGATCGAGCCGCGCACCGGCTGGCCGAACACCGATCCCGACGCCAGCAACGGGAAGAACACCGCGCAGGTGACCGCCAGCATCAGCATCTGGGCGCGCAGGCCGGCGCCGCGCCGGTCGGCAATGAATACGCGCCACGCCGAGGTGAACCCGAACGCGGCGTGGTAGAGCACCACGCCGGCGAACGCGCCGACGATGAAGAGCGCCGCCTGGCGCCAGCTGATCGCGGCATTCAGGTACCACGCTGCCAGCGCGATGGCGATCGCGGTGATCGCCGCCGGACCGGGCACCAGCGCGCGCGAGCTGATCGCAACCGGGCCGGGCGAGGCCAGCGTGGTGGTGGTCATTAGAATGTGACTCCGAAACTGACGCCGAAGGTACGCGGACGGCCATTCTCGCCGATGAACCCCGATTGCGCAAACTGGTAGGGAATCGCAATCGGCACATACTGCGTGTCGAAGGCGTTACGCACCCAAACCTCGCCAAACAGGTACTTGCTGCTGCGCGCGCCGGCGCGGATGTTGACGAGCGAGTACGCTTCCTGCCCGCGCGTGTTGGCTTCGTCATACTCGAACCCCCCCGATAGCACCGCTTCGCCGCGGACGAAGGCGTTGATCGACGAGGTGATCGCACGATTGAGCTGCGCGCCAAACATCGCGGTGTAGTCCGGCGTGAACGGCAGGTTGTTCCCCGAGACGTCAGCGCCCATCGCCGAGGTGCCGTCGCCAAAGCTCGCGTTCGTGTATCCGAACGACGCAAACACGTCGACCAGCTGATGCGGCCGCGCCGTGACGTCGAACTCGATGCCGCGGCTGCTCGCGCCGCCCACGTTGGTGATGAAGAACTGGCCAGGTACGAACGGGTTCGGCACGTTCAACTGCAGGTCGTCCCAGTTGATGAAGAACACCGCCGCGCTCGCCGCCACCTTGCCGCCGGCGATCGATGACTTCACGCCCGCCTCCACGTGCCACGCGTGTTCTTCGGCGTAGGCCTCGCTGCCGGGCAGCGCAGCGGGATTGAAGCCCCCGGCCTTGTAGCCCCGCGCTGCGGATGCGTAGACGTTATGTTCCGGCGTCACGCGATAGCCCACCGCAACCTGCGGCGACACGTCGGAGAACGACTGCTCGGCCGTCACGACATTCGCGGGTTGGATCGCCGGCTCAAAAAACGTCCGCAGCACGGCGTCGCTCGATTCGTGATCGAAGCGCAGACCCGCGGTGACGTCGGTCTTGTCGTTGATGGTCAGCGTGCCGCGCGCGAAAAGCCCGATGCCGGCACTGTCGATTGACGCTTCCGGTGAGGTCATCGCCACCGGGAACGGCACCCGCGGGTCCAGCACGAACGCGCTGAGCGTGTT
>Ga0190265_10002008_pt1 | contig 13532 bp, 10 predicted proteins | sample Popmic124T_FD_133135 | JGI IMG/M metagenome (GOLD analysis project Ga0190265, IMG submission 133135) | Populus adjacent soil microbial communities from riparian zone of Indian Creek, Utah, USA - 124 T | ecosystem: Environmental > Terrestrial > Soil > Riparian zone | place: USA: Utah | collected... | reverse complement strand
GTGGCCGTGTTCATCGTGCTCTCGGGGTTCTGTTTGGCTCTGCCCCTGCTGCGCGGGAAGGGCGACCTCGATGGCACGCTGGCGTTCCTCAAGCGGCGCGCGCGCCGCATCCTGCCGCCATACTATGGCGCGCTCGCGCTCACGCTGGGACTGATCGCGACCATCATCGGCGAGCAGACCGGCTCGCTTTGGGACGTGTCTCTGCGCATCACGCCCAACACGATCATCAGCCATGTGCTGCTGCTGCAAGACCTGTTCGGGACCGGCTCGATCAACTACGTGTTCTGGTCGATCGCGGTCGAGTTCCAGATCTACCTACTGTTCCCGCTGTTGGTACGTGCGTGGAAGCGATTTGGGCCGCTCGCGGTCATCGTCGGCTCGCTGGCACTCGGATACGCGCTGATGTACGGGTTCGCCGGCACGCGGGTGCAGCGCGCCAATCCCCACTTCCTCGGTTTGTTCGTGCTCGGCATGGCGGCGGCGTTTACGGCATTGTCGAGCCAGGACCGCTTCGTGCGGGTCCGCGAGCGGATGCCGTGGGGATGGCTCTGCTTGCTCGCGCTGGTGCCGGCGGTCGCGCTCACCGTGTATTGGGGCGTCGACCACTCGACCGACAACTTCCCCGTGCTGGACCTGTTCGTCGGGCTGTCGACCGCCAGCGCGCTGGTCGTGAGCTCTGGCTCCAGCACGAACCTGCTGCGCCGTGCGCTGTCCCTGGCGCCGCTGAGCTTCATCGGGCTGTTTTCGTACAGTCTCTATCTCATCCACGCACCGCTGCTGCAGATCATCTGGCAGTACGGACTGCGTGGTAAGGCGCTGTCGGAAGCAGCGATGTTCGGGCTGATCATGACGCTGGGACTCGCGCTCGTGCTCGCTGCCTCGTACCTGTTCTATCGCTTGTTCGAGGAACCCTTCATCGCTGCGCGGCGCAAGCACAGGCTCGTCGTGCCGGAGCTCGGCCGGCAAGAGTCATGACGATGTGGCCGCGGGGCTAGACCTGTATTGGCGGCCGCGCTTCAGATCTTTGCGTACGCGTTGCCGCCGTCGACGGCGATGGTGTCGCCGACCACGTAGTCGCCTGCGCGCGAAGCGAGGTAGATCGCCGCGCCGGCCATGTCCTCGTCGCTGCCGATGCGGCCGAGCGGGGTGCGTGCCGCCACGGCCTCGGCGTTGTCGCGCGCGGCGCGATTCATCTCCGACGCGAACGGCCCGGGCGCGATCGCGGTGACGACGATGCGATCCTCCACCAAGCGCACGGCCATGCGCCGCGTCAGGTAGATCAGCGCGGACTTCGAGGCGTGGTACGAGTACGTCTCGAGCGGATTGAGTCGGATCCCATCGATCGATGCGATGTTGATCACCTTGGCAGGACGCGCATCCGAAGCCGCGGCCTTGAGCAGGCCGTGCAGCACTTGAGTGAGGAAGAACGGTGCTTTCACGTTCACGTTCATGACTTTGTCCCAGCCGTTCTCCGGGAACTCCTCGAAGCTCGCGGCCCACGCCGCCCCGGCACCGTTCGCCGCGCCGCCATGCCTGCGCCGAGCACCGCGACCTTCCAACCGTCTTGCATCGTAGCGAGCGTGCGACTCGTGGGGAACTGGATCTGGGGGGTGATTCCAGGCTCGTCGACCGGTACCGGATCGACGCTGCAAAACACGATGCCCACCCGCGAGTCCTGATCGAACGGCTTGATCATTTCCGTGAGCCAGTCGGGCGGCACGACGCAATCGTCGTCGGTGAAGGCGATGACTGGGGCGGTGGTCAGCGAGATGCCCAGATTCCGCCCGCGACTCTGGCCTCGCTGATCGGAGCGCACGTGCCGTAGTCGCGATCGGCGAGATAGCGTTGGATTGCCCGCTCCGTCTCGTCGTTGTCGCTCTGATCGACGAAGACCATCTCGAAGTTCGCTTCGTTGCTGGCCAAGCCCGACTCGACGCATGCGCAGATCTTCTCGGCGCGATTGCGTGAGGAGACCACCACGGCGCAGCGCGGGCTCCTGATCTCGGGTGTTCGGGCGGTCGAGTCGTTACGGATGGTCATCGGGAGGCACACCGGGTCGTAGGATTGGGGGGGGTAGTGCGAAACAACCTCGGATTGTGCAAGGAGCGCCCGATCAGAGGCACGGGAGTGGGCAACCCCTGCGGCTCAGCGCTGCGCGCGGTGGAGCGGCACCTGGCTATCGACGCGGACCGTCCCCTGGGCGGTCGTCGAGCGCAAGCAGGAACGCGACCAGCGCGGTGATGCGGCAACTAGAAGGCTGCCGGTTCGTCCCTCGAAGCCACCAGTTCAGGTGTGACCGACAGAGCCGAAAGTGGATGCAGTGATCGGGCTCACCTCGCGACGCGCAACGGGCAGTTCTGCTCGTATCGCGTAAGAGCGGCCCATTCCTTTTGCCGCCAAGACGCCGCAGAACGCCAAAGATCAGAACCTGAATCTTGGAATGGCGTTCTTCGGCGAGTAGCGAAACACCGTGCCATCGCCGCGATGGTCGACGCCCCGGAGCAGCTCTGCGAACTCGACGGATCCATCGCGCAAGATCACCGATTTGCGCGCAGACGGCAGGTACCGCGGTCGGCGCTCCGCATGTCGCGCTTCAGCTGCGGGCGGGTAAGCGCAGGGCGATGCGGCGCATCAGGCGTGCGCCGGCCGGCAAGCAGTAGGCGTCCACTCCGGCGGTCAGCAGCGCGGCGACGCCGGGTACGATCAGCCCCGCGGCCGCCGCCGCGACCACCAGCGCGAACGCCACCGAGGCGACGCCGACCGCGCTCCACGCGGCCTCGCGGGCAGCGCGCGCGATCCACAGCGCGGCCGCGGCGTCGCGCACGTCGTCGCTGACCAGCGCGACTCCGCGGTCCATCGGTCCACCGGCGCTGCCGAGCACGATCGCGGCGTCGGCGGCGGCCAGCGCGGCGTCGTCCTCGCCCGGCCAGCCGAGCGCGGCCACGGTGCTGCCCGACTCGTGCAGGCTGCCGACCTGGTGCCCGCGTTCTTCGGGCAGCAGCTCGGCCTTGATGTGGTGGATGTCGAGGCCGTCGGCCAGCGCCTGGACCGCCCCGCGTTGATTGCCGGTCAGCAGCATCACCTCGAGCCCGAGGTCGAACAGCTTCTGCACGGCGGGACGCGCCCCGACCCGCAGCTCGTACTGCAGCGACATCACGGCGCGCACGCGGCCGTCGAGCGCGATGAAAACGGGCGTGCGCTCGCGCGCTTCGGCGCGGGCGGCTTCGGCGTCGGCCGCGGCGACGCTGATGCCTTCTTCGAGCAGAAAGCGCCGGCTGCCGATCACGAACGGCTGGCCTTGCGGGGAGATCGCGCTCACGCCCTTGCCGGCGTGGAAGACCGGGCGGCGCACTTCGATCTCGGGCAGGCGCCGCTCGCGCGCGAAGCGTTCGATCGCGCCGGCAATGGGGTGGTTGCCGGCGGAGCGTTCGGCGGCGGCGGCGACCGCGATCAGGCGGTCGGCGTCGGCGCCTTCGAGCACGTGCAGCTCGACCACCGCGGGCCGGCGCTCGGTCAGCACGCCGTGCGGTGAGAGGGCGACCGCCGTGGCGCGTCCCGCCGTGTCGAGCGCGCTCGCGCTCTGATAGACGATGCCGCGCGCGCCCGCCATCGCGACGGCCGCGCGGCGCGGCAGCTGCGCGGCGCGGCGCAGCGACCAGAGCGGCGCGGAGAGCAGCACCGCGCTGGCGGCGGCGAGCGGCGCGGACGGACCCGCGCCGTCGGAGAGGACGCCGACGGCGATCGCGAGCGCGACCGTGCCGAGCCCGCCCCAGCGCGAGACCAGGGTGACCACGCGCGCGAACGGGCTCGAGTCGCGCTCGCGCCCGCTGCCGATGCGCGCGAGTCGGACCAAGCTGCGCTCGTCGCCGACGCGCGTGGAGAGCACGCGCACCGCACCGTCGACCACGCGCGCGCCGGCGAGCAGCGGCTGGCCCGGGCGGCGGCGCAGCGGTGTGGTCGCGCCGGGGTAGGGCAGCACGTTCGCTTCGCCCGCTTGCACGATGCCGTCGACCGCGAGGATCTCGCCGCGCGTGGCGATGATCTCCTCGCCGGTGCGCACGCTCTCCGCGGGGCTCAGCTGCAGCGAGATCGCGAGCGGATCGCCCGCGCTCGGCACCGGCACGTGCACCTTGCTGGGCAAGCGGCTGGCGAGCTCGTGTACCGCGGCGTCGACCGGTTCGCGCGCGCGGCGGTCGAGCCAGGCGCGCGCCACGATCGCCAGCGCCGCCAGCGCCGCGCCTTCGACCCCGAGCCAGGAGCCGGTGTCGTTCGAGACCGCGCGCGCGGCGGCCATCGCGGCCAGCATGGCGCCGGCCGGGCCGATGCCCCAGGCCAGCCAGCCGGCGTCGGCGATCATGGGCGCGCTGGCCCAGAGCGCGGCGGCTGCGGCCAGCACGCTGCACAGCGCGGAGACCAAAGCGGCCAGCTCGTTGTTGCCGCCGAGGCCCGCGAGCAGCGCGATCACCACCGCGCCGAGCGCAATACCGAGCCCGCGCGCGGTCCGGGCGGGGATGGCGCTAGCGGACACGGTTGCACGCGGCTGCCCCTTGGGCGGGGACAGCAGCGGGGGGGTCACGCCGCGCAGCGTGATCGGCGTGGGCACCCGCCGCTGGCGTGCGCCGTCGCGAAAGTCGCGCTCGCAATCGAGGCCGCACAGGAAGCGAAGTCCGTCCTCGTAGGCGAGCACGATCAACGCGCGCAGCGGATCGATCAGGGTGCCGCAAGCCTCGCACGGGTGGCTCGGCGCCCGCGGCCGGCTCTCGGGCGGCTGCGGCAGCGGGACCAGCTCGCGGACTGCGGATTCGGACACGACTTCGGCCGATCGTCAGTGAGTCGTGAGGGTCCAGATCCGCGCCGCGCGGCCGCGGGGGTCGAAGCCGATGATCAGCACGGGGAGTTGCTTGATCTCCTTGCTCTCGGCCACGCCGACCTCGTAGTACCAGTCGCTCTCGCGAAAGCCGTTCTGGCTACAGATCTCGGCCCGGCACGCGATGCCCCGTCCGATCGCGTCGCGCAGCTCTTGCTGATTGAGCCCGTTGAGGGCCCCCGAATCGGCAATCTCGGCCATCGAGCGGCTGTTCTGGTCGCGCTGATCTCGGGTCGCGACCGGCTCACCCAGCAGGGCGCGTAGCTTCGAGCGTTGCTCCCGGGCTTGGGCGTCGGTCAGGCTTGCCCCGCAGCCGCCGCTTCCAGCGAGCAGCGCGAGCACGGAAAACACGCCGAACGCCTGCGCGTGGCGCTTGCGTTTCGAGCACTCGGGCTGGTAGGGGATGGCCGCCGGCACGCGCATCTCGACCGCGTCGTCTCGCGGGCCCCGAGCATGCCACAACTCTGCGGCGCTGGCACAATGCTCCCGTGGTGCTGCGCTTACGTTCGCTTCTGCTGTCGGTGCTGATCGCGGGCCTGGTGTGCGCCGCGCTCGGGCAGGGTCCCGTGCGCGCTGCGGTCCCGGCCACGGTCGAGGCGCTGCGCGCGCGGCTCGAGCAGTTGCGCTCCGTGCGCGGCAAGCCGCTGCCCGAGGGCGCATGGCTGAGCGTCGCGTACACGATCGACGTGGCCGAGCGCATCGCCAAGGGCTTCGCGCCGCAGGCCGCGCTGTGGCGCCAGCGCGCGGCGATGTTCATGAACCTCGCCGAGCAGGGACGCGATCCGCTGATCGAGCAGCGCGGCAAGCTGGTGATGCGCGGCTACCGCTCACCGATCTCGGAGCAACTGCAGGGCTACGGCATCTACCTGCCGCCCAACTACGACCCGGCGCGCGCGTACCCGCTGCTCGTGATGCTGCACGGCGGCTCCGCCAACGGGAACCTCTTCCTGGGCGTGGTGCTCGGCAACAACATGAACTGGAAGGAGTACGACCTGCACCTGTGGGACGAGTACGCCCCGCGCTGGTCACCCGAGTGGATCGTGGTCGCGCCCGACGGCTTCGGCCAGGTGATGTGGCGCTTCATGGGCGAGCAGGACGTGCTCGACGTGATCGCCGACGTGCAGAAGCACTACAACGTCGACGAGAACAGGATCGCGCTCGGCGGGCTGAGCAACGGTGGCGTCGGCGCGTACAACCTGGGCATGCGCCATGCTCACCGCTTCAGCGTGGTGCAGGCGATCGCGGGCGCGCCGAGCTGGCTGCAGTACTCGGGCAGGGGCATCCCCGCCGAGCAGCAGGCGGCGATGATCCCGCAGTCCGGCATGCAGCTGGCGGAGAACGCCATCAATACGGACTTCCGTTACTACCACGGTCGTCTGGACGGCGGTCCGATGAAGCCGCGCTTCGTCGAGGAGCTGACCAAGCTGATCGCGACGCTCGGCGTGCCGTACAAGGAAACCTGGTTCGACACCGGTCACGACCTGCTCTACCTGGTGCATCGTCACGGACGCGTGTACGGCGAGCTAGAGCCGCTGCGCCGCAAGCAGCGCCCGAGCGAGGTGCGCGTGGTCACCGGCGACTACCGCGCCAACCGCCAGCACTGGGTTGCGGTCACGCGCATCGACGGCTACCCGCGGCTCGCACGCGTGCGAGCGACCGTGCAGGGCGACGCGATCGACGTGGAAGCGAGCCACGTGCGCGCGCTCGAGCTCGACCTGCAGCAGGCGCCGCTGGCGCCGGGTCCGCAGCTGCGCGTGCGGGTGAACGGCAAGGACGTGTACCAGGGCGGTCGCGCGCAGTGCGGCGCGGTGCTCGCGCTGGTGGCGGGCGCGGACGGTGCCTTCCGGCGCGGCACGCTGCCCGCGTTGCCGGCCGGCACGCTGGAGAAGAAGCCGGGCGTCTCGGGTCCGATCACCGACGCGTACTACGGCGCCATGGCGCACGTGTACGGCACCGCGGATCCAGCCGCGACCGACGCGCTCAAGCGGGCGGCGCGGCGCGGCGCGCAGGGCTGGCCGCTGTGGCTCTGGCGCGTGCAGCAGCCGGTGCTCGCGGATACCGAGGTGACCGACGCGATCGCGCGTAGCCATCACCTGGTGTTGTATGGCACACCCGGCAGCAACACGGTGCTCGAGCGCATCGCCGGCTCGCTGCCGATCAAGATCGAGCAGGACGCGGTCGTGCTCGGCGCGCGGCGCATCACCGGGCCGGGCGTGGGCACGCGTTTCGTTTATCCGAGCCCGCTCGCGCCCGACCGCTATGTGTTGGTGCAGGCGGCGCCGACCGCAGAGGGCGTGAGCCTCGGGCACAATCTGCCCGACTTCCTGCCGGACTACGTCGTGTACGACAAGAAGAGCGCGGCGGTGCGGCCGCGGCTCGCGTTCCCGAGCGGCAAGACCCCGCCTGCGATGGGCTACTTCGACGACCGCTGGCGTTTGAGCCCCTTGCCAGCCAGCTCCATCCACGGAGCGCCCGGCCCGAAGTCCACGCAGCTCGTGCCGCTGCCGGTACCCGCGTCTGCACCGCTGAACCGCGTCCCGGCTGCGCCGGCGAGCGCGACGCACACGACGGTGACTTCGCCGGCGAGCGCGACGCACGCGTCGGTGACCGCGGCAGCCACCGCGAAGCGCGCAGTCCCCGCCGCGCCGACGGCGCCGTGGGTGGTGGCGACCGGTGCTGCGACCGCGCCTGCGGCGACGGTGACGATTCCCTCCGCGGCGGAGATCGCCGCCGCATGCCCGGGACGACGTTGCACGCCGATCGCCGCGCCTCCACAGACGCGCGAGTTCGTGGCCTCGCCGCGCACGCAAGCGGGGCAGGCCGCGCGGCAGATCGCCAGGCTGACGCAGGTGTTTCGCAACTATCGCGCGGAGGCTCCGCTCGCGACCTGGAGCGAGCATCCCGAGGCGCGCTGGTCGATCCGCGACAACGGCGCGTGCTTTCGCGAGCTGCGCGCGCAGCGCATCGCGTTCATGCCGTACGAAGCCGAGCTGACCACACCGGTGCCCGCCCCGGTCGAGATCGACGGCCGGATCGGCGGCGTGCGCTTCAAGATGCTGCACGCCGACCGCACCCTGCTCTTCAGCTGCGAGCTGGTCGCGCGCTTGCCGGAGATCGCGGCCGTGCTGGCCAGGCACGGCGTGCGCAGCGTCGGAGTGATCAGCGCATACCGGGACAGTCCCAAGACCAGCTTTCACACCCTCGGGCTCGCGCTCGACATCTCGCGCGTCACCACCGATGACGGCTCGTTCACCGTGCTCGAGCACTTCGAGCTCACGCCCGGCCGGCCGACCTGCGACGCCCCACCCGCCGCGTCGGCGCCGGCGCAGCTGCTGCGCGACATCGTCTGCGACCTGGCCGCGACCTTGAAGATCTCGTCGGTCCTGACTCCCAACTACAACGCCGGGCATCACGACCACATCCATCTCGACTTGCGTCCCGACGACCCACGCGTGTTCGTGCGCTAGAAGCTCGCGCCGAGGGAGAGCGCTGGGCTGAGCCAGGGGCCTTCGAGCCCGAAGACGTTCTCGCCGCGGTCGTCCGTGCCCTTGGCCGGCAGCGTCGCGAAGCCGGCCTCGAGCTCGAGGCCGAGGCGAACGCTGCGGCTGAGCGCGAGGTCGACGCGTGCGAGCCAGAGCGGGCCGCCGAACGGCGCCGCGAATTCACGGCCGTTTACGGCGTCGTCGTCTGGCTCACCGGCCAGCCGCACCACGCCGACCCGCGCTCCCGGCCCGGTGAACAAGGTGAGCGGAGCGAACCGCATGTAGAACAGCGCGCTGAACGCGGCTGAGCCCGAGAAGCCATGCACGCGTCCGAACTCGAGGTCTCGGATCGTGCCGGTGAAGTCGAACGACGCCGACCACGCCAGGGTCGGCGATGCCTCGCGGGTGACCCGCGCGCCACCGCCCAGCCACATGCTGCCGTTCTCGGTCCAAACCGCCAGCGCGAGCGCGCCGGTCACGCTCAGGCCGTCGGACGGCTCTGCGCGCTCGTCGATGGCCTGCTCGACCGCCTGCCGCACCTCCGGGCTCGGCGCCGGCGCGATCGGCACGGGTGGCACGCTCGGCTCGGGCTGCACACCCAGCTCGATCCAGCTCGCCACGACGAATTCGGCGACCGCCAGCGCGAGCAGGCGTGTGCTCGAAGTGTCGCGGAACGACGACGCCGGCAGCGTCCGCGCCATCATCTTGCTGGTCACCCCGTCTTCGAGGCGCAGCTCGATCCCGAGCGGCGAACAGCCGACCCAGACCCGGGTCGGGACCTTCGGCCCCGGCTCGTGGGCGGTCGAGGTGCCGAGCTCGATCGCCAGCAAGCGGTGCAGCGCCTCGTGGTCGACCGGGACACAGCGGTCCACGCTGATCGAGACGGCGGCATCGACGGCCTGCGCAGCGCCGCGCGTCATGTCGAGCGGCCACCAGCACAGCCCCGCGCAGACCAACACGCAGCGAAGCCACACGGGGCGGCAGCTTATCAGGCTTACTCGAGTCCGCCGTAGAGCTGCACGGCGCGCACGCGCTGCCCGCTCGGATAACGCCGCAGGTATTCCTGGGCCCGCTGATACGCCTTCTGCGCGTTGCCACCCTTGGACAGCGCCTCGACCTCACGCGCGAGCGCGTCCTGAGCCAGCGAACCGTTGGGCGAAAGCTTGCGGGCCCGCTCGAACGCCGCAGCGGCCTGGCCGGGCTGTCCGAGCTGGTCGAGGTACACGCGGCCGAGCGTGAACGCGGCCAGCGGCGCGACCGGGCTACGCCCGTGGCGTTGGACCACGCTCTCGAGGTAGCGCACGGCGTTGGAGGGATGCCCGCTCAGGCGCGCAGCGTCCGCCGCGTCCATCAACGCGGCCGGGTCGTCGTCGACCACGCTGCCGCGTCGCAGCGACTCGAACGCGGCGTCGTACTGGCCGCTCTGGCTCAGGCTGCGCCACGTCGCGTCGGGGGCCGCGCGCCGCTTGGCAGCGCGCACCGGGCGCACGGTCTCCGCGTCGTCTTGCGCTGCGGTGAGCGGCTTGACCGCCGGGCTCCCCGGCTCTCCCGCGGCGGTCGCAACCGCGCGCGTGAAGCGCTTGAGCTGCCCCGCCACCACGTCTTCCGCGCCGAGCGGACCGTACACGCGCACCTTGCCGCGGGTCACGCCCACCCTGACGTCGTTCCCGTCGCGCTCCACGTGGAACACGGTGCCGATCACTTCCACGCGATAGGGCTCGGCCTCGACCGTGAAGCTGCGCAGCGGGTTGTGAACGACGTCGAACAACGCGCGCCCCGCCTCGAGCCGAACGCTGATGCGGTTCTCGTTGTTTTCGAGCACCTCGAGATCGGTGCGTGCTCCCGCGAGCTCCGCGCGCGAGCCGTCGGCCAGGCGCAGCGTGTGCGCGTTTGGTGCTTCAGCTGCCGGGCTGCGCGAGCCCGCTGCGAGCTCCAGCTTCGCCGAACCTTCGGAGCCTTCCGCACTTCCGCTAGAGCCGCTGCGTCCGACGCCGAACGCCAGTGCCGCCGCCGCTGCCAGCGCCGCCAGCGATCCCACCGCCGCGCGCCGCACGGTCCGTCGCCGTGTGAGCTGCCGCGTCCCGGCGTACAAGCGCTCCGCGCGCTCGACGTCCCAGTGGGGTATGAGCTCACGCGCTGCGCCGTCCAGTTCGTGGGTCAGATCTCGATGCGCCTTGTCCATGCGCTCATCCATCGTCCAGCTCCGCTTGAATGCGCGCATGCGCCGCAGCGATGCGCCGCTTGGCCGTGGCCAGCGAGCAGCCGCACTGCTCCGCCACGTCCTCGAGTTTTTCCCCCTCCATGTAGCGCAGGGCCCACGCCATGCGCTGATCCACGTCGAGCCCGTCGAGCACCTGGTACACGCGCGTGAGCAACGCGCGCCGCTCGGGTGACATGCCCGGATCGCGCAGCTCGAGCGGCGGAAGCGCGTCGAGCCCGACCAACCCGCGCAAGCGCCGCAGCCGCAGCTGGCGGCGGGCGGTCCGCACCGCGACGACCGCGAGCCAGCCTTTGAACGAAGCCGGGTCGCGAACCTGATGGCGCTGGCGGAAGGCAGCCAGAAAGACTTCCTGGATCAGGTCGTCGACGTCCGATTCGCGGCCGAGCAGGCGCAGTCCGATGCGCGCGACGTAGGGCGCGTAGCGCTGGAACAACGCCTGATCGGACCCCAGCGCGGGCTCATTCCCCGCGTCCCCATCCAGCAGTCGTAGATTCGGCCGACTCATGCGCTTCTCATCAGACCCCAAAATAGTGGAGAAACGCTCGCAAAACGGCTCAAACCAGATGCCTTTTCCGTTTGGTCGAGCCTGTACGGAAAATGCGCGCGGCGTGCGCTACGTTACGCCCGTGGCGAAGGCAGTGTTCGCAGTTGCGCTCGCCGCGGGAGTCCTCAGCGGCTGCGCGGGCACCGAACGGCCGCTGTTCGAGGCGGTGGTCGCGGCGACGGATCCGCCCCCCGAGGTGACACCGCCGGTCCAGGTCGATGCCGGACCTCCTGGCATGGAAATGCGCACCCTGCCGCTGCCGGTCGCAACGCCACAGGACGACGAGGACGCCGGACCGCGCCCCGACCCGGGCCTCGATCCCACCGCCGAGTTCCCCTGGACCGAGAGCTTGCCTCGGGCCGGTACCTGCCGATCGGGCCGCTACGCCGGGGCCTTCGAGTGCGTCCTGGAAGGTGAGCTCACCGGCTTGCCGCTGTCGGCCGCGGGGGAAGTGGCGTTCACACTGACCGGGTCGGCCGAGCAGCAGATCCTCACCGTCGAGGAGGGCTCGCTCGTGGGCCCTCTCATCAGCGCCTCGACGATCACCGGCAAGCTCGATTGCACGACCGACACATTCGAGGGCCTCTCCGAGGATGGCGTCGCTGGAAACCCGTTCTTCCCGGGCCCCTTCGCCTCGTTCCTGGGCGGCGAGTTCGACGACCAGGCGCTTTCGATCACAGGCAACTTCGCGATGGTCAACGAGCAAGGCCAGACCTGTACAGGGATGTTTAGCGTGAGCATCGCGCCATGACTGGCGCCGTCTGCAAGCGGCGTCCTTGGTTGCTCGGCTCGTGCTGGGCGCTGCTCGCCACGGCGCTGGGAGCGTGTGCCGACGGCGCGCCGCGAACGCCAGAGTCGGGCGCGGGCGCGGCCGGCGGGGTCGATGGGCATGCCGGGCGCGGCGGCGCGGGGGTCGATCCGATCGCGGGGAGTGAGGGCGCGCCGCCAGCGCGGGCGCCGAACGCCAACGCGATTCTCATGGGTCGCTGCGCCAAGGTGACGGTGCAGTCCCAGCTGCTGCCCTCCAACTTGCTGATCGTGCTCGATCGCAGCGCGTCGATGGCGTGCAACCCGCCGCCGATCACGGACTCGCCGACCTGCGAGCGCGACACCGAGCGCGTGGTCGCCGACCTGCCGAACAAGTGGGAGATCACGCGCGACACGTTGCTCCAGGCGCTGGGCGCCCTGCCGGAAGACACGGTGGTCGGGCTGTCGTACTTCAGCAACGACGACTCGTGCGGCGTGCGCTCGCTGCCGAGCGTCCCGCTCGCGCCGTTCGATGCGCGCCAGAGCAGCGCGCTGCGCGCGAGCCTCCTCAACGTCACTCCCAATGGCGCGACCCCCCTGGTCGGCGCCACCGTGCTCGCGTACCGGCACCTGCACGACAAGGCGCTCGCGGGCAAGATCCACGGCAGCAAGTACGTCGTGCTGATCACCGACGGCGAGCAGAGCGACATCTGCAGCGACCCGGGTCGCTGCCGCGACGCCGTGGAGTGCACGCGGCTGCTGCTCGAAGACGACGTGCCCAAGGCCGCTTCCGATGGCGTCGGCATCAAGACCTTCGTGATCGGCGTGCCGGGCAGCGAGGGCGCGCGCCCGGTGCTGTCCGCGATCGCGCAGGTGGGCGGGACCGCACCCGACAGCTGCGAGGTCTCGAAGGGCAACTGTCACTTCGACATGACCGGGCGGGAACGCTTCGGTGACGGGCTGCGCGATACGCTGAAGGAAATCGCCGGGCGCGCGCTGAGCTGCGAGCTGCCGCTGCCCGACCCCGGTTCCTCGGGTCCGCTCGAGCTCGAGCGCCTGAACGTGATCTACTCACCTCCGGACGGCGGCGAGCCCACGCTGGTCCCGCAGGACTCGCGCAAGCCGTGCGACCGCGGCGCCGACGGCTGGCAGTACGCGCCGCGCGCGGCGAAGATCCGGCTGTGCGGAGCGACCTGCGACCGCGTGCTCGGCGAGCGCGGCCGCGGCGGCCGCCTCGACGTCGTGCTCGGCTGCCCCGTCCAGATCGTGCAGTAGCCATTCTCCAGTTTCTGGACGCCGGCGCGGCGGTCGGGCACAGGTCGGGCGATGGGACGTCCGCTCGCTCGCTTCGGGGGCTGCGTCGCACGGGCTGGCCTCGGCGCGCTGTTCGCGGCCACGAGCAGCTGTGATCCGTTGCCCGGGCGCGCCGCGCCGCGCGTGTTGCCTGCGCTGCAGATCGAAGCCGCGTTGGTCAGCAAAGCCATGGCTGCGCCTGCGCCGCCGCCACCACCCAGCCCCAGCGACGCCTGGGCGGAGCTGATCGCAGGCGAGCGCGCCGTGCAGCAGGCGCGCGAGCAGCTCTTCCCGTTGCACGGCGTGGCGACGCACATCCTCGCGCAGGTGCAGGCACAGCCGAGCGCCGACGCGCCGGTGATCGGCTATCTGCGGCGC
>Ga0190265_10002007_pt1 | contig 13533 bp, 12 predicted proteins | sample Popmic124T_FD_133135 | JGI IMG/M metagenome (GOLD analysis project Ga0190265, IMG submission 133135) | Populus adjacent soil microbial communities from riparian zone of Indian Creek, Utah, USA - 124 T | ecosystem: Environmental > Terrestrial > Soil > Riparian zone | place: USA: Utah | collected... | reverse complement strand
GGCCTGTGATGCGCGCGACGCATCAATTGGAGCAGGAGATTGTCTGGTACACTGAGCGCGTATGTCGTCGCCCGAAGAGATTCGCCCGGCCCGCATGTGGCGCCTCATGAAGCCGGAGCTGCGCGCGTCGGCCGCCGCGGCGTTCTGGTCAGATGAACAGGCCGCGCTCGAACAGGCCGAAGCCGTGGCACTGATCGCCCGGCAGATCAAGTTCCGTCCGAAGAGCGTGTTGTCGTTGACGGTCGAGAAGAAGGCCCGCCACCTGGCCGGCCTCTCCCAGGTGTCCGATCTGCTGGCCGCGCGGCTGGTGATCGCCTATCACCTCGAACACCAGCGGCCGATGATGGGGGCGTTCCTCGATGCGCTCGGCATTACCCACGAGGACGGGCTGATCAAGGATGACTCGCCGAAAGCGCCCGACGCCGCCACGCTGGACAAGGGCGTGAAGGAGCTGGCGGGCAAATATCCGAAACAGGAGGTGGCCCGCTATTTCTGGGCGCTGCTGTGGCAGGACCCCGAGACGTGGGGCGGGCTCAAGGGTCGTCCCGAGCTGGCCCTCGAATAGCGACGCCGTGCCCCCATTCGATAAACACATCTTCATCTGCTGCAATCGGCGCGAGCCGGGTCATGCCCGCGGCAGTTGCGATCCCACGGGCGGCGAAGCCCTGCAGAAAGCCTTCAAGAAGGCGCTCGCCGAGCGCGGCCTCAACCGCCGCATTCGCGCCAACAAAGCCGGGTGCCTCGATCAGTGCGAGAAAGGCCCGACCGTGGTCGTCTATCCCGACACGGTCTGGTATGGTGGCGTCACCGAAACCGACGTCAACGAAATTATCGAGCAACACATCATCGGAGGGCGGCCCGTGGAACGGCTGCTGATGCCCGAATGAATCTCGAAGCCTTTGCGACCGCGGATGGCCTGATTGCCCTCGTCACCTTGACGGTGCTGGAGGTCGTGCTCGGCATCGACAACGTCATCTTCATCTCGATTCTCGCCGGCAAGCTGCCGAAGGAGAATCAGGAGAAGGCGCGCAGGATCGGCCTGATGGCGGCGATGGGCATGCGCATCCTGCTGCTCATGTCGATCGCCTGGATCGTGCGGCTGACGGCGCCGCTGTTCACGCTGCCGGTGTTCGATCGGCCGATCTCCGGCCGCGACCTGATCCTGATCATCGGCGGCATGTTCCTGCTGTTCAAGGCCACGCGCGAGATCCACGACAAGCTCGAAGGTGAAGAAGGGCACGTCAGCGCCCGCGTCGCGCCCACCATGACCGCGGTGATCACGCAGATCATGCTGCTCGACATTGTCTTCTCGCTCGATTCGGTGATCACGGCGGTCGGCATGGCCGACGACCTGTCGATCATGGTCGCCGCGGTGGTGATTGCCGTCGCGATCATGATGTTCGCGGCGCGCCCGGTCAGCGAGTTCGTGGACGCGCACCCCACCGTGAAAGTGCTGGCCCTCAGCTTCCTGCTGTTGATCGGCTGCTCGCTCGTCGCCGAGGGCTTCGGCGTGCACATTCCGAAGGGCTACGTCTACTTCGCGATGGGCTTCTCGGTGTTCGTCGAGATGATCAACCTGCGGTCCAAGAAGAAGGGCAAGGTCGTCGACCTGCACGACGCCTACCGTCCGCCGGCGAAATGAAGAATTTAGAATTTAGAATTTAGAATTTAGAATTGAATTTTCTAAATTTTTTAAATTCTATATTTTTCATTCTTTATTTCTGCTTTTGAATCCACGCCGCCACGGCGTCCTGGATGTCGGCATGCACCACCGCTTGATCCCGGCCGCTCGATTTCAGCACCGCGAACGAGTGATCGCCGCCCTCGACGGGAAGCAGCTCGACGGCCGGTGGCGCGGGCGCGTCGGCGAGGGCTTCGAGGATCTCGTCGGGACCACCGAACGGGTCGCGCGTGCCCTGCACGATCAGGGTCGGCACCTTCAAGGCTTTCAAATGGGTGACGCGATCGCCGGTACGGCGGCTGCGCGGCGGCGCGAGCGGATAGCCCAACGCGATCACGCCTGAAGGCAGCGGCGCTTGTGGCCACGTGACAGCGTTCTCTTCTGGCGCCCCTGAACGGGGCGCCAGGGACGCGCCAAGGTGCGTGGCAATGCGGCCGCCCATCGACTTGCCGCCGATGAACAGTTTCGACGCGCGCACGTGCCGTTGCTCGATGGCGCCGACCACCGCGCGGCGGAACGCGTCCTCGAGCACCGGCGCGCGATCCGGGGTCTTGCGCCGCTTTTCCATGTACGGAAAATTGAAGGTCACCACGGTCACGCCGCGATTCGCGAGGCCTTCGGCATAGCCGCTGATGAACGGGTGGAAGTGGCCGGCGCCCGCGCCATGCGCGAACACGAGCAGGGCGTCGAGGTTGCGATCGTCCGCGGGGGCGTAAAGCGCGGCAGCGACGGTGGTTTCGGGATCTCCGGGGAGCTTGAAGGCGACGGGGCTCACAATAACGTTATATCCGCCTTCGCGCTTTCGCGCTACGCCAGGTCGGCCTCGCCGACAATAGGAAGCTCATGCATATCAAGTCCATCACGACGCGCACCCATGGCCGCTACCTCGTCGATATCCCGGAGCACAGCCGTGCGACCCTCGTGGGCTTTCATGGCTACAAGGAAAACGCCGCGATCCAGATGGACGTGCTGCGCCGCCTCGCCGGTGAGCGTTCGCTGGGCTTGATCAGTATCCAGGGCCTCCATCGCTTCTATTCACGCGGCAGCGACGTGGTGGCGAGCTGGATGACCAGGGAGGATCGCGAGCAGGCGATAACCGACAACGTCGACTACGTGGGCAAGGTGTTGACGGCGATCGCCGATGACACCGGCATCACGCGGCCACTTGTTTACATCGGCTTTTCGCAGGGCGTCGCCATGGCGTTTCGCACCGCGGCGCTCGTGCAGCGTCCATGCGACGGGCTGATCGTGCTGGCGAGTGATGTGCCTCCAGACGTCGCGCCGCTTGCCGCGTCGCTGCCGAGAGTCTTGTATGGCCGAGGGTCCGAGGACGAATTCTACAAGGCGGACCAGGCGGCAAAGGATCTCGCGGTCCTCCACGCCGCCGGCGTTACCGTCGTCGAACACGTGTTCGAGGGCGGCCATGCCTGGACGCCGGCATTCATCGAGAAAAGCGCCGCATTCATCGATGAACTCCTGACGACCTGACGCCGTCTAACGGCAGTCAGGGCCGCAGGAAGGCGCAGACGGCGCAGAGGAGATGCTTTGTCCACACTTATCTCGGATTTTCGCTATTCACTCCGCTCGCTCCTGAAGAACCCGGGGCTCACCGTCGCCGCCGTCCTCTCGCTTGGCCTCGGGATTGGAGCGAACACGACAATCTTCACGTGGGTGCAGGCGGTGCTCTTCCGGCCCATCCCGGTGGCCGCCGACCCGTCCGCCATTCGCATTGCGGCGATGGAGAACCGCGAGGGTCAGAGCCGGTCGTGGTCGTATCCCAATTACCAGGACTTTCGCGATCGCGCCACGTTGATCGACGTGGTCGCGCAGGACGATCAAACCCTCAGCATCGCGGTGCACGACTCCGCCGAGCGCACCTGGGGCGCGCTGGTGAGCGGCAACTATTTCCAGGTCATGGGGCTGCGAGCGGCGGCGGGCCGGCTGTTCACGCCGCAGGATGATGTGACGCCAGGTGGTCACCCGGTTGCGGTGATCAGCCACGCCTACTGGCTGCGCCGATTCAGCGGCGATCCCGCCATCGTCGGCAAGAGCGCCACCATCAACAACGTGCCGATGACAATTGTCGGCGTCACTCCCGAAGGCTTCATCGGCTCATTCCTTGGCGTGTCCTCGTCCGCATGGGTGCCGATGTCGATGCAGCGCGAGATGATGGGCGGCGATCGCATGCAGCAGCGCGGCAACGGCTGGATGCAATCGATTGTTCGCTTGAAGCCGGGCGTGTCACAGGAGCAGGCGCAAGCGGAAGCCGCGTCGATCATGGCGCAGCTCTCGCAGGAGCATCCTGAGATCAACGAAGGACGCCGCCTGCGCATCGTCCAGACCTGGGAGGCGCCGTTCGGCGCGGCCACCGTGCTGACGCCGGTCCTTGCGGTGCTGTCGATCCTCGTGGCGCTGGTGCTGGTGATTGCCTGCGCGAACGTCGCGAACCTGTTGTTGTCGAAGGCGGTGAGCCGCCGCCGCGAAGTGGCGGTGCGTTTGTCGCTCGGCGCCAGCCGCATGCGCCTGGTGCGCCAACTGCTCACCGAGTCGCTGCTGCTGGCGCTGGTCGCCGGCACGGCCGGCGTGATGATGGCCTACTGGACGATGGACCTGATCATGGCGTTTGTGCCGCCGGTGGACATGCCGATCGATCTCGGCCTCCGGATGGACAGCGTCACGTTGCTGTTCGCGGTCGGTGTGTCGGTGGCGACCGGCGTGATTTTCGGACTCGCGCCGGCGCTGCAGGCATCCAGCCCGCAAACCATCAACGCGCTGAAAGAGGAAGGCCGCAGTGGCAGTGGCGGGCGGACGACGGGCCGGCTCCGCAGCGCCCTGGTCGTGGCACAGGTTGCGGTGTGCCTGGTGCTGCTGGTCGGCGCGACATTGTTCCTTCGCAGCTTCATGGCCGCACAGACGCTGTCGCCGGGTTTTGAGGCCGATCGCCTCGTGACTGCTTCGATGGACATGTTTCCCAGCGGTTATACCGGCGAGCGGAACCGCGACTTCCAGCGGCGCGCGATCGAGGCCGTCGAAGCGTTGCCGGGTGTGGAATCGGCCGCGTTTGGATCGCGCATCCCGTTGGGTTTCGGCGGCAACAACTCCACGAGCGTGGCCGTGGATGGTTACGTGCCGCGCGAGAACGAAGAAATCGTCATCAACTACTCGACCATCGGCCCGGGTTATTTCCAGACGTTGGGGACGCCGATCCGCGCCGGCCGCGAATACAACGTCACCGATACGCTGGAATCGCCGCGCACCGTGGTGATCAACGACGCGATGGCGCGGCGCTACTGGCCGCAGGGCAACGCCCTCGGCAGCCGCGTGCGATTTGGTCCGAACGCCGCTGAAGTGATCGGCATCGTCGCGGACTCGAAATACGCCAGCATCAACGAGCGGCCGCTGCCGCAGTTGTTCCTGCCGATGTCGCGCAACGAAGTGAGCACGCTGCGCCTGTTCGCGCGCGCCACCGGCAATCCCGGTCCGCTGGTCGCGGAGATTCGTAACGCAATCCGGGCGCTCGACCCCAGCCTGCCTGTGTACGACGCCCGCACCGTCAGCGAGCACATGCAGGTCGCCGTGTTCTCGCAGCGAATGGCGGCAAACCTGCTTGGCGCGATGGGCGTGCTCGCCTTGTTGCTGGCCGCGATTGGGTTGTACGGCGTGATGGCCTACGCGGTGAGCCAGCGCATGCAGGAAATGGGCATCCGCCTCGCACTCGGCGCGTCGCCCGCATCATTGCTCAACATGATCGTCAGCCAGGGCATGAAGCTGACGACGATCGGCCTGGTGATCGGTCTCGCGCTCGCGCTCGCCGCATTCGGCTCGATCGGCGCGGTGAGGACGTTGCTCCCCGGCATCTCGCCGATGGATCCGATCACGTTTGTCGCAGTCCCGATTGGACTGGCGCTGATTGCACTGCTGGCTACCTGGATTCCCGGTCGCCGTGCGGGGAAGGTCGATCCGCTGGTCGCCTTGCGGGTCGATTAGGGCCACGCCTACTCGTACCGGAGCGCCACCATTGGATCGACGCGCGCTGCGCGCCGTGCGGGCAGATAGCCAGCCGCCAGGGACACGGCGACCATCAACAGGATCGCCGCGGCCATCGTCCACACGTCGGTCGGCGACAGGCCGAACAGGATCGCGGTGAGCAACCGGCTGGCGGCGACCGCGGCGACGAGGCCGAGGACGATGCCAACGGCGACCATGATCATCGATTCGCGCAGCACCATCCCGACCACGCCGCGCCGTTGGGCGCCCAAGGCGATGCGAATGCCGATCTCGCTGGTGCGGCGCGACACGCTGTAGGACATCAGCCCGAACAAGCCGATGCAGGCCAGCAGCATCGCCAGCCCACCGAACAGGCTGTAGGCGAGCGCGAAGAGCCGCTCCTGCGCCACGCGCGCCTCGATCTGGTCGGCCTGCGTGGTGACGCTCATCATCGGCAGCTCGGGATCGACGCGCTGCACCGCCGCCCGCACGGTCTCGATCATGCTCGACGGACTGCCGGAGGTGCGCAGGACCACGCTCGATGACCCGACGGTGTCGGGCAGCACCGCGTAAAGCGTCGGCGGTGCCGCATCGCGCAGGCTGTTGTACTTCGTGTCGCGGATCACGCCGATGATCTCGGCCTCGCCGGACTGCTCGAACGAGCTGCCGACGCGGCGGCCGATGGGATTTTCGCCGTCAAAAAATTGCTTCATCGCGGTCTCGTTGATGATGGCGACAGTCAGGGGTCTCGTGACGTCCTGTTCCGTGAAGTCGCGGCCCACCAGCAGAGGGATCTGGAGCGCCTCGAGGAACCCGGGCGAGACCGACATGTAGTGTGTGTTGTGTCCCTTGGGATTGCTTTGTCCCTGGACGAACAGGGTCCTGGTGCTCGTCCCGCCGGAGATCAGCGTGTTCCGCGCGAAGGCCACGTTGCTCACGCCCGGCACCGCGGACAATGTGCTGGCGAGGTTCTGGTAGAACTGCGGCGCGCGGTCCTCTGTATAGCCGTTCGCCAGCGGGTTGATCCGAAACATCATCAGGTTGTTGGGGTTGAAACCGACATCGACGCTGCGCAGGTTGTGCAGCGTTCGCAGGAACAGCCCCGCGCCGATCAACAGCACGAGCGACATCGCCACCTGCAGCACGAGCAGCCCCTTGCTCAACCACGTCCGGCCGCCGGTGACGCTGCGGCCCGACTCCTTCATCGCGCCGGCGAGGTCCACACCGGTGGCGCGAATGGCTGGCACCAGGCCGAACAACAGCCCGGTGAGCACGCTGATGCCGGTCACGAACCCGATCACACGGGCGTCGATGGTGGCGTTCTGCCCGAACGGCAGCAGCGATTTGCTCCAGTAGGCCACCACCACGCCGAGCAGGCCGCCGAGCCCCGACAGCAGCAGGCTCTCGGTCAGCAACTGGCGTATCAATCGCCGGCGCGGCGCTCCCATCGAAAGGCGCACGGAGATCTCGCGATGCCGCGCCGATCCTCGTGACAGCAGCAGGTTCGCGACGTTCGCGCACACGATCAGGAGCAGGATCGTGACGACGCCGCTGACGATGGCTGCCGAGCGCCGCGAGTTGCGGTCCGCGTCGTAGAGGCCGCGTTCGCCCGAGCGGACGACGAGGGCGGGGACGCTCTGGCCCTGCCGCTGGTTCTGGTTCAGCCCGCGTTGGGTCTCGGTGAGCGTGCCGTAGTACGCATCCGCGCCGGCGCGCGCCGAGCCATGGAACGTTCCTTCGAGATTGCCCGTCACCTGCGCCAGCGTCGTCCCGGGTTTCAGGCGACCGATGGCGAGCAGCCACCAGTTCGTGGGCTCCTGGTAACGCTTGGCCTGCGTCGGGTTGAGGACCTGGTCGGTGCTGAGCGTGATCGTCACTTCGGGAGCCGTGCCGCCGAGCCGCATGATGCCGGCGTACTCCGCCGCCGTGACCCCGACGATCGTCACCGGCATGTTGTTCATGCGGACCGATTGGCCGATCACCGAGGCTTCCGAGCCGAATCGCCGGCGCCACAACGCCTGGCTGATCACGGCCACCGGCTCCGCGCCGGCCCGATCGTCGTCTTCGGCGAGCGCTCGGCCGAGCGCCACCGGCACGCGCACCACCTGGAAGAAGTTGCCGGACACGGCCTGCGCGGCCGACACGTCGGCCGTGCCCTTGACGATCACGTTCAGCGAGTCGAGCGGCGCCAGCGCGGCGAGGTCGGTGAGCGTCTGGTTGGCGCCGCGCATCGCCTGGTAGCCGGCGAACGAGAATGACGCCCGCACCTGCTTGCCGTCGTGCGGGTCGGAGAAGCCATAGTCGCTCGAGCTGCGGCGCATGTTGTTGTCGCCGGCCGCCGCGAGGCGGACGAGCGTTTCCGGTTCGGGAACGGCGACGGTCTGCAGCAGCAGCCCGTTGACCGCCGTGAACAGCGCCGTCGTGGCGCCGATGCCGATCGCCAGCGACAGCAGCACCACGAGCGTCCAGCCCTTGGTGTGCCAGAGCATCCGAACCGCGTGCTTGAGGTCGTTCAGCATGGGAGCCCCTGTTATCCTTACGCGACGTGCCGTTTGAGCTGACCGATCTGGGATGGAACGACGACTGGGCGCGCGCCTTCGCACCCCACGCGGCCGAAGGCCTGGTTCCGGCCCGCGTGGCGATTGAGTTTAACTACATTTATCGCGTCTACGCGGAGTCGGGCGAGGTGCAGGCGCAGCACGCCGGCCGCATGCGTCACCAGGCACTGGCCAAGGAAGCGTTGTCGGCTGTCGGCGACTGGGTGGCCCTCAGGCCGACGCCGGGCGAAGCGACCGGCACCATCGAAGCGGTGTTGCCGCGGCGCAGCAAGTTCTCGCGCAAGGTGGCCGGCGAGCTCACCGAGGAGCAGATTGTCGCCGCCAACATCGACACCGTCTTCATCGTGATGGGGCTCGACGGCGACTACAACCCGCGCCGGCTCGAGCGCTATCTCGTGCTCGCCCACGAAAGCGGGTCGAAGCCGGTGGTCATCCTCAACAAGGCCGACGTCGCCGAGCATTTGTCTGAAGACATGGACGAGATTCAGGCCCTGGCGGTTGGTATTCCCGTGCACGCGGTCAGCGCCAGGACCGGGAGCGGCGTCGAGCTCATCGAGCGCTACCTCGGTCGCGGCACCACCGGCGCCCTGCTGGGGTCCTCGGGCGTCGGCAAGTCCACCCTGGTCAATACCCTGGTGGGCGACGACAAGCTCGAGACCAAGGAGGTGCGCGCGCACGATTCACGCGGCCGCCACACCACGCGTCATCGCCACTTGATCGTGCTGCCCAACAATCGCGGCCTGCTGGTCGACACGCCGGGCATGCGCGAGCTGCAGCTCTGGACGCAGCCCGAGCGCGCGCGCGAATCGTTCGAGGATATCGAGACGCTCGCCGCCGGCTGCCACTTCACCGACTGCCGCCATCGCGAGGAGCCGCGCTGCGCCGTGAAGCAGGCGGTCGAAGAGGGCACCCTCGCGCCGGGCCGGCTGGAAAGCTACGTGAAACTGCAGGAGGAATCGCAGGCGCTGGAAATGAAAAAGAGCGTGCGCGATCAGATCAACGTCAAGCGGCGGTTCAAGACCGTCAGCCAGTCGATGAAGAAGTTCTACAAGGAGCGGGAATAATCAGGGTACGACGCGCAGCCGTTCCTGTTCGCCCGGAATCACGCGCGACGCGATCACCGCCGGTTCAAGCGCCGCGCGCACCTTTTCCGCTTCCTCGCGCGTCGGATACCGTCCGACCAGCACCCGGCGCAGCACATCGCCCGCCGGCATGAGCAGGTCGATCGTGTAGACAGGCAATTGCTGCTGGTTCAGCGTCCGCTGGACGAGTTCCACCTGGCGGGCCGAGTCGTAGGTTCCGATCAACACCGAAAACGATCCCAGTATCGGCGGGGGAGGCGTGGTCACCGGCATCACGGCCTGCGCCGTCATGGGCGCGATCGGGATTGGCAGCCAGCGTTGCTCGACGCGTGGTTGCGCCGGCGCCGCGTCCTGCTCGAACAGCTCCAGCGGATTGCCGACGAGCGCGAATACCCCGGCCCCGAGAAGGAGCACGCCGAGTGCAGCCGACAGGCCCAGTACCAGCTTTCGTCGCGACGGCACCGGCGTGTCTTCCGTGCTATCGCCTTTGATCTTGCCCTTCGGAATCTCCTGGCCGAGCTGACCGGCGGCATGCACGACGTGCTCTTCAGCAATCCGGCTCGTTTCCTTCTCGCACGCGAACATCAGCGACCGATCGCAGAGCAGGTTGATCATGCGCGGCACGCCGCCCGACAGCCCGTGGACGAGATCGAACGCCTTGGGCGTGAACGACACCGAGGTCGATCCCCGGGCCACCCACAGGCGATGCGTCACGTAGGCCTCGACTTCTTCGCGCGTCAACGCCTTCAGCGAGCAGCGGATCGAGATCCGCTGATCGAGCTGGCGCAGCTCGGCCTTGTGCAGGACGTCGAGCAGGTTGAGCTGGCCGACGATCACGATCTGCAGGAGTTTCTGGTCGTTGGTCTCGAGGTTCGAGAGGACGCGAATCTCCTCGAGCACGTCGGTCGACAGGTGCTGCGCTTCGTCGATGATCAGCACGGCGCTGCCGTGCAGCGGGACCAGCGACAGCAGGAAGTCGTGCAGCGTGCGAATCAGCTCGTGCTTGCTGGCCGTCGCCAGCCGTCCCGACTTCAGCGCGTCCTTCGAGACCACGCCGAAGCTGAGGAGCACTTCGCGCAGCAGTTCCTCGACCGAGAGGAACGGGTTGAGGACCAGTGCCGTGAAAGTGGTTTCGTCGAACTGCTCGAGCAGCGTCCGGCACAGCGTCGTCTTCCCGGTACCGATGTCGCCGGTCAGGACGATGAAGCCTTCCTTGCGGCGGATGGCTTGCCAGACTTGTTGCAGCGAGAGATCGTGCGACTCGCTGCGATACAGAAATCTCGGATCCGGCGTCAGGCTGAATGGTGGCTGGACGAATCCGTAGTAATCCTCGTACATGCGCTTGGGGGCAAGCCAAGCGGAGGACGCCGGTGAGCCCGCTTGCCGGTCACAGCATAACAGGAACCGACTTGGTCGTCACGACTGCGTCCACTCAGTTGCACGCGCACTTTTCATCGTGGCCGCGGCTGAGAGGAGCTCGCGGCGCACCTGGAAGCCCGTTTCCTGAGCGGCGCTGGTTTCCCAACCGGCCGTGACGCCTGAATAACTCGGCCGGCCGATGCGTTTGTAGAGCTCCTGGAGGCTGCGCTGATCCGAGACGCTCTCGTCTTGCAGCACTTCCACCGCGTGTTGCAGCTCGTGCCCGAGCGTGGCGATCATCTGATCGCTGGTCTGTTCGGTATTGATCGTCGCGCGTAAGTATCGGAAGTCACCAGCGCGTGTCATCCACGTGAGTTTGCCGGCCAGGCGGGGTTTCATGACCGGGCTGAGCGACACGTAGACGATCAGGTTGCTGGCCTCGATGCGATCGACCAGCGCGCGGAGCGTGGCCGAGCGCGTCATCCCGTCGCGCAGCAGGACGGTGAGCCGGGGATCTTGCGGGCGGATGCGGGCCTCGCGCCACGGCTCGGCGACGTGTGCCGCGAGCGCCGGCGTCGAGACGAGCGAGCACAACAGAAGAGCAAGCAGATGACGCATGATGTTTCCCTTGCGCCAATCACCCGCCTCACGAAACAACAACAGTTACAAGAGAAGCGACAACACACAGGTAGACGGGTCATCCGGGAGAGTGGTTCGTGCCTTCGCCCAATTAGCGGGGATAAGATGTGGGGCCATGCTGGGACGAACCACCGCGATTGTGTTGGCCTGTGCAGTCGTGACCAACGGCCAACCAACAGTGAAGCAAGCCGTGCTCGACACCACGGCCGGAATCATCGTCATGGACCTGCTGGCTGAACAGGCGCCGACTCATGTGGCCCTGTTCATCAAGACGGCCCGGTCGGGCGGCTACGATGGCACCACCTTTTTCCGCATGGTGAAGCACGGCATCATCCAGGGCGGCGACCCGGTGACGAAAGACCCCGCGGCCCGTGCCAAGTACGGCACCGGCGGGCTCAACCTGCTCAAGCCCGAGATCGGCGCCGAAAAAAATACCCGCGGCGCGGTGTCGGCCACGCTCATCCCCGGCAAGACGGATAGCGCCGGCACGCAGTTCTTCATCTCCATCACCGATCAGCCGGGACTCGATGGCCGCTACACGATTTTTGCGCGCGTGGTGGAAGGCATGCTCGTGGCGCAGAAGATTTCGGAGGCGGCGGTCGACGGCACCGGCCTCGCCGTCGATCGCGTGGTGGTGAATACGGTCACCATTCGCGACAAGCCGGCGGAGACGCCCGAGCCGTTCTCGACGGAATCAGCGGAGGACCTGTCGCGGTACCGTGCCGTGCTCGACACCTCGATGGGGGAGATCACGGTGTCGTTTACGCCCGACAAGGCGCCCAGCCACGTCCGCAACTTCCTGCGCCTCGCGCAGAGCGGCGTGTATGACGGCATGAGTTTTCATCGCGTCGTGAAGGGCTTCGTGATCCAGTCCGGCCACCTGCCGACCCGTGGACCGTTGGGCGAAACGCAGCAGAAGTACGTGCGGCAGATGACGGCCGAGTTCAACGATCAGCTGCACGACAAGGGGACGCTGTCGATGGCGCGATTGGCCGAGCCCGACTCGGCGAGCACCTCGTTCTTCATCGTCACGGGGCGCGCGCAAGCGCTCGACGGTCAATACACCGCGTTTGGCAAAGTGGAAAGCGGCCTCGAGGTGGTGGAGCAGATCGAAGCGGCGGCGGTGAACGGCGAGGCGCCGGTCGAGCGGATCGAGCTGAGGAAGGTGACGGTCGTGAAGAAGTAGGCACAGCACGCAGGGCCCCCCGGTACGGGGTGCCGTGTGCCGCTTACGCGCGCCGCCCGAACCTGAACGCGCGCGTCAATCCGATGCCGGCGCGGATGAATTGTTCCAGCTCCTTGATGTCGCGGAACATCTTCATGCGCGCGAGTGAAATGCCTTGCGGTCGCACCAGGACGTACGGTCGATCGTTCTCGCCGAGCAGGTTGTTCGGCTCGCTCGACGCATCCATCAGCGCCCGCTGCAGGCCTTCCGACAGGATTCGCGATCCCTCATCCACGTTCGCGGCCATCACGATGAATCCGGGCACCGCCGGCGTCTCGACGCGGCGCATGGCGCCGGCGTCGATCTGGTCGCCGATCTCCTTGCCGAAGTAGACGTCGACCGCCTTGTCGAAGGCGAACCCCGCCGCCTTCACGGCCATTCGCGCAAAGAATCCGTCGCCCTGCGCAAAGGACGTCGACATCACTTCTTTGCCCTTGGGCACGCCGAGGCAGACCATCGGTCCGTTCACGCCCGGCGACCACCTGCCGTGCCACCGCGCGACATGTCGCCGCTTCTGCCGCGAATCACCGCCCGCGACGAGCTGGGCGGATTCCGCTTCCCACGCCACGCCCTCGGTGGTGCCCTTGAATCGGTAAATGCGATAGCCGCGCTCGTGCACCTTCTCGAACGTCCAGCCGCGGGTGGCCGCCTCGTGTTTGATCTGCTCTTCCTTGGCCTGGATGCGGCCTGTGACGAAACGAGAGAAGAGCAGGATCGCCGAGGCGAAGATGATGACGGCGGCAACGATGACGGCGGCTTGAAAAGACATTGGCCGCAGATTAGTCGCAGATGGACGAACATTCAAACGCCCTCTCACCAGGGCCGCAGAAGGCGCAGAGCTTTCTCCAGATCACCAGGGCCGCAGAAGGCGCAGAGCTTCCAGATCACCCGGGCGCAGAAGGCGCGGAGCTTTCTCCAGATCACCGGGGCCGCAGAAGGCGCAGAAATGTGCGATCTCGGAGGGCCAAAGACGCACGTCAACCCTGCCGCAGCGCTTCGGTT
>Ga0190265_10002006_pt1 | contig 13536 bp, 14 predicted proteins | sample Popmic124T_FD_133135 | JGI IMG/M metagenome (GOLD analysis project Ga0190265, IMG submission 133135) | Populus adjacent soil microbial communities from riparian zone of Indian Creek, Utah, USA - 124 T | ecosystem: Environmental > Terrestrial > Soil > Riparian zone | place: USA: Utah | collected... | reverse complement strand
TGGACCGGATCGCCGGCACCGGCAAACGCTTCATCGTGCACCCGCACGACCAGGCGTTGATGGACTACATCGAGGGCGAAGTGCTCGCTCGCGGTGACAACACGCCGCAGGGGTACGCCTCCGCGTACGCGGCTCGAGAGGGCGTCATCTGGGACACGGCGATCGACGTCGTGCTGCGCCTGGCCGAGGCATCCGGATGCCCCGTGCACATCGCGCACATCCAGACGGGCCGTTCCATCGAGGCCGTGCGTCGCGCGAAGGGGCGCGGGGTCGACGTCACGTGCGAGGTGAACCACTGGGCGCCGTTCCTCTCCACGTGGCACGACGTCGAGACGCTTGGCCCCTATGCGCTCTCGTACTGGCTGCCCGACGACAACCGCGCCGCGGTCTGGGAAGGCATGCGCGACGGCACGATCGACATCGCCTCTTCCGACCACGCGCCGCACACCCGCGAGGAGAAGGAGATCGGCTGGACGCAGATGTGGAGTTCCCACACGGGCACTCCCGGCATCCAGTACTACTACGAGCTCATGCTCGACGCCGTGAACCGCGGCGAGCTCGAACTCGAACGCGCAGTCGACATGGTGGCGCACGTCCCTGCTGAGAAGTTCGGGCTCGCAGGCGTGAAGGGTTCGATCGTGGTGGGCGCCGACGCCGACCTCGTGATCGCCGACATGGCACACGAGTGGACCATCACGAACGACGACGTGTTGTCGAAGACCGGCTGGACCCCATACGACGGCCGCACGATCAGCACCCGGATCGAGCGCACCCTCGTGCGCGGCCGGGAGGTGTATGCCGATGGCGCCGTCATCGGCGAGCCCGGATACGGGAAGCTCGCGGCCGCTCAGGCCGAGATGGCGACCGCGGTCGCCGAGGAGGGGATGTGACCATGAAGTTCGGACTACTGCTGCCGCATTTCGGCGAAGAAGCGAGCCGCGAGAAGCTGCTCGAGGGATCGAAACTCGCCGAGAACATGGGGTTCGACTCGGTCTGGGTGCGAGACCACCTGGTCTTCGAGCCGCACGGTGAGATGGAGAAGCCCAACCGCACGTTCTACGACGCGCTCACGACGCTCACCGCGATCGGCGCCGTCACGGAGAAGATCGAGCTCGGCACCGGATCGCTCATCCCGTTCCGTCACCCGCTGGTCACGGCGCTGATGGCCGGCACCATCACCCAGCTCGTCGGACCGCGCCTCATCCTCGGCTTCGGCGCAGGTACCTTCGATCACGAGTTCGAGGCGATCGGCTGGGGCGACATGAACCGCGTCGAAGCCGTGCGCTCGAACGCCGAGATCCTGAAGCGCGTGTTCACCGAGAACGACGTCACCTACGACGACGGATTCTTCTCGTTCGAGAATGTCACGATCGAGCCCAAGCCGGTCGGCGGGCGGGTGCCATTCTGGTACTGCGGCGCGACCCCCCGCTCGGCGCGCCTCGCGGCCGAGTATGCCGACGGCTGGATGCCGGGCCGCATCTCGCTCGCATCGATGACGAAGCGCATCGAGGTCATGAAGGAGATGACGGATGCCTCTGGCCGGCCGATGCCCACCGTCGCCGTCATCCCGCCCACGTCCATCGAGGAGACCCGTGAGGCGGCGCTGAAAGACGTCAACGTTCCGGGCCTGCTCGCCTGGGCGAACAAGGCCAAGTTCGCCGTGAAGCCCCCGTCGGGTAGCTTCGAGACGGTGGAAGACCTCGAGGGGCAGCTGATCGTCGGCAACCCCGACCAAGCTGTCGAAGAGCTCAAGAAGTTCGAGGCCATCGGAACCGAACACGTCGTCTTCGACTTCCGGTTCAAGTTCGACCGATTCTTCGAGCAGATCGAGCTGCTCGGCACCGAGGTGCTGCCCAAGATGCGGCAGCCCGCCGCGGAGCCGGCATTGGCGGGAGCAACGAAGCTTCCGTGAACATGGAGGAGGACACTGCCATGGCGAGCACGATCGATCAGCATGGGGCCGAGGCATCCGCAGCGCCCCTGATCTCCGTTCGAGATCTCACCGTGAGCTACGACATCGCCCGTACGGGCGACCGGCTCATCGCGATCGAGGGCGTCGACCTCGACGTGCGCGAAGGCGAGTTCGTCACGGTGCTGGGCCCATCGGGTTGCGGTAAGACGACGTTCATGAACGTCATCGCCGGCCTGGTGAAGCCCAGCGCGGGGCAGGTGCTCGTCGACGGCGAGCCGGTGATCGGGCCGGGCCCCGACCGGGCCGTGGTCTTCCAGGACTATGCGCTGCTGCCGTGGCGCACGGTCTTCGAGAACGTGAAGTTCGGCCTCGAGATGCAGAGGGCGCTGAAGGGCGCCGGATGGCGGGAGCGCGTGCAGGATGCGATCGAGCTGGTGGGACTGAAGGGCTTCGAATCGTCGTATCCGCGTGAGCTTTCTGGTGGCATGCAACAGCGTGTCGGTCTCGCGAGGGCGATCGTGGCGCAGCCGCGCATCCTGCTCATGGACGAGCCGCTCGGCGCAGTCGACGCACTCACCCGCGAGGTGATGCGGGATGAGATCGAGAAGCTCATCGCCGCCACGGGCAAGACGGTGCTCTTCATCACGCACTCGATCGAGGAGGCGATCCTCCTCGGCGATCGGATCGTCGTGTTCAAGAGCCACCCAGGCGCGATCAAGGAGGTCATCGAAACCGGTCTAGAGCGCCCGCGCTCGGAGCGCAGCGTGCAATCCGACCCGCGCTTCCTCGAGCTGCGCGATCACCTCTGGGACGCCCTGCAGAGCGAGGCGACGGCGGCGGCGGTCTCGAAATGAGCGCGTTCCTCGCCAGCGGCCCCAATCTCGGGCGAGGCGGCATCGGCGCCTGGCTCGCCGGGCTGAGCTCCGCGGGCAAGGCGGGCGTGCTCGCGATCGAGGTCGTCGTGATGCTGGTCATCTGGCAACTCGTCGTCGGCGTGTTCGGCTGGATCAACCCGGTGTTCTTCCCTCCGCCCCTCGCGATCGCGCAGGGCTTCGGCGAGCTCGTGTCGAGCGGAGTGCTCGCAGCCAACCTCCCGATCTCGCTGCAGGCCTGGCTGATCGGCTTCGCGCTCGCGGTCGTGATCGGAATCCCGTTGGGCCTGCTGATGGGCAGCGTGCTGCCCGTCGACCGAGTCGTGGGGCCGATCGCGTGGACGATCTATGCAACGCCCTCGATCGCGTACCAACCCCTCGCCAAGGCATGGTTCGGCTTCGGCATCGGACCGGTGATATTCCTGGTGACCATCAGTGCGGTCTTCCCGATCCTGCTCAACATCGCGGCCGGGATGCGCACGACGAACACATCCATCATCCGTGCCGGGCGCGTCTACGGAGCCAACCGGATGCAGCTCTACCGCTCGGTCTACCTCCCGTCGACGGTGCCGTTCCTCTTCGCCGGCCTTCGGCAGGCCGTCGTGCTCGCGACGATCGGCATGGTCGTCGCTGAGCTTTCCGGATCGTCGTCGGGAATGGGTGCGGTCATCATCCGTGCCGCGAACACCTACCAGACCGACCAGGCCTTCGCGGCGATCGCCGTGGTCGTGGTGTGGAGCGTCGGCATGACCCAGGTGGTGACACTCGTCGAACGATGGGTCGCCCCATGGACGAGGAAGGGCCGCTGATGACCGTCACCTCAGCCACCGGCACCATGCGTATCGTGCGGCCGCGCCGCGCAATACGCGCGGGCGAGGGCAAGTGGACGTTGCTCCTGATCGCCGTCGTCCTCGCGATCCTGCTGATCTGGGAGGCTGCGGTCAGCTGGCTGCAGCTCGTGCCGGCCGCGTTCCTCCCGCCGCCCACCGCGGTGTTCGCCTCCTTCCTCGAGCTCCTGGTACGCCCCGATTTCTGGACCGCGTTCTGGTACAGCCTCCAGAACCTCGCGATCGGCCTCGTGTTGGCGATCATCGTGGGCGTGGTCGTCGGGCTTGCGGTGGGCTGGTCGGCGGTGCTGCGCTTCACGGTCGCGCCATTCCTCTGGCTGTTGTACTCGACACCGAAGGTGGCACTGGCGCCGCTCTTCATCCTCGTACTCGGGCTGGGCAGCGAATCGAAGATCGCACTCGTATTCCTACTGGCGGTGTTCCCGATCATCCTGAACACCATGGAAGGCGCCGTCACGGTGAGCACCTCGCTCGTGAACGCCGGCCGCGTCTACGGGGTGAACGGCATCGCCCTCGGCTGGAAGGTCATCTTTCCGGCCACGCTTCCGTACAGCCTCGCCGGAATCCAGCGCGGAGCGGCGCTCGGGTTCACCGGTGAGGTGCTCGGAGAGTTTCTCGGAGGAACGGGCGGCCTCGGCCACATGCTGGAGTTCGCGGCCTACCAGTTCGAGATGGCCGAGGCGATCGCCATGGTGATCGTGATGGTCATCATCGCCAACCTGACGCTCGGGCTCATCTCACTGCTCCGCAAGCGGCTCGCGCCATGGTACGACGACAGGAAGGTCGCGGGGGTGTCGTAGTGCGCAAGGAGATCATCTCGCCGCAGGGCGTCTATCCGCCAACGGCCGACTTCAGCCAGGCCATCCGTGTCGCGGCAGGCGACCTCGTGTTCGTGAGTGGCATCATCGGCATGCGCCCCGACGGAACGATGCCGCCAGGTGCTCGAGAACAGGTCGAGCTCGCCTTCGAGAACCTGTCGAAGGTGTTGGATGCCGCGGGCGCTGCACCTGCCGACGTCGTGAAGGTGAACCTCTTCGTTCGCGATGACTTCGGTCTCGTCCGTGACGATCTGCGCGAGATTCGCGCGCGGTATTTCACGCACGACTTCCCGGTGTCCACCCTCGTACAGGTCGCCGGCTTCGCCGGCCCCGAGTACCGGTTCGAGATCGAGGCGATCGCCGCCGTGCCATCGAGTGGCGGCTGAGCTCGCGGCATCCGTTCCCACAGACTGCCGGCCCTCGTCTCATGCGCGATGACGAGGGCCGGCCCCTTTCGCCTGCTCCTCGTGGTCGGGCGGCACAGGGCCGGCACCGCGAAGACCCCCGCCGTCATGCGCTGCGGCGGGGGTCTCGGTGAAGCGGTACGGCGTCAGGGGTAGGGCAGGGTCTCGGGCCCCTCGTTCGTGAGTCCGAGGAGATCCTGTGCCTTCTCGAGGTAGACGAGCTGCGATGCATCGAACTCGATGGGCTGCAGCTCCTGGGTCTCGATGGTGGTGTCCCACGCCTCGGTGTCGAAATAGAGGTTCTGGCACGCGAGGTGGCCGTCGAGCACCCAGGGGCTCTCGAGTGTGCGCAGCGCTTCGACATCGAAGTCGTTCGCCTCGTAGATGTCGAGCACCTCGTCGACGTTCTCGGGGAACTCGCCCGGCGCCGGCGCGGTCATGAAGTCGATTCCCTTCAGCGTGGCGCGCAGGAAGCGCACAAGGGTGTTCGGGTTCTCGGCGACCCAGCCGCTGCCCGCGACCTGCACGTCGTTGGCCCAGTTGCGGAGTGCCTCGACGACGATGTTGGCCCCGTGCTCTTCGAGCGCTGGAAGATCATCGCCATAGAACGGCTGCAGGCTGATCTTGTCGTTGACGAAGAACTCGGTCCACGACTCGGAGCCGGGCCCGGGATAGACGACTTCGACGTTCACGCCCTCGAGGTCCCAACCCTCCTCCCCCAGTACGCGCGAGCGCTGGAACTCGGCCGGGTCGCCCGGTGTACCTGCGAGCACGATCGACGTGCCTTCGAGATCTTCGACCTTCGTGATGCCCTTCTGCGTCGCGAAGTCGAAGTTCTGCCGGCAGTAATGGCCGCCGACGAGATCGACGTCGACGCCACCGCGGATCGCCTCGATCACCGTGCCGGTGCTCTCCACACCGATGTCGGCGCTGCCGCTTGCGACAGCCGCAGTGACATTGTCGGCGGTGATGACCTCGACGGTGAGACCCTCCTCCTCGTAGTAGCCGAGGTCGGTCGCGAGCACGTACATCGAATACATCGTGATGTCGGGGAAGGGGATGGCGACCGTGATCTCGGTGTCCTCGGGGGGACCCGGCTCGCCTTCAGCGAGCTCGACGGGCCCGGACTCAGCTGTGGCATCGCCGGTGGCGGCACAGCCGGCGAGGAGCGCGAACGCTGCGACGCCGGCGGCCGCTGCGAGGCCGTATCGGGATATGGATGTGCGCATGACTCTCCATTCTTGGCGGGTGGCTCGCGCTCGGTCCACGGCGATCCGGCGACGTCGCGCGAATTACTGGATACCGTATCCAGTTTGTCGGACCATGTCCATGCTTTTCTCGATCGGTCCGTTCGGCGAACATGGATCGACCTGGCTGGACGCAGCGGTACGTTTTGGATACCGTATCCAGAAGTAGCGGTTTCGGCCACGGACGACGAGGAGGCGATGCAACGGTGCGCGCAGCGGTGCTCACGAGCCATGGCCTCGACGGCGTCACGGTCTCGACGATCGAGGAACCGAGCCCGGCCGCAGGTGAAGTCGCCGTGCGGGTCCGCACCGTGGGTGTCAATCAGCTCGACCTCAATGTCATCTCAGGGTTCGGCCCGGGCGCTGCTGCGAAACTTCCGCGAGTACTCGGTCTCGACCCCGCCGGCACGATCGTCGCCGTCGGGAATGGTGTCGGGGTGGGCCGCATCGGAGAACGCGTCGTCGTGAAGCCGAACATCTCCTGCGGCGAATGTCCCCGCTGCCTCGCCGGGCGAGAGGCGGACTGCCCAACGCAGACCGTCGTCGGAGTGCACCGCGACGGCGGCGCGGCCGAGGTCATCGTCGTTCCCGCCCGCAACGCCTTCGATCGGTCGGGCATCGCCGCCGACGTCGCGACCGCTGCGGTGCACAGCGTCTCGATCGCGCTCAACGCGATCGAGACGGCGGACATCCGTGCGGGCGAACGGGTGCTCGTCACCGGCGCGAGCGGCACGCTCGGTGGGGCAGCCGTCGCCATCGCGCTGCATCGCGGCGCCGATGTCGTGGCCGCGTCCCGCTCCGCCCTGCAGACACCGGCGGACGTGCGGACCATCCGTGCGACGGATGCCGCGGAGCTCGTGTCCCGACTCGGCGCCGCACACTCAGACGGTATGGGCTTCGACGTGGTCATCGATGTGAGCGGCCACGGCCCCACGCTCGGCGCAGGCATCGCCGCGCTCGGCTGGGGCGGACGGGCCGTGTTCTGCGCGGCATCGGTCGACCACCGGCTCGAACTCGATACGCGTGAGTTCTACCTTCGGCGTAAGCGTCTCATCGGGGTGGCGAGCGCCGACTACGCGCAAGTGCATCGCGCGCTCGAGCTCGTGCGCGACCGCATCGTCGTGCCACCGATCGCCGCCAGGTACGAGTTCGATGAGATCGCCCGCGCCTACCGCGAGTTCCCCGACAGTGGCGGCGGAAAGGTGATCATCGATGTCCAGTGAACTCGTCGACCGCCCCCGGTTGCGGGCATCGCTCGAACGCATCGCCGAACGCACCGGCACCGATGCGGCATCCGCCCGCATGCGTCCCTGGGTCGTCGCGACGCTCGAGCGCGATGTGACGGCAGTGTCTCGATTCGAGCAGTACGGCACCCGGTTCGAGTTCCGCTCCGACGAATCGGTCGAGCGAGGGGGCCATGACTCGGCACCGAGTCCGATGCGTTACCTCCTCAGCTCGATCGCGTTCTGCATGGCGGGCTGGTGTGCGAAGACCTGGGCAGCACGGGATCTCGCAGTGCACTCCCTCGAGGTCGGCGTGCGCACGTGCCTCGACCTGCGCGGCGAGCACCTCGTGCCGGGTGCGCCCCCGCACCCGCTGTGGTTCGTGGTGGAGGTGGCGATCGACGACGACGCCGAGCCCGAGACCGCGGTCGCCCTGGCGCGAGAGGCCGCCCGGCGCTGCCCGACGACCGCACTCATGGCGCTGGCGGTGCCGCTGCACCTGATACTGGTGCAGCGGGGCCGGACGATCCTCGACACGAGACCAGAAGACCTGCGAGCCGAGCATCGAGAGGAGCAGACCCGATGAGGGCAGAATCGACACACGCAGAACCGGTCGGTGCGACCGGAGGCCCGCTCCGCGGCATCCGGGTGCTCGAACTGGGACAGTACATCTCGGGGCCGTATGCCGCGAAGCTCCTTGCCGACCTGGGCGCAGAGGTGGTCAAGGTCGAGGCGCCCGACGGCGACCCGATGCGACGCTGGGAGGGTTCGGGCACGATGAGCCCCCAATTCGCCGCGTACAACCGCGGAAAGCGTGGCGTGACCCTCGACCTCAAGAGCGAAGGGGGACTCGCGGCACTGCTCGATCTCGCGCGCGATGCCGACGTGCTGATCGAGAACTTCCGCCCGGGCGTTGCCGACCGACTCGGCTTCGGGCCCGTCGTGCTGCGCGAGCTCAATGCGCGAATCATCACGTGCTCGATCACTGGATTCGGGCCCGATGGCCCGTACGCGAAGCGTCCGGCCTACGACACCGTCATCTCGGCGGTCGGCGCCATGTACAGCCAGGTGGTGCCCGAGCACACGCTACGACCGTTGGGTCCGGCGTTCTCCGACCTGCTCTCTGGCATGTCGGCTGCACAGGCGGTGCTCGCGGCGCTGCACGCGCGCGGCGCCGAAGGGGTCGGCGAGCACATCGATGTGTCGATGGTGGGCTCGCTCATCGATTTCCTCACCGAGGCGGCTTCGACCTACCTCGAGACCGGCCAGGTCGCTGGGCCCGACTCTCGCCCGCGACGAGCGCAGGCGTACGCGTGCCGGGGCTCGGATGGGCGCGCCTTCGTCATCCACATGTCGGTGCCCGAGAAGTTCTGGACGGGCCTGCTCGAGGTGCTCGAACGCCCCGATCTCGCCGTCGACCCGCGTTTCGCCAGCCGTGAGGGCCGCGTGCGCAATTACGACGAGCTCGACGTCGAGCTCAAGGCCATCACCGAGCGGATGCCGCGGCAGCACTGGCTGGATCGCCTCGCTGCGCACGACATCCCGCATGGGCCGCTCAATACCGTCGCCGACCTGTTCGACGATCCGCAGGTCGCGGCGATGGGCCTTGTGGAGGAGATTGACGGCCCCGATGGCGCGCCGTTGCGCATTCCGGTGCCGAGCACACGGTTCCACCGCAGCACGCGTCCCGAATACACCGCTGCGCCGCGGCTCGGCGAAGGCAACGGCGAACTACTGGACGCCGCATCCCAGACCGCAGAAGGCGCCGTGGCTTCCACCGCCGCAGCGACCGCCGCGACCACTGAAGGGATCCGCGCATGAGCCGCACCGACGACCTCGTCGCGATCGACGTGCACACCCATCCGCAGACCGAGGAGTTCCTCGCGGCGATGGGCGCGCGGCACCAGCAGATGGCCAAGCACTTCGGGCGCGAACGCCCGGTGGTGTCCTTCGCCGAGCAGGCCGACCAGTATCGCGATCGCAGGATGATGGCGGTCATCGTCAACTCCGATTCGGAGACGACCTCGGGCATTGCGGGCGCCCCGAACGATTTGCTCGGCCGAGCGCAGGCCGACCACCCCGACGTGTTCCTCGCATTCGCGGGCATCGACCCGTGGAAGGGGGAGGCGGCGATCGCCGAGATCCGTCGAATGCACGCCGAGTACGGCATCAAGGGGGTCGGTGAGCTCAATCCTTCGCGGCAGAAGTTTCTCGCCAACGATCGCCGGTTCTTCCCGATCTGGGAAGCGTGCGCCGAACTCGGCCTCGTCGTGATGTTCCACTCCGGGTTCCCCGGCGCGGGTGCGGGCACCCCTGGCGGCGGCGGGTACCGCCTCGAGAACGCCAAGCCCGTGCCGTACATCGACGATGTCGCCGCCGAGTTCCCCGAGCTGAAGATCATCAGTGCCCACCCAGCCTGGCCGTGGCACCTCGACAACCTCGCGATGGTCTGGCACAAGTCGAACGTCTACCTCGATCTCTCGGGCTGGGCGCCGAAGTACCTGCCGCCCGAGGTCGTGCGCTACGCCGACTCGCTCATCACCGACCGTGTGCTGTTCGGGTCCGACTGGCCGGTGATGACCGCCGACCGCTGGATGACGGAGTTCGCCGAGCTGCCCCTCAAGGACGAGTCGCGACGCAAGATCCTGCTCGAGAACGCCCGCGCGCTCTTCGGCCTCTGAATCCACGGCCGCTCGGAATTCATCCCCTCGGAACCCATCCCGCTCGACGATTGGCGAACAGACATGGCGAAGCTCGTGATGGCGGCGGCCACGCCGCACAACCCTCTGCTCTGGCGCGCGATGGCGGAGCCGATGCCCGACGACCTGAAACCGATCGCGGCGAACTTCACCCGGTTCCGGGAGGCCTTCACACAGCACGACGTCGATGTGGTCGTGGTGATCGGCACTGATCACCTGCGACAGTTCTTCTACGACAACTCGCCGGCGTTCGTGGTGGGCAAGGCAGATGCGTACCACGGCACCTGGGAGAACGAGGCCCGAACCTTCGGAATGGAGTACGTCGAGCTCGAAGGCCATCGTGAACTCGCCGACCAGATCGTGGGCCGGAGCGTGCAGCCCGACGCGATCGACTTCTCGGTGAGCCTGGAGTGGCGCCTCGACCATGCCTTCGTCATCCCGCTCCAGTACGTGCGGCCCGAGCTCGACCTGCCGATCGTGCCGGTCCACGCGAACGCATCCATGCCGCCAGTGCCCTCCGTGCGGCGCTTCGTGGCGCTCGGTACGCACCTGCGCGCCGCGATCGAGGCATGGGACTCCGACGCACGGGTCGCGATTCTCACCTCAGGTCACATGGCCAACGACGTGGGCGGCCCGCGTACCTTCGCGGGGTCCCCCGACCCGGCTTTCGATGCGGCCGCGGCTGGATGGATGCGCGACGGCGACCTCGACGGCGCGATCCAGGTCTGCAGCGACGTCGATCGCATGACGGAGGCCGGCTGCATGACGTATCAGTACCTGAACGCGGTCACCGCACTCTCGGCGATGGGAGGTCGACCCGCCGACTTCGTCGACGTGACCGAATCCCGGTTCGCTTCGAGTCCGTTCTTCCTGTGGGGGAGTCGCTGATGAGCAAGTACATGGTCGACAAGTTCATGCGTGCCGTCGAACTGAGTGATGCGGCTGTCGCCACGTACGTCGCCGACCCGGCCACTGCGGTCGATCGGTGGCTTGCGGGCGGTGCTTCGGCGGAGCGCGCCACCGACGATCGCGAACTGACCGACGAGGAGCGTGCGGCGTTCGTCGCCCGCGATTTCGAGGCGCTCTACCGCCTCGGAGCGCATCCGTACTTGCTCTGGCACTTCACAGAGGCGATCTTCACGCACGAGTTCACGCCTGAGGCGGGATGGCGCGACCTGGTCGAGCGTTACCGCGAGGCGGTGGCTCCGCACGGGGTCGTCGACTACATTCCCTGAGGTCGAGCCCGCTGCGTCAGGCGAGCCCGAGCATCACGGATGCCGCGACCGCAAGCACGATCCCGGTGCCCTGCACCGCGTTCACGCGCTCGCGCAGCAGGACCCACGCGAGCAGCACCGTCGCGACCGGGTAGAGGTTCACGAGCACGGCGACGACCGCGACGCTGCCGGCATGCAGTGCGAGCATGAGCAGCACGTTCGCTCCGCCGACCAGGATGCCGGCGCCGGCGGCGAGGAGGCGGGCGCGACGCCGCGCGAGTGCGTCCGCGGCATCCGAATCGGTTGAAACCGGCTCACTCGATCGCGCCGGCGACGCGGTTGCCGAGGCCAGAACCGGCTCATGCGCATCGAGCGTCGCGAGCAGCCGTCGCAGTGCAGGCACTCGCGGTGCGAGACCGACGAGCGCAAGCAGCAGTACGAAACCGACCGTCGTGTCGAGGAAGACCGGCACCATGCCCGCGTCCTCCGGCACGGCATCGAGGGCGACTGTCGCGCCGCCGAGGCCCAGCCCGGCGACGACCGCGAAGGTGAGCGTGCGCGGCGTGGCGCCGCGAGTGCTCACCCGACGCTCGATGCCGATCATCACCGAGCCCGCGATGGCGACGACGATGGCGATCCACGCGATCGGCCCGAGCTGGTCGCCGAGCACGAGCGCCACGATCACCGGAACCGCAGAGCTGAGCAACGCCATGAGCGGTGACATGAGCGAGATGGGACCGGCGGCGAGCGCGGCATAGAAGGTGAGGAATCCGACCGCCGCGAGCACGGCGGCCACCAGTCCGCCGATGACGGCGGGCGCCGACCATGCCCCGCCGACGACGAGCAGGGTGACCACGAGCACGACCGCCGCGAGCGCGTAGTTGATCGTCGTCGCGACGAGCACCGGGATGCGGCGTGACGCGACCCCGCCCATGAAGTCGGCGACGCCATAGAGCATCGCCGACCCGAGCGCGAGTACGACGATCAGGATCACCGCGCCATCATCCCGTACTCCGGGGGTTTCCGCGCCTTCCGTGCAGGCTCAGGCTGCCGCGCTGCGCCCGTCACACGGTGCGCGTCGCGCGCACCCGGGTGCCCAGCGCGATGGCGTCGTCGGCGAGGGTCGCCGACGTCTCGAGGTCGCGCATCCAGAGGGGCACGGATGCCGCCACGAGACCGACCTCTTCGAGCGGTGCGACGGCCGCGGCATCCGTCTCATCGACAAGCCAGCCATCGAGCAGGCCGCCGTTCCTGCGCGAGCTGTAGTGTCTGCCGACTGCCTCCGCGCTCGTCTCGACGCCGATGACGGGGAGGCAGGCGTCGGCCATGCCGCGCACGACCCTTCCGCCGATGATGGGCGAGACGCCGACGACGGGCGCGGGCGTCTCGGCGAGCGCTGCGCGGATGCCCTCGACCGAGAGGATCGTGCCGATCGACACCACGGGGTTCGAGGGGGCGATGAGCACGAGGTCGGATCCGGCGATCGCCTCGACGACTCCCGGTGCGGGTCGTGCGGCCTCGAGGTTCTGCTGGCGGAATGCCTTCGCCGGAAGCGCAGCGCGGTGTCTCGTCCACCACTCCTGAAAATGCAGTTCGCGCTGACCGTCGGGTGCATCGGCGTCGCTGACGTCGACATAGGTGTCGACCTCGGCATCGGTCGCGGGGATGAGCCGAGCGCCGAGCGTCCAGCGGCGCTGCAGGCGGGCGGACACCTCCGACACTGTCGCGCCCTCGCGGAGCCAGGACGTGCGCGCGATGTGGGTGCCGAGGTCGAGATCGCCGAGCGTGAACCACGGCCATCCGACGCCCCATTCCCGCAGCTCGGCGGCGACTCGTTCGGTCTCCCCCGCGCGGCCCCAGCCACGCTCGGTGTCGTTGACGCCGGCGAGCGCGTAGAGCAAGGAGTCGAAGTCGGGCATGAGACGCAGCCCGGCGAGCCAGATGTCGTCACCGGTGTTCACGATCACCGTGATGGTGGTGTCGACGGACTCGCGCCGTTGCACCGCTTCCCTCACGCCGCGCACGAAACGCGATCCGCCGACGCCGCCCGCAAGTACCGTGATGTGCATCGTCTCAGCGTATGGCCGTCGCACCCACCTCGACTGGCGGGCCGGGTGGGAATCTGGCTTCCTTCGACCCTCGGGGTCGCACACACCTCTGGCGTTCCGCGCGTGATCGGTCCACGATGGACGAACAGGTCCGCACCGGCGCGGGAGGCCACATGAACTCGGCACCGACTCCACCCCACCGCACCATCGCCCTCATGGGCGGGGCAGGCTCGGGCAAGACGACACTCGCC
>Ga0190265_10002005_pt1 | contig 13537 bp, 12 predicted proteins | sample Popmic124T_FD_133135 | JGI IMG/M metagenome (GOLD analysis project Ga0190265, IMG submission 133135) | Populus adjacent soil microbial communities from riparian zone of Indian Creek, Utah, USA - 124 T | ecosystem: Environmental > Terrestrial > Soil > Riparian zone | place: USA: Utah | collected... | reverse complement strand
TCAGCCTGTCGGCAATCGAGCGCGGCAGGATGTTGAGCAGGAGGTTCTCGGCCTTCGCCTGCTCGTGCCGGAGCGCTGCCAGCGCGTCGCGGCGCTGGCTCGCGAACACGGCGAGCAGCGTGAACACGATGGCGCCGCCGACCGCGATGTTCAGGGCCAGCATCGTGCTCGTGAACCAGCCGGGCAGCGGCGGCGGAATCGGGCCCATGACCTCGCCTGCGATCCCCGATACGAGGAACACGACGACGTACGCAACGTACCAGCGGGCCGCCGACCTGACGTCGCTGAACACGAGCGCCCCGAGTGGGGCGAGAATCCCCCACAGGCCGACGCCGCCAGAGTCGAGGAATCCGCCGAGCGGGATCATCGACAGCGTCGGCGCGAGCAGGATGTCGACCTGGCCCACCCGGAGCAACCACGGGAAGTCTCGCGTGCGCGAGAACACGGTGATCGCACCGAGCAGGATGCCGAAGTACACGAGCGGCACCACACCGACTGGCGATCCGAACGCGAGATACAGCACCCCCCACAGCGCCGCGACCGGCAGGATCAACACTGAGATCAGGACCAGCAGCGCCTTTCGAGCACGCAGGTCCTCGTCGTCGTGGAGATCCGCGCCGACAAGTGACAGGCGCGCGGTGACGCGATCCACCGCCGCTCGGCTCCGGTCCAGGAGGTGCATCGCGAAAGACGTTACTCGTGGAGCCGTCGCCGACGCCTCGGCGACAAGCGTCGTGGGGCGATGCTGCGGGCAAGGTTGCTTATCGGACGCGCCGCAGCAGCAACGACCTCGGCCAGAGGCGCAGAGGGACCCATGACGCTGCGTCTCCGAAGGACAGCAGCTGTCGCTGACGCTCGAAGGATCGCTCCCCGAGCCTCGCCCCCCGCTGGCTCAAAGGTGGCTCCTTACAGGGGCTTTCGGGGATGGGCCGTGAAGGATTCGAACCTTCGACCTTGGGATTAAGAGTCCCCTGCTCTACCAACTGAGCTAACGGCCCGGGGCTGGCGAGTATAGCCACCCACTTTTGGCGCTCTGGCCCGTCGCAGCGATCGCGCTAACAGACCGCTAACAGGCCCGGCGTACCCTGTGACGAGACACATGAAGCTCTTTGTCCCGATCGCTGTTGCCGCCATGGTCGCGCTCGGGGCGGCGACGGTTGATGCACCTGCCGAGCCAACCCGCTCGCTCGCCGACTGCGAGCGCACGACCACCGGTCTCGTCCCGCTCACCGACATGGGCCGGCGCCGCTACCGCGGACATCGCGGCGGCCTCTATCCGAACGGGCGCAACCGCCCCGCACCGGTCTATCAGCGACAGGGACTGGCGGCTGCCCGACGCGTGCGGCCGGTCGACGGCAAGATCGTCCTGCTCTCGATCGGGATGTCGAACACGACGCGCGAGTTCTCCGACTTCAAGTCCCGTGCCGATCGCGACCCCGTGAAGAGCGCGAGCGTCGAGCTCGTGGACGGCGCCGGGGCCGGCTGGGACGCGCAGAGGGCCAAGTCGCCCTCTTCTCCGTACTGGGCGCTCGTCGGCCAGCGGCTCGACGACGCGGGCGCCATTCCCGAACAGGTTCAGGTGGTCTGGCTTAAGCAAGTGATCTCCGGCGATCGCCGCATGTTCCCGCAGGACGCGCTGGCTCTCCACGCAAACCTGCGGGCGATCGTCCGCATCCTCCGAGCGCGCTTCGTGAACCTACGGCTCATCTTTCTCTCCAGCCGGACCTATGCCGGCTACGCGATCACGGCGCGAAGCCCCGAGCCGCAGGCCTACGACAGTGCGTTCGCCGCACGCTGGCTCATACGTGACCGGATGCAGAAGAAGGTGAGCGGTCCCTGGATCGGATGGGGCCCGTACCTCTGGACGGACGGCATGAAGGGCAGGCGGGACGGGTTCACCTGGGCCTGCGAGGACGTCGACAACGACGGAACGCACCCGTCGAAGACAGGCGCGCAGAAGGTGTCGGGGCTCCTGCTCGAGTTCTTCAAGAGCGACCCCACGACGAGGCTCTGGTTCCGCAGCCGCGCCCCTGCCGGCACGGAGCCCGTACTAGCCCCTCGGTAGGATCGCGGCCATGAACGGCCCTGTCGGCATCGTCGGCGCGGGCTATGTCGGTCTTCCACTGGCACAGGTCTTCGCCGAGGCGGGGCGTCAGGTGCTGCTGGTGGAGGTCGACGAGGAACGCGTCGATGCCATCAACCGTAGTGAGAGCTACGTCAAAGACGTCCCCTCCGAGGGCCTACGGCCGCTCGTCGAAGCCGGCACCCTGAGCGCGACGTCGGATTACGACCGTCTCAAAGAGGCGGAGGCGATCCTGATCGCGTTGCAGACGCCGCTTTCTCCACAGCGCGAGCCGGACCTTTCGATCGTGCTCGGCGCGGTCGAGCAGATCGCGCCACGTCTTCAGAAGGGGCAGCTCGTCGTCCTGGAGTCGACGACCTACCCGGGCACGACGAGGGAGCGCCTGCTGCCGGTGCTGGAGTCGGGCGGCCTCGAGGTGGGCGAGGATTTCTACCTCGCCTTCTCTCCCGAGCGAGTCGACCCGGGCCGCGAGGACTGGACGACTCAGAACACGCCCAAGATCGTCGGCGGCATCACTCCCGCCTGCACGCAGCGCGCCGTCCAGCTCTACGAGAGCGCGCTCGAGAGCGTTGTGCCCGTCTCCTCGCCGGAGGCGGCCGAGCTGACCAAGCTCCTGGAGAACATCTTCCGATCGGTGAACATCGCGCTCGTCAACGAGCTCGCGCAGCTCTGCGACCGGATGGGCATCGACGTCTGGGAGGTCGTGGGCGCCGCCGCCACGAAGCCGTTCGGGTTCATGAGCTTCCAGCCTGGGCCAGGCCTCGGCGGGCACTGCATGCCGATCGACCCCTTCTACCTCACGTGGAAGGCGAGGGAGTACGACTTCTACACGGAGTTCATCGAGCTGGCCGGAAAGGTCAACGAGAACATGCCGTGGTGGTGCCTCGGGAAGGTCGTGCGGGCGCTCAACTCCCAAGAGCGCTCGCTCAAGGGCTCGAAGGTCCTCGTGCTCGGCGTCGCCTACAAGGCCGACATCGACGACACTCGCGAGTCCCCGGCGCTCAAGCTGATCGAGCTCTTGCAAGGCGAAGGGGCCAACGTTTCCTACCACGACCCCAACGTGCCCGAGCTGCCCGAGCACGGCCTGACTTCGGCGCCGCTCGACATCGACGGAGCCGACTGCATTGTCATCGTCACCGCCCACAGCGGCATCGACTACGACGACCTGGTGGAGAAGGCCACGCTCGTCGTCGACCTGCGGAACGCGACAGGCGCGAACGGCGCGCAGAACGGGAAGGTCTGGAAGCTATGAGCGTCAGGATCGGGCACGCGGGACTCGGCTACTGGGGCCCGAACCTCGCTCGCAACTTCGCCGAGCTCGCCGACCTCCGCTGGCTCTGCGACCTCTCTCCGGACCTCCTGGCAGAGCACGCGGCGCGGTATCCCGGAGCGCGAGCCACGAGCGACTTCGAGGAGCTACTCGCAGATCCGGAGCTGGACGCGGTCACGATCGCGACCCCGGTCGTGACGCACTACGACCTGGCCAAACAGGCGCTGCAGGCCGGCAAGCACGTCTTCGTGGAGAAGCCCCCGGCCCAGTCCAGCGCCGAGGCCGAGGAGCTGCTCGCGCTCGCCGAGGAGCGGGGGCTCGTCTTCATGCCCGGGTACCTCCTCCTGTACCACCCGGCCGTGGCCAAGCTCAAGGAGCTGATCGACGCCGGGGACCTCGGCGACGTGCTCTACCTCTACGGCAACCGGCAGAACCTCGGCCAGATCAGGCGCGACGAGAACGCCCTCTGGTCCCTTGGCGCGCACGATCTGTCCGTGATGCTCTACCTCGTCGACGAGGAGCCCGTGGAGGCGTGGGCGCGCGGCGAGTCCTTCCTTCGCGAGGGCGTCGAAGACGTCGTCTTCTGCTACCTCCGCTTTCCGTCCGGCGTGGTCGCGCACATGCATCTCTCCTGGCTGGACCCGCAGAAGATGCGCAGGTTGACCGTCGTCGGGCGCGACAAGATGGCCGTCTTTGACGACATGGAGTCCGAGCGCAAGCTGACCGTGCACGACAAGGGGCCCGTGCTCCGCCCGGCCAGCGAGTGGCAGGTGCGGACTGGGGATATCCATATTCCGAAGGTCGCGAACGAGGAGCCGCTCAGGATCGAGTGCCAACACTTCGTCTCGCTCGTCGAGAGAAGCGGCGAGCGCCTCCAGGCCGCACGTGACGGCCTCGCGGTGGTGCGCACGCTGGAGCAGCTGCAAAATTCGCTCGATCGGACACCCGCCGCTTGAGCGTTGCCGAGACCGCGGTCGTCTACCCCGGAACCGTCCTCGGGGAGGGGGTCGTCATCGGCGACCATGCTGTGGTCGGGAAGGAGCCGGTGCTCTCTCCGAGATCGACCACGGCGCGACAGGACTTGGCACCGCTCGAGCTCGGCCCCGGGACGATCATCTCGGCGGGAGCGATCGTCTTCGCCGGGACGACGATCGGAGCACGCGTGATCGTGGGCGACCAGGCGTGTGTTCGCGAACGCTGCGAGATCGGCGACGACGTCGTCATCGGGCGCGGCTCGCTGGTCGAGAACGACACGACGATCGGTGCGCTCACGAAGATTCAGGCCATGGCCTACATCACCGCGTACTCGACCCTCGAAGAAGAGGTCTTCATCGCTCCGTGTGTGGCGACCACGAACGACAACTACATGGGCAGGACGGAGCGCCGACATGAGCTGCGTAAGGGACCGACGATTCGACGCGGCGCGCGCATCGGCGGCGCGGCAGTACTGCTACCCGGGATCGAGGTGGGCGAGGAGGCCTTCGTCGGTGCGGGGGCCGTCGTCCTCACGGATGTGGAGCCTCGAGCCGTCGTGGTCGGGAACCCGGCCCGGAAGGTTAGGTCTGTCGAGAACGACGAGCTGCTCCCGGAGGCGTGACCGGCTTCGTCTTGGTGAAGCGAAGCGTGTACCGGACCGGGGTCTGAGTCGGAGTCGAGAGCTTGACCTCGAGGTAGTACCAGCCGCCCTTGCCGGCGCGGTGAACGATCTTCTTAACCGAGCCTTGGGTGTCGCTCGCGGCCAGGTGGCGCGAGTCGGCTCTCGGCTCTTTCAGGCTCTTCGTGCCGGGCTTCCAGAGGAGCAGGCTCGTCTCCGCGTCGCGCGGGCCACGCAGAACGGCGGTGACCCTCTGCCCTCGTCGAAGCATCACTTTGTAGACGTCGATTTCGTCGTTCCAGTAGTCGAGCGTGGCTGCGATCCTCCGCTGCCGCTTGCCCCAGAGCTTGACACGGGTTGCCGCCCCGTCATTCGGCTCGAACTGGTCGGCGAGCGGAACCGGCAAGGCGAGTGAGTTGACCGCCGCCGTGATGTCGAGCACCCCCCAACCTGTGAACTCGTCGCGGCCGACCGAGCAGCGCCTGCAACCTTGGGCGGAGTTCGCATCGGCCGCCGAGCGCTCGAGCACGGCCGCGACCTGGTCGGCGCGCATCTCCGGGCGCACGCCCAACAGGACCGCGGCGGCAGCGGTCACCTGCGGGGCCGCGAACGACGTGCCTTCCCCGCGCCGAAACTGGGTTGGGCCGCACTCGGAGTAGCCCTGCAGCGCACACCCAACGCGATCCGCGGTCAGCGCCTGAGGCACCGTCGAGAAGATGTCCTCGCCGGGAGCGGCGATGTCGTTGAAAACGCGATCACGATTGGAGAAGTCGGGCACCGTACCGTCACGCGAGATCGCGCTGACGCCGAGCACGTGCGGTAGTGCCGCTGGGTAGTTGGCGTACTCCCACGGCGCATGTGGCGCCTTGTCGCTGTTTCCGACCGCCGCGACCACGAGCACGCCGCGCCTCACCGCGTACTCGACGGCTGCCGCCTCGAGCCGCGAGTACGTGTCGCGTCCCGAGTCGTAGGGGTCGCGCATGCCGCCGAAGCTGAGATTGATGACGTCGGCGTCGTTGTCGACGGCCCACCGAATCGCGCGGGCCTCTGCCTCGGGTGAAATCGTGCCGTCGCTCCGCACGACCTTGGCGACGAGCAGGTCGGCCGGGGGCGCGAGGCCGGCGATCCCCTGCGCGTTGTTCATCTCGGCCGCAATCTGGCCCGCGACGAACGTGCCGTGGCCGTTCGAGTCCCACCACCAGGGGCTCTTGACGAAGCTCTGAGCCGTCGCGATGCGCTTTTCGAGCTCGGGGTGGTCGGCGTCGATGCCCGAGTCGATGACGGCAACCAGCACGCGGGGGAGGATCGGCAGCCTCGGCCAGGCGTCGAACGCGCGAATGCGACCTGCATACCACTGGCGAGACGCCAGAGGGTCGTTGGGAACGAAGGCGAGGCGGCGATCGGAGCTGACGCGCTCCACGTAGGTGACGCCCTTCACTCGGGCGAGCCCTTGCGCGTTCGGGACGTCCACCGCGACCGCGAAGGGCCCGATCACGGTGACCGGGCGGCCGGTGGCCGCCTCGACCCGCTCGGCAACCCGCTCCGCCGAGAAGCCTCGATCGACGCCGAGCGCGAAGCGGGCGCCGAGCGCGGGAGCGGGCAGGGCGAGCGCCAGACCTGCGGCGAGGACGACGAACTTCCTCATGCCGGGCCCACCTTCAGCACGGGCGTGACGCCGGGTACGAACCCGCGGCCGGGCGAAACTCGGGCTCGATAGTCACCCGGAGTCAGCCCGACCTGGGCCTGGAAGTCTCCGCTCGCATCGACCGTCGTGGAGGCGACGTTCCCCCACGTGGCGCCCTCGAGGCGCTGGATCGTGACGGCGGCATTCGGCAGCACGGGCCGCGCATAACCGCGCAGCGTGGTGGAGTCCGGCAGCGCGTAGAAGCGAACGTACGGAGCCACCGCAACACGAACCGGCTCGCTTCGAGCGCTGCGGCTGATGAGACGGTAGTCCCCGGTCTCGCGAGGCCGGATCGAGATGTTCACGGTCCCGTCCTGAGCCGCGCGAGCAGATCCACTCCTGCGCCACGCGCCTCGAAGCGGTCGGAACTCGAGCGTCACGGCGGCCAGGCCACGAGCGACTCCGGTTAGCGCCAACGGCGTGTTGAAGGTCGCCGGGGCGCTCGGGGCCGTGAGGGCCAGGAGACTGATGCGGAACCAGGTCGAGCGGAGCCCCAGCGCCCGGCGAACGTCGGCCCCGGAGACGCTCTTCTGGCCACCGGTGCCAACCGCGGTCACGGTACGAACCCGTCCCGACGGGCCGACCGCCAGCCGAACGTCGAGCAGGCGGCCGCGCACTTGAAGCGCTCGGGCGAGCCGCCGGCTCTGCACCGAGAAGGGGCCCCAGGCGTGGTGCGGAGAAAGCGAGTCGTACGGGTCGTCCACGGAGACCAGATAGGGAATCGGGCCGCTGCCCGGCCAGACATCGTTGACCGTTGCCGTCCGGCCCCCCGAGGTGGAGAAGAAATACGTCGTCGCGATCCGGCCACGGTAGAGAACGACCTGGCCGGCGGTCGCTTGCACGGCCACAGTGGTCGAAGCTCGCTCCCCGGTGATTCCGCTATAGACCTGGCTGCGCACATCTGGATAGAGATCGAAGTCGGACCCAGCTTTCCGGACTGCGAGCGCGTAAGTGCGTGCCGCCACCGCCTGTGCTTTGAGGGCCTCGGGCACCCAGTAGAACGGCATCTCGCCGGGGACGACCCCGAAGAGGTAGGCCTCGAGACCGACGTGGTTGACGATGCGCACGCGGCCGTTGGAGGCGGAGGCAACGAACTGGCCGCGGTAGGGCCGTTCGAGCTTGAGCGGCGCTGTGCCAGGGAGGAAGGTCAGCGGACCTGTCAGCTGCTGAAGCTGCTGACGGCCGTTGACCCGGAGGCGGAAGCCGGGCCCGAACTGGTGCGGGCCGGGGGTGAGCTCATAGGTCTGACCGAGGGCATCGCGCACACGAAATGGAGCGTCGGAGCTGACTGTCACTCGCGCCTGACCCGGAACGAGCAGCACGCGCACGCGTGAAAGCGCCGCCGGGCCGAGCGTCGTCCCCTGGTAGTAGTGGGCGAGGATCTGGTCGAACGTCTTTCCCTGGCGCGCGAAGCCATACGCGCCCCATTGAGACAGGCCGACGCCGTGTCCCCAGCCGCGGCCGCTGACGAGGAACGAAGCGGGGCCTGGCTGCGAGCTTCGGGCCGCCGACTCCGGGCCGAGCGCAAGGGCAGCCAGGCTCGCCAGTGAGGCGGCGAGCACTGCGGTCAGCGTGATGCGGCGAAAAGCCATTTCGGTACCTGGGTTTTTGGCGTGGGGCGCGCCACTGCGAGGCTGGGCCTCCGAGCATTTTGAGGCTAGCTGATGCGGGTTCGCGCGTCTTCCTCCTTTACAGGAACTTCACTCCGAGCCATCTCCACGTTTTCGCGGTGCCGGATACGGAAAAAGGCCTCTTGCGGCCACACACCGCACCTGCTCGATGACAACGAAGACGCACATCCTTCCACCTCGGTACATGGACCCCGAGCTCATCGGCCAAGGCGGCATGGGCGAGATCTACCGTGCGGAGGACGAGCTGCTCGGCCGGACGGTGGCCGTCAAGGTGCTCGCGGAGGGATGCTCGACGGACGAAGCGGTTCGTGGCCGCTTCACGCGAGAGGCGCTTGCCGCGGCGCGGCTTGCCGGCGAACCACACACGGTCACGATCTTCGACGTCGGGGAGCACGAGGGCCGGCCGTTCATCGTCATGGAGTATCTGAGGGGCGGGACCCTGGCGGACCGACTCCGCGAGCACGGCGCCCAGGAGCCAGGCTGCGTGCTCGACTGGCTCGACGAGGCCGGGGCGGCGCTCGACGCCGCTCACGCTCACGGCGTCGTCCACCGCGACGTGAAGCCCGGAAACCTGCTCCTAGCCGGCGACGGGACCGTGCGCGTAGCCGATTTCGGGGTCGCCAGCGCGGCAGGGCTCGACTCGCTCACGATGACGGGGACGATCCTCGGCACGGCCGGCTATCTCGCTCCCGAGCAGGCGCGCGGCGAGCCGACCACTCCGGCGACCGATCTCTATGCGCTCGGCGTCGTTGCCTTCGAGCTCCTGACCGGTCAGCGACCTTTCCAGGCCGACACGCCGACGGCCGAGGCGGCGGCGCACGTCCACGCTCCTGTTCCCGCGGTGTCTGAGCGGGGCGATTTGCCGCGCGAGCTCGATCCGGTCTTCAGACGCGCGATGGCGAAGGACCCGGCCGAGCGGTTCCCCAGCGCCGGAGACTTCGTGTCGGCGCTCCGCGAGGCCATGAGGACGGCCGGCGCGACGACGCGCGAGCTCGAGCCGGTCCCCGCTCCGCCCGTGCCCGCCGGCAGGCCCTTCCCGCTCCCGGCCCTGATCGGAGGCGGGCTGCTCACGGCAGCACTCCTGGGCGTCGGGGTCGCCGCGGCGTTAACCGGGCGCGACGACGGGGGCCAGACCGTGCAGACGGTCACCAGCGTCCAGGTGAGGACCATCGAGGGCAAGCCGAGAACGCAGACGGTCGTGACGACCGCACCGGCAGCCACTCAGCGAGAGCCGGCTCCGCCGCCGCCACCCCCGACCGATGGTACGAGCGGGCGGGCCCTGACCGACCAGGCGACGAGCCTCATGAGGGAGGGCCGGTACGAGGAAGCGCTACCGATCGCACAGCGGGCTCTCCAACAGCTCGCGGGCACGGGTCAGACCTACGAGGGCTATGCGAACTACAACGTCGGCCGGTCGCTGGTCGAGCTTGACCGCTGCGACGAGGCGCTCCCGTATCTCGACCGGCGTGAGCAGCTGCTCGGGCCGCACCCGGAGGTAACGGCGGCCCGACGCAAGTGCCGCGTACGATGATCGTGTGCGGCTCCTAGTCACCGGCGCGGCCGGCTTCATCGGCTCGAACTTCGTCCACTTCTGGCTCGAGCAGCATCCCGACGACCATGTCGTCGGCTACGACCTCCTGACCTACGCGGGCAATCGCGAGAACCTCGCGGGCACAGAGGACCGAGCGCCGTTCGTGCACGGGGACATCGCAGATCTCGACCTCGCCGAGCAGACCCTGCGTGAGCACGACATCGACGTCGTGGTCAACTTCGCAGCCGAATCGCACAACAGCCTGGCCGTCGTCGATCCCGGCCTCTTCGCGCGGACCAACGTCCTCGGCACGCAACTGCTCCTCGAAGCGGCGCGACGCACCGGTGTCTCGCGCTTCCACCACGTCTCCACGTGCGAGGTCTACGGCGACCTACCGCTCGAGTCTGGCGAGGCGTTCACAGAGGAGTCGCCGTACCGCCCGCGCACGCCCTACAACGCCTCGAAGGCAGCCGCCGACCACTACGTCCGGGCCTACCACGAGACGTACGAGCTCCCGATCTCGATCACCAACTGCGCGAACAACTACGGGCCGTTCCAGTTCCCGGAGAAGGTGATCCCGCTCTTCGTCACGAACGCGCTCGACGACAAGCCGCTGCCGATGTACGCGTCCACGCAGAACCGCCGCGAATGGCTGCACGTTCGCGATCACTGCCGGGCGATCGACCTCGTGCTCCAGTCCGATCGCGTGGGCGAGACCTACAACGTCGGCTCGAGCATCGAGAAGTCGATCGAGGAGATCGCCGATGTGGTGGTTGAGCTAACGGGCAAGAGCTCCGACCTGAAGGAGGTCGTCCCCGACCGGCCGGGTCACGACCGGCGCTACCTCCTCGACTCGTCCAAGCTCGAACGCGACCTCGGATGGCGACCCGAGATCGGCTTCGACGAGGGGTTGCGGGAGACCGTGCAGTGGTACGCAGACAACCGCGTGTGGTGGGAGCCGCTCAAGGATCGGCTCCAGGTCGAAGAAAACGCCTGGTCGAAGAGCTAGGCGGCGGCTCCGAGCCGCTCCAGTGCGGCATGCAGGCCTTCGCGCCAGTGGGGAAGCGTCGGCGCACCACGCTCGCTGCGTAGGACGGAATAGGCGGGCCGCTCGGCATCCCGCGGGAACTCGGCAGTGGTAATCCGGCGCACCCGGCACTCGATGCCGGCCTCCTCGAAAATCGCCTCGGCGAACTCGGCCCACGTTGCCTCGCCTTCTGCGGCGAGGTGGTACGTGCCGTACGGAACGTCGAGCACTGCCTTCGTCGCCTCGGCGAGGTGCCCGACGAACGTCGGCGACCCCCGCTGGTCGTCGACGACTGATACCTCCTCTTGCCGCTTGCCGAGGTCGAGCATCGTCAGCAGGAAGTTCCTCCCGGTCGGCCCGAAGAGCCATGGAGAGCGGATTACCCAGCCGTCGCGCACCTCGCGCTCCCCCTCCAGCTTCGTCCGACCGTACACGGAGAGCGGATTCGGCTCGTCCGATTCCAGGTACGGCTCGCCCTTCCGGCCGTCGAAGACGTAGTCGGTCGAGTAGTAGACGACCGGTGCTCCCAAGGCGACGACGTTCCGCGTGCCCCGGACATTGGCACGCACTGCCTCGGCCGGAGTGGACTCGGCGCCGTCGACGTTCGTCCACGCAGCCGTATGCAGGACGAGGTCGGGGCGATACCCGAGCTCCGGCGGGTCCTCGAGGTCGAAGGTCGCGCGGTCGCGCGCGTCCGCCTCGGGGAACGCCACGGCGAGCGCCGAGCCGAGCTGCCCGCCGGCGCCCGTTATGACGACGCGCTTGCGTCCCTGGCCGACAGGATCGGCGATTGGGTGCTCCAGAGGTCGCGGACGCGAGGATCGTCCCAGGGGACTTCGTGCTCGTCGGGATCTTCCGGGTCGTACTCCTCGGTCACGTGGTAACAGAACAGAAGGTCGGTGATCGCCTCGAAGCCGTGCGCGTTGCGGCCAGGAACGAAGATGCCGACCGGGTTCTCGTCGCCGATGTCCTCGGTGAAGGTCTCGCCGCTCTCGAGATCGAGGACGACGACCCGAGCCGTCCCCTGCAGGCACACGAAGAGGTCGTCCTGACCGCGCTCGTGGTAGTGCAGGCCCCGGATCACGCCCTGCCGCGAGAACGAGACGTTCGTCTGGCGCATCGGCCGCTCGAACCAGCCGGCCCGGTGGATCTCGACGAACCAGCCGCGCTCGTCCTCGAACCGGCGAAGCGGGATCCTGCGCACGCCCTCCATCAGCGGTTCGCGCCGTGTTGCCGCACGAAGTCGTTCACCGCGTAGTAGGCGTCGATCGACTCGCCGGCATCGCCCCAGAAGCCCTCGACCACGTCGTATTCCATCGCGCCCTGCTCGATGAACCAGTTGTTGACGTCCGTGATCTCGAGCTCGCCGCGTGCGGACGGCGAGAGCGTGGGCACGAACTCGAACACCGAGGCGTCGTAGAAATAGAGCCCAGTCACCGCAAGATCGCTCGCCGGGTTCTCCGGCTTCTCGACGATCCGGACGACTCGGTCCCCGTCGAGCTCGGCGACGCCGAGGTGCCGCAGGTGTTCCGGGTCCTCCTGGCGGGAGAGGACGATCCGTGCGCCGCGCTCCTGTTTGGCGTAGTTGTCGACGGCCGCCTTGATCGACTGCCCAAAGACGTTGTCGGCGAGCATTACCAGCACGCGGTCGCCAGCGGCGAAACGCTCCGCGAGGCCGAGCGCGTCGGCGATGCCCGATTCGCGCTCCTGGTAGGCGTACGAGAGCCGCTCGATCCCGTGCGCGTTGCCGTCCCCGAGCAAGCGGAAGAACTCGCCCGCGTGCGTCCCGCCGGTGACGACCATGATCTCGGTGATGCCGCTGTTGACGATCGCCTCGATCGCGTACGTGACCATCGGGCGGTCGTAGATCGGGAGCAGATGCTTGTTCGTGATCCGCGTCAGCGGATGGAGTCGGCTGCCGATCCCGCCGGCGAGGATGACGCCCTTCATGTCGGGCGGATGCTACGGCTTAGGTACGGTCCCCGCGATGGCCGACGAGCACGAGCGAGAGGTCCAGCACGACCCGCAGGTGCTCGAGGGCGAAGACGAGCTGCCGCGGCAGCCCGCCCCGCCTCTCGATCCCTACACCCCGGAGCCGGGCCCCGGCCCGGGCGAGCGCAAGGCCTTCGTGGCGATGCGCTGGGCCTGGCTCGTCCTGATCGTCGTGATCGCAGTCGTGCTCTGGGCCTTGGTTCGCTAATCCGCTAAACCGGCGCCCGCGCCGGCGGGCTCTCAACCCGCGCGTTGCTGTCGTGCGGCGGCTCGATGGTCACGTTCGGAAGCACTCGGTCGAGCCAGCGCGGGATGTACCACGACTTCTCGCCCAGCAGGCTCAGCAGTGCGGGCACGAGCGTCATCCGCACGATCAGGGCATCCGTCAGGATCGCGACCGCGAGCAGCAGACCGAACTCCTTCGGGATGCGATCGGCGCTGAGGATGAAGGCGGCAAACACCGTGCCCATGATCAGTGCCGCGGCGACGACCACCCGGCCGATCGCTGCGATACCGTGCGCGACCGCATCCTGTGTCCTCAGACCGTGCACGTGCTCCTCCCGGATGCGGCTCATCAGGAAGACCATGTAATCCATCGAGAGGCCGAACAGGATCGCGAACGCGATCGGAGGGACGAAGGTCTCGATCGGCCCTGTCTGGTCCAACCCGGTCAGGCCGAGCAGATGACCCTCCTGCACGACCAGCGTGAGCACGCCGAAGCCGAC
>Ga0190265_10002004_pt1 | contig 13551 bp, 14 predicted proteins | sample Popmic124T_FD_133135 | JGI IMG/M metagenome (GOLD analysis project Ga0190265, IMG submission 133135) | Populus adjacent soil microbial communities from riparian zone of Indian Creek, Utah, USA - 124 T | ecosystem: Environmental > Terrestrial > Soil > Riparian zone | place: USA: Utah | collected... | reverse complement strand
CTTCTTCCTCGCCGGGGTTGCCTTCATCGTCGGCTCGGTGATGGACACGCTCGACGGCCGCTACTCGCGGATGTCGGGCAAGGGGACGCTGTTCGGCGCCTTCCTCGACTCGACCGTCGACCGGATCGAGGAGGGGATCGTGCTGGCCGCGGTGGCCGGCTACTTCGCCGCCACCGGCCAGGACTTCGCCGCGGCGATGTGCGTGGTCGCCGTGCTCGGCTCGCTGATGGTCTCCTACACGCGGGCCCGGGCCGAGGCGCTCGGGGTCGAGTGCAAGGTCGGTTTGGCCACGCGTCCCGTGCGGGTAGTTATCCTCTCCGTCGGTCTGGTCTTCGCGAAGGGTGCCGGGATCGGCGATTTCGAGCTACTGGCTCCCTCGATCTATGTGATCGCCGCCCTGACCACTTTCACCGCGATCCAGCGTGTATGGCATGTCCGCAACCAGCTCTCAGGCGAGACTTCCGCAACTCCCGATCTGTAACAACTCCCGACCGCAGGTGTGCTTTGCCACCTAGCGAGACGAGGAAGGATTCCCAGACTTCATGAGCGATACCAACGGAGCAAGCAACGGCGGCGGCCGCACGGACGAGAAGGTCCGCGTCGCGATCGTCGGCGTCGGCAACTGCGCCAACTCCTTCATCCAGGGCGTCCACTACTACAAGGACGCCGACCCCTCCGAGGAAGTGCCCGGTTTGATGCACGTCGACCTCGGCGGCTACCACGTGCGCGACGTCGAGTTCGTCGCCGCCTTCGACATCGATTCCGAGAAGGTCGGCAAGGACCTCTCCGAGGCGATCTGGTCGGGCCAGAACGACACGATCAAGTTCGCCGAGGTGCCGGAGGTCGGCGTCAAGGTCGAGCGGGGGATGACCCACGACGGCCTCGGGAAGTACTTGAAGGAGAAGATCACCAAGGCGCCGGGCGAAACCGCCGACGTCGTCGGGATCCTCAAGGAGACGAAAGCGGATGTGCTCGTCTGTTACCTGCCGGTCGGCTCCGAGGAGGCGACCAAGTGGTACGTCGAGCAGGCGCTCGCGGCCGGGGTCGGTTTCGTCAACTGCCTGCCGGTCTTCATCGCCCGCGAGGACTACTGGGACAAGCGCTTCCGCGAGGCGGGGCTGCCGATCATCGGCGACGACATCAAGTCCCAAGTCGGGGCGACGATCGTCCATCGCCAGCTCGCCAGGCTCTTCCACGACCGCGGCGTGCGGCTGGAGCGGACCTCGCAGCTCAACGTCGGCGGCAATATGGACTTCTACAACATGCTCGAGCGCGAGCGGCTCGACTCGAAGAAGATCTCGAAGACCAACGCCGTCACCTCGATCATGGGCCACGACCTGCCCGAGGACAGCGTCCACGTCGGCCCCTCCGACTACGTCCCCTGGCTGACCGACCGCAAGTGGGCGCACATCCGCCTCGAGGGCAAGGCCTTCGGCGACGTGCCGCTCACCGCCGAGCTGAAGCTCGAGGTCTGGGACTCGCCAAACTCGGCCGGCGTCGTGATCGACGCGGTGCGGCTGATCAAGCTGGCGCTCAACAACGGCATTGTCGGCCAGCTCGACGGCCCCTCCAGCTACCTGATGAAGTCGCCGCACTCGCAGCGCCCCGACGACGAGGCGCGCGAGCAGACCGAGGAGTTCATCTCGGCCAACTCGCGCGGCAAGTCTGCGGTCGCCGGTGAGGCAAAGGTCTCGGCCTAAGTGCCTACCCGAGAACCCCCACGCACGCCTGGCGGCGCCGGACACACTTCGCGGGGCGGCGTCCTCGGTCGGTCAAATAGCCCTGCTATTCGACCTCCCTGCGTCCTACCCCCGCTCGGTCCGGCACTCGCCAGTCGCACGCGCGGGCTCTCGGGTAGGCACTAAGCCGGGCCGTGCCGGCTGAGTCGCTCTCGATAGCCCAGGTGACGCCCCACCGACGGGGTGTCGGCAACCCGGTCAACGAGTACGTCGAACGGCTCTCGGCGGAGCTGGAGCGGCGCGGGCACGAGGTGACGGTCGCCGGCTACGGCGACCGGGTCAAAGAGCGCCTGCGCAAGAGCTCGTTCGACATCGTCCACGTCCACGAGCCCTTTGCCCCGCGCGCCTCCTCGACCGCGCTGCGCAACTCCCACTCGCTCAACGTCGCCACCTTCCACGCGCCGCAGGAGCGGGTGCTCTCGACCCTGCTGGCGCGGCCGCTGGTCGAGATCCTCTTCGGCCGGCTCGACGCCCGCACCGTCGCCTCGCCGGCCACCGGGGAGCTGCTGGAGCGCTACTTCCCCGGCACCTACGAGCTGGTCGAGCCGGGCGGTCCCGAGCGCGACTGGGCCGAGGTCGCCGATCGCTTCGAGTCGATCTACCGCCAGGTCGCCGCGCGCCGCCATGACCCGGCCGGCAACCCGGAGGTGCGGGCGCGCATCGCCCGCAACCCGTTGATCGAGGTCGACCTGCACATGCACACCGACCACTCGCACGATTGCGCGACTCCGGTCGAGGTGCTGCTGGAGACGGCCCGCGACCGCGGCCTCGGCGCGATCGCGATCACCGACCACAACGAGGTCTCGGGGGCGCTCGAGGCGCGGGGGATCGCCGAGGAGATGGGGAACATAAAGGTGATCGTCGCCGAGGAGGTGAAGACTGCCGAGCAGGGTGAGGTGATCGGCCTCTTCCTCGAGGAGAAGATCCCGAAGGGGCTGACCATGGCGGATACGATCGCTGCGATCCGCGCCCAAGGGGGCCTGGTCTATGTCCCCCACCCGTTCGACCGCTTCCACTCCGTGCCCGACTACGAGCACCTGCTCGACATCGTCGAGGAGGTCGACATCCTCGAGGTCTTCAACCCGCGGGTGGCGCTGACCGCCTTCAACGAGGAGGCCGAACGCTTTGCCCGCAAGTACCGGATCGTCCCCGGCGCCGGCTCCGACAGCCACGTCGCCCAGGGGCTGGGCAGCGTGCGGGTGCGGATCCACGACTTCGACGGGCCGCAGGAGTTCCTCGAGGCGATGCGCGACGCCGACATCGTCCGCAAGCACAAGAACCTGGTCTACGTGCAGGCGCTGAAGCTGCTGCAGACGACGGGCCGGCCGAAGGCGCCGAAACGCCGCGTCTCCAACGCGAAACCGGTGCGCGGGGGGCAGCGCCGCCGCCGGCGTCCGGCGAGCAAGAGCTGATGCAGACGGGCGCCGCGAAAGGAGCCGCGCCCGGCCCGTCAAAGAGATCGCCGAGCGTGCCGGCGACCGACGACGAGATAAGAGAGAAGTACCTGGAGCGCGCGATCCGCGAGCTCAACCAGATGACGCACGAGCTGCAGGATTGCCCGCACTGTCCGCGCGGCAAGCTGATGCCGGTGCTCGGCTCGGGCCACCCGCAGGCCGACGTCTTCATGGTCAAGCACGCCCCGGGCGTCGCCGAGATCGAAGAGGGCGTCGCCTTCTACGGCCGCGCCGGCAACGCCCTGATGAAGAGCTTCAAGCGGCTCGGGATCGATCCGCTGGTCGTATACGGGACGCTCTGCGTCAAGTGCCCGATCGCCGAGCCCGACCTCGCCGACGAGCAATGCCTGCGCCGCCTGGTCGAGGAGATCGCGATCGTGCAGCCGAAAATCGTCGTCGTCATGGGCGAGCCGGCGCTGCGCGTGCTCAACGGCCTCGAACTGCCCCTATCCCGCCCGGTCGAGCCGCGCCAGGGCGAGATCCAGGCCTTCACACCCACCGTCGACGCCCTCTACACCCCCGACATCGACGAATCCCTCGACGAGGAGGGGGCCAAGCAGCGCTTCTGGAAGTCCTTCAAGACGCTTGGCGAGTGGTACGAGGACCTGCCGCCGTACTGACGACTGACGCCGGGAGGGACGGGACACCCTCGCCCGGACAATCGCCGGTCTAATCAGACCGGCGATTTGAGTATCCGCCCGTTCGAGGGTGTCCCGTCCCTCCTACGGGCGCTCCAGTGCCCCGGAAGGGCACCCCGGTCCCTCCCGGCACGGCCCAGAGATATCGGCGGCGGCCAATCGCATCCGAGATTGACCACAACAGAGTGGGGTCAAAGTCGGCTGCGTCAGGGAGCGGCGGCCTCGGCGAGGGCCGTCATCGGCTGGACATTGGCGCTGGCAAGGCCTCTTACGACGACGGTGTCGAGGGCGTCGTACCGATCCAGCTCCGACTGGGCGGCCGGCGGGGCGGCGGCTGCTACGCCGACGGTGCCCTCGGGCTCGCCTAGGCGAGCGAAGTGGTTGCGGTAGCCATCGTGGAGGTCGCGGTAGAAGGACTCCTCCTTTGCCAAGCGGCCCGTGGCGTCTGGGCCTACCGCAGTGCGGACGTAGCCGAAGACGGGTGGGGTCGGCCGGCCGGCTTCGGTGGCGCCAGCCTCGACGTGCTGGCGGGCGGCGGCGGCGAAGTCGGGAGTCATCCAGTTGAAGAAGGCGCCGTCGTACTCAGCACCGGCCAGGGCGCACATCTTCGGGCCCATCGCGGCGAGGACTAGGCGGACGCCGGGCAGCCGCTCGCGCAGCTTCGGCAGCGACTCGCGCATCCGGGTCAGGGGCTTCTCCGAGAAGCCGGCGCCGACACCGAGCCAGAGGCGGGCGGGGTCGAGGTCGAGCCGCTCGAGGTCGGCGGCGATTCGCCCGGGCGGGGTGCGGTCGAGGGCGATCACGGCGACGCCGAGCTCGATCTCCGGCGCCGTGGCGGCGAACTCGGCCAGCGTCTCCAGGCCCTTTGCCCCCGGGTGGTCGTTCGACCACATCGAGGCATAGTCGAGCTCGGCACAGCGCTCCGCCAGCGGCCGCCCCACCTCGGGGTCGAGCCCCGCGGCGACTCCAAAGCCTCTGTTTTTGCCCTCGTTCATGGCGAGGGAGCCTATTGCCTGTCTTTCGCATGGCAGTTGTGACGCTTTTCTAATCCCGCCTCAACCACAGACAACACATTTCGGAATAGCGTGGCATCATCATGGAGGCGATGCCAGAGGAATGGACAGAGGGCCGGCTCAACGAACTGAGCGGCAAGGTCGACAGCGGCTTCGAGCGCGTAGATGCTGAGCTTCGCGCGCTAAGAGTGGAGATGGTCTCGATCCAGCGCACGATGCTCCAGGGTTTCATCGCGATGACTGGCGGGATCTTGGCCGGTTTTGCCGTGCTGGGCGGCATCATCGCAACTCAGCTCTAGCCCGTCTTACTTCTCCAGCAGCGCTACGCACTCGATGTGGGGGGTCTGGGGGAACATGTCGACCGGCTTCACGCGGCGCAGGGTGTAGCCGGCCTCGACCAGCTGGGCGGCGTTCGGGGCCAGCGTCGTCGGGTTGCAGGAGACGTAGACGATCCGTTTCGCCTCGCACTCGAGCACGCGGCGCACGATCTTCTGCGAGAGCCCGGCGCGGGGCGGGTCGATGAGGACGACATCGGGCTTGCCCGCCTGCTCCAGCAGGGGGCGCACGCCGGTGCGGGCGCTGCCGGCGAGGAAGCGGGCGTTCTCGATCCCGTTGCGCTTCGCGTTGCGCTCGGCGTCGGCGATCGCCTGGGGGACGATCTCCAGGCCCCAGACCTCGCCCGCCTTCGCCGCCATCGATAGTCCGATCGTGCCGATCCCGCAGTAGAGGTCGAAGACCCGCTCGCCTCCGCTCAGGCCGGCGTACTCGGCGGCGACCGCGTAGAGCCGCTCCGCCATCTCCGTGTTGGTCTGGAAGAAGGCGCCGTGGGACATCTCGAAGCGCAGGCCGCAGAGCTCCTCACGCAGGCGTTCCTCCCCAAGCACGCCGGTGGGACCGTCGGTGCTGCCGGAGTCGCCCTCGATCGCGGTGTGCAGGTCGACCGGTGGTTTCGGGAAGCGCTCCGCTGAGGTGATCAGCCGGGTCTGGACCTGGCCGGTGCGGCGACCCTCGCGGACGGCGAGGTTGCGCAGCACGCCCTCGCGCCCACGGCGGTCGTAGGCGGAGACCGCTTTGCTTCGCGCCCACTCGCGCACCTCGTTGCGCGCCGCGTTGCCGCGCTCGGAGGCGAGATGGCAGTCCTCGACGTCGACGATCAGGTCCCAGCGACCGCGCGCGTGGAAGCCGAGGATCGGCTCGCCGTCGCGGTCGCCGAAGGAGTACTCGAGCTTGTTGCGGTAGCGCCACTGCTCCAGCGCCGGCTCGATCTCCTCCAGCTCGAAGCCGTCGAGGTCGCCGATCCGCCGCAGCGCCTCGTCGACCTGGTCGCGCTTCTGGACGAGCTGACGCTCGTAGGGCAGGCCCTGCCAGGGCGCCCCAGGACAGGGCTCGCCCTCATGGGCGCAGCGGTCCTCGACCCGGTCGGCGCCCGGCGTCAGCAGCTCGACCGTGCGCGCCTCGGCGAAGCGCCGCTTCGCCTTCGTCACCTCGGCGCGCACGCGGTCGCCCGGCAGTGCGCCGGCGACGAAGACGACGTAGCCGTCGCTGCGGGCGACGCCGCGCCCGCCGAAGGCGAGCGATTCGATCTCCAGCTCGAGCTGCTCGCCGCGGTGCGCGCGGGGCGCCGGCCTCTCGCCCGTCGCTTGCTCCACCTAGCGCCCTGTCTCGTGACGTTGGCCAGGCACTAGCCCAGCTTTTTGCGAGCGCGGCGTGCTGCCTGGGTCGCCTGTTTGCGGACCGGCTGCGCTCGGCCGGTGACCTCCCGGCGCGCCTGTTTGACCAGGCGTTCCAGCTCTTTCAGCAGCGAGTCGGTCTGTCGCCGCCCCTTGCTGACCATGTCGGAGAGCATCTTCTCGGCGTCGCCGCGGGTCATCAGGCCGCGCTTGACAGCGTCGTCGACGACATCCTGAAGTCGGTCGCGGCTGAGGGTGACGCTTCGCTCGAGGCTTTTGCGGAACTGCTCGACGCTGTGGTCGAGCCCGTTCGAGCTGCGGCTGCGGGTGGTGGATTTACGCGTCGCTTTACGCGCTGTTTTGGATTTCTTCGCCGCCGATTTTTTGGTCCGCGTCGTGGATTTTTTGGCTTTTTTGGTCGCTTTCGCGGAGGTCTGTTTTTTCGCGGCCATTTCGTCTGTCTCCTGATCGCTGGGCTGGGGCAGGGGTTACAGGCTGACTATCTCACTCCGGGGCTCTACCCGCTTACCGGAGCGAGAAGCGCGCCTCGACCGGCCTGTGGTCGGAGAGGCGCAGGGCGAGGCCATCGCAATCGACCTCGCGTCGCTCGGGCGGCCACTGGGCGGGCGGCTCGGCCACGCCCGGCCCCCGGCTCAGCAGGTGATCGATCGCCCGCGGCGAGGTCGTCCCGGCAAGCCCGAAGCGCTCGCGCAGCTGCTCGAAGGCGAGCGGCGTCTCGGCCGGGCGCAGGTTGAGGTCGCCGCCGAAGAGGAGCGGCGCATCTCCCGCCCACTCGGTCGCCGTCTCCGCCGCCAGCAGCACGTCCCCGGTGGCGAGCCGGGGGTCGTGGGCGCTCGCGTGCAGGTTGGCGACGCAGAGGCCGGAGGCGGTGCGGGTGAAGGCCATCGCCCGGCGCTCCTGCGACCCCTCGTGGATCGCGATCTCGCGCCGCTCGGCGATCTGGCCGAGCGGGCCGTCGGCCCGCACCAGCGTCAGGTTCGAGCCGCCCTCGCCGGAGGCGATCAGGTCGGGGTTGATGCGTGCGGCGAGGGCGCGCAGGGCGCCGAGCGAGTTGCGCGAGGTGAGCACGCGGTGCTGCTCCGCCCCGCAGGCGCGGGCAAGCCGCTCGGCGAAGCGGGGCGGACACTCCTGCAGCAGCGCCACGTCCCACTCGGCTGCCGCCAGCATCGTCGCGAACTCGTCGAGCAGGTCGCGGTTGACCTGGACGTGGGTCGCGCCCCGCTCGCTCACGCGCAGCAGTCGCGAGCGCCAGGTGAACAGGGCCGGGTCGGGCGGGAAGTCGCGCCCATGGAAGAGGTTCCAGGCGACGGCGGTGAATTCCACGGCCGTAGTATCCGCGGCTTGAAGCGCGATTTCCTCACAGGCGAAGAGCTGGGTGCGTTCGAGCTGGGCAAGCTGCTCGACCGCGCGCTCGAGCTGAAGGCCGGCAGGAGGGAGGGGGCCGGCGGCGAGGCGCTGGCCGGTCGCAGCGTCGCCCTTGTCTTCGAGAAGCCATCGACCCGGACGCGGATCTCCTTCGAGGTCGGCGTCGCCGAGCTGGGCGCGAACCCGATCGTCCTGCGCGGCGACGAACTGCAGCTCTCGCGCGGCGAGTCGGTCGCCGACACGGCGCGGGTGCTCTCGCGCTACCTCGACGCGATCGTGATCCGCTCCGGCTCGCACGAGGCGGTCGCCGAGTTGGCGGCTGGGGCGCAGGTGCCGGTGGTCAACGCGCTGACGCCGCTTCACCATCCTTGCCAGGCGCTGGCCGACCTGCTCACCCTGCGCGAGCGCTTCGGTGAGCTCGCCGGCCTCCGGGTCGCCTACGTCGGCGATGGCAACAACGTCGCTCGCTCGCTGGCGATCGCCGGCGCGCTGGCGGACGTCGAGGTCGTCGTCGCGGCGCCGCCCGGCTACCAGCTGGACGACGACCACGGCGCGACGCTGACCGATGACCCGCGCGCCGCGGCCGCGGGCGCCGACGCGATCTACACCGACGTCTGGGTCAGCATGGGCGACGAGGAGGATGCCGAGCGCCGGCGTGCCGACCTGGCGCCGTTCCGGGTCGACGCCGACCTGCTCGGCGCCGCCAAGGACGAGGCGATCGTCCTGCACTGCCTGCCGGCGCATCCCGGCGAGGAGATCACCGCCGAGGTGCTCTACGGCGAGCGCTCCGCCGTCTGGGACCAGGCGGAGAACCGCCTGCACACCCAGAAGGCGCTGCTCGAGTCGCTGGTCGGCGACGGCTAGCCGGCCGTGTACCCCGAGATCGACATCGGGCCGCTGACCCTGCAGACCTTCGGCCTGATGTTCGCGCTCGCCTTCCTCGCCGCGGGCGCGCTGATCGCGAAGCGGCTGAAGGAGCTTGGCCGGCCGGTGGACTGGGCGTATGAGATCGGGTTCGCGGCGCTGATCGGTGGCATCGTCGGCTCGCGCGTCTACTTCTTGGTCGAGAACTGGGACAGCGTCAGCGACGACCTGCTCGGCAACGTCTTCTCCGGCTCCGGCCTTGTCTGGTACGGCGGCGCGATCGGCGGCGCCATCGCCGTGCTGCTTTGGGCTTGGTACCGGGGCTTCCTCGGCCTCGCCCTGCTCGACCTGGTGGCGCCCGCACTCGCGCTCGGCTACGCGGTCGGCCGCGTCGGCTGCCAGCTCTCGGGGGACGGCGACTACGGCAAGCCCTGGGACGGGCCCTGGGCGATGGCCTACCCCGACGGGACCGTCCCCACCGAGCAGGAGGTCCACCCGACGCCGGTCTACGAGGCGCTTGCGATGGGCTTCGGCGCCTGGCTGCTCTGGCAACTGCGCGACCGTTTTCGCACCGGCGTCATCTTCGCGCTCTACCTCCTCTACGCGGGCGGCGAGCGCTTCCTGGTCGAGTTCGTCCGCCGCAACGACGACGTCGCCCTGGGCCTGACCACGGCCCAACTGGAGAGCCTGGCGATGGTCCTCGCCGGGGCGATCTGGCTGGCGGCGGTCCGCCGCCGGCACGGCACGCTCGCCCGGCCCGCATAACCCCTGTTACTTTCCGCCGCGTGTCCGAGCGCCTCGAAAAGGCCGAGCGGCTTCGCGCCGAAGGGATCGAGCCGTACGCCCGCTCCTTTCGCGACCGCACCAAGATCGCGACGGTCCTCGACGCGCACGACCCGGAGGAGCTGGGCGCGGGGGAGCACTCGCAGTGGTCCTACCGGATCGCCGGCCGGCTGACCGGGCAGCGCGGCCACGGCAAGACCGCCTTCTTCGACCTGCGCGACCTCTCCGGCACGATGCAGGCCTACGCCCGCCGCGACGCGCTCGGCGACGAGGCCTTCGAGCGGATCGAAGCACTCGACATCGGCGACGCCGTCGGCGTCGAGGGCGATCTCTACGTGACCAAGCGCGGCCAGCTGGCGCTCGAGGTGCGCGAGTGCACGCTGCTGGCCAAGGCGCTGCGCGACCCGCCCGACCTCTTCCACGGCATCTCGGACCCCGAGACCCGCTACCGCCAGCGTGAGCTCGACCTGATCGCCAACGAGCGCACCCGCGAGATCTTCCTGCTGCGGGCGAAGCTGATCGCGGCGATCCGCGGCTACATGAACGAGCACGACTTCGTCGAACTGGAAACGCCGATGCTGCAGGGGCTGGCGGGAGGCGCCGCGGCGCGTCCGTTCGAGACCCACCACAACGCGCTCGGCCAGGACTTCGTCCTGCGCATCTCCTCCGAACTCCACCTCAAGCGAGCAGTCGTGGGCGGCTTCGAGAACGTCTACGAGCTGGGCAAGTTCTTCCGCAACGAGGGCATCTCGCCCCAGCACAACCCCGAGTTCACGATGATGGAGTGGTTCAAGGTCGGGGCCGAATACAAAGACGTGATGGCCTACACCGAGGGCCTGATCTCGACCGTCGTCGAGCAGGTGCTGGGAACGACCAAAGTGGAGCGCGACGGCGAGACGATCGACTTCGCCGCCCCATGGGAGCGGGTCTCGCTGCGCGACGCCGTGCGCGAGCGGGCCGGAGTCGACATCCTCGAGGCGAGCCGCGAGGAGCTGATTCAGATCCTCGACGAGGATGTCGACCCGCGGGCCGACTGGGGCTCGGTGGTGGAGACGATCCAGTCCAAGCTGGTAGAGCCGACGCTGAGACAGCCGACCTTCCTCTACGACCTGCCGCGGGAAGTCTGGCCGCTGGTGCCCGTCCATCCTGAGCATCCCGAGCTGGCGGAGGCCTTCGACGGGATCGTCGCCGGGATCGAGGTCCTCGGCGGCGGCTCGGACATCAACGACCCGGTCGAACAGCGGGAGCGCTTCGTCGAGCAGCGCAAGCGCCAGGAAGAAGGGGCGGAGGAGGCGCCGCAGCCTAACGACGAGGAGTTCGTGCGGGCGCTCGAATATGGAATGCAGACGATGAGCGGCTCAGGGGTCGGCATCGACCGCCTGCTGATGATCCTCGCCGAGGCGGAGAACCTGCGTGAGGTGATCCTCTTCCCGACCCTGCGCGAGGCCTCAGAAGGCTGAGTGCAGCAGGCCGCCGTCGAGCGGGATCACGGTGCCGGTGAGGTAGGCGGCGCGCTCGGAGCAGAGGAAGGCGACCAGGTCGCCGTACTCCTCGGGGCGGCCGAGCCGGCCGGCCGGCACTTCGTTTCGCGCCGCCTCTTCCGCCGCATCGAGGGAGCCCCCGGCATCCGCCAGGCGCTCGGTGGCGAAGCGGCCGGTGGCGACGGTGTTGACGGTGACGCCGTCGCCGGCGACCTCGCGCGAGAGCGTCTTCAGGAAGCCGACCGCGGCCATCCGGTGGGAGTTGGAGAGGTTGAGGCCGGGGATCGGCTCGCGGGTCGAGGTGGAGCCGACGTTGACGATCCGGCCCCAGCCGCGCTCGCGCATCCCGGGCAGCACGGCCTCGGCCAGCACCCGCGGCGCCAGGACGAGGGAACGGTAGGCGGTCTCCCACTCGTCGAGCTCGTGGTTGAGGGCGCCGCCGAACGGCGGGCCGCCGGTGTTGGCGACGAGGACGTCGACCGGGCCCAGCGCCGCCTCGACCTCGCCGGGGAGCTCAGCGAGCGGCCCCAGGTCCGCGGTGTCGGCAACAAAGGGGGTCACGTCACCCTCGATCGCGGCCGCCGCCTCGTCGAGCCTCTCCCGCGAGCGGCTGGCAATTGCCACCTTCGCCCCTTCCCGCGCCAGAGCCGCCGCGATCCCGCGCCCGATCCCGCGGCTGGCGCCCATCACCAGCGCCACGCGTCCTTCCAGCCCGAGCTCCACCGGCGCTCAGTCCGCTACGCGGTACTTGAGGTGGGCGGCTTCGGGGCCTTCGATCGCGCGCAGCTGCTCCAGCTCGATCCCAGGCCCGACACCGCCGTCGAAGAGCCGGGTGCCACCGCCGAGCAGGACGGGCGCCACGTTGATCCACATCTCGTCGACGTGTCCCGCCGCCAAGTACTGCTGGATCGCGCTGGCGCCGCCTCCCAGCGCGACGTCCTTCCCGCCCGCCGCCTCGCGGGCTCGCTCCAGCGCCGCCTCGATCCCGTCGGTAACGAAGTGGAAGGTCGTCTCCCCCTTGACCAGGGGCTCGCGCTCGTGGTGGGTGAGCACGAAGACCGGCACTCCGAACGGCGGCTCGTCACCCCACCAGCCCTGCCAGGGATCCTCGCCCCAGGGACCGGGACCGCCGCCGAACATGTTGCGGCCTATCAGGATGGCGCCGACGTTCTCGGAAGCCTCCTCGAAGACCTCGGTGCTGGCGTTGACCTCGCCGCCCTCCCGGCCGTGCGGCTTGCGCCAGGCGGCGAGCTTGAGTGCCCAGTCGTGCAGCGCCTCCCCGCCTTCGCCGAGCGGGTGCTCCTCGCTCTGGTTCGGTCCGGCGACGTAGCCGTCCAGCGAGATCGAGATCTGCAGCTTCAGCTTCGCCATCGCGTTCGGCAGAAGCTACCCGTTTCGGGCTGGCGGATTCCACCCGCTTCAGCGACAATCGAGTCCTGGGCGGTTAGCTCAGTTGGGAGAGCGCCTGCCTTACAAGCAGGAGGTCACTGGTTCGAGCCCAGTACCGCCCATCGGTCCGTTGCGGCAATTGCCGTGTTGCGTTAAGGAACGAAGAGACGCGGGGTTCTGTGCATGAATCGGCGTTAACCTCCTTGAGAGGGAAGCTAGCTATAGGGGGCATTGGGGAATGAAGCTGAAGATCTTCGCGTTGGTTGCGGTGGCGGCACTGGGCGCACTGGCCGTGGTCGGCACGGCGAGCGCGATCAAAGTCCGCGTGCGCGCTGGCGACATGATCCTCGACGCCCATGGCGACTTCTTCCCGAAGGCGTTGCCGAAATTTAAAAACGCCCCGATCATCACCGAAGGCGGCGGCAAAATCTCGACCGTCTCCGGCGAGCTGCCGCCGATCCTCGACACCTTCATGCTCGAATTCGACAAGCACGGTGCCCTCGACACCACCGGCCTGCCGGTCTGCACCCAGGCCAAACTCGTCGCCACCGACGTGCCTGCCGCGCGCCGCGCCTGCGGCCCGGCGATCGTCGGCAAGGGCTTCGGCAAGGCGATCGTCAAGTTCCCCGAACAGGGCCCGATCCCGGCCGGCTCGCCGCTCACGATCTTCAACGGCCCGAAGAAGGGCCGCAACGACACGATCATCGCCCACGCCCATCTCGACGTCCCGGCGCCGACCACCTTCATCGTTCCGATCGTGATCGAAAAAATCAGCAATGGCGTCTACGGCTACCGAGTCATCGTCAAAATCCCGAAAATCGCTGGCGGCTACGGCCACCCGGTCTCCGGCCGCGCGCGAGTCGGGAAAAAGTGGGTCTTCAAGAGCAAGAAACACAGCTACATCAACGCCCGCTGTGAAACCGGCCACTTCCAAGTCCGTGGCGAGTTCAGCTTTAAAGAGACGGACGAACTGCTGAAGGCCAGCTTCCTCTTCCCCTGCAAAGTCCGTAACTAGGTGTCCTGCCCACGGACGTTGTGAACGCGGCTGATCGGCGGCCGGCCCCCCAGTGAGCTGTGCGGCCTTGTCTCGTTGTAGTGCTCAAGCCAGTGTGGCAGGGCCCGGTTTCGATGGCG
>Ga0190265_10002003_pt1 | contig 13551 bp, 7 predicted proteins | sample Popmic124T_FD_133135 | JGI IMG/M metagenome (GOLD analysis project Ga0190265, IMG submission 133135) | Populus adjacent soil microbial communities from riparian zone of Indian Creek, Utah, USA - 124 T | ecosystem: Environmental > Terrestrial > Soil > Riparian zone | place: USA: Utah | collected... | reverse complement strand
CGGCATGATCGCGGTGGGGCGCACGTTGAACACGGCTTGCGGCCTGAAGGAGACGCGGCGGTGGTGGAAGCGGCGGATTATCGCGATAGTGCTCACGCTGGCCTTTTCGGTGCTCATCGTCTGCGCCCTGGTGCTGATCTTCTACGGCAGCTCGATCGGCAACGCGATCGCGGGGGGGCTGGGGATCGGCTGGGCCTTCACGCTCTTCTGGGGTGTCGCCAAGTGGGTGCTCATCCTGGTGTTCGTGGTGATCTCCTTCGAGATGCTCTACAACTACGCCCCGAACCTCGGCCCCTCGCCCAACCGCCAGTGGGGGACCCCGGGAGCGGTGACGGCGCTCATCCTCTGGCTCGCCGTCTCGTTCGGCCTGCGCACCTACCTCGCCTACTTCCGGGCCTTCGCCACCGCCTACGGCTCGCTGGGCGCGGTGATCCTGCTGCTCGTCTGGTTCTACCTGACGGCTTTCGCCATCCTGATGGGGGGCGAGGTCAACTCGGAGATCGGCAAGGAGATCACGCGCAAGCTGGAGGCGGAGGGCAAGAAGCGCGAGCCGCGCCGGCGGCGGCGCAAGATCTTTCCGCTCTGAGGAGCTTCAGGCGTAAGCCTTCAGGGCTTCGCGCAGGGCGACGGGGATGGGGGTGGGCACGGCCCGCTTGCCGTCTCGCCGCATGCAGGCGATCTGCTGCTCGCCGCGGGCGATGAGCTCCTCGCCGCCGGCCGTGAGGCGCCAGTACTCGAAGGCGAGGGTGATGCGGTTCTGGGCGGTGCCGCCGAGGCGCATGCGGATCAGGATCTCGTCGAAGGCTTCGAGCTCGGCCAGGTAGTCGCAGGAGCAACGGACGGTGGCGAGCGCCAGGTCGACGCGCAGCTCTTCCAGCACCTCAGGGGCGTGGTCGCGCAGGAACATCTCGCGGCAGCGCCCCTGCCAGCGCAGGTGGTTGACGTAGTAGACGTTGCCCACCAGGTTCGTCTCCTCGAACCCGACCAGGTGGCGGTACTCGTAGGCCTTCATGCGCCGGCTTTTATACCACCGGTGAGCCCGCCTTCCACCAGCACCGCCAGGGCGGCCTCGCCGGCCAGCTCGCGCACCGGGCCGAGGAAGGTGCCGATGCGCAGGTCGCCCGAGCGCAGGAGCAGCCAGCCGCCTTCGGCGGTCGAGTCAAGGGTGAGCGGCGCGCCGTGCGGCACGCCGGCCTTCTGCAGGCTCTCTGCCGCCGCCCAGACGCGGGTGGCCGCGGCGTCGGCGCCTTCGCCGCTGACCTTGGCGACCAGCGCGGCGAGCGCGAAGCGCTCGTCTCCCAGCAGACCGCGCCAGGTTTCGGGGTCGCGGGCCGCCACGGGCTCCAGGTCGCAGCCGATCCGGCCGTCCCGCGTGACGGCGAGGACGAGGCCGCCGGCGTGGGAGACGGAGACCTGTCGGCCGTCCGCCGCCTCGGGCTTGCCGTCCGGGCGGTGGCGCGTCGCGCCGCCGCCGCCGAGCAGGCGCTCGACGGTCGGGCCGCTGCTGGGGCGGCCGTCGCCGTTGCTCTCGGCGCGCTCCAGGGTGACGCGGACGCCGGAGCCGGGGAGGATCTCCTGGAGGCGGCGCTCGACGTAGGAGGAGAGCAGCGAGGTGTTCCAGGTGAGCGGCGCCGCGATGCGGTCCACGGCGCGCAGCTTGAGCCCCTCCCAGCGCTCGCGCAGCAGGCCGTCCTCGCCGAGGATCTCGACGTCGTAGACGAAGTCGTCGCCGTTCCTGCTGCGCTCGCGGGCGGCAAGCAGGAGAGGGGAGTTGTTCTCGAGCCCCGTGCTCACCACCCGCTCGACCCCGGTGGGGAGCAGGGTCGAGTGGGGGATGCAGGCCTGGATGCCGTGGATGGCCGCGTCTCGCGCGCCGGGGTCGCCGAGCAGGAGGCGGTCCGGCTGGTAGCGGCCGAACCAGGGGACGGCACCGTCGGGGGCGATGTCCGCCAGGCACTCGGTGGCGCGCAGGCTCCGGTAGCCGGAGAGGCGGCGGAAGCGGCCCTGGTGGAAGAGGACGCCGCCGTAGAGGTCGCTCGCCGGGTCGAGGGCCACCCGCGCCGCCTCGCCGGTCGCGAGGGCGGCGAGCAGGCGGGGCGCGGTGTCGACCGGCACGCCGAAGCGGCATGTGGCGCGGAAGTGGTCCGCGGCGAAGCCGGTCGAGGCGTCGCGCAGCACGACGTCGACCAGGCCCGGCCCGCGCACCAGGGCGGCGACCCGGATGGTGGTCTTGCCGCCGCGCGGCACCGCCACCGGGCGCTCGAAGACGGCGTTCTCGAAGACCGGCGGGCCGTCAGCAGCCAAAGCCCCGGTAACGGCGGACGCGGCCTGGGCCATGGCTTCGAGGCCGAGGACGGCGGCGAACAGCGGCTCGCCGCGGAAGACATGGTCGGCGAGGTGGGGGTCGGTGTCGAAGGTGATCTCGGAGTCGACCACCAGCTCGACGCCGGGGTAGAAGACCCGCGGCTTTTCGAGGTAGCGCAGGAGCGGCATCTCGGGCCGCTCGACCTCCAGGGTGGCCGGCTCGCCGAAACGGCCGGCGACGACGACGGAGGCCGCAGGCAGCGGCCGCGCCAGCAGCTCGTGCAGCAGGGCGACGCCGGTGCCGGGCGGGATCGGGGTGATGCCCTGGCGGATGAGGCCTTCCAAGGTGCCGAGCTTCTCGCCCATGCCGACGCCGGCCCACACGGACCATTCGAGGGCCAGGCAGCGGCAGCCGGGGTGGCTGCGGGCGAAGCCCTCGGTGGCGAGCGCCAGCCACTCGTTGGCGGTGGCGTAGTCGGCCTCGCCCTTCATCCCGGAGCGCGCGATGATCGAGCCGAAGGTGACGAGGGCGCGCAGGCGCTCCGGTGCCAGCGCCGCGAGCACGTTGGCGAGGCCTCGCCCCTTGGGGGCGAGGGTGCGCCGGAAGCCCGCCTCGTCGAGCGTGCCGAGCAGGTGCGGGGTGTTGGTGCCGGCGCTGTGGAGGAGCGCGGTGACCGGCCCCAGCGCCGCCTCGATCCGCTCGACCGCGGCGCGCACGGCGCCGGCGTCGGTGACGTCCGCGGCCACGTAGAGGGCCGGGGCGCCGGCGGCCCGCATGCGCTCCAGGTTGGCGGCGAGCTCGGCGTCCGCCTCGGGGAGCGAGCGGCCGAGGAGGGCGAGCCGGGCGCCGGTGGCGAGGGCCAGCGAGAGGGCGCATTCGGCCGCGATCCCCTTGCCGCCGCCGGTGACCAGCAGCACGTCCTCGCCGGCGAGCGGCAGCTCGCCGGCCGGGCCTTCGGGCAGCAGGCGAAGCACGGGCACGCTCCGGGTGCCGGAGGCGTCGTAGTGGGCCTCGACGTACCCGGTGGACCGCTGCGCCAGGTGGGCGGCCTCGGCGGCGAGGAGCTCCACGGCGTCGGGCAGGTCGAAGGGCAGGTCGACGACAGCGGTCGCGACGGCAGGGTTCTCCAGGTGCAGGGTGCGGGCGAACCCGCCGCCCCCGCCGCCCTGCTCGACCAGCAGGAAGCGAGTGGTGGACCCCCCGGAGAGCGTGGCGAGCACGGCTCGGGCCGCTTCGAGGAAGAGGGGGACGGTCTCCTCGTCCGGCTCGGCCGGCAGGGCGAGGACGACTCCGGAGCCTTCGAGCCGGGCGGCGAGTGTCTCGGCGAGGGGGTGCCCGGAGGGTGCCACGACCCGCCAGCCGCGCTCGGCCGAAGGGGCGGCGCGGCGGCGCGGCAGCTCGCGCGGCACCCGCTCGACGGTGAAGGGGCGCACCCAGGTGTCCACCCCGGCCGGCGAGGCCGGCTCCTCGGCCGCTCCGGCGCCGCCCGGGGGGGCAAGCCGCAGTTGCTCGTCGAGGGCCAGCGCCACCTCGGCGAGCGTGGCCTGGGCGTAGTCCGTGGGGGAGGCCGGGGGCCGCAGGCCCAGCCGGCGCGAGGCGTCCACCATGAGCTGACCCACGGAGATGGAGTTCAGGTGGAGGTCGGCGAGCAGACGGCTGTCCTCGTGCACCGCGGACTCGGGCAGCTCGGCGCGCTCGGCGACCATGCGGCGCAGCAGGTCGAGGGCGCCGGTGGGCTCGCCCGCGGGGGCGGCGCCCGCCGCCACGGCCTGCGTCTCGGTCTCCGCCTCGGCCTGCGGTTCGACCTGGAACCGCAGGCGGCCGGCCGGGAGTGCTTCGCCGGGGGCCGGCGCCGACTCGCACGGGTTGGCGAGGAACCGCAGCGGCCGGTCGAGGTCGAAGGGCTTGGTGAAGCGCCCTTCGAAGAGGACCGCGGCGTCGATCGGCGTGCCCAGGGCGAAGGCGGCTGCCGCGGCCTGGAAGAGGCCGAGGAGCGAGGGGCCGCCGGCATCGAGCGGGATGATCGGGACGGTCGGGGCGGACTGTGCGTCGAGCACCTCGCCGGCCAGGCCGGAGAGGGCGCGGCCGGGCCCGACCTCCAGCCAGAGGTCGGCCGAGCCGCGGACGGCTTCGAGGGCCTCGGTGAAGCGCACCGGCGAGGTGATCTGCCGGTGGAGGAGGCCGCCGAGGTCCGCGCCGGCTTCGAGCGGGGCGCCGGTGACGGTCGAGGCCACGGTGCGCACGAGGGGCCGGAGCGGCACGGCCGCAAGCTCGGCAGCGAGCCGGGGGGCGGCGCCGGAGACGAGAGGCGAGTGGAAGGCGTGCGACACGCGCAGGCGGGTCGCCTCGTAGCCTAAGTCCCGGGCGCGCTCGACGGCGGCGTCGACCGCCGCGGCCGGGCCCGAGATCACCGTGCGCCGGGGAGCGTTGTAGGCCGCGATGTCCGCGTCGAGCCCGGCGAGCAGGGCTTCGACGGCGGCCGGATCGGCGCCGAGGCTCGCCATGGCGCCGCCTTCGCCGGGCAGGTCGGCCATCGCCCGGCCGCGCACGGCGGCGAGGCGCAGGGCGGTGTCCGCGTCGTAGGCGCCGGCCCAGCACAGGGCGGCCAGCTCGCCCAGGCTGTGGCCGAGGGCGACGGCGCCGCGCACTCCGAGCCGCTCCAGCACCTGCAGGCCGGCGAGCTCGTGGGCGAGGATGGCCGGCTGGGCCACGGCGGTGTCGACCGCGTCGGCGTCCGGAGGCACGGCGGCCGAGGCGTAGAGGTCTTCGAGCCACTCGAAGCGGCGGCGCAGGGCGCCGCCATCCAGATGAGAGGGAGAGCCCTGGCCGGGGAAGAGGAAGCCGATGCGGCGCGGCTGCGCCCCGATCCCCAGGAAGGTGCCGTGGCGGGGCTCGAGGCGCGCCGTCGTCCCCTCGCGCAGCCAGCCGGCGAGGCGCTCCAGGCGCTCGGCGGCCTCGCGCGGGTTGGCGGCGGTGATCGCCGCCCGTGCCGCCCGCGCGCTCCGGCCGGTGCCGTGGGCCAGCCGCCGGTGGAGCTCGTGGGCGAGGTCGGCCAGCTCGGCGCGCGACAGGCGGGCGGCGAGGACGGCCAGGCGCTCGGCCTGGGCCTGCAGGTCGGCGGCGTCGTTGCCGGCGAGGAGCAGCAGCTCGGAGTCCTGGGCGGAGGCGAGGAGCTCGCGCTCGCGGGCCGACAGCGAGCGGCGGCGGGCGGTGGCGGCGCCTTCGAGCACCAGGTGCGCGTTGATGCCGCCGAAGCCCATGGAGGAGACGGCGGCGCGCAGCGGCCGGTCGGCCGGCCAGACGGCGCCGCGCGGCTCGGTGCGGAGCACCGCGGCGGCGGCCGACATCTCGGGGTGGACCTCCTCGACGCCGCTGTTGGGCGGCACGAGCTGGGCGTGCACGGCGAGGGTCGCCTTGATCAGGCCGGCGATCCCGGAGGCGGCCTTGGTGTGGCCGATGTTGGCCTTGATCGAGCCGATCGGGGCGAGGGTCGCCGAGCCGGCCTCGCGCCGCGCCTCGGAGAGGGCGCGCAGCTCGGCCGCGTCGCCTACCGCCGTGCCGGTGCCGTGCCCTTCGAAGTAGCCGATGGTGTCGATGCCGAAGCCGGCCTTGCGGTAGGCCCGGCGCAGGGCGATCTTCTGCCCCTCGGCCTCGGGCCGGCTGATGCCGCCGTGGCCGTCCGAGGAGAGGCCCCAGCCGCGGATGACGGCGTAGACGCGGCAGCCGCGCGCCACGGCGTCGGCCTCGCGCATCAGCACCACGAAACCGCACCCTTCGCCCGGGATGAAACCCTGCGAGCGGGCGTCGTAGACCCGCATCTCGCCCGGGGTCAAGGCGCCGGTCCTGGCGAAGCCCACCAGCTCGAAGGGGTCGAGCGAGAGGTCGACGCCGCCGGCGAGGACGACGTCCAAGTCGCCCGCCGCGAGCCAGGTAGAGGCGTTGGCGACCGCCAGGAGCGAGGAGGAGCAGGCGCCGTCCACGGTGTAGCCGCCGCCGTGGAGGTCGAAGTGGTTGCAGATCCGCCCGGCGATGGTGTTCGAGAGGCCGCCGGCGAGCGTCTCCTCGTCGGGCGCCGGGAAGGGGGCTTTGTACTCCTCTTCCAGGGCCGCCAGGAAGTCGGCGGCGCGCTGCGGCTCCCAGCCTTCGCGGGCGAGCGAGGCGGCGAGCACCCGGCGCACGTAGGGCCAGCGCAGGCGCATCAGGTTGGCGCGCGAGAACTCGCCGGTCAGGCTGTTGCCGAGGAGCACGCCGGTCGAGTCGCGGGGGAGCCCCTCGGCGTCGGGGAAGCCGGCGTCGGCGAGCGCCTGGGCGGCGACGTCGAGGGCCAGCCAGTGGGTGAGGTCGGCGGAGCGGAAGGTGCGCCCGGCCACCCGGAAGCGCACGCGGTCGAACTCCCAGCCTTCGAGGACCGCGGCCTCGGTCGAGTAGAGGCCGTCCGGGTCGGCCGGATCGGCCGTCAGGTAGTCCTCCAGGCGCAGCCGCTCGGGCGGCATGCGCCGGAAGGCCCGCCGCCGCGCCAGGACGTTCTCCCACAGCTCGGCGGGCGTCTTGGCGTCGGGATAGCGGCAGGCCATCCCGACGATGGCGATTCCCTCGGACATCGTGAAGCCCTCCTCTCGCGCGCTTCCTGCGGCCGGCTCAGACACCGGCGGGGACCGGAAGCTTGATCCGTTCCTCCTCCCGTTGACCGGCGAGCGCCCGCAGGTACATCTGGAGGCCGCGTACCGTGCAGACGAAGGTCAGGGCGAAGAACAGCCCGAAGACGATGTGGAGCGACATCAGCACCCCGTAAGAGAGCGCCACCGCGGCGCCGAAGGCCACCTGGCCGCGTGCCGACACGGGCGTCGTCGCCGGGTCGGTCACCATGTAGAAGGTGAAGAGCAGGAAGGCGACGCCGGTCATCGGGTTGAGCGACGGCAGGATCAGGCTGCCGAACAGGAAGTGGCGCACCACCGCTTGAACGACGAAGAAGCCGAGCCAGCCGAGGATCAGCGGGATCCGCTTGGTGAGCTTGGCGTTCAGGAAGCTGCCGGTGCAGACGATCAGGGCGGGCAGCGCCCAATCCCAGCCGCCTGAAAGGTTCTCGGTGAACATGTAGGGCTGGGCGATGCCGACCCAGGGGAAGGCGAGCAGGGTGGCGGTGATCCCCAGGTTCGACGGGTTGAAGAAGTGGCGGCTGTGACCGTTGATCCCCGCCCGGAAGATGTACTTCGAGGCGATGGCGGTGACGGCGGCGAAGACGATCGGCCACAGGCGGTCGTTGGCGTAGAGCAGCATCGAGACGGCGAGGCCGCTGATGTGGGCCGACAGCAGGAAGTCGATCGGCGCCGAGCCGGGGCCGAGGAAGCGGGGCTTGTAGCCCAGGCGCCTGGCGTTGATCACCTCGAGCAGGATCTCGGTCGAGTAGGCGGCCAGCAGGGCCACGATGGGCGTCGCCCATGCCTGCTCGAAGCCGAGCACCGTATGCCCGAGCACGTTCAGGATGGTGATTGCGGTCGCGAAGCGCCGCAGAGCCGTCAGGCGCATGTCTTTCTTCATTTCAGCCATCGGTCAACCCGCCTTTCCCGTGAAGCTCTTCAGTTCCTTCCGACCGTCCCTGCCATCTCGCTCGTCGGCGACCTGGGGGCGCGCCGAGGCCGGTGACGCCGCGGCGCCGAGCACCACCCGGTGCCGCCCGGGGGTCAGGCGCAGGGTCTGCTGGCCGACCCGGCCCTGGCCGTCGCGGAATTGGACGTCGACCCGCAGGGCGGTGCCCGCCGGGGTGCGCCCGAGGCCGAAGTGGAGGCCCGGGGCGCGCTTGCCCGAGTGGCCGCTGCCGCCGTCGACCGGCGCCACCAGCTTTCGGCCGTCCGGCAGATGGACCGTTGCGAAGGCGCCGACCGCCGGCCGTACGCCTGTGCCTCCGGCCGGCAGCACCAGCTCGAGCGCCAGGGCGGTGTTGGCCGGCGCGCTGTCGTTCCGGTAGAAATAGGAGGTCTGCCACTGATTGCCCACCGCGAGGTCGAGGTCGCCGTCGGCGTCGACGTCGGCGATCGCGATGCCGCGCGTGACGTAGCTGTCGCCCAGGCCCACCTCTTTCGCCAGGTCGTAGTAACGGCCGGAGGCCGAGCGCACGAAGAAGGGGTTGTGCAGGTGGCCGGAGAGGTCGTCGCCGGGCTCGAAGCGGTGCCAGGCCGCGGTGCGCTTGATGTTCTGGTCGTTGCCCATGGCGAGCTCGTGGAGCTCGGGCCAGCGGTTCTTCTCGCCGCGCAGGAAGCCGATCGCCTGGAAGGCCTCGGAGACGCCGTCGTTGTCGAAGTCGGCGAACCGCGAGTCCCAACCCCAGCCGCTCCGCGCCATCCCCAGGTCCTCGCTGCGGTCGGTGAAGGGGGCGACGCCGTCCTTCATGCGCACGTTCTCGCCGGTGTTGATCCACACGAAGTGGCTCTCCTCCAGGGCGAAGTTCTGCGCGATGTTGCTGACGTAGATGTCGAGCAGGCCGTCGCCGTTGAAGTCGGCGAAGTCGACCCCCATGCCCTTGAACGAGTCGTGGCCGAGGACCTTGGAGCCGGGGGTGGTGAACTTCTTGACCCCTTCGAGCACCCGAAAGCGGGGCTGGCCCGGCCGCGACAGGTTCTGGAGCAGGCGGTCGTTGCCGAAGTCGTTGCCGAAGTAGATCTCGGGGAGCAGGTCGCCGTCGAGGTCCGCCGCGCCCACCGCCAAGGTCCAGGAGAGCGCCGTCTTGGAGTCGAAGGCGTTCGGGATGTCGGCGAAGGTGGCGCTCGGCTCGGGGCCGGCGCTGGCGCCCTTCCAGAGCAGCAGGCGGTTGACGCCGCCGTTCTCCGAGCGCGACATCGAGCCGTGCATGTGGGCCGGCTCGGTGGCTTTGGGGTTCAGGACCTCCATGCCGTCGGGGAAGTAGTTGCCCACGATGAGGTCGAGGTGGCCGTCGCCGTCGACGTCCGCCGAGGTCAGGGCGTTGGTGTTCCAGCGCTCTGTCCAGGGAGCGATAGGCTGGGCCCGGTAGAGGGCGGCCGAAAGCGCTGCGGTTTCCGTCCCTGCCACGGCGCCGGCGCGGCGCAGGAAGAGCACCGGCGGGCGGCCCCAGTAGTAGACGAGGGCGTCCATCTGCCCGTCCTCGTTCCAGTCGCCCGGCAGGCAGCCCATCGGCGCGGTGGTGCGACGGTCGTGGGGGAGGGCGGGGTCCGGATCGAGGGTGAACAGCGGGTAGCGGTCCCCGGTGCCCGGCACCGGGGAGACGACCACGCGATCGATCCGCGTGTCGATCGAGCAGAGGTCGTTGGCGAGGCCGTCGCCGTCCAGGTCGTTCAAGGCCACGCCGCCGCCGACCGCCGAGATCCAGCCGGCGAAGTGCTTGTAGTCCGGATGGACCTCGCGCACGATGCGGCTGAGGTCGCCGGGCGCCGTCGGCAACGGCAGGCGGGCGAAGGAGAAACGCTCGGCCAGGGCCGCGCGCTCGTCCTGCGGCAGCGTCGGTTGCCGGCCGAAGCCGTAGCAGACGCAGATCAATGCGAGGCCCGTCAGCCGGACAGAGTTCCTGCTCAGGAACCCGGGCTGCTGATCACTCATGTCCTACTCCCTTCGGAAAAACGTTCCTGGATGCGTTGCCGCCATACATCATACGCGGGGACCTCTGCGCTGTCCGGCGGCAGATTCAGCAGCGCCTGGTCGCAGACCTCGGCAGCGCCGGTGGCGCTCGTGCCGCACAGCACCTCGCAGGCGAGCTCGGTGTGGGCGGCGAGGTTGCCGGCCCGCTCGCGGGCCTTGGCCGCGAAGGCGGCGCCCTGGGCGAGCTGCGGCGCATAGGTGCCGGCCGCCCGCTTCAGCTCTTCGACGGCGGCGCGCTCGCGCCCGCCGGCATAGGCCACGGCGAGGCCCAGGCCCGCCCAGAGGTCGCCCTGCCGCGCGGCAGGGAAGGCGCCGATCGTCTGCGGGAGGAGCCGTACGTCTGCCCCGTCGACGAACCACAGGCTGCGCCCCAATCCCTGGTCGAAGCCGCGCCGGAAGTAGCCGGTGAGGCGCGCCGGCACCTCCTGCCGCTCGACCGCCTTGGGCCAGTTGAAGAAACCCTCGTGGAACCCGTAGCCGTCGAGCGCCAGCCAGCGTAGCACGGGGTCGAAACGCGTAAGCAAGCGCTGTGGAGAAACCGGCAGCCGCGCCATGATCCAGCCCGCTCCCACGATCATGAGATAGACGTGGGGCTCGCCGGGCCCGGCGAGGAAACGCTGCAGCCGGTCGCGGCGCCAGGGGGTGATCGTGTCGAGGATGGTAAGGGCCATGGCCGCACCCTCGTAGGCGAAGCCGATCCACTCGTGGCCCACCTCGCCGACCCGGGCCACCAGGGCCTCGGGCGAGCTCTCCTCGAGCGCCGCATGGTAGCCGTGCACGAAGCTCTTCCCTACGCTCTCCAACTGCTCGCGCACCGCGGCATGGTCGCCGCGGAAGGCGCGCCGCGCGAACGAGGTGTCGGCCGGGTTGATGCCGAACAGGGCGCGCTTGACACCCGCCCACAGAGCGGGGCGGCGGGCCCCGCGAGGCAGCGGCAGCGGGGTCGCGTCATTCTCAAATCTGGTCATGTGCTCGTACCCTCTCAACATCCCTGGTGCTTTGAAGGGGCCTAGACGAGACTTGGCGGACGAATCTCATGCTCAGGCCCCTAATCCGGCGGCGGGCAGTTGGCATCGCGCCGCCGTTCCAGGTCGGTCACCACGGCGCGGCGGAAGCCCTTCGCCCCTCCTTCGGCCAGGCGGCCGGCGTTGTAGGAGGCGATGTCCACCAGTTCCAGGTTCATGCGCACCGGCTTGAAGAGCCGGGGGAACCGCTCGCCCGGGGTCTGGATGTGGTGCAGGCCGCCGCTGTAGGCGAGGAGCATCCGGCCCTCGCCCATCGACTCCAGGATGTCGGCGATGCCGCCGCGCACCGTCATCGGCTTGCCGTCGGCGTCGAGTCCGGTGGCGCGCTTCATCCGGCCTTCGGGGAGGATCATCACCATGGCGTCGGGGTCGATCTGGCGCAGCACCTCGTTCCAGGTCTCGTCGCGCTCGCGGGTGATCGAGATGACCCGCGCGGCGACCAGCTTGTAGAACCTGCCGACCACGGCGCGGTCGCCCGTCTTCTGGGCGATCGGCACCACCCCGTGGCGCGCCATCCGCCAGAGGAAAGAGTTCGGGCAGCCGCCGGCGAAGAGCGCCTCGTAGAGGCTGGTGTGGTTCAGGATGGCCACCACGCGGTGGTGCAGCCAGGGCTCGGGCGGCACGTCGCCGATCCAGCGCATTTCGATGCGGTAGAAGATCCGGGCGAAGACCTTCACCAGCAGGAGCAACAGGAAGACCAGGTATGAGCGCATTCTCCCTCTCTCGGGTCTACGTGGACACTCGGGACGGGCGGATTTTAGCAGGAGAGGAGGGGAGCGGGTGGCCCGGCCGGTGATGATAGGCTTGTGCGCCGGAAAGAAAGCCCAGGATCCCGAGGAGATTCCAGTAAATGGCGTCGCGCCCCCAGCCCCGCTCCCCCCGCCCCGCCGTGTCGGCGATCGTCACCACCTTCAACGAGGAGCAGAACATCGCCGGCTGCGTCGAGTCGCTGCTCTGGTGCGACGAGATCCTGGTCGTCGACTCCTTCTCGACCGACAAGACGCCGGAGATCGTACGGGGCTACGACAAGGTCCGCTTCTACCAGCGCACCTACTACGGGTCGGCGTCGCAGAAGAACTGGGCCATGGACCAGGTTCAGAACGAGTGGATCCTGATTTTCGACGCCGACGAGCGCTGCACCCCGGCGCTGCAGCACGAGATCGAGACCCTGCTGGCCGCGGGCGCCTCGCACGACGCCTACACGATCAAGCGCCGGGTCTACTTCCTCGACCGGCTGATCCGCTTCTCCGGCTGGCAGCACGACCGGGTGGTTCGGCTGGTGCGCAACGGCACCGCCCGCTACCCCAACCGCCGTGTCCACGCCGACATGGTGACCCGCGGTCCGGCGCCGGTGCTCAAGAGCTCCATGGACCACTACATGGCCGATTCGCTCGACGAGTACACGCGCCGGATCGAGAAGTACAGTTTCTGGGGGGCCTCGCAGAACTGGCGGGAGGGCAAGAAGGCCGGCTTCGCCGAGGTCTTCGGCCGCTCCATCTGGCGCTTCTTCCGCACCTACGTCTTTCAGCTCGGCGTGCTGGACGGCATGCACGGGCTGGTTTTCTGCATGCTCCAGTCCTACGGCACCTATCTCAAGTGGTCCCTCCTCTGGGGCTGGCACGTCAACGCCGCCCGCGGCCGCATGCCCAACCTGCCCATCTTCGACGACGACGAGGCCACCTGGCGCGGCCTGGACGAGGGCGCCTCCTCCGAAAGCTGAAAAGGGCTCCCGGGAACCTTCTTCCTCCCGCCGGCGTATAGACCCCAAGGGAGGGGCCTTCAATGACTTCATTCTCGCAGGACGTGCGGTTCGGCTTGCGCATGCTCTTCAAGAGCCGCGGCCAGACGCTCGCGGCCGTGGCTGCGCTGGCCCTGGGGATCGGCCTCACGGTGGCGATGTTCAGCATCGTCTACGGGGCCATGCTCCGCGGCCTGCCCTTCGAGGAGTCCGAGCGCATCGTCCACCTCGAGAACAACAACCCCTCCCGCGAGGAGCCGAGCCTGGAGGTCTACCTCCACGACTTCCTCGCCTGGAAGGAGCGGCAGAGGTCGTTCGAGGCCCTCGCCGGCTTCTACAACGGGACGATCAACCTGAGCGGCGATGGCGACCCCGAGCGCTTCAACGGCGCCTTCATGTCCGCCGCGGCCTTCGAAGTGCTGCGCGTCAAGCCCATCCTGGGGCGCGGCTTCCTGCCCGGGGAAGACTCGCCGCAGGCGCCGCTCGTGGTGGTGCTCGGCCATGGCGTGTGGCACACCCGCTACCAGGGCGATCCCAAGGTGCTCGGCAGGCCGGTGCGGGTCAACGGCGAGCCGGGGACCATCGTGGGCGTAATGCCGCAGGGCTTCGCCTTTCCCGAGATCGAGGAGGTCTGGACGCCGCTGCGGCTCGACTCCGTGCGCCTCGAGCGCGGCCAGGGAGAGACCCTGGAGGTGATGGGCCGCCTCGCGCAGGGCGTCACCCTGGACGAGGCTGGCACGGAGATGGAGGGTATCGCCCGCTCGCTCGCCGTCGAGTTCCCCAAGACCAACGAGGGCCGCGGGGTGGTGGTGAAGCCCTGGATGGAGGAGGCCCTGGGCGACGACATCCCCAAGCTCCTGTGGACGATGATGGCG
>Ga0190265_10002002_pt1 | contig 13552 bp, 13 predicted proteins | sample Popmic124T_FD_133135 | JGI IMG/M metagenome (GOLD analysis project Ga0190265, IMG submission 133135) | Populus adjacent soil microbial communities from riparian zone of Indian Creek, Utah, USA - 124 T | ecosystem: Environmental > Terrestrial > Soil > Riparian zone | place: USA: Utah | collected... | reverse complement strand
GCCGGGTCGAGGCCTACAAAGGCGGCGAGGTCCCGGCCGAGCTCCAGGCGGAGTGGGAGCAGGCCGACGAGCAGGTCTTCTCGCCCAGCCCCGGGACCCGCACCATCTCCTACCTCCCGAGCGCCCACGTCGCCGACCGCTACAGCTGCCTCTACCCGCAGATGCTGTACGGCGCCAGCGTCTACTGCTGCCCGGACGTGCGCCAGATGATCGCCTACGCGATCGAGGTGAGGCCGACCATCTTCGCCGGCGTCCCGCGCGTCTTCGAGAAACTGAAGGCGGCGCTGGAAGTCGGGATGGCGGCCGAGGCCGACGAGGGGAAACGCCAGGCAACCGAGTCGGCGATGGAGGTCGGCAGGCGCCGGGTCGAGGCCTACAAAGGCGGCGAGGTCCCGGCCGAGCTCCAGGCGGAGTGGGAGCAGGCCGACGAGCAGGTCTTCTCGAAAATCCGCGCCATGCTCGGCCTCGACGAGGTCGAGTGGTTCGGCGTCAGCGCCGCCCCCACCCCGCCCGAGGTGATCGAGTTCTTCCTCGCGATCGGGATCGAGATCTGCGAGCTGTGGGGGATGTCGGAGGCCAGCGCGACCGTGACCGTGAACCCGCCCGGTCGCGTACGGGTCGGCACCGTCGGGCCGCCGCTGCCGGGGATCGAGGTGAAGCTGGCCGACGACGGCGAGGTGATGGTGCGCGGCCCGATCGTGATGAAGGGCTACCGCAACATGCCCGAGAAGACCGCAGAAGCGCTGACCGAGGACGGTTGGCTGCTGACCGGCGACGTCGGCGAGTTCGACGAGGACGGCTACCTGAAGATCGTCGACCGCAAGAAGGAGCTGATCATCAACGCGGCCGGCAAAAACATGTCGCCGGCCAACATCGAGGCGAAGCTGAAGACCGCCTCGCCGCTGATCGCCCAGGCGGTGGCGATCGGCGACCTCCGCCCCTACAACGTGGCGCTGATCGTGCTCGACCCCGAGACCCTGGCGGCACGCGCCGCCGCCGCCGCCGACCCGGAGGTGGCGGCGGAGATCGAGCGCGCGGTGCAGAGCGCCAACGAACGCCTCGCCCGGGTCGAGCAGATCAAGCGCTACCGGGTGCTGGAGGAGGAATGGGAGCCGGGGGGCGAGGAGCTGACCCCGACCCTGAAGCTGAAACGCCGCCCGATCGCGGCGAAGTACGCCGAGCAGATCGAGGAACTCTACGCCTGAAAGGGTGCCCGGATGGGCGTCCTCCTCATAGTCCTCGCAATCGTGGCCTCGATCGCGGTCGGGGTGACGGCTGAGCGTCGCCGGCCCGAAGCTGCGGCACTGGCTGCCCGCCGTGCACTGACGCTGATGCTCTACGGGCTGGTGCCGCCGGTGATCTTCTTCAACCTGGCCGCCACCGAGGTCGACGTCGAACACGGCGTCGGCCTCGCACTCGGCCTGGTCGCCATGGTGCTCGCGGGGACCCTGGTCTGGTGGGTCGCCAGCAGGGTGCTGCGGCTGGCGCGCCACCAGGTCGGCGCGGTCGTCTCGGCGGTGCTCTGCGTCAACAGCGGCTACCTCGGCTACCCGCTGATCGTCGCCCTGCTGGGCCGCGACGAGCTCTCGACCGCGGTCCTCTACGACATCGCGGTCAGCGGCCCTTCGCTGCTGCTCGGCGCCTTCGCCGTCGGCGCCGCCTTTGGCACCAAGGCCGGGGAAGGGCCGCGCGACCGGGTGCGTGCCTTCTTCACCCGCAACCCGCCGCTGTACGCGGCGATCGCCGGCCTGCTCGCCCCCGACGCACTTGCCCCCGCCGTGCTCGTCGATGCCTCCCAGGTGCTGCTGGTCGCGATCCTGCCGATCGGGTTCTTCGCCGTCGGCGCCACCCTGGCCGAGAACGCCGAACACGGCGAGCTGCCGATGCCGCCGCCGCTGACCCGGCCGGTGGCGCTGGTCATCGCCGGGCGCCTGGTCCTGGTGCCGGCACTGTTGCTGGCGCTCGCCGCGCCGCTGATCGACCTGCCGACTCCCTACCTGCTGCAGGCGGCGATGCCCTCCGGCCTCAACTCGATGGTCGTCGCCCACGCCTACGGGCTCGACATGGAGATCACCGCCGAGGCGGTCACCTGGACGACCGGGATCGTCGTCATCGCGGCCCTCACCTCACTGCTGCTCTGAATTCTCGCCCCCGTGCCGCCCGGACCGGTTGCATATCCTGATCCAATGCTCCACCACGTCTCGATCGAGGTCCACCCCGATCAGGTCGACGCCTGCGTAGCCTGCTGGGAGCTGCTCGGCTTCAAGCGCGTCGAGGTGCCCGAGGCGCTCGGTCCCTACTTCGTCTGGCTGGAGCACGAAGGCACCCAGATCCACCTGATCATCACCGAGGCGGCGACCGTGCCGCTGCTCGGCCACCCGGCGGTTGCCGTCGACGACTTCGAGGCGACCTTCGCCGAGCTCGAGCATGCCGGCTTCGAGCCGGAGCGCCACCGCGAGCTGTGGGGCCAGCCGCGCGCCTTCGTCACGATGCCCGGCGGCCACCGGGTCGAGATGATGGCCGCACCGCCCACGCCGACCGTCTGAGCTCGCCATAGGGCATGTCGGAGAGCACGGCTACGATGCGCCGGTGCGCTACCCGGTCGAACAGTTCACCTCCGAGGAGCAGGCTGTCCTCACCCCCCATTTCACCAACCTCGACCGGCCCGTGTTCGCGCTCGTCAACCTGCCGGAGACCGTCAAGGGAGCGCTTTTTGCCCGCTATTCGCGCTATTCCGGGACGGTTCGCCGTCTCTTCCTGGAGGAGTTCGCGGCGGACATGCCAAGCGGGGAGCGGCCCTTCGACGGGGCCGAGGGAAAGCGCGCCGCCGAACTCTACGAGCGGATCTTCGTCGGCTACGGGGACGACTCGATCGCCCAGGTCGGCGGCGCCCACATCGCCTGCGAGTGGGTCTCCAACGTGCTCACCAAGGTCCTGCAGCGCGGCCGCCTCGCCGCCTACCTGGAGCAGTCGACCCGCTACATCCCCTACGACCAGCCGCTGCCCGACGGCGGCTACCGTTACTACGGCAACGAGGAGCTCGGGCCGGAGTTCGGCGCCGCGATGGACGAGCTGTTCGAGATCTACTCCCACTCTCTGGGGCAGGTCGAGGAGTGGGCGGCCGAGCGCTGGCCGCGGGGGGACAACGAGCCGGAGGGAGCCTGGCGGCGCTCGATCAAAGCCAAGGCGCTCGACCTGCTGCGCGGCCTGCTGCCCGCCTCGACCCTGAGCCACGTCGGCATCTACGCCAGCGGCCAGGCCTACGAGCAGCTGCTGCTGCGGCTGATGGCCTCGCCGCTGCCGGAGGCGCGCGAGTACGGCGGGATGATCCTGCGCGAGTTGCAGCAGACGATGCCCAGCTTCGTCTCGCGGGTCGACCGGCCCGACCGCGGTGGCGAGTGGGCCTCCTACCTGCAGCAGCGGCGCGAGGCGACGGAGGGCTGGGTGGCCCGGCTCGGCCTCGACCGGCGCGGCGCCGGCGACGACACCCCGTCGGTCGAGCTGGTCCACGTCGACGGGACCGAAGAGGACCTGCTCGCCTCCTGCATGTTCGAGTCGGCGAGCACCCCGGAGACCGAGATCCGCGCCCGGCTCGACGTCCTCGACGGCGAGGAGCGAGCCGAGCTGCTGGCGGCGCTGGTCGGGGAGCGCGGCAACCGCCGGCACCGTCCCGGGCGCGGTTTCGAGGCACTCCGCTACCGCTTCGAGATCGTCTCCGACTACGGCGCCTTCCGCGACCTGCAGCGGCACCGGATGCTGACCTGCCAGTGGCAGCGCCTGGGACCCGACCTGGGGGCCGGCGTGCCGGACGAGGTCCGCGAGGCCGGCGCCGGGGAGGAGTTCGAACGCGCCCTGGAGATCTCGGCGACCGAGCACGAGCGCCTGCTCGGCGCCGGGCTCCGCGAGCAGGCCCCCTACGCCCTCTGCCTCGCCTACCGGATCCGCTACGTGCTCGACCTCAACGCGCGCGAGGCGATGCACCTGATCGAGCTGCGCTCAGGGCGTGAGGGGCATCCGGCCTACCGGGCGGTGGCGCAGGCTATGCACGAGCGGATCGCGGCGATCCACCCCGCCGTGGCGGGAGCGATGGACCACGTCGACACGTCGCAGGAGCCGAGGCTTGAGCGGATCCTCAGCGAGATCCGCACCCACCGCAAGCGGGCTGCGGCGCAGTCCTAGCTTTTCTGCTCCGGTTCCTCCGGTGGAGGAGGAAGGTCAGCCGCAGCTTTCTCCCCAGGAGTTGGCCATGGCTCGGCTTCGCCTGAAGCCCAGGCGGGTGGACGGCCGCCGGGGACCCAGCCGGCGAGGAGGAGGCCCAGGTAGATGAACCAGAGGATCGCGAACTGGAAGAAGATGAAGGAGACGGCGCCCAGAGCCATGCCCAGCGAGCCCCAGAAGCGGGTGAGGAGGCCGGAGCGCATGGCGTGGAGCGCGGTGTAGAACATCCCGACCACGAAGCCGATCTGGCCGCCGATGCCGAAGCCGGCGGCGAGGGGGCGGAGCGAGGCGTCGCCCAGCGCGTCGGAGGCGAGGTCGTCGGCGCGATCGCTGCCGAGGGCGACCCCTTTGGAGAGCAGCTGCGGGACCTGGTCGGAGACGAAGTCGCTGGCCGCCTGCACGGTCGAGATCCCGGTCAGGATCGACGCCGCGGCGAGGAAGAGCGGGCCGGCGACGACGATGCCGACGAGCTGCCCCCGCATGCCGTCGCTGCGCGCGTTCGCGGCCCTGAAGAGGAAGTAGAGCGGCACCGCCAGCAGACTGACGCCGATCGCCTGCAGGATGCCCGAGATCAGGCGGGCCGCCTCGTGGGCGTCGACGTTGCGCAGGAACTCCGAGTCGCCGTCGGAACCGCCGATCTGGGAGGCGACCACCAGCGAGGCGGCGACGAAGGCGACCGCGGCCAGCGCCGCCAGGCCGGCCGGGCGCGACCAGCGCTTCTCCCACTCCAGCTGCCGCGCCCTCTCGTCCATGCTCCTCAGCCTCGCTCGTGGAAGTAGAACTGGGGCAGTGCGCCCTCGATCACCTCGGCGGTCATCCTCTGCGCCACCTCGAGGTTGCCGGTCCGCACCGCGATGTCGTCGAGCGTGACGATGCCGGCGAGGCTATCGCCGTCGACCACGGGCAGGCGCCGCACCCGGTGCTGGACCATCAGCGCCGCCGCCTCGTCGAGGCTCGTCTCGGGCTCGCCGCAGATCAGCGGCCGGGAGGCGAACTCGCCGACCGGCGCCTGCGCGGAGGCTTCCTCGGCGAAGACCCGGACCGCGAGGTCGCGATCGGTGACCATCGCCACCGGCGAGCCGGCGGGGTCGACGATCACCACCGAGCCGACCCGGCTGTCGCGCATCTGGCGGGCGACCGAGATCGCACTCGCATCCGGCTCCGCGGTGACGACACCCGCGGTCATGATCTCCTTGAGAACCACGGGGCGTACGCTACCGGCATGAGCGTGGACCGAGCGCCGACGCGCCCCCATCCTGTCGTCCCCCTGGAGGCCGGCGCCGGGCCCGACAACCCCCCGTGCCCGGCCTGCGGCGAGCCGCTGTTCGGCTGGATCGACGCCCGACCCGGCCTGGCCGGACCGGTCCGCCGCTGCGAGAGCTGCGGCCTCGGCGTGGTCGGAGAGCCGCCGAGCGCAGCGGAGGCACTGCGCGAGCTGGACCGGCTGGGGACGGAAGGGGCGCTGAGGATCGCCAACCGGGGCGGCTTCTCGGCCTGGATCGGCGGCGCCGGCTGGGCCGGGCTGGAGCCGGGCGTGCACTGCCTGTTCACGGTCGAGGCGGTGCGCCGACTGGTCGCCAACCGCGACCAGGTCGTGCGCAGCGCCCGCTGGGCACCGGGGCGCGGGATCGCGACGATGTGGCAGACGATCCTCAACGGCTTCACCTTCGGGCGAAACGTCGCCCTCGGCGCCTTTGGGAGGAGCGGCCCCGTGCCCGCGGCAGAGCCCTGGCAGCGCCGCCTCGACGCGCTGATCGTCGTCGTCGTCGCGATCCCGGCACTGCTTGCGGCGGTGCCGCTGGAGCTGGCGGCAGCGGCGCTGCGCCGGGGGGGCGCCGTCTCGCTGCGGGTCGAGCTGCTCTAGCCGGCTCTAGGAGAGGCCTTCGCGGGCCTCGCGGACCAGCGTTACGGCCTCGGGGAAGAGGACGCGGATCGCGTCGCGGACCTGCATCGCCTGCTCGTCGCTGCTGCCGGAGAGATCGAGCCGTTCGACCGATGCCACGGTCAGCTCGACCGCAAGCTTGATCGCGTTGTCGGCCCAGGCGACGCGCTGTGAGGACTGCATCTGCTCGGCAAGCTCCTCCATCCGCTCACGGAATTCGTCTGGGTCGCCGAACAGGTTGAAGGCTCCGCCCTCCACGAGGGACATGTAAGCAGACGGCGCACATCTGGCGCAGAGCCTTTGCGATTGGCGCACCATCCGTGCGTCGCGGCCGCCTAGCGTCGCCGGAATGAGGAGGAGGGATGAGTGGCAACGGGGTGCCGCCTCGGTCGAGCAAGCCGGTCTGGTGGCGCTGGTCGCGTTGCTGCTCCTGCTGGCGATCGCCGCACTCGCGGCCGGCGGCGAGATCGAGGCCGGCCGTGACCTGGCCGGGACGATCTCGCGACGGCTCGCCTGCGCGCCGCGCTCGCCCGGGCCCTGCCGCCATCACCCACTCGTGCCCGCCTACGGCTGGCCACTGGCCCGCCTCGTCCGGGCCTTGGCACCGGCTCCGCTGGCGCGGCCGGGACCCTCCGGCCTCCCCCTGGTCCCGGTCGACTTCCGCCGCTGCCGTCGCGAGAGCTGCGCCGTGCCGTTACCCGGTGCGGCGGGCTCCCGCCTCACCTCCTCGGGCCGCCGCACCACGGCCTTCACCCAGGTCGACGACCGGCGCCGCTCGCTTGGCTGGGTCCAGCTGACCTACTGGCTCTACCGCCCCGGACTCGGCTGGGAGCACGTCGTCCGCCGCGCATACCAGGCCCAGGTCGATGCCGCGAGCGGCGTCCGCGTCCTGCTTGGCGACGATCCCGCCCTGGTTCCGCTCGAGACCCTGCCCGGCCGCGACCACTACGAGTTCCCGCCGGGCGAGAAACCGCCCTGGCAGTGGAACGTCGAAAGCAGGTATCCCGGTTGGTCGAGCTGATGGACGAGACTCAGACGTCGTCAGGCAAGGACGCAGGGAGCCCGAATAGCAGCGCTATTTGGGCGACTGAGGACGCAGCATGGCGGCGTCTGAGGCCGTCCGGTCTTCTTCGGCTTGGCGGATCAGGCCACGCCAGTCAGTGGTCCGGAAGACGAGCAGGATCGCAGCGAAGCCGAGGACGACCGACCAGGCCGCCATCGCGATCTGCGTCCCGACCGAGTAGGCGAGTACGAGCGAGCGGGACGGACCGTGCAGCGTCGCGACGAGGAGCGCCTGCTGGGCGCCGGCGCCGCCCGGGGTGAACGGGACGACGTTGGCGATCGCCTGCACGCTCATCACCAGCATCACGTTGCCGACCGAGCCGCCGATCCCGAACGCCTCGAGGAAGAACCAGAAGGCGGCGAAGCGGCAGAGCCAGCCGACGCCCTGCCAGGCGGCGACCTCGCGCAGGTAGCGGCGCGGCTGGGTGAGGATGGCCACTCCCTGCCTGACCCGCTCCCAGAAGCGACGCACCCGGTGGGCGAGGACGTAGACGGCGATCGCGAGGGCGAGCAGCAGCGCACCGACGACGATCGCGAACACCTGCGGGTTTTCGGCCCAGAAGGAGAGCTCGAAGGCGGGCAGGTTGGGTAGCCGGGGCGGCTCGGGCAGGAGGCCCTGGGTGATCGCGTAGAGGAGGACGAGCACGCCGACGGTGGTGTCGAAGACGCTCTGCACGAGGAAGGAGGAGGTGACGGCGGGATAGGAGGAACCCGGCACCTGCCGTTTGACCAGGAAGACCTTGGTGACGTCGCCGGCGCGGGCCGGCAGGATCGCGTTGACGCCGGCGCCGGCGAGGTAGGCGGCGGCGAGCCGCAGGAAGGAGATGCGGACGCCCGGGTAGGCGGCACGGAGGACGTTGCGCCAGGCCCAGGCACGGGCCAGCTGCATCGCGGCCAGGAAGAGGAGCGCGAAGGCAAACGCACTCCAATCGATCTGCGAAAGGTTGCCGAAGAACTCCGCGGTGGCGCGGCCGAAGGACTCGAAGCTGGAGGCGAGGTCGGCGAGTGGCATCGCAGCTACACTAGCCCGCTCGTGTCAGACCCCGAGACGACCACGACCGCCCCCGCGGCCCGTCCCGATCCCGCCGACGAGGCGATGTGTGCACGCGCTCGCGAGCGCTATACGGGCGACCGCCGCAACCGCTTCCGGCGTCGCCGCAAACGCCATGCGCAGCTGCCGAACCTGATCATCGTCGGCGGGCTGAAGTGCGGTACGACCAGCATCCACCACTACCTCGGCCTCCACCCGCAGATCCAGATGTCGAAGCCGAAGGAGCTCAACTTCTTCGTCGAGGAGTTGAACTGGGACCTCGGCCTCGACTGGTACGCGAGCCGCTTCGACAGCCGCTTCCAGGTGCGCGGCGAGTCCTCCCCGCACTACACCAACCTGCCCCGCTTCGAGGGCGTCCCCGAGCGGATCCGCGAGCACTGCCCCGACGCCCGCCTGCTTTACATGGTGCGCGACCCGATCAAGCGCATCCTCTCCCACTGGGTCCACGCGACCGGCGCCGGCTACGAGACCCGCGAGCTGGTCCCGACCCTCTCCGACCCCGGCACCTCCTACGTGCAGCGCTCGATGTTCTGGATGCAGCTGCAGCCCTACCTGGAGCTGTTCGACCGCGAGCAGATCGAGGTGATCACCCAGGAGGAGCTGCAGACCGAACGCGAGGAGACGATGCGCAAGGCTTTCCGCTTCGCCGGCGTCGACGAAAACTTCACCTCAGAGCAGTTCGACCGCGAGTGGGAGAAGTCGAGCGCCAAGCAGGGCGACAAATACCAGTTCATGGAGAAGTTGATCAAGCTGCCGGGCTTCCGCTCCTTCGACCGCAACTTCGACCGCCTGCCGGAGTCGATGCGCTGGATCGTCGAGAAGGTCGTCCACGACCCGGAGAAGCCGCCGGCGCCGAAGCCGAAGCTCCCCGACGACCTCTTCGAGACGATCCGCGGCCGCTTCGGCGAGGACGTCGCAGGGCTGCAGGGGTTCGCCGGCCGCAAGTTCGCCGGCTGGCACGACTACTCCTAGCCGACCCCCGGGTACGCTGCCGCTCAGTGCGGCGCCTCCTTCCCGACCCCGGTCCGACCACCGTCGAGGAGCAGCTCGACTCCTACCGGCCGTGGGAGCACGCGCGCGAGGAGCGGCCCTTCGTCGCGATGAACTTCGCCGCGACCGTCGACGGACGGGCGACGATCGGCGGGGTCTCGGGGCCAATCGGCTCGGCCACGGACACGGCCCTGCTGGTGGGGCTGCGGAGCCGCTTCGACGCGGTGATGATCGGCGCCGGGACGATGCGGGCGGAGCGCTACAGCGGCCTGAAGACGAGGCTTGTGGTGGTCGAGAGCGGCCCCGACGGCTGGGTCGACCTCGGCGAGCGCCTGCGCTCGCTTCGGCAGGAGGGCGTCAGGGCGCTGCTCTGCGAGGGCGGCCCGAGGCTGTATGGCTCGCTGCAGGCGCTGGGCCTGGTCGACGAGCTCTTCCTGACGATCGCACCGAAGCTGGCCGGCGGCGACGCGCCGCGGATCGTCGAGGGCGAGCTGCGGGGCGTCGCGGAGCTGCAGCTGGCCTGGTTGCTGGAGGAGGACGGCGAGCTCTACGCGCGCTACCGGCGGCGCTGAGTTAGCTTTCCCCACGATGGACTTCAAGCCCAGCCCCCAGGTCGAGGCCCTGCGCGAGCGCATCCTCGACTTCATGGACGAGCAGGTCTTCCCGCAGGAGCGGGAGATCATGGAGGCGCTTGACGCCGAGGTCGCGCCGGGCGTCCCCTATCCGAAGATCCTGGTCGAGGTCCGCGAACGGGCCCGCTCGGAGGGACTGTGGAACCTCTTCATGCCCGACGAGCGCTTCGGCCCCGGGTTGAGCAACTGGGAGTACGGGCTGCTCTGCGAGGAGATGGGGCGCAGCCCGGCTGCAGCGCCGATGGCCTTCAACTGCTCGGCGCCGGACACCGGCAACATGGAGATCCTCGCCGAGCACGGTACGGAGGAGCAGCGCGAGCGCTGGCTGGAGCCACTGCTGGAGGGACGGATCCGCTCCTGCTTCTCGATGACCGAGCCCGATGTTTCCGGCTCCGATCCCACCCTGCTGCAGGCGCGAGCGGTGCGCGACGGAGACGAGTGGGTGGTCGACGGCCACAAGTGGTTCACCTCGGGCGCGGTCGGCGCCGACCTGGCGATCGCGATGGTCGTCACCGACCCCGAGGCTCACCCCTACGCGCGCGCCTCGATGATCTGCGTGCCGACCGACACGCCCGGCTTCAACCTGGTCCGCCCGATCTCGGTGATGGGCCACGCCGCGGGCCCCGGCCACTGCGAGATCCGCTACGAAGAATGCCGCGTCCCGGTCGCCAACCTGCTCGGCGAGGAGGGCAAGGGCTTCGCGATCGCCCAGGACCGGCTCGGCCCCGGCCGCATCCACCACTGCATGCGGGCGATCGGCACCGCCGAGCGCGCCCACGAGATGATGTGCCGCCGCGCCAACGAGCGCCAGGCCTTCGGCGGCCCGCTCGGCGAGAAGCAGTTCGTCCAGGAGGCGATCGCCACCTCGCGGATGGAGATCGACCAGGCCCGGCTGCTGACCATGTACGCGGCCTGGAAGATGGACACCGAGGGCAAGCGCGCCGCCCGCCAGTCGATCTCGGCGATCAAGATCGTCGCCGCCAACATGGTGATGGACGTGCTCGACCGGGCGATCCAGATCCACGGCTCGCTGGGGATGACCGACGACACCCCGCTGGCGTCCCTCTGGCGCTTCAGCCGCATGCTGCGCCTGGCCGACGGCCCCGACGAGGTCCACAAAATGGTCCTCGCCCGCCGCGAGCTGAACCGCTGGTCGAAGCGCGCCGAGGCCGAAGCGGAAGGAACCCTCGAGCCCCGGCACGCCCCGCGTCCGATCTGAACGGCTGCTCACAGACCAAGATGCCCAGCCCCAGGAACTCAGGCACATTTGTCGCCATGGCCTTGACGCTAGCCGCGATCGGCTGCGGAGGAGAGGACAGCGAGAAGGAACCGCCCACCGGCAGCGGACAACGGGAGCCCGCCGTCCAGCGGGCGGCCCCTGACCCGCAACAGGATGCGCAAGGCGCGAACGCCCCTGGCGAGCAGGCGGAGTCGAGGGTCACGAAAGAGAGTCGCGGCAACGCGGCATCCCACGCGGGGGAACATCAAGGCAATGGGGAACCCCGAGCGAAAGAGCGTCAGGGCCACGGGGAGTCGCCAGTCCAGGGCGATTCGGCAAAACCCCCCAGGGTGAAGTCGAAGCCCGAGCCCAAGACCCAACCCAAGCCCGCCCCGGCGCAGGACGACGCAGCGGGTGGCGAATCCGCCCCGAGCCCCTCGGGGACCGGTCCCCGCGACGACGGACCCACTCCACCGGCATCTCCTTCCAACCCCCCTGAACCAAGCAAAGGGGACGACCTGGAAGGGTCATAAAAAAGGAGAGCCGGCCCGAGGCCGGCTCTCCTAATCCAAGCGTTTGGCGACTGGTCGCCGTTGCTAGTTGTCGAACTGAACCCAGACGGCCTCGTTCTGGAGTTCCCCCGCTCCGGCGTCGACGAACCTCACCTCAGCCTCGGCGGACGGCGGACACACCTGGAAGGGCGCCCCAAGCTGGAAGGAGACGATCCCGTCTTCTATGTTTTCCGATACTCCGCTGCCGGCGGCGGTTTTCGGAGCGAAAGCGAGGTCGACGCAGTAGACGCCCAAGCTCGGGTTCGTCACCGCCTCGTTGGTGATGCCGCGCGAGGGCTCGCCCCCGTTGATACCGCCACCTTCGCCTTTGATCTGTGCGTAGGCAGCCGGTGCGCCGGTCTGCGCGGTGACGGCGTTGGTCGCGTTGGGCACCGTGCCGAGCGTCGACTCGTTGACCTTCTCACCGGTCACCGCCTCGTTGGCGATCTTTTCGGTGGTGACGGAGCCGTTGGCGATCTTCGGCGCGGTGACGGCGTTTTTGGCGAGCTTGCCGGCTTTCACCGCTTCTTTGGCGATCTTGCCGGTCTTCACCGAACCGGCCTTGAGCTGGCCGGTGCCGACCTTGGCCGCCATCGCAGTGGCGCCGCCGAGGATCATGAAGACGGCGATTGAGGACATCACGTTGGCGTAGGTGAAATGCCTGCGCAATTGCTTCACAAAGTCTCCTTTTCGGGGAATGAGAGCGAGGTGCCCTAGGAAGATCTCCGAGGACTAGTTCCTTTTTGACCCTTTCAGGTTCGCTCGGACAATGTCAAGCGCCCTGGACGGCTTCAGCCGCGCCGCTCGGCCTCATCCGCCGCCTCGGCGAGGCGTTCGACGAGGCGGGCGAAGTGCTGGATGCCCTCGTCGACCTTGCCGTACTGGCCTGCGGCGTAGCGGGCGTAGACGCCCTCGAGGATGATCGCCAGCTTCCAGTAGCCGAGGGCGACGAAGAAGTCGAGTTCCGAGAGGTCGCGGCCCGAGCGCTCGGCGTAGCGGACACGGAGCTCCTCGCGGGTGGGGAAGCCGGGCGCCAGGTTCGCCGGCTGGCCGAGGGCGATCGTCTCCTCGCCTCGCTCGGGCCAGTAGACCATCAGCAGGCCGACGTCGGCGAGCGGATCGCCGAGCGTGCACAGCTCCCAGTCGACCACCGCGGCGACCTCGCCGCCCGGCGTCAGGATCATGTTGTCGAGCCGGTAGTCGCCGTGGACGATCGTCGCCGGTCCCTGCTCGGGAATCCGCGCGGCCAGCCGTTCGTGCACCGCGTCTATCGCCGGCAGCTCGCGCGTCTTCGACTTCTCCCACTGGCCCTGCCAGCGGTGAAGCTGGCGCGCGACGTAGTCCTCCTTGCGGCCGAGATCGCCGAGCCCGACTGCATCGGGCTCGACCGCGTGGATCTCAACCAGGGTGTCGGCCACCCGCTCCCCGATCGCCCGCCGGTCCCCCTCGTCGGGAAAGGTGTCGGCCTCGGCCAGTCCACGCAGGATCGGTCCCTCGACGAACTCCATCACGTAGAAGGGGGCGTCGTTCACCGCGTCGTCCTGGCAGAGGCCGACGACCGGCGCCACCGGCACCTCGGTCGGGCCGAGGGCGGAGACGACCTTGTGCTCGCGGGCCATGTCATGAGCGGAGCCGAGCCGCTTGCCGAGCGGCGGCCGCCGCAGCGCCCAGCGCCGGCCGGCAGCGTCCCCGACCCCGTAGGTGAGGTTCGAGTGTCCGCCCGAGATCCGTTCGAAGGAAAGCGGCAGTTCAGCCTCCCCCACGTGCTCGGCGAACCACGCCTCGACCCCCGCCCGGTCGATGCCCTGCGGCGCCTCGGCGGTACCGTCCGCCGTGCCTGTAGCCTCGTCGCCCATCGGCTCGCAAGCATATTCCCGACGACGCTTCAGGCTGAGCCCGTCGCTCGCCAACCGGCTGACGATCGGCTTCGCGATCGCCTTTGCCGTG
>Ga0190265_10002001_pt1 | contig 13558 bp, 2 predicted proteins | sample Popmic124T_FD_133135 | JGI IMG/M metagenome (GOLD analysis project Ga0190265, IMG submission 133135) | Populus adjacent soil microbial communities from riparian zone of Indian Creek, Utah, USA - 124 T | ecosystem: Environmental > Terrestrial > Soil > Riparian zone | place: USA: Utah | collected... | reverse complement strand
TCGCCGTCGTCGGTGGCGATCGTGTCGGCGAGGTTGGCGGCGATGACGGTGATGCCGAGGCCGCCGATCATGTTGTTGTAGGTCACGTTCTGCTGCGAACCGGTCTGGCCGACGACGATGAGGCCGTTCGCGTCATAGTTGACCGTGCCGTTGTAGCTGTTCGCCGCGAGCCGGACATGGTTGTTGTCGGCGGCCTCGTCCAGAGCACCCTGGAGCGTGGCGAAGCCGGTCGAGCCGACCAGCAGCGTGCGCCGGCCCGAGCCGTCGACCACCGCCTCGACATTCTTGAGTAAGTCATTGCCCTCGGATGAGGCGATCAGCCAGCCCACCACCGTATCGGTATAGGTCACGAAGCTGTCGACAAAGAGGGCCGTGTCGAGCCCGGCGCCGCCATCGAGCAGGTCGTTGTGGATGCCGCCGTTCAGCGCGTCGTCGCCGCCCAGGCCGCGCAGCTGGTCGCTGCCGGCGCCGCCGTCGAGCGAGTCGGCCGCCGAGCCGGTGGTGAGTATATCGTCGCCGTCGGCACCGTCGATGTCGAACGGCCCGTCCGAATTGCCGCTCGCGATCAGGCTGTCATTGTCGGACGTGCCCGAGACGGTCATCGTCGCGCCCGACTGGTTGCCGATCTCGCCGTGCCGCAGGCTGTGCTGGGCGCCGGTGATCGCGACATTCTCGACGATCAGGTCCGGCGTCGCATTCTGCTTGCCCGGCTCGCCGAGCTGGACGCCGGTCGAGGTGCCGTCGATGCCGCCGTTGCGGATGACGGCATTGGTGAGGGTCGCCGGATCGCCACTGTAGGACGGGGCGTCGTCGCGCGCGGCGACGACGATCGCGCCGCCATTCTGATGGCCGTCGGCGACCGCGCCGTCGCGATCCGAGCTGCCGACGTCGGTCATCGTGAAATTCTCGATGACGATATTGGCATAATCGTCATATTTGAGGTTGAGGTTGATGCCGTTGCCGCCCGCGCCGAGGGCGCCGGTGGCGGTGATGCCGCCGAATTCGCCGACATTGGTCATCGTGAAGTTGGCGATCGTCGCGTTGCTCAGCGCCTCGACGTAAATGCCCTTGCGGTTCAGGTCGGCGAAGCCGGTGCCGTCGATCGTGACTCCGTCGAACACCCCGGCCGAGCCCGAATCGCGGACGATGTCCATGCCGAGATGGCCGTCTGAGATCGTGCCGTCGAGCATCTCGAAGCCGGTCACCGCGGCCGAGCCCGGCTTGTGGATGCCGGTGAAGTTCGATTCGAGCGCGACGCCGTCGAGCGTCGTGCCGTCGCTGCCGTTGCCGAGCACCACGCCCTGGTTGAAGCCGGTGACGGTGAGGCCGGTGACGGTAACGTCGTCGGCGCTTATCGTCATGCCGGCGCCGGCCGACGAGTCATAGGCGGCGGCCGTCTTCAGCCAGACGTTGAGCGGGCCGGCGACTCCATTGTCGGTCAGGAAGCTGCCCTGGAGGATCGCGCCGGGAGCGCCGTTGATGGTGAGCCCCTCGACGTCGACGAGGAGATTCTCCTCATAAGTGCCGGCGCCGACCTCGATCCGGTAGTCCGCGCTCGCCGCGTCGATCGCCTCCTGGATAGTGATGAAGGTGCCGACCAGATTGTCGCTCTCGTCATAGAGCTCGACCGAGAAGACGGTGCTCAGAGTGAGCGTGGTATCGGCGAACTGGAGGATCTCGACGCTCTCGAGCGTGTCCGTACCCTCGTCACCATTGCCGGGAACGTTGTCGGTGACCGATTGGAAGCCGATCAGATTGCCGCCCGAATCGAACTCGCCGACGACGGTGTAATCGGCGAGGTTGCCGGCATAGACCGCCGTATCCTCGCCCGCGCCGCCGTCGATATCGTCATTGCCGGCGCCGCCGGTGATGACGTCGTCGCCGCCGAAGCCGTCGATCGTGTCGGCGCCCGCGGTGCCGTTCAGCACCTCCGCGAAATCGCGATAGTCGAACGAGGAGAGGCCGGGGTCGTGGTCGGACAGGGCCGGGCTGTCGCTCGGGTTGTAGCCGGTGTTGAGGTGGACGACGTCGTAGGTGGCGACGTCGCCGAGCAGGCCGTTGGCGATGATATGGTCGATCGCCTGGGCGCGGCCGTCGAACGTATAGGTGTAGCGTTCGGCCTCGCTGAGGGTGAGGGTGAGGTTCTCGAAGCGGGCGCCGCCGGAGCGCGCCGTGCCGTCGGCCATCGTGTGGCCGGTCACCGTGGTCAGCGGCCGGTAGAAGTAGAAATCGTTGAAGTCGCCGCCGGCGACGATGCCGGCGTCGGGCGCGCCGCCCTCGATCAGGTTGAGCATCGAATAGACGTCCTGGGCGACCTGGTTGCGCTGCGCCCAGCCCGAATTGATGGGCTGGCCGGCTTCGAGATTCTGGTTGAACTGCCAGAATTCGCCCGAGCCGCCCTTGGCCGGCCAGTGATTGGCGGTGACGAAGACCGTGTTGCCGTTGAAGTTGAACTCGCCGAGCAGCGAGCGGCGAGTGCCTCCCCAGTCGGTGGCGTTGATCTCGGCGCCGAGCATGTCGTCCGAAAAGGCGATGAGGTCGCCGGCGTCGCGGACTCCGTCGCCGATCCGGTCGGTATATTGGCGGCGCTCGGCGAGCGTCGCGCCGGCGTCGAGATCGCCCAATTGGACGCGGTCGGTATTGTAGAGGAAGCCGACGCGGATATTGCCGCCCGGCTCGCCGCCCTCCGAGCCGTTCGGCTCCTGATCGACCCACTGGTAATTGGAGCCGGTGGCGAGGTTGAGCGCGTCGACCAGCATCTGCCAGGTCGTCGAGGCGTCGGCGCCGCCGCTCGCGGTCGCGCCATTATTGTCCTGCATCTCCTCGATGCAGATGATGTCGGGGGCGTTCAAATTGGTGGCGATCGCGTTGGCCAGCGCCGTGAAGCGCGCGGCGCCGTCGCCCGGGTCGAGATTCTCGACGTTGAAGGTGGCGACGGTCAGGCTGCGGCCGTCATTGCCGAGCGCGGTCGTCTCCACGACGGGCATGCCGCCGTCGACGAACCCGCCGGGCTCCATCGCGGTGACGAACAGCTTCCGGTCGGTGAAGTCGAAATCGATGATGCCGGTGACGTCGCCGAGCTGGTCGCCCATCGTCGCGCCCGTGAGCAGACCCACCGGCGCGGAGGTGGCGAAATCGGTGAAGTCCAATTCGATGACGTCGGGATTGACGTCGCCGTCATGGAGATGCCGGCCGCCATGGTTGGTGCCGTCGCCGGTTTCCGGCGTGTCGGGCGGGCCGATCGGGGGATCGCCGGCGATCGTATAGCCGCCGCGGCTGTTGATCTGGTCGGGATTGGCGCTGTCGAGCGAATAGGCCTGGAGGAACGGATCGCCGCCCGAGGTCGAGACGAAGCCGTCGGCGACTATCATGTTGGGGACGGTGACCAGCATGCCCTCGACCGTCTCGAAGAAGGAGAGCGCATAGAGGGAGGCGTCGAAGCTGTCGCCGGCGCCATCGGCGCTGTCGGTATAATCGGGCGTGACCGCGGTCAGGATTTCATTGGGGATGCCGGTCAGGGTCACGGTCGGCAGCGCATTGCCGGTGCTTGTGATAGAGAAGCCGGTCGGGTTGACCAGAATGGTCCGCGGCATCGTGCTGAACGCCTGATATTCCATGACGCCCGCCGAGAGCTCGACGAGGTCGCCGACGCTGACGCCGGAGACGACGCTGCCCACGCCCGCGTCGTTGCGGGTCATCACGAAGATGCCCTCCGACGTGAAGCTGTTGCCGTCCCAGTCGGTGATTTCCTCGGTGAGGTAATAGCCCTGGCGGTTGCCGACGTCGTCGACCGCGGTGACGATCGCGCGCACGGTGACCGCGGTGGTCGAGGCGGTGTTGAAGCCGCTGATGCCGTCGCCCGCCAGGATCGGGCTGTAATAGGAGGTGCCCTGGATGTCGTGGATGAAGGTCGGCTCGTCGTTGACGATGGTGCCGGTGCCGGCGCCGTCGATGATGATGGCGTCGTTGGTCGCGCTGGTCAGCTGGACTTGGAAGAACTCATTCGGCTCGGGGACGGTGTCGCCGAGGATCGGGACGGAGATCGTCGCGGTCATCTGGCCGGCGAGGAAATTGACCGTGCCTGTGGTGGTGACATAGTCCTGGCCCGGGCCGAAGGTGGAGATGGCGGTGCCGTCGACGGTCTCGAAATTGACGTCGAAGGCGCCGGTGCCGCCGGTGCGGGTGACCGTGAACACCAAATTCTGGCTGCCGCTATTGCCCTCGACGATCGAGACGTCGTTGACCGACACCTGGATCGGCGCGCCGTCGTCGTTGACGATCGTGCCGACGCCCTGGCCGTCGGCGATCGTGGCGCCGCTCGGATCGCTGAGGTTGAGGAACAGAGTCTCGTCGAGCTCGGGCGTGCCGTCGTCGTTGAGAGTGACGGTGACCGTTGCGCTGACCTGGTTTGCGGCGAAGCTCAAAGTTCCGCTGGTTGCGACATAATCGCTGCCGGCGGTGGCGGTGCCGTCGGCGGTCTCATAGTCGACGGTGAAGACGCCGGCGGCCGCGTTGGCGCGGGTCACGGTGAAGGTCATCGTCCCCGCCGCCTCGTTCACCGAGACGTCGGAAACGGAGACGAGCGGGCCGGTGGCGCCGCCGGTCGCGTCGACGGTGAGATTGTCGATGCCGACTTCGTCGCGATTGCCGCCGCCGGCCGAGCTGGCATGGGTCCAGCGCAGATAGATGAACTGCCCCGCCGCGACCGATAGGCCGGTCAGCGAAACCGCCTCGGGCTGAAGCGCGAAGACGCCGGTCAGGGCGACGGCGTCGGCCGGGGTGGTGAACGCCGCCGCCGGTACGGCGATGAAAGTGGTGCCGTCGGTCGAATAAGAGAGTTGCAGGCTGCTCGCCCGGCCGCCGCTGTTGCGATAGGACCAGTCGAAGGCGATATCGAAGCCGGTCGCGGTGCTGCCGCTATCGTTCTCGATCCGGGCCTCGATGAAGCCGTTGATGTCGAGCTCGGCGCCGGTCGGCTGGAGGATCAAGGCGGGATTGGAGGTCGGCGAATAGACTCCGGCCGTGGTCGGATCGTTGCTGCCGATCGTGCCGCGAGCGAAATCCCCGGTGGTGGCGGTGAAGCCGTAGGCGGGATTGGCGATGTCGCTCAGGCCCACCACCCGCCAGATGTCGGAATCGAGCTGGGTCGCGGTCGGATTGGGAGCGAAGCCGCCCGCGGTGAAGCCGGCGAAATCCTCCTCGAAGACCCGCGTGCTGGCGGGCTGCGGATCGTCCGAGGTGATGGTGGCGATGGCGGCGGCGTCGCTGATCGTCGCGCCGTTGGTGGCGCCCGACAGCGTCACCGTGAACTCCTCGTCGAGCTCGGGAAGCGTGTCGCCGTTGATCGTGACCTGGATCGTCGCCAAATTCTGGCCGCTGGCGAAGCTGACGGTGCCGCTCGCGGCGACATAGTCGCTGCCGGCGCTGGCCGAGGCATTGCCGGGGGTGCCGCCGTTCGAGGTGGCGTAATCGACGTCGAAGGCGCCGGTGCCGCCGATCCGGGTCAGCGTCAGGACCAGGATCGAGGTGCCGGAATCGCCCTCGACGATGCTTGCGTCGGCGATGGCGACGCTGCCGGCCGGGGGCTGCAGATCGTCGTTCAGGATCGTGCCGGTGCCGGTGCCGTCGCCGATTCCCGCGCCGCCGGTGGCGTTGGAGAGGGTGACGGTGAAGACCTCGTCCGGCTCGAAGTCTACGTCGCCCTCGACGTCGATGCTGATCGTCTTCGAGGTCTCGCCGTCGGCGAAGGCGACCTGGCCCGAGAAGACCGCGCCCGCGACGAAATCGTCGGCGCTGGCATTGCCGGCGCCGCCCGGCGCGTCGATCGTGTAATCGGCCGCGATCGCGCCGGCGGTGCCGGCGCTTCGGGTCACGGTGAAGGTGAAGGTGGTGTTCGTGCCGGTGTCGCCCTCGCCGAGGCTGACGTCGTCGATCGAAAGCGTGCCGGCGGGCGCCGGATCGTCATTGGTGATCGTGCCGATTCCGGTGCCGTCGGCGATCGTGCCGCTGCTGGCGCTGGTGAGCTGGACCTCGAACGTCTCGTCGGCCTCGAAGACGGTGTCTCCGACCACGTCGAGGCTGATCGTCTTGCTGGTCTCGCCGTCGGCGAAATCGACGGTGCCGGAGAAGACCGTGCCGCCCGCGAAGTCGGCCGAATCGGCGAAGCCGGCGCCGCCGGGCGCGACCACGCTGTAGCCGACCGTGACCGCGCCATCATCGCCGCTGGCGCGGCTCACGGTGAAGGTCATCGGCGTGGTGCCGCCATTGCCCTCGGTGATTGTGACGTCGTCGATCGAGAAGGCGCCCGAGGCATCGTCGTTGGTGATCGACCCGGCGCCGGTCGCGTCGGTGATGGTGGCGCCGCCGGTCGGAAGGGACAAAGTGACCGTAAACGCCTCGTTGAGCTCGACGAGATCGTCGCCCTGGACGAGAATCGTGATCGTCTCGCTGGTGTCGCCGTCGGCGAAGCTGACCGTGCCGGTGAACAGCTGCCCGCCGTCGAAATCCCCGGCATCGGCATTGCCCATGCCGCCCGGGGCGGTGAGCGTCCACGTCGCGCCGACCGCGCCGCTGCTGCCGCCCGAGCGGGTGACGGTGAAGGTGAAGGCGGCGGTGCCGGCATCGCCTTCGGCGAGGGTGACGTCGTCGATGGCGAGCGTGCCGGGGTTGCCGGCTGGCGCCGTCGGCGCGAAAGCGATACCGCGGAAGGCGGTGTTGGCCGAAGCGGTGGCGACGACAGTGAAGGTGGAAGAGCTGAACGCGGCGTTATAGCCGCCGGTGTCGATCAGGCTGACGATCGAGTTGGCGTTGGTCTGCGTCGTCGTGGCGTAGAAGGCGACGGTCGTGCCGTTCGCGTCGCCCGCGAGGCCGCGAAGCCCGGTCGTCAGGCCGCCGGCCGCGGTGCCGTTCAGCGTCCAGCTGCCGGTCACCAGGGAGAATTTGAGGAGGCCGCCGCCATTTGCCACGGTGCGGTCGTCGGCAACATAGAGCGTATCGACGCCCGCGACGGCGGCAGTCAGATCGGCAAAGAAGAACTGATAGGGGGAGTTGGTGCTGCCGGTCGTCGGAAAGCCGGGCAGGTTGTTGAGCGGCTGTCCGGAGCCCGTGGGCGTCCCGGTGCCGACGGTCCCCACACGCAACGCTCCGGACATGCTGCTGAAGTAAAGCTGGCCATCGTAGATATCGATGCCGCGAAGGTTGGTGGTCGACGACGCGACGACGCTGGAGGTGGTGGACCCCAATGTCGTGGTGACCACGCCGGTGTTGGAGCCGGCCGCCCAGAAGGTCGTCCCGTCGGTGCTGGTCGCGCCGCGGATATTGCCGGTATTGAACGCCGTGCCGAGGGTCGTCGTCGTATCGACGATGCCGTCCGCGCCCACCCTGCCGATGACGCGCTGCACGGTGGCTGCCGTCGTGCCGTTGACCGCCAACGTGCCCACGGCGGAGTCGTAGCCGGTGAGAATCAGATACTGGCCGTCGGCGCTGAGGGTAAGCAGGCCTTCCGACGCCGCGCTGCCGCTGGCCGTCAGCATCTGGTGGAGGCCGTTGTCCGCAGTCGGCATGGCGATGGTCTGCACAAACACGCCCGCCGCCGTATATTCGTCGAGGAAGACGGCGGCCGCCGCGCTGGTGAGGGCGCCGCCGCCGACGGCGCCGACACGATAGACGACGATGTTGCCGGCGGCGAAGGCGGCAAATTGCGGACCCGGGTCCGCCGCGACGACCGGCCCCTCCAAGGGCGCTTGCGCCGTTTGCGGCCCGTCCGCGATCACGCTCCTCGCAAGCACTTCGCCGCGGTGGCCGGCGGCGCTGTCCCTGGCCGCGTGCACGCCCCAGATGTCCGCGTTCAGCCGGCCAGCAAAGTCGGTCTGGTCCTCGTTGATCCGGGCGGTGCGGAATTTGGGTGTCTTGGTCATTGGAAAGTCCCCCTCGCGTGTCCGCGAACCTGTCGATTGCCATCGGAAATGCGGGGGCGAATCCCCCCGCTGGATGAGGGCAGGATGTCAGCCCACCGTGACAGCGGCAAGACTTACTTGCGGATTCTACGGTGGTATTTCGCGTGGCGGACCGGAGCGAGGCCATTCGCCGGCGCGGGCACAAAAAAAGGGGCGCCCCCGAAGGGGCGCCCCGCAGTTCAATCGCCTGGTTACGCTCAGATAATGATGATGTCGGCGGCGGTGAGCACCGGCGCGCCCTGGAGCGTCACGAACAGGACCGCCGCTGCCCCGCCGACGCCGTCGGCGTCGTAGAAGAGCTGGCCGTTCGTGCTGTTGTAGATGATCCGGTCGTCGGCATCCGCCGCCGCCGTCCCGACCACGAACGCATTGGGATTGAGCGCGCCGTCCGGCAGCGCCGAGAACACGGCGTTGTCGAGCTCGATCGTGTCGTCGGCACCGGAGAAGTCGAAGATCTTGTCGACATTGCCCGCGCCCAAAGCGGTGGTGAAGGCGAATGTGTCGGCGCCCTCACGGCCCTGCAGCGTATCGTTGCCGCCCTTGCCGTCGAGCCGGTTCGCGCCGGCATTGCCGATCAGAGTGTTGTTGAGGCCGTTGCCGGTCAGGTCGATCGCGTCGGTCAGCTCCCAGGTGATCGTCGAAAGGCCCTCGATCTCCTGGTCGTTGGCCAGCGTGTAGCTCACCGCGGTGTAGACTATGTCGGTGCCGCCGCCGGCAGCCTCGAACGCCTTGTCGCCGGCATTGTCGACCAGATAGGTGTCGTTGCCCGCGCGGCCGACCATCACGTCCGCGCCGCCCTTGCCGTTGAGCTGGTTGTTGCCGTCATTGCCCAGCAGCGTGTTGTTCAGGCTGTTGCCGGTGAAGTTGAGCGCCGTCGTCCCCGTGAACGACAGGGCACCGAGGGACTCGACCTCAGAGCTGTCGTTCAGCGAGTAGCTGACCGAGCTGTAGATGATGTCGGTGCCCTCGCCGACCGCCTCGGTGACCACGTCGCCGGCCTCCGAGACCTGGTAGGTGTCGTTGTCCGCGCCGCCCGACATCGCGTCGTTGCCGGCGCCGCCGGTCAGGCTGTCATTGCCCGCCCCGCCCGACAGCGTGTCGGCAGCGTCGCCGCCGTTCAGGATGTCGTTGCCGGCGCCGGTGGTGATCGTGTCGATGCCGCCGCTGCCGAAGACGCGGTCGTCGCCGTCGCCGGTGGTGATCGTGTCGGCGAGGTTGGCGGCGATGACGGTGATGCCGACGCCGCTGATCGTGTTGTTGTAGGTCAGGTTCTGCTGCGAACCGGGCTGGCCGATGACGATGAGGCCGCTCGCGTCATAGGTGACCGTGCCGCTGTAGCTTCCCGAGGCCAGCCGGGCGTTAAAGCCCGTCTCCGCCTCGTCCAGGGCGGCCTGGAGCGTGGCGAAACCGGTCGCGCCGACCAGCAGGGTGTGCCGGTCCGCGCCGTCGCAGACGATCTCGACATTCTCGAGGAAGTCGTTGCCTTCCGACGAGGTGATCAGCCAGCCGGCCAGCGTGTCGGTGTAGTTCACGAAGTTGTCGGCAAAGTCGGCTATGTCGATGCCGGCCTCGCCGTCGAGCAGATCGTTGTCGGCCCCGCCGTCCAGCGTGTCGTCGCCGTCCGCGCCGAACAGCTGGTCCTGACCCTCGTCGCCGGAGAGGTAGTCGGCCTCGGTGCCGCCGAAGGCGTGGTCGTTGCCGCCGCGGCCTTCATAGCCAAGCGACACGCCGGTCACGCCGGCATCGCCGCGGAACGATTCGTGATGGTCGGTGCCGAGGATGTAGGTGCTGTCCGCGGTCGGGTAGATCTGGACCGGCCGGGCAGCGCCGCTGTTGGTGATGGTGTTGCCGATCACATAGGTTTCGAGATCGACCGGATCCGGACCATCGGGGAACAGGTTGAGCGAGCCCGAATAGAGGCCGTCGAACGTGTTGGTGTCGATGAGAACCCCGGACGATTCGCTGTTCACGCCATTGCCCATGCCGGTCAGCGGACCGCCGTCGCCCTGGAACAAATTGTTGTCGATCGAACCGGTGCTGCCGCCGCCCGAGACATAGATGCCGATGGCATAGCCCTGGAGGAGGTTGTTGCTCACGTCGAGCCCGGTGACCTGCTCGGTCAGGATGCCCGCCGCCGTATCCGGGCCGACGAGGCACGAATTGTTGTAGCTGAAGTCATCGCCCTGAACGTAGATGCCCGAATCGAACGGAGGCGTGTTCGGGCCGGTGATCGCGCCCGAAACCAGGACGCCGTCGATAGTGACGCCGTTGGCGGTGACCAGGATGCCGCCGTCGATGTTCGTCTCGGCGATGCGGGTGCCGGTGCCGGGGACGCCTGCGTTGGCGCCCTCGATGGTGAGGTCCTTATTGATCGTCAGATCCTCGGTGTAGGTGCCGGAGCTGGCGAAGATCGTATAGCCGTCGAGCGTCGTGGCGTCGTCGATCGCTTCCTGGATCGTGGTGTGGACGCTGACCAGGTCGCCATTGCCGTCGAACACCGTGACCGTGCCTGCCAGGTTGAACGCGATGTCGGAGAACTCCAGCGATTCCACGTCGATGACCGTGTCGGTGCCCTCGTCGCCATTGGCGGCGTTATTGTCGGTGACGGTGTAGCTCTCGATCTGGCCGTCGGCGATGTTGGCCGTGATCGTATAGTCGGACCGGTCGCCCGCATAATAAGCGGCGTCGTTGTCGGCGCCGCCGTCGAGCGTGTCGTCGCCCGCGCGGCCCAGCATGTCGTCATTGCCGTCATTGCCGGTGAGGACGTTGGCGGCCGCATTGCCGATCAGCTGGTCGTTGCCGCCGCCGCCGGTGGCGTTCTCGATCACCACGCCCTCGGCGATGGTGAAGCCGCCCTTGAGCGCCTGGGCGGTGGTCTCGCCCGGCAGGGTCCGAACGAACGACAGCACGCCGCCGCCGGTCGGAGAATAATCGATCGTCGCGGCGGTGAGGTCGATCACCGCGTTGCGGGTGTCGCCGGTATATTCGATGGTGTCGGTGCCGCCGGTGTCCCAGATGCACTCGTACCAATTGCCTTCGTTGTTGAAGTCGCGAAGCGAGTAGGTCGTGTCGCCGGTCTCGGTCGGGTTGAGGACCCCGTAGCGCTGCTGGAGCGCCGCGATGTCGAACGCGCTGAGCGTCGCCGCCCAGCCGGCGTCGGAGCGGAAGCCGACCGGGTCGCCGCCCGCGGTGAGGGCGCCGTCCGGATGGGTCTGCCAGCCGCCGTTATAGGACATGACGGTATAGACCTCCTGATTGAGGTCGAACAGGCCGAGCGAATCGGCGCCGGTGACGCCGAGCAGGATCTCGGAGCCGCCGCCGGTGTCGTGCGGGTGGGCGAGGCCGTGGGCATGGCCGAATTCGTGAAGGATGACGCCATAAGCGAAGCCGCCCTTCTGCAGGCCGTCGGTGGTCACGTTGGGGTCGTTGGACGGGCCCTCCTCGTTCCAGCCGCGGTTGACGATGTTGAACGCGCCGATGCCCTGCGCGTCGCCGTAGGAATCCTCGTCCTGCGGGTAGAAATAGGCGCCGTACTGGGCCGAGGTCGTCGTGATCAGGCGGAATTCGGCCTGGTTGACGTCGGTGGTCTCGACATAGTTGATGCCGAGGATCTTCGAGAATTCCTCGAGCGCCGACATGACGGCGGCTTTCTCATGCGGATCCCAGCCATGCGACGGCAGCGGATCGACGCCGTTGTCGGCCAGCTCGCCAAAGCTCTCCCCGGGGAGCGCGAAATAGACATAGGCGGTCGGGGTGCCGCTGACGTCGACGGTGTCGATATTGTCGGCGCTGTCCCAGATGAACGCCTCGATCGGGTCCGCGTTGGCGTAGTCGATATCCTCGAAGTCGACGATATAGCCGCCGGTCTGGCCGGAATAAGCGGTGACGTTGAGATAGAAGGTGCCGCTCTCCTCGGCGAAGAAGCCGAAGCTCGAGCTGATGTCACTCGGGAAGCTGTTGTCGTCATTGGCCGCGAGGATGTTGCCCGCGGCGTCGGTCAAATAGAGGAACGTGTCCAGCGTGCCCGTGGGAGGCGCGTTGAAGTTGGTCGTGTAATCGGCGCTGCCGGCCACCTTGAAGGTGTAGAAATGGCCCTCTTCCAGCGTGACCTGGTAGCGGTCGAGGTCGCCGGTGAGCAGCGGATCGAGGGGCGGCTGGTTGACGCCGCCGGCTTCGCGGAAGCCGAAGGTCGTGCCGAGGCCCATGAACACGGAAGTGGCGTTGGTGTCGCCGACGGCGTCGACGCCCTGAACGCGCACGTCGACCGTCCACTGGCCGAGATCCGGCGCGCCGGGATTGGCGAAGGTCGCGGCGATGATCGTGTAATTGCCGGTCGCCGTCGCGGTATAGGTGGAGATCGAATAGAGGTCGTTGCCGCCATCGTCGTCGGTCACCGATGAGATGATCGTGCCGCCGGGGTTGCGCATCCGCAGGAAGCTGTCGTTGATCGGAGTGTCGCCGGTGCCGCGCAGCGAGATTAGGTAGGTCTGGCCGGAGACCAGGAAGACGGTGATGTTGTCGGTGTCGCCGTCGAAATCGATATTGCCGGAGACCGTGCCGCCGACCACGACGTTGAGCGTGCCTTCGTCGGCGATTTCGGGATCGATCAGGATCGGGCTGTCGTTCGCGCCGACGCGGTCGCCGCCGCGGTTGACGAAGTTGGCCAGCAATTCCTTGCCCGCCGGGCAGGGGAGGCCGAACTCCGCGTGGAGGCCTTTGACTCTCAGGCCGTCGAGGGTGATGCTGTGAGAGTCGGTCGAGGAATCGGAGAAGAGGGCCGCCGCGTCGCTCGCCGAGGGCGCCGCCGTGCGGGCTTGAAGGGACGCGAGCTGGCGCCCGCCCATAAACTCGGTGACGTCGGATGTGGTGCGCGCGGACTGGCCCTTGAGCAATTTGGTCATGTTAATCCCCTCCCGGTGGATGGATGTGAAGTGATTCGGTTTTTTAGGAATCCCAAAAAATAGAGCATGGTTAAACCCTTATGCCAACCCTATATTTTTCTCAGGTGGATTTTTTATCGTCCCGCAATGGCCGGCGGGCGGAAATGAGGCGCGGATGAAACGCAAGCGAATCAGCGGTATGCTGGTGTTGGCCGGGGTGGCCGGAGCCTGCTCCGAACCGCCGGCCGGCGCCGTTTCCCCGCTCAAACAGGACGAGGAGTCCGCGACGATGGTTAACGAAGGGGACGGGGAAAATACGGTGCGGCGGCTGCCGTTCGCCCACGGGCGGGCCTTCGCCACGCTCGACGATTATCTCGCTCACCTGCGCGACCGTGCCGGCCCCATCGGCCAGCCCTGGTATCGCGAGGTCCGCCCGGGCGTCTACGAGCTGGTGACGAATCGCGCTCCGCCCGGCGCGCCCGAAATCCATACGCGGGAAGAACTGATGCGGCGCTTCGGCTTCAGCCGCTAGAGCGATTTCGAGCTGGCTGGACTCAGCCAGCGACTCGAAAATCGCGGCAGACAAAAGAAAACGAGAGCGGAATTCGGCTCGATAGAGACGGATTTCGCTCTAGCCGGGAAACGGGACGCGCGCCGCGGCGCGCGTCCCTTCCCTTCAGATCACGGTGAAGTCGCTATGGGCGAGCACCGGCGCGGTATTGA
>Ga0190265_10002000_pt1 | contig 13564 bp, 15 predicted proteins | sample Popmic124T_FD_133135 | JGI IMG/M metagenome (GOLD analysis project Ga0190265, IMG submission 133135) | Populus adjacent soil microbial communities from riparian zone of Indian Creek, Utah, USA - 124 T | ecosystem: Environmental > Terrestrial > Soil > Riparian zone | place: USA: Utah | collected... | reverse complement strand
TCTCGTCGCGCGCGAGTCACGCGACGACCTGTACCCGTCGGACCCGGTCGAGCGCGCGCGCGTCGACGAGTTCCTCGACCGCTTCGCGACCCGCCTGCGCTCCACCCTGTTCCGCCACGAGGCGCTCGCGCTCGGCTACCGCGCCGCCGTCGGCTTCGACGAGGATGCGCGCGACCCCGCCGCGGCGGGGTCGATGGCGGACGAGATCGCCGGCGAGGTGGCGCTGCTCGACCGGCTCGTCGGGCCCCGCGCCGCCGTGCTCGACCGGTTCACGATCGCGGACTGCGCGCTCGCCCCGGTCCTCTTCCGCACGCAGGTGACGGGCTTCGACCTCGCGCCGTACCCGAACCTCGCGGCGCTGCGAACCGAGCTGCTCGCCCGGCCGGCGTGGGAGCGCGCGGGCGCGGTGCTCTAGCCGGCGGTGGGCGCCACGCGCCCGCTGTCGTCGCCGACGATCTCGACCGTGCGGTGACGGAGCAGCCACCGGCTCCCGCGACGGCTGAACTCGTCGCGGTAGTTGCCCATCATCGCGATGTGCACGCCCGTCGGGCGCGGCAGGATGAACATGAAGTTGGACCAGCACGAGACGCCGTCGTCCCGGACGTCGCCGAAGATCCGGTTCGTCACCCAGTGCTGGCCGGCGCGCACCGGCTCGAAGCGGTCCTCGGAGAACAACCGCTCGAGGAAGGCCCCGAGCTGCTCGTGGCCCTCGTAGCGGCCGCCCATCGGGCTGATCCAGACGGCGTCCTCCGTGAACACCGACAGGAACTCCGCGCGATCCCCGTTGTTGATCGCGCGGTTGTAGCGGGCGATCAGCTCGTCGAGCTGCGCCCGGTCCTCGGCGCCGAGCGTCATGGCGCCACCGCCGTGCGCGCGGGCTCGGCGTGGTCCGCGAAGCGCGGGAGCACGTCGGTCGCGAAGCGGCGCAGCGAGCGCAGCGTCATGTCGTGCGGCATCCGGCCGAAGCCGATGTTGCAGACGAGGTAGTTCAGCCCGGTCTGCTCCTGGAGCAGCTCCAGCCGTTCGACGCAGGTCTGCGGCGTCCCGATCATGTGGTGCTCGACGGGGAAGCGCGCGAGCTCGTCCACGTTCTTGAACACCTCCGGATCGACCCCGAACACCTTGCCCTTCTGCACCTGGCGCTCGCGCTCGTAGTGGCTCTCGTTGATGTACTGGAGCTGGCGCATGTAGTGCATCCCGACGTCGCGCGCCTCCGCGTCCGTCTCCGCGCAGTACATGTAGAGGAAGTGCGGGATCGGGTTCTCCGACAGGTCATGGCCTGCCGCGGCGCCCGCTGCCAGATACGCATCGCGCTTCGCTCGGTACAGCTCGATCGCGGTCAGGGGCCAGGTGATCGTCGCGTACGGGTACCCATGCGTCCCGGCCCACTCGACGCTCCCGATGCTCGCGCAGCCGACCCAGATCGGCGCCGGCCGGCGCTGCGGCCGGGGAACCAGGCGCAACCGCGGGAACTTCCAGAACTCGCCCTCGAACGTGAACTCCTCGCCCGACCACGCCGTGCTGATGACGTCGATCGCCTCGCGGAACTTGCGCTGCGCGACGTCCGTCTCGGTCGGGACGCCGAAGACGTCCGCCTCGCGGAACCCGACGCCGCGGCCCACCCCCAGCTCCAGCCGGCCGCCGCTCAGCACGTCGAGCATCGCCGCACGCTCGGCGACGCGGATCGGGTGGTCCCAGGGCAGGATCGCGACGGCGGTGCCCAGCCGGAGCGTCGTCGTGCGCGCCGCGACGTAGGTCAGCAGCTGGAGCGGATCGACCGCGAGGTCGTAGTCCGTGGCGGGGAACTCCTGCTCCGAGACGCCGAACGGCCGGTACGCCCGGTCGCTGCCGAAGTGGTGCTCGGTCGTCCAGGCGGACCAGTAGCCGAGCCGCTCCGCCTCGACGGCGAGGTCGACCCAGTCGCGATACACCCGCCCGGGGTCCCCGTCCGGGAGGTTGTGGCTGATGTTCATGAACCCGATCTTCACGACGTCCAGTCAAGCCCCGGTCGAGAGCGGTGGCAAGGGAGCGGTTCGCGATAGGCGAACGCGCTCACGCCACTTCGAGCAGCTCGAGCGCGCCCGCGTGCTCCGGCGCCCCGAGATCGCGTGAGATCGACTGCGCGATCTCGCGGACCAGGCCGACGTATGCGGCGTGGTGACGCTCGAAGCGTTCGCGCGCCGCCGAGATGCTGATCGCGCCGACGACGTGGCCGTCGCGCGCGCGGATCGGCGCTCCGGCGCACCACACGCCGACCACCGCCTCGTCGCGGTCGAACGCGATCCCCGTCGCACGGACGCGCGCGAGCTCGTCCGCGAGCCGTTCGCGGCTGTTGATCGTGTGCGGCGTGTAGCAGGCGAGCCGCTGGTCGTCGGCGCCGTCGTCGTCGCGGTGCGCGAGGAGGACCTTCCCCACCGCGCTCGCGTGTGCCGGGAGCCGCACGCCCGTCTGCGTCGGGATCGGCCGCGAATGCCGTCCCTCGACCTTCTCGATGTACACGACACCGCCGCGGTCGTGCACGCCGAAGTGCATCGTCTCGCCCCAGCGCTCGACGGTGCGGCGGAGCGTGCGCGCGACGACGGTGCGGTAGTCGGCGCTCAGCATCACCGTGCGTCCGAGCACGAGCAGGCGCCACCCGAGCCGGTAGCGTCGCTGTGCGGTCCGCTCGAGCAGCCCGATCTCGGCCATCGTCGTCAGCAGCGCATGCGCGCTGGACTTCGGCGTCTCGAGCGCCTCCGCCACCTCGCTCACCCGCCACTCGGGGCGGGCGATCGTGAACAGGTCGAGCGCAGGCCCGATCTTCTGCACCGTGAGCAGCATCTCTCCTCCCTCCGCTCCAGCTATCTGGAACGTTCCTTACAGAGGATGAAACGGCGTCGCCGGGCCGCTGTCAAGAGCGGATGGCCGAAAATTCGGGCGCGCGCTCCAGCAACCGTACGTTTGGCGGGCGCGACTCAGTCGCGCTGAGATGCGGCGAGTGCCTCGACCAGCCGCATGAACGTCAGGTAGACGTGGGACATCGACGTCTCCTCGTCGATCGAGGCGATGAACGCCCCGTCGGACACGCAGCGTCCCAGGAGGGCGAGCGCGCGGATCAGCTCGTCGTCCCCCGCGCCGCCGTTGCGCTCGAACACGGGTCGGAGCGCGGCCTCCCAGTTCTTGCGCGACGCCTCCCGCATCTGGTGCACGACGCCGAGCGACCGCTCGTGCCCCTCGTGGCGCTCGAGCGTCAGGATCAGCAGCAGGCGGAGGTTCTCCGGCTCGAGCTCGAGCTGCTCCGCCGAAGCCATCAGCATCTGCTCGAGCCGCTCCAGCGGGTCGCCCTCGTACTGGTCGGCCGGGACGCGCGACGCGAAGAACGCCTCGAGCCCGTCCTCGACGACGGCGGCCAGCACCCCGTCCTTGCTGCCGAAGTGCCAGTAGATCGAGCTCGTCGACAGGCTGGCCTCGTCGCTGAGCGCGGAGACGGACATCCCGGCGTAGCCGCGCTCGGCGAGCAGCCGCCGGGCGACGGCGAGCAGATCCCGCCGCGAGCGCTCGCCCTGGAGCTGGCGCTGCGTCCGCGCACCGTCGGACGGCAGATCGCGCGCCGCGCTCACGGGAGCCTCACGCGCTCGCGCCGGTCGGCGCTGTCGGGGCGTGGCACGCGAGCCATCCGTCAGCGCAGACGGCTGCGGTAGTCGGGGATGCCGAGGTCGTCGAGCGGGCCGCCGATCGTGCGCGTCCCGTCGCGGAACTCGTCGAGCAGCTGCCGGATCTCGCCGTCGTCCGGTGCCGGGATGCCCATCGTCTGGAACATGCGGATCGTGAAGACGAGGAAGTTGACGAAGATCGCGTACTCGAGCGCTCCACGATGGCCCATCCGCTCCTCCATCGCCGCCCAGGCCGCGTCGGTCACGGTCCCGCCGGCGACCGCGCGGACGAAGTCGACGAGCTGGCGCTCGTCGTCGTGGAGGTCGTCGTCGCGGCCCTCGAGGATCGCCTCGATCGCCTCGAGCCGCACGCCGAGCGCCAGCGCGTCGGGGATGTGGACCGACAGCACGCCGTTGTAGCCGAGATCGCGGCTCAGGACCATGTCGACGATCTCGCGTTCGGCGTGCGTGTAGCTCCCGGGCTGCTCGCCGCGCGTGCGCACGAGGCCGCCGAAGCGCGTGATCACCGCGGCGAGCGGAGGGCTGGTCAGGAGCGGTCCGTGATACGGCCCGGCGGATCCACCGGTGCGCCCCATCGCCGTCAGACGGGCCACGACGCTGTCGTAGTCGTCGAGCTCCGCGGGCGCGATCGTCGAGCGGTCGGGTTGCACTGGCGGCCGGGGCATCAGCTCAGCTCGCCGGCGTGTAGGTCTTCGGGCTGAAGCCGGCCGTTCCCGTGCTCGCACTCGGGTCCGCGAGCATGGTCGACCGGCTACGGTCGACGATCTCGCCGAAGTGGTCACGGACGTCCTCCAGCGTCGGCCGTGAGCTGGCGTATCCGCGCGTGTCGGCGAAGAAGCGCTCGACGGTCTCACCGCCGGCGCAGTGCAGGAACCGGCCCGTCACCGGGCACGACTCGTGCGCGAGGTAGGCGACGGCGGGCGCGACGAGCTCGGGCGGCATGTCGGTCATCACCGAGCGGACCCAATCCTGGTCCGGGTCGTTGAGGTGCGTGATCGCGGCGGTCCCGCCCATCGGCGAGACCGTGTTGACCTTGATGCCGTGCGGCTCGCCCTCGACCGCCAGGCCGCGGCTGAGGCCGAAGCAGCCGGCCTTCGCGGCCGCGTAGGCGACCGTGTACTGCTGCCCGCGCAGCGCGGTGGCGATGTTCACGATCCGCCCGTAGCCGGCCTGCTGCATGTGCGGCCACGCCGCCTTGCACATGAAGATCGTGCCGAACAGGTGGACGTCCACCATGCGCCGGATGTCGGCCTCGCTGATCTCGGCGAAGAGCGCGAGCACGACCACCCCGGCGTTGTTGACGAGGATGTCGACGCGACCCCACCGGTCGAGCGCGCCCTGCACGATCGCCGCCGCCGACGTCGCGTCGGCCACCGAGTGGGTGTCGGCGATCGCCTCGCCGCCGGCCGCCACGATCTCGGCGGCCACGAGCTCGGCGCTGTGACGCTGGACTCCACGCCCGTCGGGCCCGACGCCGAGATCGTTGACGACCACGCGCGCTCCGCGCTCGGCCAGGAGGTGCGCGTACGCGCGCCCCAGGCCGGGGCGACCGCCGGCGCCGGTGACGATCGCGACGCGGCCGTCGAATCGAAGCTCGTCCACCCGGCCAGTGAAGCGAGCCGCGTCCGGGCGTGCAAGCCGCTGTTCGGGATGCCTGAACCGGCGCGCACCGAGGCGCACGTCGGCGGCCGCTCGCTCAGCCGTCCGTAAGCTCGGCGAGCAGCGTGTCGCGCAGGCGGAACTTCTGGACCTTGGTGGACGACATCGGCCACTCGGTGACGAACCGGACGTGACGCGGCGCCTTGAAGCGCGCGATCTGCCCGCGGCAGTAGTCGAGCACCTCGTCCTCGGTGAGGCTCGCACCCGGCGCGAGCTCGACGAACGCCGCCGGCACCTCGACCAGGCGGTCGTCCGGCACGCCGACGACCTGCGCCAGCTTGATCGCCGGATGCGTCGCGAGGAACGATTCGACCTCCAGCGCCGAGACGTTCTCCCCGCCCACCTTGAGCACGTCCTTGAGGCGGCCGTGGAAGAGCAGCAGCCCGTCGGCATCGATCGAGCAGAGATCGCCGGTGTGGAACCACCCGTCGCCGTCGATCGCGGCCGCGGTCTGCCCTGGGTCGTGGAAGTACCCGTCGAAGAGGTTCGGACCGCGCGCGATCAGCTCCCCGCGCACACCGGGCGCGAGCACGTCGCCGCTGTCGGGATCGATGATCCTCGCCTCCCATCCCGGCAGCAGGTGCCCGCAGGTCGTGGTGCGCTGCTCGAGCGAGTCGTCGAGGCGGCTGTAGGCGAGCGTGCCGCACAGCTCGGTCATGCCGTACGCGCTGATCAGCACGGCGTCCGGGAACGCCGCCTGCACCGCGCGCTGGATGTCGGCGGGGCTGACGTTCGTGACCACCCGCACCGCGTCGAAGCGGGTCGTCGCGAAGCGCTCGTGATGGAGCAGCGTCAGCGTGATCGTCGGGAACAGCGGGTACAGCACCGTCGGCCGATACCGCTCGAAGAGGTCGAACGCCTCGTCCGCGTCGAAGCGCTCCGTGCTGATGAAGGTCGCGCCGCGGGACAGCACGGCCGACATGAGCAGGATGGCGCCCATGTGGAACATCGGCAGCGGATCCCACCAGCGGTCGTCCGCGGGGATCCCGAAGCGCTCGGCCGTCGCGACAGCGTTGTCCACGAGCGAGCCGTTGCGCGTGACGCAGCCCTTCGGGTGCGCGGTCGTCCCCGACGTGTACATGATCAGGAGCGGGTCGTCGGGATCGGGGTGGTCAGCGGGGCTCGGCACGGGCTGGGCCTCGGCGAGCCGGGCGAGCAGCCCCGCATCGACGAAGCCGGGGCCGGCCCCGTCGGCGACGATCGCGGCGAGCTCGTCGAACCCGTCGATCGCGAGCCGCAGCGGATCCGGCGCGTCGGCGAGCCCGGGCAGCGCGTCGTGCAGCAGCGCGCGGACGTCCACGTGGTCGCCGATCGCGCCCGTCGTGAACAGCGCGCGGAGGCGACCGTCACGGCAGATGTGCGCCAGCTCGGCCGGCTTCAAGCGCGTGTTGATGGGCACCGCCACCGCGCCGACGAGCGCCGCCCCGACCAGCAGCTCGACGAGCCGCAGGCTGTTCGGGAGCAGGATGCCGAAGGTGTCGCCGCGAGCGACCCCGAGGGCGCGCAGCTCTCGCGCGCGCGTCTCGCCGTGCGCGATCAGCTCGCGGTACGTGAGCTGATCGCCCGGGAAGGCGAGCGCGATCGCGTCCGGACGATCGGCGGCGACACCGCGCAGCAGCTCGGCGTACGTCGTGCCGGCGTGCTCCTGACTGTGGGCCATCTGCTGCATCCTCCCCGGTGCCGACACGTTCGCGACGCTAGCACAGGATTCAACCAACCGCTTGAATTGACGTTGCCCCCGCGACAGCCCTTCCGTCACGTCGCGGCCATGACAACCGCTTGGTGGGCGTCCACCGCTCAGCACTCCGGTACAGTTGCGCCCGTGAACGCTCGGGGTGCCGCGCGAGGGCGCAAGACGAACGCTGCAGCCGCACGTCCACGCGAGTCGCGCCCGAAGGTGCGGGACCGGGAGGTCCTGAACACCGCCGCCGAGGTGTTCGCGCGCCAGGGGTACGCGGCCGCCACGGTGCAGCAGGTCGCCGACGAGCTGGGCATCCTCAAGGGCAGCATCTACTACTACATCAAGACGAAGGAGGACCTCCTCTTCCGCCTGCTCGAAGAGGTCCACGAGGATCTCGACAAGCGGATCGCCGAGGTGGCGGCGCTCGAGGACGAGGACGCGCTGGAGCGGCTCGAGCGCTACGTGCGCATCCAGACCGAGTACACGCTCGCGAACCTCACGAAGATCTCGGTGTACTACGACAACCTCGATCAGCTCTCCCAACCCAACCGCAAGGTGATCCTCGCGCGCCGCAAGGTGCACGAGGACTTCGTCGTGGACCTCGTGCTGCGCGGCCAGGCGGAGGGGAGCATCGACGACCAGCGCGACGCCCGGCTGATCGCGTACTCGATCTTCTCGACGATCATCTGGCCGTACCGGTGGTACCGGCCGCGCGGGCGCATCAAGGCGGCGGACGTCGTCGAGGGCTGCGTGGAGTTCATCCTCCGCGGCGTGGCGCCCGCACGTCGCAGCTGAGCGACCGGCGGAAGCGGGCGAGCGCGGCTCAGTCCGGCTCCGCGACCCAGCCGAACAGGGTGTTCACGCGCTTGCGGTCCTTCGGACCGAACGCGGCGTACCAGCCGGCACGGCTGATCGCGGGGATGCCCATGCGCTGCGACAGGTCCGCGCGGAGCTCGGCGACCTTGAGGCCGATCGAGATCACATCGAAGATGGGCACCTCCGGATCGTCGAGCCTGGCGATCCCGAAGTGGCTCGCGAACGTGCTCAGGCCCGCGCTGCCGATGCAGATCGCGTCCGCGCCGTCGGACACGAGCTCGCGCGCCCGCGCGAGGATGTCGTCCTTGACCAGCTCGGGCCGCTCGAAGCCCTCCGTGAACACCGTCGCGGTCGGGGTCACGAGCTTGCGCTGGCCGACGTAGCGCGTGGTGAGGCCGAGCTGGTTGACCACCTGATCCATGTGCGACGACCACGTGCGGTCCTCGACGGTGAGGATCCCGAACCGCCAGCCGTAGCCCAGCGCCAGCGTGATGCCGGCCTCCATCGGTCCGACGACCGGGATGCTGAGCAGCGTGCGCGCCTCGGCGACCCCCGGGTCGCCCGAGCACGCGACGAACACCGCGTCCACCCCCGCGCGCTCGAGCTCGACCATCTCTGCGACGACGTCGACCTTGTTGAGCAGCGTGGGGTAGGCGATCGCGGTGTCGGTGGCGCGCCGTAGGTGCGACACGTAGCGGTGCACGATCTCCGTCCCGTCCGCCTTCGCGCGCTCGAGGTTCGCCGTGATGAGCTCCGTGTAGGGCCCGGACGCGGCTTCGGTATTCACGTGGACGACCCCGATCCTCATGCCTGACCCACTCCGTTCTCAGCGCCGGTGGAACTCGGGGTCGCGCCGGTCGATGAACGCCGCGACCCCCTCGTTGAAGTCCTCCGTGCCGGTCAGCGGCGCGAACAGCGCCGCCTCGAGCCGGTGCCCGTCGAGCACGCTCGACTGCAGTCCGACGTCGATGGCCCGCTTGGCCGCGGCGACCGCGATCGGCGCGTTGCGGCTGATCCGCTCGGCCAGCGCGACGGCATGGTCGAGCGCCTCGCCCGCGGCGGCGACCTCCTCGACGAGGCCCAGCTCGCGCGCCCGGCCCGCGTCGATGCGATCGCCGGTGAAGATCAGCCGCTTCGCCTGCCCGATGCCGATCAGGCGCGGCAGGTTCTGGGTGCCACCGGCGCCCGGGATGATCCCCAGCGTCACCTCGGGCTGTCCGAAGATCGCCCCGGGGTCGGCGATGCGGATGTCGCAGGCGAGGGCGAGCTCGCAGCCGCCGCCCAGGCAGGTCCCGTTGATCGCGGCCAGCACCGGCTGCGGCATGGTCGCGATCGCGTCCTGCATCGCCTGGATGCGCAGGACGTAGCGCTCGGCGCGGAACGGGTCGAGGGTGCGGAAGTAGTGGATGTCGCCCCCGGCCACGAAGTGGCGCCCCGCGCCCGTGATGACCGCGACGCGCACGTCCGGATCGTCGGCGATCCGCTGCAGCTGCGCGAGCAGCAGCTCCGCGACGTCGGGATGCAGCGCGTTGACGGGTGGATTGTCGATCGTCAGGACCGCGACGTGGCCGCGCAGGTCGCAGCGCACGTCACAGGCCAAGGGACAGCCCTCCGCACACGACGAGCGTCTGGCCGGTCACGTAGCTCGCCTCGCTCGAGGCGAGGAACGTCACGCACGCCGCCACCTCGTCGGGGCGCCCCGGCCGGCCCATGGGGATCCGCGCCTCGAGCTCGGCCTGGTACGCGGCCGGGACCGAGCGGAACATCCCCGCGTCGACGAGTGCCGGGGCCAGGCAGTTGACCGTCACGCCGTGCTTCGCCGACTCGAGCGCGGCGGTCCGCGTCATGCCCTCGATCGCGCCCTTGGCGGCCGCGTACGCGCCGCCGGCGATCGATCCGCGCACCGCCAGCGAGCTCATGTTCACGATCCGGCCGTACGCCCGCTCGCGCATGTGCGGCAGGACGGCGCGCATCGTGTTCAGCGTCCCGCTGACGTGGGTCGCGAGCACGAGCTGGAAGTCGGCATCCGTGATCTTGACCAGCACCTGGTTGCGGACCACGCCGGCCAGGTTCACGAGCACGTCGATCCGCCCGCACCGCTCGACGGTCGCGGCCACCGTACTCGCGACGTCCGGGCTGCTGCTGACGTCGAGGGCGACCCCGACCGCCGGGGCATCGTGCGCGGCCAGCGCGGCGGCGACGGCCGCCGCGCGCTCTCCGTCGATGTCGGCCACGACGACGTGCGCGCCACGCACCGCGAGCGCTTCGCACACGGCGCGGCCGAGCCCTCCGGCGGCGCCGGTGACGAGTGCGATCTTTCCACCAAACGGATATTCGATTTCGCGAGTATATCTGTTAGCTTCCGGCGCGTGCCGGCCGGGATGTTCTCGCTCGACGGAAGGACCGCCCTCGTCACCGGCGGCGTGCGCGGCGTGGGCGCGATGTGCAGCCGCGCGCTGCTCGCCGCCGGCGCGCGCGTCCTCGTCACGGCGCGGGACCGCACCGCCGGCGCGCAGGCGGTCGAGCAGCTCGCGGAGCTCGGCGAGTGCGGGCTCGTCGTCGCGGACCTCTCGACGGGCGCAGGGGTGGGGCGGCTCGCCGACGAGCTCGCACAGCAGGTGGGGGCGCTCGACATCCTCGTGAACAACGCCGGCGTGACGTGGGGTGCGCCGTTCGCCGCGTATCCGGCGGAGGCGTGGGGCAAGCTGCAGCAGCTCAACGTCGCCACCCCGTTCCTCGTCGCCCAGGCCACCGCCGACCTGCTCGGAGCGGCAGGGCGGTCGGGCGCGCCCGCGCGGATCGTGAACATGGGTTCGATCGACGGGCATGCCGTCGGCCGGTTCCAGAACTACGCGTACGCGGCGAGCAAGGCGGCGCTCCATCACCTGACGCGCGTGCTCGCGCTGGAGCTCGCGCCGCGCGACATCACCGTCAACGCGATCGCGCCCGGCCCGATCATGACCAAGATGACCGCGGCGCTCCTGGACCGCCACCCGGAGATCCTCGCGGCGAACCCCCTCGGCCGGCTCGCCGAGCCCGACGACATCGCCGGCGCGCTCGTGTACCTCACCGCGCCGTCCGGCGCGTACGTCACCGGCAGCGTGATGCCGGTGGACGGCGGGTTCGCGCTGCCCACCTGGGGAGCGGAGAGCGCATGATCGAGCTCAAGTACGGCGAGACGGACGAGCAGGGCATGCTGCGCGAGGTCGTCGGCGCGATCGCGCGGCGCTACGGCCACGCGTACTACCTCGAGCAGTCGCGGTCAGGCGGGCACGCGGACGAGCTCTGGGCCGAGCTGGGCCGCGGCGGGTACCTGTCGGCGAACATCCCCGAGGAGTACGGCGGCGCGGCGACCGGCATCAGCGACCTCGCGATCGTCTGCGAGGAGCTGGCCGCCGCCGGCGCCCCCTCGTTCATGATCATCGTGTCGAGCACGATCTGCGGCGAGCTCATCAGCCTGCACGGCACCGACGCCCAGCGCGCCGAATGGCTCCCCGCGATGGCCCGCGGCGAGGCGAAGATGGCGTTCGCGATCACCGAGCCGGGCGCCGGGTCCAACACGCACCGGCTCGCCACGACCGCGACCCGGGACGGCGACGTCTACCGCCTGCGGGGCCAGAAGTACTACATCTCCGGCGTGGAGCAGGCGGACCGCATCGTCGTCGTCGCGCGCACCGGCCGTGACGAGCGCAACGGCCGGGCGCTCCTCTCGATGTTCCTGGTCGACCCGGCGGCCCGCGGGCTCGAGAAGCAGCCGATCTCGATCGAGATGACCGCGCCCGAGAAGCAGTGGCAGCTCTTCTTCGATGACGTCGAGGTGCCCGCCGACGCGCTGATCGGCACCGAGGACGAGGGGCTGCGCCAGATGTTCTCCGGGCTCAACCCCGAGCGGATCATGGCGGCCGCGCTCGAGAACGGCATCGCCCGCTACGCGCTCGACAAGGCGGCGGCGTACGCCAACCAGCGCGAGGTGTGGGGCGTGCCGATCGGTGCGCACCAGGGCGTCGCCCATCCGCTCGCGCGCTGCAAGATCGAGCTGGAGCTGGCGCGGCTCATGACCGCCAAGGCGGCCTGGCTGCACGATCACGGACTCGACGCCGGCGAAGCCGCGAACATGGCCAAGTACTCGGCCGCGGAGGCGTGCCTCGCGTCGCTCGACCACGCGATCCAGACGCACGGAGGCAACGGCCTGGCGACGGAGTACGGCCTCGCGACGCTCTGGGGGGCGGCGCGCCTCCAGCGCACCGCGCCCGTCAGCCGCGAGATGATCTTCAACTACGTGGCCCAGCACTCGCTCGGCCTGCCGCGCTCCTACTGAGCGAGCGCGCCGACGCCGGCGAGGCCGCCGTCCACCGGGAGCTGCACGCCGGTCAGGTACGCGCCGGCCGCCGAGGCGAGGAAGACGGCCGCACCGACGATGTCGCCCGGCCGGCCCGCGCGACCGAGCGGGATCGACCGCTCGATCGCCGCCCAGCGCTCCGGGTCGTCGTGCGCGAACGCGATCATCCGGCTGGGGAACGGGCCCGGCGCCAGCGTGTTGACGGTGATGTGCTCGGCCGCGAGCCGCCGCGCGAGCTGCCGCGTCAGCATGTGCAGCGCCGCCTTGCTGGCCGGGTAGGCGTAGTTCTCCCACTCCGGGACCTGCGTCCCCTCGATCGACCCCACGTTGATGACGCGCCCGGGATCCTCCGCCCCCGCGCCGGCGCGCAGGGCGCCGAGCAGGGCCACGGTCACGCGGAACGCCGCGCGGACGTTGAGGCGCATGACCTTGTCGAACGCCTCGTCCGGATACTCCTCGAGCGGAGCCCCCCACGTCGTGCCGGCGTTGTTGATCAGCACGTGGACCGCGGGATGATCGCGGGTGACCTCCGCGACCAGCTGCTCGACCTGGCGCGGATCGGAGACGTCCGCCGGCACGCCGCGGCACCACCCCGCCCGCGACACCTCCGCCTCGGCGCGGGCGCACGCCTCGGCCTTGCGCGAGGAGACGAACACGCGCGCACCCGCGGCCGCGAATCCGTGCGCGAGCATGAGCCCGATGCCCGAGGTCCCTCCCGTGACCACGACGACCTTGCCTTCGACGTCGAACAGCGACCGGGTCATGCGCTGCCGTCCGCCCACTTGCCGTCGCGCGCACGGTACGGCCGCGCGACCTCGACGAGCACGCCGTGCGCGGACTGCGGATGGACCCAGGTCCACTCCTGCCACGGGATCCCCGGGTCGCGGTACGTCCTGCCGGCGTCGACCGCGACGCCGGCCGCGCTGAGCTGCTCCGCGGCCGCCGGCACGTCCGGCGTGGTGAAGCAGATGTGGTGGACGTGCTCGCCGCGCTTGGCGAGGCGGCGCCCGAGCGGCGTGTCCGGCGCGGGCTCGCACAGCTGGATCTCGGCGCCGTGCTGCGACACGAACGTGACCCAGCGCATCGTGTCCTCGCCCCCGGTGAAGTCGTCGTAGCGCACGAGCGGCTCCTCGAGCTGGCCCGGGTCGAGGACCGCGAGGATCTTGCGCCAGTCCTCGGCGGCTCGGTCGAGGTCCTCGACGATCAGGCAGATGTGTGCCAGTGGTCCGCTGGGCATGCTCGTGTGCCTCGCTCCGGTCGGGGTTGCTGGGACATGCGGGCTGGGCGGCTCAGAGACCGAGCGAGCGTCCGACGATCTCGTACATGATCTCGTTCGTGCCGCCGTAGATCCGCTGCACGCGCGCGTCCCGCCACAGCCGCGAGATCTCGTACTCGCTCATGTAGCCATAGCCGCCG
>Ga0190265_10001999_pt1 | contig 13564 bp, 11 predicted proteins | sample Popmic124T_FD_133135 | JGI IMG/M metagenome (GOLD analysis project Ga0190265, IMG submission 133135) | Populus adjacent soil microbial communities from riparian zone of Indian Creek, Utah, USA - 124 T | ecosystem: Environmental > Terrestrial > Soil > Riparian zone | place: USA: Utah | collected... | reverse complement strand
GATTCCGAAGATTCTCCTAACTCGTTGTAATCGACGCGGAAATATAGGGTTACGCGCGGCCATTTTGAGTTCCGGCCATCCTCGAACCCAATGGAGTTGTCCACCATGGATCGTGAATCCGCCTGGCAGCTTGTCCGCGAATACGTTTCTTCCGAAGCGTTGCGACAGCACATGCTCTGCGTCGAGGCCGCGATGCGGACCTACGCCGCCAAACTCGGCGGCGACCTCGAGCAGTGGGGCCTTGTGGGACTTCTGCACGACTTCGATTACGAACGCTGGCCCGATCCGCCTACGCACACGCGCGAAGGCGCCCGGATCCTGCGCGAGCGCGGTGTCGATGAGGAAATCGTCGGCGCGATTCTTTCGCACGCGGAATGGAATCATGACGAATATCTGCTCGACCGGCCGTTGCGAAAGGCGCTGAGCGCCGTGGACGAGTTGTGCGGGTTCATCTACGCGGTGGCGCTGGTGCGGCCGACGCGGTTGGACGACATGGCGGCGACATCGGTGAAGAAGAAGATGAAGGCGTCGCAGTTCGCGGCGGCAGTCAGCCGGGAGGACATCGCCCGAGGGGCCGAATTGCTGGGCATCTCGCTGGACGAGCACATTTCCAACTGCATCGCCGCCTTGCTGGGCGTGAAAGACGCAATCGGGTTGGGTTCTCGTTAAAGTAGAAAGAACGCGGGAGATTGTACGCAATGTTTGAATTCAATGAGGGGTTACATGAACGGTCGCAAATGTCCTGATGGTCGGTGGAGATTGAGTCGTGTGCTCGCGACCCTGCTCGCATTCGGATTCACCGCCGTTGAAGCGGACGAGCTGAAGTTCGCGAAGGACCGGGCGTTCGACGTCGAGCACATCAAGCTCGACTTGCACGTGGACCTAAAGACCAAGTCGGTGCGGTCGCGCGCGACCATACGCGGCCGGGCATTGCGGCCGCTGGTGACGATACGCCTCGACGCGGTCGACTTTGCGGATGTCAAGGTGACGATACGGGAGGAGCCGGGCGAACCCGTCGACGCCGAGTTCGAGAACGACGGCGAGCACATCACCATCAAGCCGCGGCGGGCGCTGCGAGCCGGTGAAATCCTGGAAGTGTTCATCGAGTATTCCGTGACGGATCCCAAATCAGGCCTGCACTTTTTCGCGCCGAGCGAAGAGGAGCCGGACGCGCCTTACTTGATGTGGTCGCAAGGGCAATCGATCGTCAACCGCTACTGGGTGCCTTGCCTCGATCACCCCAACGAGATGCAGACGACCGAAATCGTGTGTACGGTCGAGGCGCCGTATCGGGCGATCAGCAACGGCGATCTGGTTGAGACGCGCGACAATCCGGACAAGACGCGGACCTTTCACTGGCATCAGGCCAAGCCGCACGTGTCCTACCTGATGACGCTGGTGGTGGGGAAGTTTGCATCGAAGACCGAGCAGTGGCGCGACATCCCGGTGACGTATTACGCGCGGCCCAAACATGCGGCAAAGCTCGAGCACTCGTTCAACAACACGACGAAGATGTTGGAGTTTTTCAGTGAGCGCATCGGCGTGGCGTATCCGTGGGCGAAGTACGATCAGCTCTGCTGCTACGGCTTCGGCGGCGGGATGGAGAACACGAGCGCGACGACGCTCGGCGAGCGCGCGCTGTACGACGAGCGGCGGAAACTGGACGACGATCCCGACGGCCTGATCGCCCACGAGCTGGCCCACCAGTGGTACGGCGACCTGCTCACCTGTCGCGACTGGGCGCACCTGTGGCTGAACGAGGGGTTCGCGTCTTATTTCGAGGCCCTGTGGGATGAGCATCACAATGGGGCGGAGGAGTTTGCGCACAACATGCGCGGCAAGGCCCGCGGGGCGGTCGACGGCGGCCGCGAGCACCCTGTGGTATGGCGGGGCTACACAAGCCCCGACGAGCAGTTCGACTCGCGAGCCTATCCCAAGGGGGCATGGGTGCTGCACATGATTCGCCGGCGGCTGGGCGACGAGTTGTTCTGGCAGGTGATGAAAACGTACACCGAGCGGTTTTCGCACCAGACGGTCGAGACAAGAGATCTGCGAAAGACGATCGAGGCGGCGACAGGACGCAGCTTTGAGCGGTTCTTTCATGATTGGACCGAGCGGGCGGGAAGTCCCGACGTGAAAGTGTCGTATGAATGGCTCCCTGACGACGGCCTCGCGAAGATCGCGGTGGAACAGACCCAGAAGGGGGCCGCCTTTCATTTTCCGCTCGACCTGGAGTTCGGATTCGGCGAGGGGCGCGAGCCGCGGCGGTTCACGCATGAGCTCACGGAAAAGAAGGCGTTGTTCTACGTGCCGCTTCCGAAATCGCCCAAGTCGCTGCGCATCGATCCGGATCAGGCCGTGCTCATGACGCTGGTGCGCGAGCAGCCGCGGCACCTCTGGGAGGCGCAGCTCGTCGACGCGAATCCCTCGGCCCGGATGGACGCGGTGGCGCACTTCGCGGAGGCGGCGGCGGCCGCCGATGTTGCGCTCTTGACACGACGGCTCCGTGAAGACGGTTTCTGGGCCGTGCGGGTCGAGATCGCGGAAAAGCTGGCCGAGAGCGGAAGCGAGGAGTCTCGAAAGGCGCTTCTTGAAAATGTTGCCACCGAGCATCCGCGGGTGCGCGCGGCGGTCGTGGAGGCCCTGGCGGAATTCAGCAAAGAGGAAGAAGTCGTGAAGGTGCTGGCCGACATCGCTGCGAAGGGGGATCCGAGCTATCGCGTCGAAGCAGCTGCGATCAAGGGGCTGGCGGCCCTCGACGATCTGGAGATCCACGCCGATGTCTGGAAGTCGGCACTGAAGCGCGATTCAGACCGCGAGATCATTCGGGTGGCCGTGCTCGAAGCCCTCGGAGAAAACGGCGGCGATGCGGAGTTCAAGACGCTGGTCGCATGGGCCAGACCCAAACGGCCGCTGGAATGCCGCGGGGCGGCGGTGCGCGGGCTGGGCAAATTGATTTCGCGCGAGAAACTCGACGAGGAGCGGACCGCCGAAGCGCTGGAGATCATCGGCCAAGCAATCGAAGCCAAGCCGCGCGAGCTGCGGCGCGCCGGAATGACGGCGTGCGGCGACCTGGGGGCAAAGGCCAGGTCCCTGGTCGCACGCGTTGAGAAGGTGACCGAGGGCGCCACGCGCCGGATGAGCCGTTTCGCAAAGGAAACGCTGGCGAAGATTCGCGCCGAGGAGCAACCGGACGATCAGTTCGAGGAGCTGCGCGAGAAGCTCTCCAATCTGGAAAAGGAGAATCGCGGTCTGCGCGATCGCGTGCAGAAGCTCGAGGCTCGCGACACGAAAGAAGCCGAGGCGAAGCCGGCGAAAGACGTAGCCAGCCGGTGAAACTCCGATAGAGGCCAAAGCACCTGCAATGATCACTATCGTCCTGCTGACGCTCTCAAACCTCTTCATGACGGCGGCGTGGTACGGCCACTTGAAATTCAAGGAGGCCGGCATGGTGAAGGTGATTTTCGTGGCCTGGGGGATCGCCTTCTTCGAATATTGCCTGATGGTTCCGGCGAATCGAATCGGTTCACGGCAGTTCGACACGGCGCAGCTCAAGACCATTCAGGAAATCATCACCCTCATCGTTTTTTGCGGCTTCTCTGTGTTCTATCTGAAGGAAGACCTAAAATGGAATTATCTCGCCGGCTTCGCGTGCATCGCGGCCGCCGGGTTTTTTGTTTTCAAGAAGTGGTAGCCGCGCCGGACTGCCTGCTGCGGAAGCGTGAGGGTGCTTGATGAAAAGCAGAGGCGGCCGCGATCCAAAGGGGGCCGACGTAAACGGGTTCCTGTTCATGCTCCTGCTGGCGGTGGCTATCGGCGGGCTTATTCTCTGGGGGCTGGGCAAACTTACGGCGATATTCGGCTCATAGCCATATCGTCCCGGGTCATTCAAATTGCAAACCAAGTACGCGATCATCCTTCCCGACGGCGCGGCCGATGAGCCGGTCGAATCGCTCGGCGGCAAGACGCCGCTGGAGATCGCCCGCCTGCCGAACATCGACGGCATCGCCGAGATCGGCCGGATCGGAACCGTGCGCACCGTGCCGGAAGAATTCGTGCCCGGAAGCGATGTCGCCACCATGTCATTGCTGGGATACGACGTGCGCGAATACTACACCGGCCGCGCGCCCATCGAGGCCGTCGCGCGAAAGGTGCCCCTGAAGCCCGACGACATGGTGTTCCGCTGCAATTTCGTCACGGTCGCGGATGGGCGGATGCGCGACTTCACCGCGGGCCACATCGCCACCGAAGAGGCCGGACAACTGGTTGAGTCCCTGAACGCGGTGCTCGCCGCCGAAAGGCTCACGTTCTACACCGGCGTGTCCTATCGCAGCCTGATGGTCACGCACGATGCCGCGGCCCAGTCAGCCGTCTGCATGCCGCCGCACGACATGCCCAACGAGGCGATCTCCGACTATTTGCCCAAGGGCAAAGGCGGACGGCGCATTCGCGAGATCATGGACAAGGCGCGGCCGATCGTCGCGAAGCATGAAGTGAATCGGAGGCGGCTCGAACGCGGGGCCTCGCCGGCAACCGACATCTGGCTCTGGGGCCAGGGCGTCGTGCCGATCATGCCGCGCTTCCGGCAGAAATACGGCGTGCGCGGCGCGGTCATCGCCGCCGTCGATCTGATCCGCGGGCTGGGCAAGCTGCTGGGCTGGCCGATCATCGAGGTCCCCGGGGCGACCGGGTTCATCGATACGGACTACGCCGCGAAGGGGCGCCACGCCGTCGCGGCGCTGGACGAATACGACCTGATCGTGGTTCACGTCGAGGCGCCCGACGAGGCCGGCCACATGGGCGACGCCGCTGCCAAAATAAAGGCACTGGAGCAGATCGACGAGCACATCGTTGGCCCGCTGCTGGACAAGCTGCGCTCGTTCGGCCGCTGGCGGATTCTGGTCGCGCCGGACCATCCGACGCCGGTCTCGCACCGCACGCACACCAGCACCCCGCCACCGTTCTGCATGGCGGGCAGCGACGTGCCCGCCGGCGTCCTGCGTCGCCCGTTCAGCGAGCGCTCCGCGGCCGAGAGCGACTTTCACGTCGAGCGCGGCCACGAGCTGATGGACTATTTCCTGAGGCGGTGAGATGCTTTCATTGCCGCCGTTTTCACGGTAAGAAAAATGACATCCAACATCATCCGATCTTCACAACTGGGAGCCCGGTCGCGAAACGATCGGGCGTGCCCGCCTTTCGCCCCGAAGGGGCGGCGGGTTGTAGTCACGGGTGAAGCGCAGCGCAACCCGTGGACCCGTCGCGCCTCTTCAGAGTCCGCTCCGAAGGAGCGGCGGAACTCAACTCGCTTCTTAACGCCTGCCGCTCTGGCATTTGCCCTCTTGATCGGTCCGGCTGATTTTGCCCTTGCGTTGGCGCCGCCTACGCAAGGCGGAACGCTCGCGCCGGCCGCCCCGCGCGCCGCCGGTCGCAAACTGCTCTCGCTCCTGCCGGAAATCACTCCGGGCTTTCTTCGCGAAGCCTGCTTTGAATTGATCGTGCAGGGAGAGGCGGTCGGCCATGTTCGATCCACGCTGAAGGCGGCCGACTGGAAGGAATCCGGGGGCAAGGAAAGCCAGCCGCGATATGCCTACGAAGACTTCAGCGTACTGCGCGGCCCGGCCGGACAGCGGCTGGAGCTGCGCACGTTCGGCGTTCTCACGCGGTCCTTCGAGCCGGAGACGGTGACGTGGGAGGTCGTCTCGCGGCCGGACGGCAAGACGGCCACCGGCACGTCCCTCGAAACGCTCTGGGTGGGTGCCTCATCCGTGACATTTGAGAAGGGCGGTGGCGCATCCACCCAGAAGCAGGAGATCGATCGCCCCAAAGGACCGTTCGTCCACTCGACGGGGCTGCTCTTCTCGCTGATGCCGCTGCGCCCCGGCCAGCGGTTCGTGCTGCGCGAATTCGACACCGAAACGAAGGCGTTCGTCGCCCGCATGTACTCGGTGACAGAGAAGGAGGGCGGCCGCCTGCGCGTCGCGGTGAGCCATGAGCGCGGCGTCGGCGAGACAGCGTATTACGTGATCGGAAAAGATCGCGCGGTCGAGCAGCACGGCTCGGCCGCCATGCCGTTCATCTTCCGCGCGTGCCCGTGCGGGCGCATCGCCGAGATCGAGAAGGAATGGGCCAGCAAGCCCGCGACATCGCAGCCCGCAACACCGCCGGCCGCATCACAGCCGGACGGCGTACCGACGACGCAGCCGTCGTCGAAGGAATAAATCCGTCAAATGAACGCGCCCGGCAGGACTCGAACCTGCGACCGTCGGATTAGAAATCCGATGCTCTATCCGACTGAGCTACGGGCGCAAACACTCATGAACAAATATCTTACATCACATACGCTGTGCGGTCATTATTCTGTTCACGGCGTGGCGGCGCACGCGCGACGCTCGACCGCGAGTAGATTATACCGACGTGCCGGGAACTCAAGTAAATGCAGCCATTCGACCTTCTAATCGCAGAGCGCGCCAAGTTGCCTCTCCAATTCATGGCAGATGTCGGTCGCCGTGGTCGCTGAACAGGCATTTGAAAAATAGGTCAGGCTAAAACTTAGTCTTCCGCGAAACCGGCAAAACGCCGCGATGATGCCGGGAGGCGACGTCGGCACGGGCCAGAACGAAAAGTCTTCGACGCGGCAGCCGAGGAAGTCGCGGGGCACCTGGTTTGCGCGGTAGTCGGTGAAACCGATCGAATGGCGCGGGAAGATTCTGAATTTCTTAAGCAGCCAGACGTACAAGGGCAGCGGAAAATATCCCGGAAAAGCAGTGGTCGTCTCGTCGGCGCGGTCGAGGCGGCGACGGGCGTGCTCCGCGATCTGTGCCGCAATGGCGGCATCTACAGCGCGCCGATCCTTCATCGCGTCGCGGTGCAGAATGAATGTGCCGATGGTGAGATCGTTTCCCGCAATGGCGTCGCGTCGCCGGGAAGGATTCCGGCGCTGCGGCAGGGAGATGAGATAATGTTCGCGCCGGTGAACGTCGGCCCGGGCGAACACCGCGTCAACAGCGCGCACCACCGAAGCCATGTGCCGGCGCGTGTGCAGCATGGGCCCCGAGCCGCAGGTTGCCTTCGCCATGCCATCAATAGCGGCGGTTTGCTCCAAAGACCATGAACGCCGGAGGGTCTCGGCCGTCGGGGGACCGCCATCGACCGCAGTTTTGAGGCGATTGCCCTTGATGAAGTTCACCCGCCGCAGCCGCCACATCCCGCGCGGAGCGGCAGCAGAATAAAGCCCACGGCGCGAGCCCTGAGAAAGCAGAGCGAGAGTGGTTAAGCCCCGGCAGGGGCGACAGGATGGATCGGGATGCCCTGAATCGTCCCCAACCGTCGAGAACTCGAAATAATCGAGCGCCCGCGAACGATAAACGGCGGAATTCCAGGAAATTCACTAAACTAACCTATTGGACGTGTCTGCTGTCTAATAACTCGTGAGGATCGTCCGCAACAGCGGCCACAGGTTCGTTCAGTTCACGAACCTGAATCCGACCGCCTCCGCTCGATACCCTCGGGAGGTTTCCGATGTCAACCTGCCTCGCCCGAAATGTTCATTCACGTATGCTATTGGCGGTCGCGCTGATCTTGAGCCTGTCTGCCCAGCTTTGGGCCCAGGACGCTCACTCTGTGCAGTATGAAGAGCCGCAAGTGGGTCCGGGCTACATGGCTCCAGAGGGCGGCGACGCCCAAAGCGACGCCACGCTCACGGCGGAGCAGCTCGATCAACTCCTCGGTCCAGTCGCGCTCTATCCGGACCCCCTGCTGGCCCAGGTTCTCGCGGCCGCGACGTATCCCATGGACATCGTGCAGGCCGTGCGTCTGTTGGACACCACGGACGATCCGTCTCAATTGGATCAGATGGACCTGGACCCGAGCGTTCAGGCCCTCGCACGATTTCCAGATACCCTGAGAATGATGGATGAAGAGCTCGATTGGACCAACGCGCTCGGCGCTGCGTTCCTGCATCAGCAGCCGGAGGTCATGGCCGCGGTGCAGCGCCTTCGCGCACAGGCCATCTCCAGCGGCGCGCTGCAGGACACCCCCCAGCAAGAGATTTACACCGAGGAAGGTTTCGTCGGAATCGTCCCGGCCGATCCTGAGGTCATCTATGTGCCGCAATACGTGCCTGAGGTCGTGTATGGCTGGGTTGATCCGCCGATCGTCAGTTACGATAGTTACGTCTCGTTCGGCGTCGGTTGCCACACCGGTTCATGGTTGAATCTGGGCTTCAATTGGGGCCGCGGCTGCCTTTCGTACCACTCCTGGCCGATCCATCGCCACGGATTTGTTCATGGCGGCTTCGGCGGCGGACACCGGTTCGGCCGCGCTTACTACAGGAGTTCAAGCTGGGGCCGCGCATGGCACCGCAGCCGACGGGGTTCGCCCCATCCGCGATTTCGCGGCGGGCATGACAGATTCAGGGGCGGCCGGGGCTTTTCCAGTCTGCGCGGCGGACTTGGGAACCGATCGGGCAATCGATCGAGCGGCCGTTTCACCAGAGGAACGCGCGGCTCGCGCGACGGCTTCGGCAACAGTGGGCGGGGCGGATCCCGTGGGGGATTTCGTAACACTCCGCGCACGAGCGGTCGTCTTGGCGCATTCACCGACAACACGCGATTTGGAACGCGCGGCCGTCAGGGCAGCGCCGGAATCAATCGCGGACCGCGCGGCGGCGGAGCGATAGGCGAGAATAGGCCGCGCAATACATTCGGAGGAAATCGAGTGGGAAGCGGGGGCATCTCGCCGCGCAGCAGCGTCGGCAATCGCAACGGATCATCGCCTCGGACCTTCGGGAACCGGAGCGGAACCACACCTAGAAGCGTCGGCCGCATGCCTCGATACTCCGGCGGGCGCTCCGGCGGCAGCGCAATTCGCGCCGGCGGATCGAGATTCTCGTCCGGCCCCCGAATTCAATCCCGCTCAGGCGGATCACGACCGTCCGCTGGCAGCGCGATTCGTAGCGGCGGATCGAGATTCTCGTCCGGCCCTCGGATTCAATCCCGTTCCCGCGGACCGTCGTTTCGATCACCAGCCTCCGGTTCGAACCGAGGCAGCCGGATGCGTAGTAGCGGCATGAGAAGCGGCGGCTCGCGAAGCAGCGGAATGCGAAACAGCGGCTCTCGCGGCAGCTCGCGAAGTAGCGGCATGCGCAGCAGCGGATCGCGCGGCCGCGGCCGCGGCCGCTAATTTGGCATTTTCTGTCCCCGGAAATTTCACCTCCCACGTTAGACGTCAAGGGTTCGAATCCCTTCGCCCGCTATTCCTGCTGGAACAGGCCGTTAGGAGATTCGTTGTTTGCGGCGACGTCCAGTGCCGATGGCTGGACATCCTCGCGAGGTCCCGAACTGTTCACGGGGCCTCATTGATCTTGATGGCGGCGGCGCTGCATCAAGACCTGAAACAGTTCGGTAGTAAGGGGTCCGCACCATGTTCAATGCGTCGCACCGGACCTGCCCGCGAGGCGACACGTCGCCAGACGGCTGCCCTAGTCTTCTTGAGATGCGCCGTTTGGATTCAGGGCAGCATAGTACAGCGCCACATCCCGCATCTGCTCGGCACTCAGGCCAGCGGCGACGGGACGCATGAGGTGCCCATAAGCCGTGCCGCCGCGTTGTGCCTGTTTGAAGAGAGTCAATTGCAAAATGAGATAGTCAGTGGGCTGACCGGCCAGCAGCGGATAGTTCGGATTTCGGAGAACATCACTTGGCCCGTGACAGGCGGCGCAAGCGGGAACGTCTTGCGACGGAATGCCTCGCCGTGCGATTGCCTGTCCACGTTCGATGGCTTGCGTCGAACCTCCGTAAGGTGTCGCCGGCAATTTCAGGCTTGCGTAGTAACGAGCAAACTCGTTCATCTGCTTGGAATTAAGGCCCGCGGCGATCGGTTCCATCGTCCCGCTATGTCGTTGTCCTCGCGCAAAGGCCTCAAGGGATGCGGCCAGGTATTCCGGGCGTTGGCCCGCTAGCTTTGGGAATGCATCTTCGCGTCCAAGCCCATCGGAGCCATGGCAAGCGGTGCAACTCTCAATGACGGCAGTGGATGCGCCTTCCCAGTTAGTCGGCACGACGAGTTGAATGTTCTGGCGTGTTTCGCCATGTACGAGCTGTCGGTAGTGCTCCGCATCCATCTCGGGAAGGGTCTGGAGAAAAGCCACCATCGCCCACACTTCGTCATCGCGCTCCTGCGACGGCCAGGCAGGCATGCCCGTAAACTTAATGCCGTGCTTTACGATGTAAAACAGTTCTTCGGGCGACCATTTCGATACGGTCCGGGAGAGGTGAGGCGGAGCCGGTTCCATTGCTTGGGCGATCTTCGGGGGAAAGTGTTCGGGGCTGCCGTGGCATGATCGACATCCGACTTCGTAATGGGTCGCACCTTGAAGGATTAGCCGCGGCTCGTCGAGACGCGGAGCCTTCAATCCAATGGAGTGAGTGGCGACCGAGCGCTGTTTCGAGAACTCAAGAAACCAGCGCGTCATGGGAGAATGGCCCGAGCTGGCTGTGATGGGAATGACCCCGGAGGCGGAAACCAGCAGGCCGCCGATGCTGAGCAAAGCAATCATCGCCGCGATACGGAGCGACCAGCGCATCAGCCGGGACCGATTGGTGCGGTTCTGAATTCTCTCAACAATTCTCTGCCAGGCGCCAATCATGTCCTCTCCCCGGCCTTGCGCGGCCAACTGCGCATCAAACCCAGAGTCAATCCCAGGCCGCCGGCAAGATACGAAACTCCGCCGACCAGCAGCATGATCGCCCCTCCGAGATGCTGGTCCTCGAGCGGCGTCAACGTCGACCCTGCAGCAGCATGGCGAAAAAGAGGTCGTGGCGCGAGCGCCAGCAGTGCGCCCAGGATGGTCATGTGTATCGACGTGAGCAGCAATCCCGTAACTCCCGCGGCCCGGCGTGAAGCGGTAGTCGCAGGGTTCCCTCCGACCGCGGACAACCACATCACCAATCCTGTCAACAAGAACGTCGCTTGCTCGGCAATGAATCCCATGTTGCTGTTCCGCGCCGCATGGTGAAGCAGCGGCGCATGCCAAACCCACACCACGATCAGTTCAACGATTGACGCGGGAATCGGTGAGAAAAACCTGGGGGCAAACGGAACCGGATCCCATCGTCCACCGGCGACTCCGAGTGCAAGGAGGGGCGATGCGACCGCCACGACAGTCACGTGCATCGTCATGTGTACCCAGAACGCCTCCCGACCCAACTGTGGCAAGGGAGCAATCCACGCCAACGCCAGCGCAAAAAGTCCGAGGACAAGCAGCGTCTGCCGCATCAGTGACACGTCTCGAAAAAAAACACAACCAGGGCCGCGTACAGAACCGCGACGGCGCTTACGCCGGATAGCCAATAGGTCGCGAACCCGAGAAAACGGTGGCGATCGCCCGCCGTGTCGGCAGCGTGCGCCGAATCTCCAATTCCGAAGCGCTGCCTGCGATAGCCAAGGCGAGCGACGATCCCGATGCCCCCAAGCGCGAGAACCGTATAAAGAGCAATCGCGACCTGGACTGGCGCGAGTGAACTGGCAGGACCGGCGTTCTTTGCACACCAGATCGACGCCGTCGCATAGGATAACAAGAAATGGGCCGCCCAGATCGATGGCGATGCCGTCAACAGCCAGAGACTCTGACGTTTTTCAGAAGTTGTAGACATCGCTTCAATCCACCAAGGGAAACCCGGCGATGACCGCCACGGTCATCAGAGCGGTCAACGCGGTGAAGTGCCAGTAGAGCGCGACGTTCACGATGTCAATGTCATGACGCGCCGTCATTCGGCCGGCGAGCCTGCGGGCCAGGCAATAAAGTTGCATGATCACACCGACGGCCACGTGAAAGACGGTCCAGAGCACCAGCAACCAGACCGTGGCGGGATAAACGTCACTTTCCGGCTTCAAGCCGGTTATCCAGGGTCCGGCAACGAGCGCGCCTCCGCCTGCCACCGCCAGCGCGATGGCGAGACACAGCGCTGCGTAAAATGCCTTCGTCCGGTCACCCCGGTTCCAGCGCCGCGCCAGCACGGTCAAAATCCAGGCTCCCAGCAGCAGTCCCCCGCCGAGCGTGGGCCAGAAGACGCCGGGGCCGGGCGATGGCTCGGGAGGAAAATCATCGTGAATTGTCCAGAAGAAAAAATAGCCAAAGACCAGCGACATGAAAGCGGTCAGATCGGCAAGCATCGTAATCAACATCGCCCACCAACCGATCGAGGCCGGCCCCGACACATAGATAGGGAGCTTCAGTTCGAGCCCCACGTCCTTCTCATCCTTTTCTGGAATGCGCGCTGTCCCGGTCCACAGCCACCAGCAGATGAAACCGACCGCCAGCACCAGGCTGGCCAGCGCCAGCCACCATCGATGGTAAGTGCCGAGAATGAAAAATCCGCCCGTCGTCAAAGCCGCAAACAGTGGGACGAATGAAGAGCCCGGCAGCCTGACGCACTGCTGCGGGGTCGCGTCGATGACCGAGGTGACCAGCGTTTCGCGAAAACCCTCTTCGGCATCCGGCAAATAGAAACGGCCTTCATGAACGTCACGATGCAGGTTCGGCTGATCCCAGAGCGGATAGCGGCTGTCGATCTCCGGAATGGAGCGGATCCCCCACGGTTTGCCGGGCATCTCCTGCAGCCACTCCAGGGTGCCGGCGCCCCAGGGGTTCTCTGGTGAGTTCGGTTTTGTTCGTTTAGGACGAACGACATCCCAGACAATGACGGCAATGCCAGCGGCCAGAATGAACGCCCCGATGGTGGAGATCAAGTTGAGCGTGTCGAAGCCCGCATCTGCCGCGTAGGTGAAGACTCTTCGCGGCATCCCGCGCAAGCCGGTCAGGTGCATCGGCAAAAAGGCGATGTTGAAGCCGCTGAACGTCAGCCAGAAGGCGATCTTCCCAAGCCGGTCTGACAGCTTCTTGCCATTGAATAGTGGAAAGAAGTAATAGAGGCCTGCGAGAATCGGAAAGATGACGCCGCCCACCATCACATAATGCAGGTGCCCAACAACGAAAAAAGTATCGTGGGCTTGAAAGTCGAAGGGAACGAGCGCCAACATGACGCCGGTCAGCCCGCCCAGCACGAATATCATCAGGCTGCCCAATGCGTAGAGCATCGGCACGGAGCGTATGACCCGGCCGGCTGCCAACGTGGCCAGGAAACAGAAGACTTGCACGGCCGTGGGGATGGCTACCGCCTGCGACGCCGCTGAGAACAGTCCCAGCGAAATGCCCGGCAGCCCGGTGGTGAACATGTGATGGACCCACAATCCGAAGCTCAGGAAGCCCGTGCCAACTGCCGAAAGGACAATCCACGCGTATCCAACGATCGGTGTACGTGAGAACGTGGGGACGATCATCGCGATAAGTGCAACAGAAGGCAGGAAAACGATGTAAACCTCCGGGTGACCGAAGAGCCAAAACAAATGCTGCCACAAGAGCGGATCCCCGCCGCCACGCGGATCGAAAAAGGGCCACCCGAAGGCGCGCTCAATCTCCAACAGAAGGCTTCCGACAATGAGCGGCGGAAATGCGAACAGGATCATGGCCGCCGCGACGAGGACGTACCACCCGTAGAGCGGGATC
>Ga0190265_10001998_pt1 | contig 13564 bp, 12 predicted proteins | sample Popmic124T_FD_133135 | JGI IMG/M metagenome (GOLD analysis project Ga0190265, IMG submission 133135) | Populus adjacent soil microbial communities from riparian zone of Indian Creek, Utah, USA - 124 T | ecosystem: Environmental > Terrestrial > Soil > Riparian zone | place: USA: Utah | collected... | reverse complement strand
CGCGGAACCGACATCAAGCTCGGCCCGGGCGTCACCGAATCCAAGCCATCGCAGCGCAAGGATGCGGAGAACCAGCTCGTCGACATCGTCGAGACCGGTGGCCTGCACATCATCGGATCCGAGCGCCACGAAGCCCGCCGCATCGACAGGCAGCTGCGCGGGCGCGCCGGACGCCAGGGAGATCCTGGTGCGTCGCAATTCTTCCTGTCGCTCGAGGACGACCTCATGCGTCTCTTCGGGTCCGACCGGATCGCGAAGCTGATGGACCGCATGGGGGCTGAAGAGGGCGAGATGCTCACGCACTCGCTCATCACGCGGTCGATCGAGCAGGCACAGAAACGGGTGGAGCTCCAGAACTTCCAGTCGCGCAAGCGCCTTCTCGAGTACGACGACGTCATGAACCAGCAGCGGGAGGTGATCTACTCGCTGCGCTCGTTCGCGCTCGAGGGCGGAGAGGAGCTCGTCGCCGAGGCGCAGAAGATGATCGAGAAGGGCGTCGCCAAGCGCGTGCAGGACACCCTCGCGATCTTCGACACGCCGGAGGAGTGGGATTTCGCGCTGCTGCGGCAGGACCTGCTGATGCACTACATGCTGACGGTGCCGGGCTTCGAGGACGGAAATCTTCCCGTCAACGAGCAGGAAGCGGAGGAGCGTGTCGTCGAGGCGGGAAGAACGGCGTTCACCGGCAAGCTCGCGGGCCTCGGCGAATTCTCCAACCAGCTGCTGTCACTGGTGATGCTCCACGTCCTCGACGAGAAGTGGAAGGACCACCTCTACGATCTGGACCAGCTTCGCAACGCCATTGGCTACCGCTCGTGGGGGCAGAAGGACCCGCTGATCGAGTACAAGCATGAGGCGTACAACATGTTCGTGGATCTCATGGGCGACATCCACAACACGTTCACCGAGAGATTCCTCAAGGCGCAGATCACGTTCGAGCAGCCGCGTCCGCTGCCGCCGATGTTCCTGAGCGCCGACGAGGATGACGGTGACAACGGGGACGTCCGCCGCGCGCCGCGTCCGGGCAAGCGCTTCAACGCTCTGGGCGTTCTGGAGGACATTGGGGAGATCGACGGCCAGGGGACCGACGAGACGCTCGACATCGGCCCGGGCGAGAGTCCGAGCCCGGGAGCGGCGGTGCGTCCCGAGCCCACGGTTCACGTTGGGGGCCGGAAATCCTCGTTGAGTGCGGCGGTTGCCAGTGGGGGAGCGATAGCCGGGGGAGCGGGCGCTAAAGGCGATTGGACCAACGTCGGGCGGAATGATCCGTGCCCGTGTGGGTCAGGGAAGAAGTTCAAGAAGTGCCACGGAGCGAACCTCTAGCCGCAGCTTATGCGTTTGTAGGGAAAATCAATGCGGCGCGTGGTGCCGGCTCGCGGGCCGCTGATCCAGGCCACCAGTGAGTCCGCGCCGCGGCGCTCGTAGCCGATCTTCTGCGGGAAGTCGTGCTGAGGATTCTCGAACGTCACGGATGATTCGCCCACTGACGTAGCGAAGAAAGTCGTGGTGGCCTGACCCGACGGATGCGCGTGATAGGCCAATCTTTCGCCGTGCTCGCGCACCACGACCAGCTCGTACTCGACCAGACTGTCGCGGCGTACCGTGCGGCTGGTGCCGAGCATCGCGCGCGCCTCCGGTGCCGTCCACTGCTCGTAGACCGTGCGCTCGGCGTTGGTGGCCTGCCAACAGCCCGTCAGCCAGCTAACGCGGTCGATCGTGTTTCGCTGACGCGGCGTGAATCCGAGGCAGCCGACGGCGGTGAATCCCAGTAGCAAGAACGCGCGGTGTTTTGTCATATCAGAGATGGAGGTAAGCCGTAACTTGCTTGAATCGTCGCACCGAGGCGAGGAGGACGGCGAAGCGCCACGATTGCGTCTGCCTGTACGGGGTGCCGGCTCCACCGGAAGAATCGGGCATTTCTCGACCGATCCCCGACCCGGAGAAGGAGAGATGCCCTTGACCATTCGCGAGCTTCCCGCCGCCGAGCGGCCACGAGAGCGCCTGCGCACCCACGGCCCCCACGCCCTCAGCTCCAGCGAGCTGCTCGCCATTCTCCTCGGCAGCGGCTCGGAGGGCCGATCCGCGCTCGGCATCGGCCAGGAGATTCTATCCACGTGCAGGGGGTCGCTCAGGCTCCTGGCCGCCCAACCGGTTGCCACTCTTACCACTGTGGCGGGCGTAGGAACGGCTCGTGCGGTTGGCATCCACGCGGCACTCGAGCTCGGAAGGCGAATGGCCGCGGAGGAGCGGCAGGAAGGAGCGCCGGTCCGCTGGCCGCGCGATGTGTACGAGATCTTCGGGCAGAAGCTCGAGGACCTTCCAGTGGAGGAATTCCATGTCGCGGTCCTCGATTCGCAGCACCGGCTCGAGCGCGACATAACGATCACGCGGGGTTTGCTCAATTCATCCCTGGTCCATCCCCGCGAAGTCTTTCGTGAAGCGATCGCCGAGCGCGCGGCGGCAATAATCCTGGTTCACAATCACCCGAGCGGGGATCCGACACCATCCCCCGACGACAGGGTAGTAACGGAGCAGCTGGTGCAGGCCGGCAAAGTGCTAGACATACCGGTGCAGGACCACGTTATTATCGGAAGGGGACGCTACATAAGCTTCGCGGAGGCAGGACTGTTGTGACGGCAGGCGCGATCAGGGAAAAACCGCTTCCAGCCTGGATTGGGGAGGGCCTGCCGGAACGGCTCGACCGCAATCTGCTGGCGCGCGCCTATCGCTTCAGCGAGCGCGCCCATGAAGGGCAGAAGCGCCTCTCGGGCGAGAAGTTCGTCTCGCACTGCGTCGAGGTCGCCAAGATCCTGGTGGACCTCCAGCTCGATTCGGTCACCGTCGCCAGCGGCCTGATCCACGATGTGGTCGAGGACACCGGTATCTCCGTCGCCGATGTCGAGACCGAGTTCGGGAAGGAGATCGCGGAGATCGTGGACGGTCTCACCAAGATCGGCCACCTGCCGCTCAACTCCTCGCAGGAACGGCAGGTCGAGAACTACCGCAAGCTCCTGCTTTCCATCGCCAAGGACGCCCGCGTCATCCTCATCAAGCTCGCCGACCGGCTGCACAACATGCGAACCCTCGAGTTTCTGCCAGCGGAACGGCAGCGGCGCATTGCGCTCGAGACGCGGGATCTTTACGCGCCGCTGGCCCACCGCTTCGGAATGGCGAAGGTGCGTTGGGAGCTCGAGGACCTCGCCTTCAAGCACCTCGAGCCGTCCGAGTACAAGGCCCTCGCCAAGAAAGTGATTGTGCGGCGCACGGAGAGAGAGCAGGCGATCGCTCAGCTCAGAGAGCCCCTCGAAAGCCACCTCAGGAAAGCGGGGATCGCCGACGTCGAGGTGACGGGCCGGCCCAAGCACCTGTGGTCGATCTACAAGAAGATGAAGAAGTGGGACAAGCCGTACGAGGAGATCTACGACCTGCTCGCCGTGCGCGTCTCCGTCAATTCCGTTCCCGATTGCTACCACGCGCTCGGCGTCATCCACGACCAGTTCACGCCGCTCCAGGAGCGGATCAAGGACTACATCGCCCAGCCCAAGTCGAACGGCTATCAGTCGCTCCACACGACGGTGTTCGGGCCCAATCGCCAGCTGTTCGAGATCCAGATCCGCACGCGTGAGATGAATCGCACCGCGGAGTACGGGATCGCGGCGCACTGGCGGTTCAAGGAAAACAGCAAGAACGCCGACGAGCTCGACCGGGCGCTCCAGTGGTTCCGCCAGGTGCTCGAGCTCCAGCTCGATGCGAAAACCCCCGACGAGTTCCTCGAATTCCTCAAGCTCGATCTCTATCAGGACGAGATCTTCGTCTTCACGCCTACCGGCGACGTGATCCAGCTCCCGAAGGGCGCGACTCCCATCGACTTCGCGTTCGCCGTGCACACGGAGGTGGGCATCCACTGTCAGGGCGCGCGCATCAACGGCCGTATCGCGAGCCTCGCGCGCGAGCTCAAGAACTCCGAGACGGTGGAGATCATCACCTCTCCGTCGGCGAAACCGAGCCGCGACTGGCTGGCTCACGTGCGCACGGGAAGGGCGCGTCACAAGATCCGGCAGCGGCTCCGCATCGAGGAGCACAATACTTCGATCAAGCTCGGACGCGAGATCCTGGACCGCGAGATCAAGCGGCGCCGGCTCACCAAGCCCGAGGACTCGCAGCTCCTCACCGTCGCGAAGACCCTGCACCTCACCGACCTCAATCACCTGATCGCGTCGATAGGACAGGGCGATGTGAATGCGTCGCAGGTGCTCAAGGAGCTGTACCCGGATGCGGAGAGCACGGAGGCCTCCGCCAAGCCCGGGCCGCTCGACTGGCTCGTCGACCGCGTTCGTGGGACGCCCAAAGGCGTAAGAATACAGGGCGTCGACGGCATGATGGTGCGCTACGCCCAGTGTTGCCAGCCCGTGCCGGGCGACCCGGTTGTGGGCTATGTAACGAGGGGCCGCGGGGTCAGCATCCACCGGTCCGATTGCCCCAACCTGCTGATGCTGGTGCAGGAGCCGGAGCGCCGGCTCGAGATCGACTGGAAGGAGCTGGAGGGCGAGAAGTTCATGGTGCGGCTGGCGCTCGAGGCGACGGACCGCCGCGGCCTCTACGCGGACCTCGCATCCGCCGTGTCCGCAACCGGCACCGACATCCGCAGCTTCGAGCTGCACAGCTCGGACGGCCACGTCACCGGTGCGCTCGCGGTGGAAGTCGGAAATCTCGCGCACCTGCAAAAAATTCTGAAAGCGGCGAGACGCGTGAAAGGTGTGACGGAAGTCGCGCGGCGCGAGCGCCTGTCGAGCGATACGACGAATGCAGAAAGCAGTATTTGACCTGCGGGCTCCGTTCGAGCCGGCGGGTGATCAACCAAAAGCGATTGCGGAGCTGACCCGGGGCCTCGAGCGGGGCGACCGCTTTCAGACGCTCCTCGGGGTGACCGGATCGGGAAAGACGATGACGGTAGCGAACGTCATCAGGAATTTCGGCCGGCCGACGCTCGTGCTCTCTCACAACAAGACGCTGGCGGCGCAGCTTTACGGGGAGATCAAGAGCTTCTTTCCGCACAACGCGGTCGAGTACTTCATCTCGTACTACGACTACTACCAGCCGGAAGCCTACGTGCCGACCACCGACACGTACATCGAGAAGGATGCCTCGATCAACGAGGACATCGACCGTCTCAGGCTCCGCGCGACGTCGAGCCTGATGGAGCGGAGCGATGTCATCATCGTCGCCACCGTCTCCGCCATCTACGGCCTCGGCGACCCGCGCGCGTATCGTGAGCAGATGGTCACGCTCACGAAGGGGCAGAAGATCCCGCGCGACGACATCCTGCGCTCGCTCGTGAAGATCCAGTACTCGCGCAACGACATGGGGCTCGAGCGGGGGACGTTTCGCGTGCGCGGCGACACTGTGGAGATCCTGCCGGCGTACGAGGAGCAGGGCGTGCGTGTCGAGATGTGGGGCGACGAGATCGAGCGCATTACCAAGATCAATCCGCTCACCGGCGACTCGATCGCGAATCTGGAGAAGGCGGCGATCTACCCGGCCAAGCACTTCGTCACGTCGCGCCCGACAATTGAGCGCGCGATCGCCCTCATCCGCGAGGAGCTGGCGCAGCGCCTCACGGAGCTGAGGTCGTCCAACAAGCTTCTCGAGGCGCAGCGCCTCGAGTCGCGCACCAACTTCGACATCGAGATGATGCTCGAGATCGGAACCTGCGCGGGCATCGAGAACTATTCACGCCACCTCTCGGGTCGCGCGGCGGGCGAAAGACCCGCGTGTCTCTTCGACTATTTCCCCGAGGACTTCCTCGTCGTCGTGGACGAAGCGCACGTCACGCTGCCGCAGATCGGCGGAATGTTCAATGGCGACCGGGCGCGCAAGCTCACGCTCGTGGACTACGGCTTCCGGCTGCCGAGCGCGCTGGACAACCGGCCGCTGATGTTCGACGAGTTTCTCTCGCTCACGCCCCGCGCGCTCAACGTGACCGCGACCCCTGGCGAGATCGAGCTGCGGCTCTCCGAGGGCGCGGTGGTCGAGCAGATCATCCGGCCCACCGGACTCGTCGATCCCGAGATAGAGGTCCGGCCCGTGCGCGGCCAGGTGGACGATCTGCTCAACGAGATCCGCCTGCGCGAGCGGAAGGGCGAGCGCGTTCTGGTCACCACGCTCACCAAGCGCATGGCCGAGGATCTTGCCGACTATCTCCAGCAGATGGGAGTGCGCGTGCGCTACATGCACGCCGACATCGACGCGATCGAGCGCATGGAGATCGTCCGCGGCCTCCGACTCGGCGAGTTCGATGTGCTCATCGGGATCAACCTGTTGCGTGAAGGGCTCGACCTGCCGGAGGTTTCGCTCGTCGCGATTCTCGACGCAGACCAGGAGGGATTCCTTCGCAGCGACCGGTCGCTCATCCAGACGGTCGGACGCGCGGCGCGACACCTGAGTGGGCGCGCAATCTTTTACGCCGACAAGATGACGGGGTCGATGCAGCGGTGCATGGAAGAGACGAACCGCCGCCGCGAGATTCAGCGCGCGTACAACATCGAGCACGGCATCACACCGGTCAGCGTCGTCAAGAGCGTCGACCAGGTGCGCTTCATCACTCGCGTCGCCGATGCGCGGGCAACGAGCGAGGAGCGTGAGCTGGAGAAGACGCGCCGCGTGGCGGAATCTGCCGCGCGCTACGGGTCGAAGGATTTGCCGGCGATGATCGCGGAGCTCGAGGGACAGATGCGCGAAGCGGCCACCGCTCTTGACTTCGAGGCGGCCGCGCGGCTGCGCGACGAGCTGTTCGAGCTCAAGGCGAAAGCCGGCAAGGAGCACCACAGCAGAGGCGCGCTCGCGGGCCTGCACGGCCGCTAGCATGCCAGCGCAACGGCACATCGTTCCCCCACGGGCCGATCGTGGCCAGCTCAAGCTCTCCGAGCCCGAGCTCCGGCACTGGGGCGAAGAGCTCGGCCGCTCCGCCGCGGCGCCGTTGGTCATAACGCTCGCGGGCGAGCTCGGCGCCGGCAAAACGACGCTCGCCAAGGCGATCTGCTCCGGCTACGGCGTCACGGAGGAGATCACGAGTCCGACTTACACGCTGGTCAACCAGTACGCGTCTGAACGATCCCCGGTGTTTCACATCGATCTTTACCGTCTCGATTCTCCCGAGCAGCTCACCAACCTCGGCTGGGACGAGATCGTCGGCTCGCATTCGCTCGTGCTCGTCGAATGGCCCGAGCGGGGAGGGGAGCGGATTCCGCCGGATCATCTTCCGATCGATCTCGACTACGTCCCCGGCGATCCATCGCGGCGCATACTGCTGGCCGGATGAGCAAACGGTTCACGCTGGCGCTCGAAGGATCCACCTACGAGGGAAGCGTCGCGCTGATACGAGGCGCTGAGGCAGTAGCCGAACGAACCTTGCGCGCCGACGACGGCGGCGGCCCCGGCGCGGGACGCGGAGAGCGCCTCCTTCCCGCGATCGCCGAGTGCATGGCCGACGCACGAGTCGGCCGCGCTGACATCAAGCACGTCGTCTGCGGCGCGGGTCCCGGAAGCTTCACCAGTCTTCGTGTCGCCGCCGCGGTCGCGAAAGGGCTGGCGGTCGGATACGGCGCGGACCTCTATGCGGTCTCTTCTCTCGTGCTGACGCTGAGCGGGGCGCGTTCCGTGCTCGTCGAGGGCGAATACCTCTCGGTGCTCGACGCGATGCGGGGCGAATGGTTCGCGGCGCGGGTGAGGGTGAGTGGCGGCAAGGTGGAGCAGACCGCCCCTGCCGCGATCCTCTCCGCGGAAGATCTCCACTCCGCTTCCAGGTCGGACCCTCAGCTGCGGATCATCGGCCCTGGTCAGCAGATCGATGGTCGGCCGCACGCCCGCGGCGTCGCGCCTTTGCTGCGCCGGATTCTCTCGGCCGGACCCGTTGACCTCGCCTCGTGGGAGCCCGATTACGGGCGACTTCCCGAGGCGCAGGTCAAGCTCGATGCCGCGCGGAACGCGGGACTCCACGCGTGAACGCGCTCCTCCGCCCGGTCGTCGAGAGCGATCTCACCGCGATCACGAGCATCGAGCGTGCGTCTTTCGCGGACCCCTGGACCGAGGAGTCCTTTCGGCGGCTCCTCGACGCGCAACCGGCTATCTTTCTGGTAGTTGAAAGCGAGGCCGAGGGCGCGCTCGCCGGCTATGTCGTTGCCTTCTCGGTTGGGGAGGACGGCGAGATTCTGAACCTTGCGGTCGCCGCTCCATTTCGCGGCCGCGGTCTCGCCGGTCAGATGCTCGACGCGGTCTTGATCGAGCTCACGGGCCGGGGGGTGCGTGCGGCTTTTCTCGAGGTCCGGGAATCGAACGATGCCGCGCGCGGGCTTTATGGCTCGCGGAATTTCGCGGAGATCGGCAGAAGGCGTGGCTACTATCGGCGCCCGGTCGAGGACGCAATCGTCCTGCGCCGGGTTCTCGAAGTTGCGGATGAGGAAGCAGGGCGACCAGTGGGCACTTTTGCTGATCGCTGAAGCGGTTGGTTTGCAGGCCGTCTGAGGCCGACCTATACTATTCTGGGCGAGCACCGAACTCTCGCCAGGAGGCAAAGTGAGTCGAAGTCTGAATAAGGTGATGCTGATCGGGAACCTGGGGAGCGACCCCGAAGTCCGCTCGACGACCGGGGGCAATCGGGTCGCCACTTTCTCACTCGCAACGAGCCGCCAGTGGAATTCGGCGAACGGCGAGAAGCAGGAAAAGACCGAATGGCACCGTTGCGTCGTGTGGAACGCCAAGGGCACCGGCCTGGCCGACGTGGTCGAGAAGTACGTCAAGAAAGGCGACAAGCTCTTCGTCGAGGGCCGCATCGAATACCGCCAGTGGCAGGACAAGGAAAACCAGACGCGCTACAGCACCGAGATCAACGTCCGCGAGCTGGTGATGCTGGGCGGTGGCCGCGGAGCGGGCGGTGGCGGTGGTGGCGGGGACTTCGAGGGCGAGGGAGCGGGACGCAGCCGCGCTCCGGCAGCGGCGGGAGCGAAATCCGGTGCAGCCGGTAGCGGCGGGGATTTCGAGGACTTTCCCGGCGCGCTCGAGGATGCCGACGACGATCTGCCTTTCTGATCGCGTCGTTTCCTTGGGAAGGCGGCCCTTTGGGGCCGCCTTTTTCTTTAGATGCAACTGCAACTGAACGGGTACGTGGTGCCGGTAGCACTGGTGCCTGGTGACCAGGTCACGACGCCGGGACGCTCCTATCGGGGGTTGGGAAAGGCCTGTGCCGTCACGCCACTGAGTGGCGTCCCGACGTTCTGACCAGAACACCAGGTACCTGCGCTACAGGTACCTCCTACCCGTTCTGTTGTCGTTGTCGTCGTCGCTTTTCAGTTCGCAGTTCCGTGGGTCCCTGCCCTCGCAGCGCAGGTTTGTGTTCCCGGCCGTGACCTTCCCAGCAATCCCGTAGTCAATTGGATTGGACACGATACATCCATTCGTCAAGCTACGGAGCACGTGTGACCGGTCATCTCTCCGCATTCTCCAGGATCGCGGCGCGTTTCGCCTTTGGTGGCGCGGCCGTCGCATTCTCCATTGTTTCGGCCAGCGAATCACTCGCTCAGGTCATCACCGTTCCCGATACAGCCAGAGTGGACTCCGCGATCGCGCGCGCCGACACCACCCAGGAGGTCACCCACACGGTCAAGAAGGGCGACACTCTCTGGGATCTGGCCCAGTACTACCTGAAGGACCCGTTCCGCTGGCCGGAGATCTTCCGCCGCAACACCGACGTCGTCGAGAACCCGCACTGGATCTACCCCGGCGAGATCATCCGCATCTGGGGCGATCAGGTGAGACCGGACGCGCTCGCGCGCGCCGACAGCGCTGGAAACGTGGTCTCGCACGTCGTCACGATCCCCGCTCCCACTCCCCCACCTCCGCCAGCCCAGGGCGGCGGTCCGGATCTGACGGTTTTCGCTTCTCCATTGAGTCGCGCCGCCGCCGAGATGGATGCGCAGGTCATCAACCGCTCCGCCACCTCGGGCGTGCGGCGCGGTGAAGTCGAGGCCGCTCCGTACATCGATCGTCGCGGCGGCCCGGCCGGCGCCGGCAGGCTCACCGCCAGCGTCGACAGATTCGGAATCCAGACCGAGAGCGCCGATGCGCGCTTTCAGCTCAACGACAAGATCTACTTCGAGCCGCCGCGCGGATTCGTCGCGCGAGTCGGCGACAGGTACCTCACCTATGTGCTCGGTGACCAGCTGGGCGACGTCGGCCAGGTCGTCGTTCCGACGGGAATCGTTCGCGTCGAGTCCGTCGCCGCGGGAGTGCCGGCACAGGTCAGGCTCGTGCGCCAGTTCGGCGAGGTCAGACTCAATCAGCGCCTCATTCAGTTCTCCGATGTGATTCTTCCGCCGACGGGCACAAACCCGATCGCGGGCGGCGCCTCGGGCAAAGTGCTCTACGTCCACCAGGACCCCGTGCTGCCATCGATCGGCCACTACGTCGTGCTTTCTCCGAGCGCCGGCAACGGCATCAAGGTGGGAGACGAATTCAGCTTCATCGATGGCTCGACCGGGCGCCGCGACGTGGGTTCGGCCCCACCGGTTACCGCCGGCGTCGCTCAGGCCGTTCGAGTGACTCCGTACGCGACCACGGCGATCATCGTAAGCCAGACGCAGCCGACGATTCGTGAGGGAATGACCGTGCGACTGACGGGCAAAATGCCCTAGCGGTCCTCCGCAACGCGGAAACAGGGGAGCCCTCGGCGAACGACGCTGAGGGCTCTTCGGCTTTTCAGGGGCACATGGGACGCGAAAAACAGGGCGGGCCCTCGGGCGAAGGCGTTAAATTAGGCCCATCAGATGATTCCAATCGCGCATTTCATTGCCGTCAGCTGCTACCTTGGCGCGGCGGCCATAGCGGCCGTGCCATTTGCCCGCCGCGTAAAGGCGCCGGTGGGCGGTGTCGTCGTCGCATTACTGGCCGGGATCGCCGCGCACGCCGCCGCGCTGATCGCGCTGAGTCGGGACGCCGGCGCGGCTTCGCTGACCGGCCTCGGTCCCGCTCTCTCGTTCGCTGGACTCGTGCTGGCTGTGGCACTCGTCGTCGTCGAGATCTGGGCGAGGGAAGTGAGCCTCACGCTGATCGCCGCACCGCTCACGGCGCTCGTCACGGTCGCCGGCAATCTCACCGGCATGCACCCCTTCCTCGAGCAGCAGGGAGCGAGAGCGGTGTGGCTGACGCTGCACATCATCCTCAGCTTTGTCGGAATGGCCGCATACGCGACCGCCGCCGCGGCGGGGACCATGTATCTCGTTGCGAGGCGCGAGCTCAAGTCAGGGCATTTCGGCCCGGTGTACCGTTTTTTCCCGCCCCTCGAAACACTTGACAGAGTCAACCATTTGGCGTCGGTGGCGGGCTTTCTCACCCTCACGCTCGGGCTGGCGCTCGCGGCATGGTACTCGTTCCAGTACCGCGCGCTGGTGCTGCCGCAGATCATCTGGGGCATGAGCGCCTGGACCGGAGTGGCGGTGCTCGCCATCGGCCGGATGCTCCGCGGTTGGCAGGCGCGCCGCGCCGCGATTCTCTCGGCGGTGAGCTTCGCCAGCGTCCTCGCGCTCTACGTCGTCTTTCGGGCCGCGTCGCTGGGCCGGGGACAGTTCCTGTGAGCGCGTTCCCGATTGCCCTCAACGGCCCGCGCGTGCGCGCACTCGTCGTCGGTGGCGGCGCGGTTGGAACGAGGAAAGCGTTGGCGCTCCTCGAGGCCGGAGCTCAGGTGCGTGTGATTGCCAAAGTGATAACGGCGCAGCTCGAGAGCGCGAAAGCCGGGAACCGACTGGTGGTGACTCTCGCGCCCTATACATCCGACGCCCTCGCCGATTCGACGGTGGTCATCGCGGCAACGAGCTCGCGCGAGGTGAACTCCCGCGTTGCGGCCGACGCACGGGAGCGCGGCAAGCTGGTGAACATCGTGGATTCGCCGGAAGACGGCGACTTCCACAACATGGCGATACACCGCAGCGGGGATCTCACCATCGCCGTCTCCACCGGCGGTGTTCCCGGCGCGGCGACCCGCATTCGCGATACGTTCGCGACGCGGTTCGATGAGCGGTACGAGCTCGCTCTCACCGCGTTGCGCGGACTGCGGCAGCGACTGCTCGGCGCCCGGAATGACACGTGGGAGCGCGCCGCGGACAACCTCGTTGCCGACGACTTCTGCGATTCGGTCGAGAACGGCACCCTGCCCGAGAAGGTTGCGGCATGGCGCTGATCGCCGCCGGAGTGAATCACACCACCGCCTCGATAGACGTGCGGGAGAAGCTCGCTTTTCGCCCGTCGGAAGCGCTGGCGGAGCTGGCCAGGCTACGGGAGACCGGGATCTCGCGAGAGGGAGTAATGCTCTCTACGTGCAACCGGACCGAGGTCTATCTGGTCCAAGGTCATGATGATGCGCTCCCCGACATCCGCGCGCTGCTCTCGGCCAGGCTCGGCGAAGACGCAGCGCCATTCGTCTACTTGCATCGCGAGCGCGATGCGGTGGCCCACCTCTTCTCCGTCGCATCCGGGCTCGACTCGATGATACTTGGGGAAGCGCAGATTCACGGCCAGGTGAAAGAGGCGTGGGAGCAATGCCGCGCCGAGTCGGGCCCGCTCCTCAACAGGCTCTTTCAGAGCGCGCTGCTCGCGGCATCCCGCGCGCGCACCGAAACCGGCATCGGCCGCGGGGCAGCGTCGGTGAGCTCGGCGGCCGTGCAGCTCGCGAAGAAGATCTTCGGCAGTCTGGCCGGACGGCGGGCGATGATACTCGGAGCCGGCGACGCGGCCGAGATCGCTCTCAAGTGTCTGCTGGACGAGGGAGTGAAGGTCGCGATCGTGGCGAATCGAACCCATGAGAAAGCCCGCGCGCTGGCCGAGCAGCATGGAGCGACCGCGATGCACTACGACGCATGCTGGAACGCGCTGCGGGACGTCGACGTGCTCCTTTGCTCCACGGCGTCGCCGGTTCCAGTGGTGACAGTCGAGCGCGTGCGTGCGAGTATCGAGGCGCGCGGCGACAGGCCGCTCTGCATTCTCGACATCGCGTTGCCGCGTGACGTCGTATCCGCCGTCGGCGAGCTCGGCAACGTTTTTCTCTACGACCTCGACGATCTCAAGGCCGCGGCCGCCGCGAACATCGAGCGCCGCGAGGAAGATGTCCCGGCCGCGCAGCGCGTGATCGCCGAGGAGGTGACGAAGTACTGGGATTGGCTCGCCGGCCTCGCGGCGGTTCCGGTGGTGCGCGACTTTCGCGAGGAGATGGACAGACTCAGGGCGGCCGAGCTGGCGGCGACGATGCGCCGGATCGGACCGCTGTCTCCCGAGCATGCGGAAGCGATCGAGCATTTCTCGAAGAGCCTGATGAACAAATTCCTGCACGAGCCGAGCGTCCGGCTGCGTGCCGCTGCCGCCAACGGGCGCGGGCTCGGGGTCGTCGATGCCGCGCGGTACCTTTTCGCCCTCGATGGGAAACCGCCGGCAGAAGCCGCGGAGAAGCTCGCCGACGATGCCTAAGAAAGTGCTCGTCACCGGCGGGGCCGGATTCATCGGCTCGCACACCGCCGACCTGTTT
>Ga0190265_10001997_pt1 | contig 13566 bp, 9 predicted proteins | sample Popmic124T_FD_133135 | JGI IMG/M metagenome (GOLD analysis project Ga0190265, IMG submission 133135) | Populus adjacent soil microbial communities from riparian zone of Indian Creek, Utah, USA - 124 T | ecosystem: Environmental > Terrestrial > Soil > Riparian zone | place: USA: Utah | collected... | reverse complement strand
CGTGGACAGACACGGGAACGGCGGTTGACGTCCGCAACTCGTCGCACGGCGACTACCTGTGGGATGCCGCCACGAACAGCCTGTACGTCGCATCCGTGAACGGCGACTCCGATGCCGATCCGATCCTCGTGTTCAAGCTGAACTACGACCCCGGCTCGAACACCTACTCTCACGACTCCGACTTCGGCTCGGGCGGGGTCCAGGTCGGCACCGGGCCGTCAGAGACGGTGACGATCGCGAAGGACTCGCAGGGCCAGCTGTGGGTCACGTTCACCAATCCCATCGACCCGACCGGCGTGGTCACGACGGACCGCAACATCATGATCAACCGCTCGACGGGCCCGGAGGACGTGTTCGGAACTCCGTTCGCGCTCGCCGACGGCCGATCCGACGCCGAGGACATCTCGGCGATCATCGCCTACGGCGGAAACGCGGTCGGCGTGATGTGGAGCAATGAGCTGGACGGGAACTTCTACTTCTCGACCCACGCCGATAGCGCTGCGGATACGGCCTGGAGCGCCCGGCAGTCCGTCATCGACGGCGATCCGGAGTTCGTCGAGGACCATGTCAACCTCAAGCTCGCGACGACCGCATCAGGCCAGATCCTCGCGGCACTCAAGACGAACGACGGCCCAGACCATGTCCAGGTCCTGAGGCGGAACGCCACCACGGGCAACTGGACAGCTCACGTCGTCGTGGGAGGGGCCCAGGATGTCACCCGGCCACAGCTCGTGGTCGACGACACGAACGATCGGGTCTACGTCATGTACACCTCGCCGGAGAGCGCGAGCGATCCCCTGACCGACATGACGATCTACTTCAAGTCGGCGCCGCTCAGCACCCTGTCGTTCACGACCACCGGTCTCGGGACGGCGCTCATCGCCGATGCCGGCATCGACATGACCGACGTGAGCACGGCGAAGCATCCGGTCACCGCGGCGATGGGCGGCATCGTTGCGATCGCCAGCGGCGACACGAACGAGACGTACTACCACGGCTGGATCGACGTCACAGCGCCGCCGACGCCCACGCCGACCCCGACGCCAACTCCGACCCCGACGCCCACTCCGACCCCGACGCCCACTCCGACCCCGACACCAAGTCCGGCGGAGCACCCGTTCACGGACATCGGCGACTCGAAGTTCGAGAACGACATCATCTGGGCGTGGGAGAACGAGATCACCGTTGGCTGCTCGTCCACGCTCTACTGCCCGGATGGGCTCGTGACCCGCTCACAGATGGCCACGTTCCTGGTCCGAGCGCTCGACCTGCCGGCCACGTCGACGGACTACTTCACCGACGACGAGGGGAACAAGCACGAGGCTCGGATCAACAGCCTGCGCGCAGCCGGGATCACGTTCGGCTGCGGGCCGACGACCTTCTGCCCGAACGGGCTCGTGACCCGGTCCCAGATGGCTTCGTTCCTGGTCCGGGCCTATGACCTGCCGGCCACTGCCACCGACTTCTTCACCGATGACGAGGGCAACCGGCACGAGGCTCGGATCAACAGCATGCGGGCCGCGGACATCACGCGTGGCTGCGGGCCGACGACCTTCTGCCCGAACGGGCTCGTGACCCGCGGGCAGATGGCGGCCTTCCTCCACCGCGCCGCTCTCCTGTGATGCTGAGCTGATCGCACGCGATCCTTACGGAACGAGGGCCGGCCAGCAATGGCCGGCCCTCAGTCGTTGGCGAGGGATCGGCACCATGAGAGACCGATCGCGTTGCTTATCGGCACCGAAAGATGCGCCGGATGCTTGTCCGCTGGCCGTGGAAGTCGGTACAGTGGGACGATCGTACTAGGGTCGTCCCACGGCGCTCTTTCTCGTCATCTCGGACTTATCCGTCATCAAGCGAGGCATCGCGCGTCCCGGGCGTTCCCAACTGGCTGATTGCCCCAGCACAGAGGGGGGAGGGGAACCGAATGAAGACTACCGTTGTCGGACTCGGCTATGTCGGGTTGGTGACTGCCGCCTGCCTTGCCAAGTTCGGCCATCGCGTCATTGGCATCGAGGCCGATGCGCGCAAGCTGGCGGACCTCGCCGAGGGCCGCCTGCCGTTTACCGAGCCTGGGCTCGATGACCTCGTTGCGGCTTCCGTAGCGGAGTCCCGACTGGACTTCGGCGGACCAGAACAGTTCGCGCAGGCCGCTGCCGACGCGGACATCACGATCCTGGCCGTCGGCACCCACGACGGGAATGGCGGGTGGCAGACCGAGACGATCCGCAAGGCGCTCGCCGCCGTCGTCCCGCACATCCGGGCGGGACGGGCGCTCGTCATCCGGTCGACGCTGCCACCGGAGTTCATCGGCGAGCTTCCGTCCATCGTGGCCGGCCTCCGCGGCGATGCTCCAGCCATCTCCGTCCTCCTGAACCCGGAGTTCACGCAGGAGGGCCGCGCGCTCAACGACTTCTTCCACCCGACGCGGGTCATCTGCGGGGTCGTCGAGGACCTCGACGGTTCCGGCACGGAGCTGCTGAGGGAGCTGTACCGAGACACCGATGCGCCCTTCGTCGTCATGCCGGCGATCGACGCCAGCTTCGCGAAGCTCGGCTCGAACCTGTTCCTGGCGACGAAGATCAGCTTCGCGAACGAGCTCGCCTCGCTGTGCGATGCCTATGGCGCACGCATCGACACCGTCGTCGACGCGATGGCGCTCGACCCTCGCATCGGACGCGCGTTCCTCGGAGCCGGCGTTGGCTTCGGTGGATCGTGCCTGCCACACCAGGTCACGATGACCGTGAAGACGGCCCAGATGGCCGGCCTGCCGACTCCGCTGCTGGCGGCTGTCGATGACGTGAACCACGCGCAGCGAGCGCATGCCGTCGGGCGGCTGGAGCAGCTGCTTCCAGGTGGGCTCTCGGGGGCGAGAGTTGCCCTCCTGGGGCTGACCTTCAAGCCCGATACGGACGACCTGCGCGACGCGCCTGCGCTCACGATCGCGAGGCTCCTGCTCGAGCGCGGGGCCAGCGTCACGGCGTTCGACCCGATGCTGCCCGCGCGAGCGCGGGCCGCGGAGATGGTGCCCGGGCTCGAGCTCGCTGAGTCGCTCGAGCAGGCGCTCCGTGGCGCGGACGCCGCGATGCTCGTGACCGAGTGGAGCGAGTTCCTGCAGGTCGACTGGCGCGCGGTGCGCGGCCTCATGAAGCGCGCGATCGTCGTCGACGGTCGCAACGTCCTTGATGACACCGCCCTCGTCGAAGCCGGCTACGTGTACACGGCGTTTGGCCGTGGCTTCGAGCTGGCCGAGCCGATGTCGTTGGACGGGGCCCGTCACGGGGCGGCCGCGGCCGGGGAGGCCTGATGCGCCGGCTACGGCTCACGTTCGTTCCGCTCATCCTGGCGGTCGTCGCCATGCTCGCCATGGTCGCGCTCGTCCAGGACCGCAACACCCGCACCTGGGGAGTGGTCATGGGCCTCACGACCGTCGCCGCCGTCGGCTACGGCGCGTACCAGGAGCACCTGGCCACGCGGGCCGTCGCGATCGCTCGACGGCGATTGGGTGGCACATGGTTCGACGACATTCGACGGGAGGTCGACCGCGCTCGCCGTCACGAGCACGCGGTCTCCGTCGCCAAGATCACCGTCCCCAGTGGATCAGCGGCCAGCAAGACGGCCCGCCTCATCGAAGCGATCCGGCCGACCGGTGCCGGTCGGGCCGGCCCTCGAAGTGCCGACCGCTTCTGGCGCAGCGGCGGAAGCATGTACCTCCTGCTGCCGGAGACGACGGGCGACGGGGCTCGCACGGTCGTGTCACGCGCGATCCAAGCGGATCCCGTCCTGGCCGACTGCGCCTGGCAGGTCGCGTCGTTCCCCGAGGACGCAATCACGGTCGGCGCGCTGTTCGAGGCGCTCGGGACGCGACCACCGCGGGCAGAGGAACTGCCATCGCCCGCGGGCAACATCCCCGCAACGCTCGACGCACCAGTCACCCTCGGGGCAGGGGCGAGCGCATCGCCCCCTGACGACGCATGACCCCGACGGTCCTGTCCGGCTCGCTTGCCGGCGGCTACGCCGGCAAGCGCGTCCTGGACCTCGTCCTCCTCGCCGTGACGGCGCCGCTCACGCTGCCGCTGTTGGCGATCGTCTCCCTGCTCGTTCGGATCGACTCGCCCGGGCCGGTCATCTTCGCCCAGTACCGGACGGGACGCCACGGCCGGCGCTTCCGGATGTTCAAGTTCCGGACGATGGTCGAGAACGCCGAGGAGCTGAAGGCGTCACTCGCGCATCTGAACATCCTGCCCCCGCCGGACTTCAAGATCATCGACGACCCGCGAATCACGCGGGTCGGGAAGTTCCTGCGCAAGTCGAGCCTCGACGAGCTGCCGCAGCTGCTGAACGTCCTCCGGGGCGACATGACCCTCGTCGGGCCGCGCCCGACGTCCTTCGCCGCCCACACCTACCGGCTGTGGCACACGGAGCGTCTCGAGCTGACTCCCGGGCTCACGGGCCTGTGGCAGGTCAAGGCCCGAGGCGACTCGACGTTCGACGAGCGCTTGCGGCTCGACATCGAATACCTCGATCGCGCGTCGCTGCTGTTCGACCTGCGGATCCTGGCGCTGACTGCGCTGGCCGTCCTGAAGCGTTCCGGAGCCTAGCGGCTTCGATCGCTAGCCGCCGCTCGTGACCACGAGCTGCGGGTCGTTGGCGCCCTCGCGGCTGCTGTAGGTCCCCGAACCGCCGGCATTGCGGATCGCCAGGTTCAGGCTGCCGTTGCCGGTGACGGCGTCGGTGACATCCCACTCGACCCACGTGCCGGTCGTCACGGCACCACGCGTGTCGAGCGCGGTGCCGGAGATGGCCGGCGCGTTGGCCCAGGTGATGCCGGTCTCGGTCCAGCCGTTGCCGACGAGGTAGGCGCCACCGCCGCTCGACGTGCCGCTCGTGACCCACAGGCGAAGGGTGGCGTTCGAGACCGAGCTGCCCAGTCCGGTCAGGTTGAAGCGCAGGTAGCTGTTGAAGTTGTTGGTGGTACCGGAGTTGCGGATGCGCAGGTCGGTGGTGGTGCCGTAGTTGCGGGTCGGGTTGCTGGAGCTGACCTTGGCGTCGGCGGTCGCGCTGAAGGCCTGGGTTCCACCGCCACCACCGCCGGTGGTCACGCTGATGAGGTTCGCCTTCGTGATCGGGTCGCTGCCGGCCGAGTTGGAGGCGGTGAGGGTCACGCTGTAGGTGCCGGCCGAGGCGTAGGTGTGGACCGGGTTGCGGGCGGTCGAGTCGACCGAGCCGTTGTTGTCGAAGTCCCAGGCCCAGCTGGTGGGCGCGTTGGTCGAGGCATCGGTGAAGCTCACCGTCAGCGGGGCGGTGCCGCTGGTGGGCGTGGCGCTGAACTCGGCCACCGGCGCCGTGGGCGGCGGTGGTCCGCCGCCGAGCGGGTCGTAGTGGTGCCAGTAACGATCGGTCTCGGTATTGCTGCCGAGGACGACGAGCCCGGTGGTGCTGTTGAGGTTCTGCTTCGTCGAGGTCGCGTTGTCGATCTCGCGAACGTCGTCGTCCCACATGACGAGCGTGCCCTTGCCATCGGCGAACGAGACGTTCGAGAGCGGTGCCGACTTGCGATAGATCCCGCCACCACCTTCGTCGGAGCTGAACACGTGGAGCACGGCGGCGCTCTCGTCGATGAGGACGATCGGACGCGTCTGGTCGTACTGGCCGGTCGAGACCGTGTGGCTCAACCAGCTGCCACCGCCGGGTGTCCGCTCGAGCACCTTGATGGCGGGCTGGTTCGAGCTGTTCAGCGAGGTCTTCACGGCCACGAACACTCGCCCGTCATCGGCGGCGAGCAGGGTGGCCAGGTTCACGTGGTCGTCGGCTTCATCAGGGCCCTGGAAGACCCGGATGCTCCCCACCCATGTGGTGTCGGCCGAGTTGTCGGTGTGGACGGCGAAGTACCAGGCGTCGTGGCTCTGGTTGCTCCACATGAGCCCGATGCGGTTGTTGCCGAAGGAGATGACCGACGAGATGTCGTCGCTGGAAACCGCGTTGCTGTTCGGATAGATCCCGTTCACGGCGGGCACGAATGGGGCGCCCCACGTCGCGTCGTTGCAGGTCGGGCTGCATACGGTCCGGTTGACCCAGACCTGGCTCCCCTGCACCCAGGTCGCCCACAGCTGGCCGGTCGAGTCGCGATCGATGACGAGCGATTCGCTCCGCGCCGAGTTGATCGCCACGGGGAAGCCGGCGTCGAGCGTGTACGCATCGGTCCCGGCGTTGTAGCTGTACCGATACAGGCGCGCCCCATCCGAGGTGGCGCTGCCGGATGTCGCGTACACGTGCGAGGCGACGTAGAGCTTGCCGCTGGCCTGGTGCCACAGAGCATCCGCCCGGCTCGTGCTCCGCGGGTCGAGCGCGGTCCCGGTGCTCACCCACGTCTGCGTGGCGACGTTGAGGCGATGGATCTCGTACCCGCCACCGGCGGCGTCCCACAGGCTCGCCCACCACGAGCCGTCGTTCCACCACAGCTTGCTCTCGGGCTTCTCCCCGCTCACCGCGCCGGAGGCGCCGACGAACGATGGGCCCTCGTGACCGACGTCGCCTGGATCTGCGCTGGCCAACGATGCCGGAGTGGCCACGAAGGCCACCGCCAGGGCAGCCGCGATCAGGAGCCGCGCGGCTCGGGGCGCTGAGCGGGCACTGCTCAAGAGAGATCCCCCTCCTCGGTGTGCGTGGATCGTACAGTGTTCGCCGGCGAACGGGCGGTTTCCGTTGTCAGCTGCCAACGGTCCTTCGGCGCGCGGCGTGCCACGCGACCTGGCGTTGCAGGCCCTCCCGGGGAGCGACCGCGGGACGCCAGTCAAAGGCTCGCTGTGCCTTGCGCGTGTCGGCGCTCGTGTGGCGCTGGTCGCCGAGCACCGGCGGCCGGCGGTCGATGAGCGGCTCGCGCCCGGTTGCCTCGGCGATGAGCTGGACGGCGTCGTTCAGGGAGATCGTGTGGCCGCCGCCGATGTTGTAGATCTCCCCGACCGTCGCTCGCTCGATCGCACGGACGGTGGCGTCGACGCAGTCGTCCACGTACGTGTTCGAGCGAGTCTGCTCACCGTCCCCGAAGATCGTGATCGGGCGCCCGTCGAGCATCGCCTCGATGAAGCGGTGGTATGCCATGTCGGGTCTTTGCCGCGGGCCGTAGATCGAGAAGTAGCGCAGGATCGCAGCCGGCAGGCCGAAGGCATCGACGTGGGCGAGGACGAGGTGCTCTGCCGCCAGCTTCGTCACCCCGTAGGGTGATGAGGGGCGCAGGGGACGCGTCTCGTCGCCGACCGCGTCGATGCCGTACACCGACGACGTCGAGATCTGGACGAACCGAGACACGTTGGCGCGGCGCGCCGCTTCGAGCAGCCGTCCGAGCCCGCTGAGGTTGCAGCCGACATACAGGTCGAGGTCTGCCCAGCTCGGCGCCAGACCGGCGACCGCGGCCTCGTTCACGATGGCGTCCACGCCCTCGAGGATCGGATCGAGATCCGCCGTCCGCAGGTCGGCGACCGTGAACGTGAACGCCGGCGAGCGCAGGACGCCCTCCAGGTTGGGTCGCTTCGCCTCCTCCGGATACGAACCGACGAATGCGTCGATCCCGTGAACGGTGTGGCCGTCCGCAACCAGGCGCTCGCAGAGCGTCGAGCCGATGAATCCAGCGGCACCGGTGACGAGCACTCGCATGCTAGTGGTCCACCACGACCCGATCGACGGCAAAGATCGACTGCGCCGCCATCGCGCCGTTGGACTCGAAGCAGACGTCGGTGGCCGGGCCGCGATCCGCCGTCCGCCACGGGAGGTCGTCGACGGCAAAGGCGAGGGCTGCATCGGCCGCGCGGCGTACCTCCCACGCGTAGGTCTGCGCCTGAAAGTCGAGCGTCACGACACTCGTGTACCACGTACCGGGCACATACGGCACCGCGCTGCGCACGTGCTGCGCTCCATCGAAGTACGAGAACGTGCCGCGGTCGCTGAGCCGGACGACGGCCGACTCCGTCGTGCCGTGACGAACGGACATCACGGTGGCATGCAGGGGGCCGACCTGAGAGGTGCTGAACTCGGTCTCGACCCGAAGACGCCCGTCCGCGACGGGCACGATCCCGCGGCACATCCGGACGCTCGACCCGTCCGGTACGCCGCGGGCCGTGGCTGCCAGTCGGCCGTCGACCTCCTCGATGCGGAACGTTGCCTCGCCATCGGACCGCGGGGTCCAGGGGGAGCCGAGCGCGGAGCCGAGCAGGCGTGGGTCGAAACGATCGTTGGCCAGGCGATCCGTCTCCGGCGGCACCATCGGCGGAGCGGCCGATCCTGGGCCGGGGGTGCCCGGAAACCGCGCCGCCGCGTGGGCATACGAGCCAACCTCGGGATCTGACGCGAGGATGACCATCCCGGTCGATGCCCCAAGGACCTGCTTCGTCGACGTCGCATCGTCCAGCGACGGCAGCCCGCCCAGGCTGATCAGCGACGCGCCCGGGCCCGTGCCGAAGCTCAGGTCATCGAGGCTCGCCGACTTGTAGGTGATCGTGCCGCCCGACGCGGGCGAGGTGGCGACGACGTAGAGCGCTCGCCCGTCCGCGTCGATGAGAACGAGCGGTCGCCCGTGGCCGTCGCTGACCGTCCCGACGAGGTGCTGGCTCGAGGACCCATCCGGCTCGAAGACGAGCAGGAGCAGCTGCGCCGAGCCGGGCGATGTGCCAGGCAGATCCGAGACCGAGGTGCGGACCGCCGCGAAGAGGCGCGGCCCCCGTTCCGTCGGCAGGACGCTGACGGCGAGCTCGTCGTCGTCGGGGATGAGACCCTGGACGGCGACGCGCTGCACGTCCCAGGCTTCGGCCTCCCCCACCGTTGCCACCGCGACGTTCAAGGCGTCCTCATCGGTTCTCGTCCAGGCGATCGCGACGCTCTCGCCGTGTGCGACGACGACGGCAGCATCCAGGTTCGCGTCGACCCCCTCGATGGCGGGGACGTGCGCCGTCCCCCACACCCAATCGCTGCCGTCCGTCCTGTTCAGGCGCATCTGCCCGTCGCTGATCCACGTCGCCCAGGTCCGCCCGGCCCGATCACGGGCGATCGTCAACCCGTCCGCTTCCTCGTCGGCGATCGTCACCGGCATGTCGGGGTCTTGTGCGTAGCGGCCCGCCTCCGGAAGATACGTGTAGCGGACGAGGGACGCCATCCGGCTGCTCGTCGGTCCTCCGCCGGTGGCGATCAGGAGATGCTCGCCGTCGACGACGACGTCGGGGTAGACGGCGGTCTGCGGCCCGATCCGGACCCCCGTGTCGACCCATGTCTGCGTCGTCCAATCGAGCCGATGGATACGGAACTCGGACGTGCCCTCTGCCACCATCGCGGCCCACCACGCATCGGCGTGGAACCACAGCTTGCTCTGGCCGACGTCGCCCGACGGCGCATGCTGCGTGTCGAGGACGAACGGCTGGTCCTGGACGGCTGCCACGACATCGAGGGCGGACGGGGGCGTCGCCGTCCCGGACGCGGCCGTCGATGGGGTCGGCCGCAGCGAGCCGATCGCGGACGTGGCCGAGGGCACGGCAGCACCAAACGGATCGAGTGCCAGGACGGCGGCCCCGCTCAGGGCGACGAGGCCAAGCGTCACGCCCAGCGCCAGGAACCGAGAACGGCTCACCAGGGCGACGTCCGGTAGGATGCGCGCGTGTCGCAGATCTGGACCTTGGTGCTCGCGGCCGTGCTCTCCGCGGTGGCGGTCACGGCCGTCCTGTCGTGGCGGCGCACGAGAACGTCACGGGTCGCGCTCGGAATCGTGCTCGGTGCCGTTTCCGGCGTCGTGGCAAGCCTCGTCGTCCTCCAACCGCGCGTCGACCTCGTCCCGGATGAGGCCGAGGGCACGATCGTGGTCGTGGTCATCGTGCTAGTGTCGCTGGCGCTGATCGTCATGACATGGCTTCGCTGGTCTCGGAGATAGCCGGCAGCCCGACGTGGGCTGGGGGAGAACGGAGGGTACCGCATGCCGGCTTTGCCCATGCACTTCGCTGACGGGCGCGCATGACCATCGGTGACGCGCCGGACGAGACCGTCGCGGCGTCCCCTGCGGACGGCGAGACACGGCGCCAGCTTCGAGGCAGCTCGCTCCTCGTCGCCGGGCGGGGCATCTCGCTCACGGTCAACTTCGTCGTCCAGGTCCTCATCGTCCGCTTTTTGACGCAGGCCGACTATGGGGCATTCGCCTACGCCCTCGCCTTCGTCCACCTGGCGCAGACGTTCGTTACGTTCGGGCTCGACCGCGCGATCACCCGCTTCGTCCCGATCTACGAGGAACGCGGCGACTATGGCCGGCTGTTCGGGACGCTGGTCATGGTGGGCGGGACACTTGCCGCCCTCGGGCTCGGTGCGGTCGTGCTCGTCATCGGCCTCCAGGGATGGCTCGCCGGATCGGTCATCGACGATCCCGAGGCGATCACGCTTGTCGTCATTCTCATCTTCCTGGCACCGATCCAGGCGCTCGACGAGTTGCTGACCGGCCTCTTTGCCGTCATCGCCGATGCCAGGGCGATCTTCCTGCGCCGCAACGTCATCGGTCCGCTTCTCCGCCTTGCGGTCGTGCTCCTCCTCGTCCTCACGGAGCAGGGCGTCGAGTTCCTTGCCATCGGCTACGTCCTGTCCGGCGCGGCGATCCTCGTGACGTATGCCGGCCTCCTCGTTCGGCAGATGCGGCAGCGGGGTCTGACCGCACGATTCCGGCGCAGCGAGCTGACCCTGCCGGTCGGCGAGGTGCTCGGATTCACGGTCCCGCTCCTGACGTCGGACCTCGTCGGCGTCCTGATGACCACCACCGACGTCCTCCTGCTCGGATACTTCCACGACACCGTCGAGGTCGGAGCGTTCCGGGCGATCCTGCCCGCGGCGATGCTCAACCAGGCCATCCTGTCGACGTTCGGCCTGCTCTACACGCCGGCGGCGGCGCGCCTGTTCGCAAGGGGCGACCAGGACGGGATCGACCACCTCTACTGGCGGACGGCCGCCTGGCTCGCCGTGTTCTCGTTCCCGGTCTTCCTGCTGACGAGCTCGCTGGCCGAGCCGATCACCGTGCTCCTGTTCGGCGAGCCGTACCGCGGCTCGGCGCCGTATCTCGCAATTCTCTCCATCGGGATGTACTTCAACGCCGCGCTCGGGCTCAACGGGCTGACCCTGAAAGTCATGGGCCGCCTGCGCTACATCGTGATCCTGAACCTGGCGGCCGCCGCGGTGAACGTCGTTCTCAACCTCCTGCTCATCCCGGTGCTTGGCGCCCTGGGCGCCGCGATCGCGACCGGGGCGACGCTGGTCGCCCACAACATCCTGAAACAGGCCGGGCTGTCGCTCGCGGGGATCCGGATCTTCGAGCGCCGCTATGTGCGGCTGTATGGGGTGATCACGACCGCGGCGGTTGCCGTCCTCGCGATTCAGGTTGTCGTTGCGCCTCCGGTTCCGATTGTGCTGGCGCTCGCCGCGGTGGCATCGGCGGTCGTCCTCATCGTGAGCCGCCGTGATCTCGACCTGGCCGACACGTTCCCGGAGCTCCAGCGCATCCCGTTCCTCCGACACCTGGGCTCGGGCTGAGATGGCAGTCCTGGCCGGCGCCCGCGCCCAGCACTACGAGGTCGGCACGAACCTGAAGGGAGCGGGCACCGCCGCTGCGTGGACGCTCCTCCTGCCACGGCTCGACCTCCGTGCGGTCCTCGTCGTCGGATCGGTGTCGCGGGCCGAACGCGCCGCGCTCGGGAGTCTCGCCGACCGCGTCGTCGTGATCGAGCGTGATGTCGATGCGGAGGACCTCCTGCGGACCTCCGGCGAGGAATACGACATGTCCATCGACCTCGTCCGCCTCGGGCGGGGTGGCACGGCACTGATCGAGCGCACGCCCCGCCTGCGCCAGCTCGTCGAGAGCCGGCTGGCCGATGGGGCGAGCACGTTCGTCGAGTGGCGCGGGACGACGCCCGATCCGCGTGACGTGGGCGTGGCTGCCGCGAACGACCTCGTCCTCCGACCGCCGCTTGGTCCGGCGCGGCTCATCGCGCCGATCGGACTTGCCTCGGTGGCCTCGCGCCTGCCGGGCGCCCGGAAGGCGCTCACGCCGGCCGCCCGTGCGGGGCGATGGCGCGTGAGGGCGGACCGGCTCCTCAATCGCGTGCTCGGCAGCTCGCCGCTCGAACGCTGGAGCGCTCGGCAGGCTCGACTCGTGACGCGTGACGGCGGCGCCGGCCCACCGGCATGGGTCGCCGGCATCGCGGCAGAGGCGGGGATGGACATCGGCGCCAGCGGCTGGGTGCTCCTCGCGCCGGGCGACTACGCGACACAGAAGGTCCTGCTCGTGCTCCTCGATCCAGGCGGCGACCGGCCACGCACGATCGTCAAGATCAGCGCGAACGTCGCACACCGCGGACGGCTTCGCGCCGAGACCGAGGCCCTCACCCGGCTTGCCTCCCTCGAGGCGGCCGCCGGACGCATCCCCGTCGTCGAGTTCGCCGGCGAGCATGCCGGGCGCGAGGTCGTCGGTGAGCGCTGGATCGCGGGGCGCCCGTTCGAGGCGGTCGCGAGTGTGGCGGCAGACAGCCCGCAGTACACCGCCGCCAGCGGATGGCTGGCAAGCCTGGCGACCGCGACGGTACGGCAACGGGACGCGGGCGACGTCGGAGCGGCGCTGCGCGACCTGTTCGACCGATTCAGTGCCGTGGCACCCCTGCCATCAGGTGAGCTCGGCGCACTCGCGGGGCACGTTCGGACCATCGAGGCACACGACGGGACCGTCCCGACCGTGTTCCAGCACGGCGATCCGGGGACGTGGAACCTCGTGCTCGACGACGCCGACCGTGTCGTGTTCCTCGACTGGGAGGCGGCCGAGCCCGATGGTGTTCCGCTGTGGGATCTCTTCCACCTCCAGCGGTCGTTCGGGGCACTGTCCGCGCAGCGGGATGGCCTCCGGGGCATCGATGCCGGGCTGCGGCATCTCGCCGCGCCATCGCCGCTCCAGGATCGCTTCGCGGCGGAGATCGGCGAGCAGGCGCGCGCCATCGGCCTCGCACCCGGGCTCGTCGCGCCGCTCTTCTTCACGTGCTGGATGCACCGCGCCCTGAAGGAAGTGACGCGCCGCACCCCGGCCACGCTCGGGCGCGCCCCGTACCTGCGGTTCCTGCGAGCGATGCTCGCGCGCCGGTCCGAGCCTGCCGTCCAGCACCTGCTCGGCGGCGAGGGCTCCCGATGATCGATCGAGCCGCTCGCCTCGCCGCCGCGCGGCTCGTCGACTGGCGATTTCTCCTGCCCAACCCGAGGCTCGGTCGGGTCGGCGTCGGCGAACCGGCCGACCGCGAGCTGGTCGCCGCCCTGGCGGACCTCGGCGAGGAGGTCGCCACCCTCTCGGCCGTGGATCTCGCCGCCGATGCCGGCCTCGACGGCGTCGTCCTGGGTGAGCGGGGACACGCGCTCGGTTCGACGGATGTCGCCGCCGCCGCTCGCGCGCTGCGACCGGGAGGCTGGCTGCTCGTCGAGCTGCAGCGGACGAGGGTCGGGTTCGGGGCGACCCACGACATCGAGCGCGCGATCCGTTCCGCCGGGCTGGTGCAGGTCCGCCGATTCTGGTCCCTGCCG
>Ga0190265_10001996_pt1 | contig 13568 bp, 9 predicted proteins | sample Popmic124T_FD_133135 | JGI IMG/M metagenome (GOLD analysis project Ga0190265, IMG submission 133135) | Populus adjacent soil microbial communities from riparian zone of Indian Creek, Utah, USA - 124 T | ecosystem: Environmental > Terrestrial > Soil > Riparian zone | place: USA: Utah | collected... | reverse complement strand
GGTCCCGCCCTCCTCGGACAAGAGGTCGATCGCCAGCGCGGAGTAGCCGCTCGCGGCGAGACGGCCGGCGATCGTGCGGATCGAATCGGTGAGCCCTCGGTTCTCGTGAATCACGAGCACGCCACCACGAGGCCGAGCGGCCGCTGCCCACGCACCCATGAGCTTCCGACCCCGCGGCCCACGAAACACGATCTCGGTCGTCGGCCGCGCCGCGACCTCGATGTCCGCCGCACGGGGGCGTGCCGCTCCGGTCCCAGACGCGGCACGCAGCCTCGCCCGTGCCTCATCCGCGAGGAACCCCGCAAGCAACGATGCGGCCGCGGCACCACCCAGCCCGAGCAAGCCCAGCCGGCGTAGTGCCTCACGCCGGGAAACGAGCCCGTCCGCATGATCCTCGGCGATCTCCTCCGCCAGATACCGCTGCAACTCCGTCACGACTCGACCTCCCGAAGCGCTCACCGATCGCTTTGTTCGGAGCTACGGCCGCGTCACGCAACCGGATTGCTCGAAGGCCCACAGAGAGAGGCTCTACACTGACAGAGGCGGAAGCTGATAGAACTGCACGCCCAGGGCGAATGGACTAAACCGCTGGAAATCGCCCACTTTAGCCCCCGTAGCTCAGTGGATAGAGCAGCGGTTTCCTAAACCGCGTGCACAAGTTCGATTCTTGTCGGGGGCATCCCGCTGTTCATGCGGAATGTGCCGCCTAAGCAGCCTTTTTCACAGGCCGACAACGCCGAGGGCGTAGTAGTTCCCGGCTACGAACCCCGTCGATTGATGCTTGGGCGAGCTCGGTCAGGCCCTGCGCGACTGCAAGAGCGACCGCTTACTGCTGCAAGGCCGATGCACAGCAGAACCAGCGGCCGGCGCCCGGCGGCGTCCCGCAGCGAGTCGAGGGCTCCTCCGCCTGCGACCGTTGCATCCGCGGCTGACTGTCAGCGATTGAATCACGCCTCGGGTCGGCCGGGTCGCCAAGATGCGACCCGGCCGGCCCAGTGCTCTAGCGGAGCCCCCAGAGCCTGTCGAACCCGGTGCGGTACGCGCTGCCGTAGCCTTTGGCGGGATGCGGCGGCGTGCCGGCCCTCGCGACGTTGCGCTTCGTGAAGATGTATAGCGGCGCGCCCCGGTAGTGGCTCGACGGGACCCTGAGGTCGGCGGCGGCCCGCATGTCGGCGTCGAGCATCGCACGAGCGATCCAGTCCTCGTTCTCGCCGATGTCCATCTGGACGTCGCCCTTCTTCACCGCCGTGAGCACGAACGGCGTCCCGTTGAACGACGCCTGCTGGACCTTGCCCGCCTTCCCCGAGATGCGGAGGGCGGCCGACACGAACGAGGTCATCGCGTCGTAGATCGGCAGGACGTAGTTGACGTTCGGATTGCGCTGCAGGCCCGACTGCACCTCGCCCTGCACCTTGTTCGCCCACTCGACAGTCGGCACGTCGACGATGTCGAGCTTGCAGCCCTTGCAGTCGCGGGCGAAGACGCTACGCATGCCCTTGATCACGTCGGCGGACGAGACGAGATCGTTGGCGACGATCGAGAGCACGTTCGCCTTCCCGTTCGTCTGCACGACCGCCCAGGCGGCGAGGATCTGGCCGACCTCGAAGTACGGCAGACGCACGGCTCCGTCGATGTACTTCGGCGGCTGCCAGCCGAAGCCGGCGAAGTGGCTCGAGATCACTTTGACGCCGGCCCTGCGCGCCTGGTCGATCTGCGGCTTCAGCACCGCGGGCGGGATCGCGAGAAGGTCGACGACGTCGTAGCGCTGCGAGATCGCCTGCTGGATCCCCTGGATCCACTGGTCGGCCTTGCCCTGGTTCTGCCAGTTCGTGAACGTGAACCCGACCCGCTTCGCCTCCCTGGCCATGCTCGCCGTAAGCACCTGCGTGATCGGGATCTGACTCGTGACCGGGATGATCATCACCTTCTTGCCTCGCATCACCTGCTTGGCGTTGAACGCGGGCCCAGGGGCCACGAACTTCGGCACCTTCGAGTACTTCGCGATGATCGCCTTCGACGCGGCGATGTCGGCTTGTGTCGTCGGCGCCGTCGGTGCCGCGGGCGATGACGTGACGACAACCGCCACGGCGAGCGCCGCGACCGACAAGAGCGCCGCAATGACCCTGCCTCTCTTCAGCAAAACCGCTCCTTTCGTCTGCCCTGAGGCGTTGGTCGACCTGATCGAACATGGTTCGTGGTGCGGGTCAATCGGTGAGACGGGCGCCGCTCAGGCGCCGCTCAGCGCACGGTCGCGCTCGTAGATCTGGGCGAAGCTGCCGGGACACGCGACGAGCTCCTTCGGCTCCGGCGTGAGGTACGCACGCACCTTCGCCGTGGTGACGCCGTAGGCGTGCAGGCCCTCGACCAGTTTCACCGCACAGGCCGTGCCGTCGAAGACCGGCACGGCCAGCGCCTCTTGCATAACCTTGTCGATCGGCCCGAGACCGGCACAGCCGAGCAGGATCGCCTCGGCGCCGTCGTTTTCGATCGCGTCCCGAGCCTCGTCGAGCATCATCCGCTTGGTGCGCTCGATGTCCTCCTCGATCTCGAGGACCGTCAGCGGCGTGCAGCGGATGGACGCGCACTTGCTCTCCATGCCGTTCCGGTGGACGACTTCCTCCAGGAACGGCTTTACGCGGGGGAGCACGGTCACGATCGACCACTTGTACGCCACGAGGCTCGCCATGTGAAAGGCAGCCTCGGCGATACCGACCACGGGCACGTCTGCGATCTCGCGGCAGGCCGCGATCGCCGGGTCACCGAAGCATGCGATCACGTAGCCGTCGTAGTCGCCCGTTGTCCGGGCGACGAGCTCGACCGTGTTGTAGGCGGCCAGCACCTCGTCGGCGTAGCCCTCGATCGAGCGCGGCCCCGACTCTGGGCTGACGCAGTCGATGACCGTGTCGGCCGCTGCGACCGCGCGCGCGACGATCCCGATCTCGTCGGTCATCGCCTGCGTCGTGTTGGGATTGATGACGAGTATCCGCATCCGTCCTACTCCTTTCTTGAATGTCTGGTTGAACAGGGACTTGAAGGTGTGCCCATTAGCTCGCTACGGCGGCGTCGCGCCTGCGCGCCAGTTGGGAGAGGGCGACCGCGAGCACGAGCGCGCCGCCGTAGAAGAGCTGCTGGACGAATGTCTGCACGCCGAGCAACTGCAGCCCGGTGATCCCCGTCACCAGGAAGTACACCGCGGCGATCGAGCCGAGCGGATTGAAGCGGCCAGGCATGATCGTCGTCGCACCGAGAAATGCTGCGGCGAACGCCGGCAGCAGGAAGCTCAGGCCCGACGTGGGATCGGCCGAGCCCAGTGTGCCCGCGTACAGGACGCCGGCAAAGGCGCTGATGATGCCGGACGCCACGAACGCGCCCCAGCGCAGCCGGACGACGCGGATACCGCTCAGGCGCGCCACGCTCCGGCCTCGCCCGACGAAGAGGAGCCGGCGTCCGATCGGCATGTACTCGAAGACGTAGAACATGATGAGACCGACCGCGATCCCGTAGTAGAAGGCGAGTGGGACTCCGAGAAAGCGGTTCACGACGACGACGTCGATCAGCGACTGGGAGACCCCGCTGATCGTCTGAGAGTTGCTGACCCACAGGACCACGCCCGCGATGAACGTCGACGTGCCGAGCGTGACGATCAGCGAGTCGATGCCGAGGAGGACGACGAGCGCGCCGTTGATGATGCCGATCACGAGCCCGACGGCGAGCGCGGCAGCAATCGCGGCCGCGATCGACCAGCCGTGGTTCACATTCAGGATCGCGAGCGTCATTGACGAGAGCGTCAGGGTGGCGGCGACGGAGAGGTCGTAGTCACCCGCGGTCAGCGGCGGCAACAGTGCCAGCGTGAGCACCACGAGGATCGCCTGCGAGCCGAAGATCGTCGAGAAGTTCGACGTTGTCATGAACGTGTCCGGCCGAAGGATCCCGAAGACGACGATGACCACACCCCAGACGAGGAGGAGCGCGTACCGCTCGAGGAGGTCCGCTGCGAGGGACCGCGACCGTACCCGGGCCGCCGCGGTGCGCTCGGTCGCTTCGCTCATGCGACGACCCCGGCGACCTCGGCCGCCATGGCTGCGTAGCTCTGCTCGATGATCCGCTCCTTCGTCACGTCCTCGCCGACGAGCTCCCGCCAGACTCGGCCTCGGCCGAAGACGATCACGCGGTCGCAGAGGAGCGATAGCTGCTCGTAGTCGCTGCTGGCGCACAGCACGTGCATGCCGCGCTCCTCGACGGCCGCGCGGATCAGCCCGAAGATCTGTTGCCGCGCTCCGACGTCGACGCCCTGGGTGGGCTCGTCCAGCAGCAGGAGCCGCGGCTCGGTCTGGAACCACTTCGCGAGCAGCGCCTTCTGCTGGTTGCCGCCCGACAGCGCCCCGTACGGCAGCGACGGGTCGTTCGGCCGCACGTCGAACTCCTGCATCAACGCCTGCGTCTCCCGCCGCATCCGGCGAAGCTCGAGCGAGACGCCATTGAAGTAGCGGTCGAGCACTGCGAGCGCCAGGTTCTCGACGACCGGCAGGGAGCCGACACTCCCGTCGGTCTTTCGGTCGGCCGGGATGAGCGCGATCGCCTTGCGCGTCGCCGCGGTCGGCGTCAGGCGCGTGAGGTCGGTCTCCTCCCCCCGAAGCACGAGGCGGCCGGCTCGGGCCGACCGCGCTCCATAGAGCAGGTAAGGGACCTCCTCGAACCCGGAGCCGATCAGGCCGGTCAGCCCGACGATCTCACCCTCGTGCATCTCGAAGGAGACCCCGTCAACGGTGGAGCCGCGCAGGCCCTCGACCGAGACGCCGACCCGCCGCTCGGTCTTGTCAGCGTGCTCGACGTCGGCCAGCTTCGCCAGCTGACGGCCGATGATCATCTCGACGAACGTCGTCTCGCTCGTCTCGTGCGTGCTGACCGTACCAACGAAGGCGCCGTCGCGCAGGACGGTGACCCGGTTGGTGATCTCGCGCACCTCGTCGAGGTCGTGCGAGACGAAGAGGATGCTCGCTCCGGCCGCCGCCGCGTCGCGGACGAGCGAGAACAGCACTTCGATTCCCTCTCGCGGCAGAAAGACCGTCGGCTCGTCGAGAACGAGCACGCCTTGGCGAACGCCGACGCCGCGGATCTCCTCGATCGAGCGGACGATGGCGAGCAGCGCCCGCTCGACGGGCTTCAGCTCGGCGACGATCGCGGTCGGGTCGATGCGCAGCCCGTAGCGCTCGAAGGTCTCACGCGCCCGCTTACGCTCGCGCCGCCAGGAGATCCCGAAGCGCGAGCGGGATGAGGCCAGCTCGGCCACACGGAGGTTCTCGAGCACGCTGAGCGACTCGATCAGCCCCAGATCCTGGTGAACGAAGCTGAGCCCGAGCTCGCGGAACTGGCCTGGAGCGAGCGGCAGCCGCACCGGCTCGCCGTCGATCAGGAGCTCGCCCTCGTCCGGGTCGTGAAAACCGGCGAGCACCTTGATCAACGTCGACTTGCCGGAGCCGTTCTCCCCGAGGAGGCCGTGGACCTCCCCGGGGAGCAAGCTCAGGCCGACTCCTCGCAGCGCCTGCGTCCCGCCGAAGCTCTTCGACAGGTTGCGCAGCTCGAGCCGCGGGGTCGCAACCTCCTCCACCGCTACCGCAGGCCCCAGAGCTTGCGGTAGCCGCTGACGTACGTGGTGCCCCAGCCAGACGTGAACTTCGCGCCGGCCTGTCCGATATTCGACTTGTCGAAGACGCGCACCGGCACACGGGCGTTCTTCACGGGCTTGAGGCCGCCCATGATCCGCATCGACTGGTCGGCGATTGCAAACCCGATCCACTCGAGGTTCTCACCGACGTTCATCGTGACGATGTCGCCCTGCTTGACCATCTTCAGGATCTCGGGCGTCCCGTTGAAGGTGGAGATCTTCACCCGGCCGGTCCGGCCGGCGGCACGGATGGCCGCGGCCGCGAACGGCACCTCGGCGCTGTCATAGAGAGCGATCACGTAGTTGATCCCGGGATCGCCCGTCAGGGCCGCCTGGACGTTCGGCTGGATCTTCGTGGCGACGTCGGCGATCGTCACGTCGGTGAACTTCAGCTTGCAGCCGGCGCAGTACTTGCGGAACTCCTCGCGGATCCCCGCCACCATCGGCAGCGTCGACTTGACCTGGTTGATCGTGACGACGAGCGCGTTCGCCTTGCCCTTCGTGTCTGCGATCGCCTGGTCTGCGATCAACTGGCCCGCGATCTTGTAGGGGATGTTGACGAGGCCGCCGACGTTGGGCGCGGACGGCTGGTTGTCGTCGTAGAGGTGCGCGACGATGGTCGGGATTCCCTTCGCCTTCGCCGCCTTGATCTGAGGCTGGAGGCCGGCCGGGTCGTTGCCGGCGAGCAGCACGATTGCGCTCGCCTTCTGCGCGACCGCGGCGTTCATGCCCTGCACCCACTGCGACGGCTGGCCCTGGTTCTGCCAGATCGTCACCTTCACGCCCACCTGGGCGGTGATGCGCTTGATGTGGTTCGCGATGGTCGAGACGAAGGGGATCTGGCTCGACGCCGGGATGATGAAGATCGTCTTGCCGCCCGCTCTCGCCTTCGCGTCGAAGGCCGGACCTGGTGCGACGAACTTCGGCACCGCCTTGTGCTTGTTCAGGTTCGCCTGCGCTCCCGTCCATGACGCCGTGGGCGCTGCCACACCGGCGGCAATCGCCACCGCCGCCACCGCAAGCGCGACGGCGAGAATCGAGACCCGTTGCTTCATTCGTTGCCCTCCAGTCCATAGTGCGTTCGAGCCGACTCCCGGCTCACGTATCCGTCGATCAGGTCTTTCTGGACCGCCGCGCGGTCCCGTTCGAGCGGGGGCCCGTAGCCGCCCCCGCAAGGAGAGATCAGGCAGAGCCGATCACCGGTGGCCGCCTTCCGGTAGGGAAACTTGGACGGCAGCTCCAGCTCGCCGTCGGTTCCCCGGTTGAGCAGGACCGCCCCAGGCGTCCCGTCCTGCCCGCCGAAGAGGCCGGGAGGCGCCGTGACCGACCCGTCGCCCTCGAGCGAGTAACCGGCGTCGTCCAGGAACTCGATCTCCCGCGTGGTCCCGAGCCCGCCCCGCCAGCGGCCCGGGCCGCCCCGGTCCTCGAGCAGCTCGTACTGGGTCACGCGCAGCGGGAAATGCGACTCGATGTCCTCGATCGGATTGTTACGCGTGTTCGCGTAAAGCGTGTCGACGGCGTCGAGGCCGTCCTTGCCGTGCCGGCCGCCATAGCTGCCCTCCTGGATGTCCATGTAGACCCAGTGTTGCCCGCCGCTGAAACCGGAGTAGGCGACGACCTTGAGGTTGCCGACGCCGGCGCCCACCCCCTCCGGCAGGACCGGCGCGAGGGCGCGCATGAGCGTGTCGGCGATGATGTTGCCGCCGCAGAAGCGGGCAATCGTCGGCGCCGGGAAGCTCGGGTTGGCGATGCAGCCCTCTGGGGCGACGATCGAGATCGCCCGGAACAGGCCCGAGTTGGTCGGCACCGGATCGTGCGTCCAGGCGTCGAGCAGGATCGAGCGCAGGGTCACCCAGATCGCAATGTCGACCGTGCCGACGAAGGGCATGTTGATCGGCAGGTCGACCTGGGGCGCAGTTCCCGTCAGATCGACGGTGATCTCCGAGCCCTCGACGGTGACGGCGACCTTGACTTTCAGGTTCTTGTAGGCGGGATCGGGATGGTCGACGAAGCCGTCCAGGTAGCCCTCCGCCTCGTAGGTGCCGTCCGGCAGCTTTTCGATCTCGCGCCGCAGCATCCGGTCGGAGTAGTCCATCAGGTCCTCGCTCGCGTTCTTGACCGTCTCGAGGCCGTAGCGGTCGATCAGCTGGACGAAGCGGCCGGCGCCGATCTTGCAGGCCACGACCTGCGCCTCCATGTCGCCGACGACGAGCTGCGGCGCTCGGCAGTTGTCGCGGAGGATCTGCCAGATGAAGTCGTTCTTGCGGCCTTCCTCCTCGATCTTGATCGCGTTGAACTGAAGCCCTTCGGCGTATGCATCGGTCGCGTCGACGATCCCGCAGCTCCCCGGCGTCAGCGCGCCGAGGTCGAGGTGGTGCGCCGTGGTCGCGGAGAAGCCCACCAGCTCGTCGTCGTAGAAGACCGGGACGACGAAGCCGACGTCCGGCTGGTGCGACGCGCCGTAGTAGGAGTGATTGTGGATGACGACGTCGCCGCGCCTCCACGCGAGGCCGAGCTCGGCGAAGCGGCGGTTGATGCCGGCGATGTAGCCCGGGATCGGCCCCGACTGCAGCGGCGTCGACTGCGCCGACTCGCAGAGCTGGCGGCCGTCCGCGTCGCAGAGGACACAGCCGAAGTCCTCCGACTCGCGGATGATCGAGGAGTAGGCCATGCGGGCCAGCTTGTGGCCCATTTCGACCGCAATCGAGTCGAGCGCGCCGGCGATGACGGCTGCGGTGACCGGGTCGACTCTCGTCTGAACAGTGCTCATGAGGCGCTCACCTTCGTCAGGATCAGGTTGCCGGAGGCGTCCGCCCGGGCGTTCCACGCGGGCGGGACGACGGTTGTCGTGTCGAGGTGGAAGACGACCGCGGGACCCGGAATCGTCTCGTCCAGCGGCAGCAGGCTGCGGTCGTAGAAGCGCGTCTGCAATGCCTGCAGGTTGCCGTCGACGCGGAAGACGCCCTCGCTCTCGCCGACGAGCGCCTCATCGAGGCTTCCGCTCGACACGGGCAGCGACTCGAGTGCCGGCCGCCGGCCGATCGCGGTGACGCGGGCATTGACGATCTCGATCGGGTCGCCGTAGGCGCTGCCGTACTCCCGCTCGTGGAGGACGTGGAACTGATCCAGCGCCTCGTCGGCGAACGGGCCGTCGTCGAGCGTCACCCGCAACTCGTAGCCCTGGCCCACGTAGCGGCAGTCGAGCGCACGGATCACCTCGACGTCTCCAGCGGGCATGCCGTCACGCTCGAGCCAGCCCCTTAGCTCCGTCTCGAGCTCGTCGAGCTCCCGGTTGAGCCGGTCCGAGTCGACGCTCCCCTGCAGTTGAAAGACGGTGCGCATCTGGTCGTACTTCAGGTCGCTCGTGAGCAGCCCGCCAGCGGAAGTGATGCCGGGATGCGGCGGGACGAGGACTTCCGGGATCTCGAGTGAGTCGGCGACCTCGGCTGCATGCAGTGGCCCGGCGCCTCCGAAGGCGACCAGGGCGAACTCGCGCGGGTCGTGGCCCTTCTCGATCGTGCGCGAGCGGATCGCCCGCGCCATATTCGAGTTCGCGATCGTGAGGATCCCCTCGGCGGTCTCGAGCAGGCTCAGGCCGAGCTGGTCGGCGAGCTTCTGGACAACCTCGACCGCGGCGTCGCGATCGAGCTTCATCCGGCCGCCGAGGAACCGCTCTGGATCGAGCCGGCCCAGGACGATGTGGGCGTCGCTAATCGTCGGCTCCTGGCCGCCGTACCCGTAGCACGCCGGGCCGGGTGACGCGCCCGCGCTGCGGGGGCCGACGCGGAAGGCGCCGCCCTCGTCGACGTAGGCGATCGAGCCGCCGCCCGCCCCGATGGCGTGGACGTCGAGCATCGGCACGAGGAGCGGATAGCCGCCCACCCAGGTGTCGCGGGCCGACGCCTCGCTGACCCCGTCCTCGGTGACGATCCCGATGTCCGCCGACGTGCCTCCCATGTCGAACGTGATCAAGCGGCGCCGGCCGGCGAGCGCGCCCGCCCACTGGCCGCCCAGGATCCCCGCCGCCGGCCCGGAGAGCAGCAGTGTCACCGGCCGCTCGGCTGCCGTGCGAACGCTGGCGACGCCGCCGCTCGACATCATCACGTGCAGCTCGCCCTCGACCCCCTCCGAGGCAAGCGCAGTCGCCAGCCGGTCGAGGTAGTTGCCCGTCCTGGGCCCGACGAAGGCGCTCATCGTGGCGGTCGTGAAGCGCTCGAACTCGCGGAACTGCGGAAAGATGTCGGCGCTCGTCGTCACGAACGCGTCCGGCATCTCCTCCCGCACGATCGCCGCGGCGCGGCGTTCGTGCTCTGGGTTGAGATACGAGAAGAGGAAGCAGACGGCGACAGCCTCGACACCCTCTTCCCGCAGGTCTCGCGCCGCGGCGCGCACCTCCTCCTCGTCGAGCGGGGTCAGCACCTCGCCGGTCGGGGGCACGATCCGCTCCGTCACGACCTTGCGGTGGCGGCGCTGCACGAATGGCTGCGCCTGCCAGGGAATGTCCTGCATCACCGAGTAGTGGAGCGGCCGTTGGTGCCGGCCGATGTGGACGATGTCGCGGAAGCCGCGAGTCGTGATCATCCCGGCGACCGCACCCTCGTGCTGGAGCACCGCGTTCGTCGCCACCGTCGTGCCGTGGAAGACACCCGTTACGTCGCCGGGCACGAGGCCGGCGTCGGCGCAGAGCTCGGCCAGTCCGGTGACCATGGCCTGCTCCGGCTGCGCGGGGGTGGATGGAACCTTGTGGACGTGGACGCCGCCGGACTCCGTGTCGTAGAGCATGAAGTCCGTGAACGTCCCACCGATGTCAACACCGACAACGCGCATAAATCACCTTATTCCGTCCTCAGGACCTGGCGAAGAGCGGCCGCAAGGACGCGCATTCCCAGCTCGACGTGGTCAGGGGTGCTGTATTCCTCCGGCGAGTGGCTGATGCCGCCACGGCTCGGCACGAAGATCATCGCGGCGGGAGCCCGACGGCCGATCAACATCGCGTCGTGGCCGGCCCCGCTCGGCATGCGCATCGAGGTTGCCCCCTCGGCAGCCGCTGCCCGCTCGACGATGTCGACGAGCGCCGGATCGAGCTCGAGCGGCTCGAGCACGAAGGTCGGCTGCAGATCGGCCTGGAGGCCTTCCTCCGCAGCGACCCGCGCCACGATCTCCTCGACGAGCGTCTCGAGCTCGGCAATCCCCGTCGGCGTCGTCGCGCGCACGTCGATCGTGAAGTCGGCCAGGCCGGGGACGACGTTCGCGCCGCCGGGCCCGACGGAGATCTTGCCGACGTTGGCCGTCACCGCCTCCCGCACGCGAGCGATCTCGCGCAGTTCGAGTGCGATTCGCGCCGCCCCGGCGAACGCGTCACGGCGCAGCCGCATCGGCGTCGTGCCGGCGTGGTTCGCCTCTCCGGTGAGACGGACGCGGTAGCCGCGCAGGCCCACGATCGACTCGACGACGCCGATCTCGGCGCCCTCCGCCTCGAGCACCGGACCCTGTTCGATGTGTAGCTCGAAGTACGCGCCGATGCCGCCGGCGCTCTCGGCGTCCCCGGCTCGGTCGATGTCGTAGCCGGTGCCTGCCATAGCCTCGCGCAACGTGACCCCGTCAGCGTCGACCCGGTCGCCGAGCCCGGTCACATTCTCGCCGGCGAACGCACGGCTCCCGAAGAGCGCAGCGTTGAAGCGCGTTCCCTCTTCGTCCATGAAAGCCGCGATCCAGAGCGGGCGCCCCGGCTCGAACCCCTCCTCTTTCAGGAGGCGGACAGCATGCAGCGCCGCGACGACTCCGAGGACGCCGTCGAAGCGGCCGCCTGACGGGACGGTGTCCAGATGCGACCCGACGAGCACCGGGCTGCCACTGCCGGCCTCCCACTTCGCGAGCAGGTTGCCGGCTGGGTCGACCTCGACTTCGAGCCCGAGCTCCCGAAGCCGGTCACCGACCCAGGCGTAGGCATCGAAGAGCTCCCGCGACCAGGCGACACGGGTGACGCCGCCGTCGGGCCCGCCCCCGATTCGGGCCAGCTCGTCCAGGCTGGACGCGACGTTTTCCGTCTCGCTCTCGATCTCGATCGCGCCGCGTGACATGACACGCAACACTTCCCATCTTTACGTGTGAAGTCAAGCAAGTGCCGCTCACGCGGAGCCGGAACCAGGCGCGAGCGCCTCGCAGACTTCCTCGGCGTTCTCGGTCAGGGGCGTGATGATCGGATAGTCGGCGCCGGCCTCGACCCATTCGCCGATCCGATCGCGAGCTTCCGCTGCCGTCCCGGAGACGACGAGCGAGTCCACGGTCTCCATCCCGACGAGGCCCATCGCCTCCTCGAGGCCGCCCGGTTTCGGCGGCCAGCTGCCGATCAGCGCGGTCAGGCGCTCGACGAACTCGGGGTCGAGCCCTATCGCGCGCGCGATGTGCGGCTGCCCGCCGAGGTACATGGTCACGAAGGTCTTCGCGGTTGCACGCGCCGTCTCGCCGTCCTCGGACACTGCGACGCCGAGCAACTGCGGGAAGGCGAGCGCCCCCGGGTCCCGCCCGGCCGCGACTGCCGCGGCACGCACGCGCGCGGTCGCGCGGCTCGTGTACGCGGCGGGTAAGAAGCCGTTCAGCACGACGCCGTCGGCGATCTCGCCCGCGAGGTCGAGCATCTTGTTGCCCGTCGCACCAATGTAGATCGGGAGGTCGAGCGGCTGCCCCTCCTCGCCGCGGGTCAGGTCGAGCGTGACGTCGGTGATCCGCACGACCTCGCCTTCGTAGGTGACGGTCTCGTTGCGGAAAAGCCGCCGGACGACGTCCACGTACTCGCGCATCTGCGTTACCGGCTTCCGCCGCTCGACACCTTGGTTCGAAGCGAGCGGATCCGAGTAGGCGCCGAGACCGAGCGCCACTCGCCCCGGCGCGAGCCCGTTCAGCGAGATGAAGGTCAAAGCCATGAGGACCGGCCCGCGCGTCCAGGTGTTGACGATGCTCGACCCGAGCTGCACTCGTTCCGTCGAGGCAGCAAGCGCGCCGAGCACCGATATCGCGTCGCGGGTCAGCCTCGTCTCGGCCGCCCAGAGAGACGAGTATCCGAGTTCTTCCGCACGCTTCGCGAGAGCGACGACGCGGCTCCCCGGCGGCACATCGTGGAAGCACAAACCGATCTTCTCGGGGAACGCGGCGGCCGGCATCGACTCTCCTTCAGTGGGGGACGCGCGATCTTACTGCGGCTCAACGAACGCTCCCGACCCTCACGAGAAGAGACTTCATTTCCAGGCTTTGCAGTGGATCGACCCGAACTCCACCGGATATCGCCCGTAAGGGGCGTCGTTCTCCGCCGCATCGGGGCACGCTGCTTAATGAACGAGCTCTCGGGCGTTACAGCGAGCGCACCATACTGACGGGCGTCGCTATAGCGATCAGCCACCCGCACGGCCAACGCGCAATCAACCACGCGCACGGCCAGCGAGTTCGCTTCCACAGGGTGTTGCTCACTGGCGCAACACCTGGCGCGCAGCACGACAGAACACCCCGACATCGCCCGCTTGCAGGAACTATCGAGGAACGGCTCGCCGCTTCCTAAACCGCGTGCACAAGTCGATTCTTGTCGGGGGCATCTTGTCGGTGCCAGACCGAGCGACCCGAGGAGTCAGCAAGCGGTGTCACTCACGCGCATGACACGCTGATCCACAGGCCTTGACTCTTCCTCTCGGGGCCGTGCGGGCAGTTCCTATCGTCAACTGCCGGTGAGCGTTGGCGCGGTGGGTAGTTGCACCGTGACGCGGAGCCCGCCGGCGACACGACCCCCACCATCGGCTCACCCGCCCTCCTGCTGCAGTTGAGCACGAACCTCGTGCACAACGCGATCGTCCACAACCTGCCCGACCAGGGCACCGTGTGGGTCACGACCAGCGTTCACCCCAAGACTGTGGTG
>Ga0190265_10001995_pt1 | contig 13568 bp, 13 predicted proteins | sample Popmic124T_FD_133135 | JGI IMG/M metagenome (GOLD analysis project Ga0190265, IMG submission 133135) | Populus adjacent soil microbial communities from riparian zone of Indian Creek, Utah, USA - 124 T | ecosystem: Environmental > Terrestrial > Soil > Riparian zone | place: USA: Utah | collected... | reverse complement strand
TCCGCGTCCTCCGAGTCCTCCTCGGCGATGCGCATCTCCCAGCGGTCCTCATCCGCGTCGTACTGGAGCTGGAACCCGCTGATCTCCGACCCGTCCTGGCTCGCGACGGTCTGGAACTCCTCCGTGCCCTGCAGCACCACCCGGGCGGACACGGAGAAGCTCTCTTCCGTGTCGACCACGGCGCCGTCCGATGCCACGGACTGCTGCCCGGCGAACTCGATCGAACCTCCCCGCAGGAAACGCGGAAGGGGATCGCCGACGAGCGTGCCGTCGCTCCCGTTTCCCGAAGTGTCCTTCGTGACCCCGCCCTTGACGTCGTCGAAGAGCCATTCGAGCGCCGCACCGCGGACAGGCGGGACAGAGGGGCGGCCTGTCTCACTCGGCTTGCCGGGGCGGGACGGCGAGGTCTTCGTCGCCGTCACCGTGGATGTGGCGGTGGCCGTGGCCGTCGAAGGAGCAGGGCCAGGTGGGCCGGGAGCCTGCGAGGACTCCCCCGGCGGCGCGGATTCACTGCTCTGCGGCGCTCCGGGACGCAGAGCCCCGGAGTAGGCGAGGCCGACGACGAGAGAGCAGAGGCCGACGAGCGCGGCGCTCTGCACGATGCGGTTGATGCGGCGGCTGGTCCTTCTGCTCGTACGGGCGTCGGCGCCCCCGTTCCCGCGCCCGCCGCCTCCCACTCCGATTCCGAAAACCGCGCGGCGGAGCCGGCAGGGGGCACGCGTTCCGTAGGGGGCGGCATCGTGGCCGGTGGCTATCAACGGGAGGCTGGAGGTGGCGTATTCCGCACCTCCCCATGGCAGCATCGCCTCTGCGAGGAAGGCTCCGCAGTCGACGCTCATACGCCTCAGGTCGGCGACGGCGCGGGAGCAGTAGGCGCAGCCCTCCAGGTGCGGGGCGAGATCGGCCGCTGTGTCGATGGAGCTCTGATCCGCGTAGGCCAGCACCATCCGGTGGAAGCGCAGGCACTGGTCGTCCATGCCGTCGTGGTGGATCTGGACGTAGGAGTTGTAAAGCTCCCTCCGCGCACGCTCGTTGACCAGGGAGACCTTCCCCGCGCCCGCGCCGCGCAGCTGGTCGATGCGCGCGTCGTCCTCATGCTCCACCAGGCAGTGCCACAGCACCGTCTGGCTCTGGTCCGGTAGTTCAGCGAAGGCCCGTGCGGCGACGGTGGGACGGGGGACGTGGGGCGCCACGGAGTCCTCGGAGACCGCCGCGGGCTGCGCCTCGATCCATTCGAGCAAGTCGGCGTTCAGCGCGGTGCGTTCATCCGTGTCCGCCCAGTCCGCTGCTGTGCGCAGCACCTCGGAGAGCGCGTGAGGACGTACGGCACCGGTGGCGCTGCCGTCCTGAAGCCGCAGCGCCCGCCTCCACGCCTGGACGGCCAGTTCGTCTGCGGCCAGCGAGCTGACGGCGCATACCGACGCGAAGGCCCGTACGGCCGGGAAATGACGCTGTTCCAGCTCGCCGAGCGCGGGGAGAGAGGACTCCCCGCCCTCCCGTACAAGCGGAAGCAGCTCGGCATCAGACAGTCGCGCGCATTCCATCCGTTCGTTCAATCCCTACGCTACGCATTGACGGCGTGTCCCCCACGGGACTGATGCCCCACGTACAGGCCCCGCACCGGGACCGTCCACGAAATAGTCGGCAGGTGTCAGCATCCAGCTCAGCGGATGCCGACTGAAAACACCATAGGCAATAGGTACCTAGTACTACGGCCCGCTCGGTGCAGTGAAGTGGCCGTCGCGGTGGCCCGGCCGACTGTCAGTGCCCGCCGCTACGTTCAGTTGCGTGACCTCAGACATCGACCGCTCATCGCAGCGCCCGTACGTGGTGGCACATCTCGCCGTCTCCCTCGACGGAGCGACGACGGGCTTCGAGCCGGACGTCGCCAAGTTCTACGCACTCGCCGCGACTTGGCGGGAAGACGTCACCCTGGCCGGAGCCGACACCATCCTGGCGCAGGAAAAGGCCCTGGACACGGCTCCGCGACCCGGCCCCGTCCGTGACGGCCCGCTGCTCGCCGTGGTCGACGGCAAGGGCCGTGTCCGCCAGTGGGACGCCCTGCGGGATGCCGGTCACTGGTCGGACGTACTGGCGCTGCATGCCCGGCACACGCCACCGAGGGCGAAGGACCGGGCGGTCGCGGAGTGGGTGCTCGGCGCCGAACGCGTCGACCTCGCCGCGGCGTTGGACGAACTCGGCCGTTGCCGGGGCGCCCGGACCGTACGGGTGGACAGCGGCGGCTCACTCGTCGGAGCCCTGCTGGAGGCGGGGCTGCTGGACGAGGGTCAGTCTCCTTGTTCACCCCTGCCTCGCCGCCGGTACGGGCGGCGGGCGGCCCTGGCATGGACGCGCGTCGGAGCCCTCCGCGACCGGCACGCTCGACCTGCTGGCGAACGAGACGCCCGGCGGCGGGCTCGTATGGCTGCGGTACCGCGTGGGCGGGCGGTCTTCTCCCGGCGCGTGAGGCCGCGTGGGCCGCGTGAGGGAACGGCCGTGCCGGGCTCGCCCGCTGCATCTTCCCTGCTCGCGGGCCTGAGGCTGACACTGGTCGTCTCCTCTACGCGGGGCATAAAATGGCAGAAGGTGATGAAAGCGGCGCCGAGCGCATCAAGGAGGCCGCCATGAGCGCACCCCACTTCGTGATCGCACCGGAAGAGGGCAAGTCCGTCGGGCTCGGGGGTCTGGGGGTCGACTTCAAACTCTGGGGTGAAGAGACCGACAAGCAGTTCTCGGTCGTCGAGCACCCCATCGATCCGGGCCGCCTCGTACCACCGCACATGCACAGCCGTGAGGACGAGTTCACCTACGTCCTTCAGGGCCGGGTCGGCGCACGCGTGGGCGACCAGGAGGCCACCGCGGGGCCGGGCTCGTACATCCTCAAGCCGCGCGGGATCATGCACACCTTCTGGAACGCCGGGCCCGAACCGGCGAGGATCCTGGAGATCCTCTCCCCCGCGGGCTTCGAGCGGTTCTTCGACGAGATGGGCGCCGTCGCCGAGACGGCGGAGGATCCCGCCGAGTTCTTCCGCCGCCGCGACGAGCTGGGCGAGCAGTACGGCCTGACGTTCTCGGACGACTGGGTCGCCGAACTGACCGGCAAATACGGGCTGAAGCTCATCGGCGAGTAGCAGGACCGGCGGGCAAAGACCTCCGGCCGGACAGCCAGCGCAGGGAAGCGAGGCAGGCGTATCCCGCGGCTCGTCGTCGGTCGGCATGGGCAGAGCCCAGGGCCGCAGCGGGCCGCGCCGCGGGGAGCGGGACCGGCGGGGCGCACGCGTCGCTCAGCGCGCTGCGGGGCCCTGTTCCCCCATTGATTTGTGCTTCCCCTGTTGTGGTGAGAGTCCGCGGACCCCACCGCGAAAGGATCAACAGTCGCAACCGCGCGAGGAGTTGGCAGGCCCGGCTCCGGGCGGCCGTGAGCCGTTCTCCGCCCGGATCTCCAGGTTCCCGCCCCGTGACCCGGCATTTGCGGAGTTCGTACGCGGTGAGTTCTCGGCGTACTCCCCACGGCCGTTCATTCCGGACGGGCCGAGACCGTGAGTAACACCCCCGCACCATTGCGACGCTGAGGGAATGCGGGCATCGGAAAGCCGACATCGACGTGGGTTTTCCGGAGTGCCTCGCTGAGGTCATTCTGCTCCATCGACGAGACGCTGCAGCGCGTCGGATTGGGACCCCGTGAGCGACACCGAACCCATGCCCAGGCAACCGCACTACCGCCAGCAGGGCGGTCCCCCTCCGGGGCCCGGCTACCCGCAGGGCGGCCCGCCTCCGCCTCCCGACTACGGGCACCAGCCGTCCCCGCGCCGGGAACGCCGGCCACGCGACGGTTCCGGTTCGGACCGGACCGCCCTGATCATCCACACCGTCGCGGACATAGCCGCCGTGTTCCTGGGCCTGTGGATCATGCTTTACCTGCTGGAGGCCAACCAGGGAAACCCCTTCGTGGAGTTCGTGAAGGGCGTGGCCGACTGGCTCGCCTGGTGGGCACAGGACATCTTCACCATGGACAACGAGGGCGTACGCGTATTCCTCAACTATGGCCTGCCTGCCGTGATCTACCTGCTTATCGGGCACGGAATCTCCGCGCGGGTGCGGCGCCTCTGACCGGCACCCGGGAATTCCTCCGCGGAGAGAACGTGAACGGCGAAGGCAGAACCTGAAACGAAACGGTTCCGGAGCTGTGCCGGTTCGGTGAGGAAGAAAAGCGCCGTGCCGGACTCCTGAGCGATACGGACGCCTACGGGCAACCGGGTGCTGCTCGCTGCCGGGGCCCCACGACCGCCCCTCGAGAGGGTGGTCGGGGCCCGCGCGTACCGGTGCCCGGATCGAGCCTGTCTGCTCCCGGCTGTTCACCTGCCGGCTCGCGCTTCCCGCTCTTGACGGTGTCCTCCGGCGTGGGCTCTGCTCGAACTCCCCCGTACCGCGCTCGGAGCGGAAGGAGCGGCATGCCGGCTGCGTACTTCTCGGCCCTGTCCCACCTGGAGTGTTCCCGCACAGGGGCCGAGCGTGATCCGGATCTGGTGCAGGGGGCCTCATCGGTGGGCGCCCCGCTGCTCGCGCGCTACGACCTCGAACGTGTCGCCGCGACGGTGACGCGGGAGGAGATCGCAGGACGGGCGCCCGACCTGTGGCGCTACCGCGAGCTGCTGCCCGTACGCGATCAGCGCCATGTGTGCAGCCTGGGCGAGGGGATGACGCCGCTGCTCGAACTGCCGCGCTACGGGGCGAGCCTCGGCGTACCGGGGCTGCGGATGAAGGACGAGGGCCTCATCCCCACCGGAAGCTTCAAGGCGCGTGGAGCCGCCGTCGGCGTCTCCCGTGCGGCAGAGCTCGGCGTGCGGGGCGTCGCCATGCCCACCAACGGCAATGCCGGGGCCGCGTGGTCGGTCTATGCCGCGCGCGCCGGGCTGCGCAGCCTGATCGCGATGCCGACCGCGGCACCGGAGATCACCCGCACGGAGTGCGTGGTCTCGGGAGCCGAACTCTTCCTGGTGGACGGTCTGATCGGGGATGCGGGCAAGCTGGTGGCCGCCGCGGTCGCCGAGCGGGACGGCTTCCAGGAAGTGTCCACGCTCAAGGAGCCCTACCGGCTCGAGGGCAAGAAGACGATGGGGTACGAGATCCTCGAACAGCTGGGCTGGCGGACGCCCGACGTCATCCTCTACCCGACCGGCGGCGGGGTGGGGATCATCGGCATCCACAAGGCGTTGCTGGAGCTGCGCGAACTCGGCTGGCTCGACGGGGAGTTGCCGCGACTGGTCGCCGTGCAGGCGGCAGGGTGCGCACCTGTCGTCGAGGCGTACGAGCGGGGTGCCGACGAGAGCGAACCGTTCCCGGACGCCCGTACGGTCGCCTTCGGCATCACGGTTCCCAAGCCGCTGGGTGACTTCCTCGTCCTGGACGCGGTACGGGCAGACCGGCGGCACCGCGATCGCGGTGACGGATGAGGAGTTGCTCGCCGCGCAGCAGGAAGTCGCCCGGCAGGAGGGCGCGTTCGTCTGCCCAGAAGGCGCGGCCTGCTTCGCCGCCGTGGAACGCCTCCGTGAGTCGGGATGGCTGCGCGGCGACGAGAACGTGATCGTGCTCAACACCGGAAGTGGCCTGAAGTATCCGGAGACGGTGCCGGTCGATGTGCCCACGCTGCCCGCGCAGGGACGTATCCCTTCTGCGCCGGGGTGACTCGGGCCGTGACCTGACGCGGCAGGGGCGGCTGCAGTGCCAGGCGGGCAGTAAAACGCGGGAAAAGAACTGCCCGCCGCGATACTGCCCCTACCGCTATTCCGCACCGTTCCCGGTCGCTCTCCGTGCTTCTTTCGCTTCAGTATGCGATTGCGCGTCACAGCTTCGCTACTGAAGATCCGGCGGAAGAGACTTCGAGCATCCGGTGCCCGTGCACAGGAATGACCAACTGGTGAAGAAATGCCGCACCGTTGGGAGCAATCGTGCACCGCGTGTCACATGAAGCGGATCATCCGCCGGGTGGGCGTGATTCGACGGCGTATTCCGGGGTCGTAAATGAAGTGCCGATCGCCCGGACAAGCACCGGAACGCCTCCCACCACCGCGTACACCGGCCGCCCCTTCGAACTCTCCCGGCACTGCACACTCAAAAGGATGCGCGAATCACTCCGGCCCCTGCGGCATCGCTTAACCGTCCCAAACCCCGGGTGAAAGCGGAACAAAATGCCCCATATCGGCTGCCCTGTGGCGGCATCGAGTGCCTCGCGAGGTGACCGGAAGGAGAAGCTCCGGCAATCCGAAAGATGGTCACAGCACTATTTGAATTAACCCGCCGTTGGATGACACTGTGAGCCGAAAGCCGTCCCGAGAGGTACCTCATGGTGTCAACCAAACGGGCCGTCGCCCGTGCCGTATACGGATCGCGATACGACAACGTGCCGTGGGCGCAACGCGTCTATGTCAGGCCGGGGGAACGAGCGCTCAGGGAGCTGCAGTGGCGTAAGAAGCTGCGCACTTCCCCCGTGATATCCCTCGATGAATACCGCTCACGCGTCAAGCTCGGCGCGATCGAGGAGTTCGTCACCTGCCACATGTGCGGCGAGTCGCGGCAGCAGCCGCTCTACGAGCCGACCAAGAAGAAGAAGAACGGCAAAACCGCGTGGTCCTACCACGTGGTGCGATGCCCCTCCTGCGGCTTCCTCTACCGCAACCCGAACATCCTCCCCGAACGCCTCGGTGACCTGTACTCCAAGAACTACAGCACCTTCCTGACCGGCGACTACGCCGCGAACAGGCAGCGCCGCTACATGCAGGCCATGGACGCGTTCAAGCCAGTCTTCTCCGAGGGCGACGAGCGCCGTCTGCTCGACTTCGGCTGCGGCGCCGGCTACTTCCTCGAGCTGGCCGAGCAGCGCGGATTCGACGCGTGCGGCGTGGACCTCTCGCCCGACTCCGTCAAGGAGGCCAACGAGCGGCTGACGTCCGCCAAGGCCCACTTCGGCGCCCCGGAGGAACTGCCGGAGATCGCCGCGGGCGGCTTCGACGTGATCACCCTGTGGTCCGTGCTGGCCCACCTGCCACGGCCGCTCGACGACTTCAGGAGCTTCCGCGATCTGCTCGCCCCCGGCGGTGTGCTGATGATCCTCACCGTCAACGCGCAGTCGCTGCTGCTGAAGGCGTACGGCTCCGAGTGGAACGGTTTCACCAGGAACCACCTGATGTTCTACTCACGGGAGACCATGCCCATGCTGCTGCGCCAGGCAGGGTTCGCCGGCGTGGCTTTCGAACCGTTCTACGGCGACACCATAGAGGCGGGCACGACGAAGCTGAGCGACAAGCACAGCAGCCGTCTGCAGCGTGCGGTCGACTCCAGCGACGGCGGCAACATGCTGCGGGCTCTGGCCTTCGCCGACGACGAGGCGATCGAGCGCTGGGGCGACGGCCGTCCCGTGCACCGGCTCAGCTGACCTGACAGCCGGGACCCGGGCGCAGGACGTACGCGTACGGACGCACGGGCGGCGCCGAAGCGGAGTAGTCGGTCCTCGATTCCCGCTTCCGCGCCGCCCGGCGCTGTCAGCCGTCAGCCGTCAGCCCCGTCACGTCCCTTCCGCTCCCGTCAGCCCGCGACGGGAAGGACCTCCCTCGGTCGTACGGCCGTCAGGTCCACGGGCACCGGCCGCCCGGTGTCCGCGTCGACGACGCCGACACGGGCGGCGGGAGCGCCGGCCGTGTCACGGCTGGCCGTCGCATCCAGCGCGAACACGACGGAGACCGGCCGAGCACCGCCCTCGCCGTCCCCGTCGCCCTCGCCCCTGCTCGCGTCCTCGTGCACGCCGGAGTACAGCAGGAATCGCCAGCCCGCCTCCTCCCAGTGGTCCAGCAGCCCGGAACGGACCACCGGCGAAGCCGCCTGCCAGGCAAGGGAGTTCTCCAGCAGCTCGACGGTCGCCGCCACCGGCACCCGCTCCCCGGCCGCTTTCCCGGCGAGGGGATGTCCGAAGACCCGCAGCCGCGTCCGCCTCAGCGGCAGCAGCCACCAGCGGTCCGGATCGACGGAGAGCACGACCAGGCCCGCGGCCCCGACGGCCAGTAGGGCCAGGGAGGTTGCAGGCCGCTCCACCACCGTCACCCACCAGGCCGTGGACGACGTGGCAGCCGCCGTACCTCCCGCCAGCACCACCCCGGCGCGCGCGAACGACCGCCATGTGACGGGTGCCGCCTCACTCGCCGTACAGCCGCAGGAGGACTCCGGCGCGATCACCAGTCCGTACCCCAGATATCCGGTGAAGCCCGCACCGAGGAGAGCGGTCGCCACCCCCGGCAACGGGTACGCCGGAAAGGCCAACAGCCCTGCCGCCAGGACGAGTTCGACGAGCGCGGTCCCCCGCAGCACGAGCGCGGCCCGCTCACTGCTGCGCAGCATGCGTGCGAGCGCCGTCTTGGGTGCCTGCTGTACCACGCGGGAACCGAAGAGTTTCCACGCGCCTGTCCAGCCCAGGAGTACGGCCAGGACCACGGGCGCGAGACTCGATGTCGTCGCGAGCATCTCTTCCTCTCCCACGCGTCTCAGTGCCCGACCGAGACGCGCACGACGTCCACCGAGTCGTCGGACGGCCGCCAGGCACCCAGCACTTGGGCGCTCTGCCCGATACGCAGCCGGGAGAGGTCCGCCGTGGGGGCACGGCCCGCGTACGAGGCGCTGGTGGTGTCCGCGATGACGTTGCCGGTCAGTTCGTGATGTCCATGGGCGAGGTGCAGGCGTTTCTTCTCGATGCCGCGGATGGTGGTGTGCAGGTTCACGATGTTCACCCACACCGCGTCCGCGGCGACGGTGCCGTCGGGCATCTCCACGCCGCGTGCGTAGAGTCCGTCGCCGATCTCGATGACTTCTGCGGTGGTGGGGCGGACCTTCCACACGCTTGTCGCGTTGGTCATCCGGATGCGGGAGCGATCGCCGTACGAACCCGCGATCTCCAGCACGCTCCCGCTGATGCCGGTGATCCTGCCCTCCACGAACGAGGACTTGGTGATCGCCGGGTCGAGCGGACTCTGCGGGGCGGCGAAGGCCGCGTCGGCGTCGATGCCGCCGAGTGCGGTCGCACCGACGACGGTGGCGCCGCCGAGGGCGGCCCGGGCGAGGAGGCGACGGCGGTCGAGGCCACCGGTGTCGTCCTGGTGTGCGGTCATGCCGGTTCCCCTCCTCACTCGTAGATGTAGACCGGCAACTTGCCGGAGCTCAGGTCGCCGAGCGCCGAGTAGGCGGCCGGGGTCAGGTCGAGTACGCGGTTGGTGCGGCAGGTGCCGTTGCAGCAGGCGGTCTCGCCGCACCACTCCTTCGTACGCGGGCCGCAGTCGGTGATCGTGATGCAGACGGTGGCGCCGGAGCACTGGTGCTTGACGTTCATCACCGAGCCGCAGCCGCGTCTGGGTATGTTCTCGCCGCACAGATCGGGCCGGGTGATGTCCCAGCACGCTTGTGAAGCATTGGGCCAGGCGCCGTGATTGGCGCTCGACTGGCAGTTGCCGCACGCGCCGCCGCCGGCGCCGTTGCACGGCCCCCAGGCGTTTCCGCAGCAGAACCAACTGGTTTCCCCGGCCCAGAGGCTGGTCGATCCGCAAGCCATGGTGCTGTCCTCTCTGTGAACTTGACAAAGACATGACATGCACAGTGCCGACGCGAACCCCCTGTTTCCGTGCGGTGAGGGTAGGGGCCCCGGTGGCGGGTGGTGATGGCGGTACTGGCGGAGCAACCCAATGATGCGCGTGTCTACGCGCGTTGGCCAGAGTGTGTCCAGCGAAAGCCGCGCTCGCGCCCCGCCCTCACCCGGACCGTCCTCGCCACAGCCGCTGGGTGGCGCAACAGGCCCTGCTCGTCGGGAAGTTGACCGGGTGAAGCCGGAGTAGCCCTGGGTGATGACACGTCCGTCTTCACATTACCCACACGTAACAGTTTCCTGTACGGCACGCATCGGTGTTCGAGGCAATGGAAGGCTTCGCAACGGCCGATCACCCTTCGGCCGGCGCCGCGTTGCGACCCCCACATTGCGCGCGCGGGGCCACATCCTCGGGGAGAGGACGTCAACGTGGATTTCACACGCTTCGCCACCCGCCGCAGAATGCTCACCGCGCTGGCGGGCACCGCAGTGATAGCCGTGGCCGTGCAGATACCTGCCACGGCCGGCACTCCCACGGTCTCGGAGACCCGCGCGGGCGGCTCGTCAGCCGCACAGCCCGGTTTCAGCGCGGCCGCTGACGACGAGTACTACAAAGACGCCGAGGGCAAGACCGGCGAGGAACTCAAGACCGCTCTGCACACGATCATCAGCACCGGCGTGACCACCCTGTCGTACGACGAGGTCTGGGACGCCCTGAAGCAGACCGACGCGGACCCCTCCAACGCGGGCAACGTCATCCTGCTCTACAGCGGCAAGTCCGACTCCGCCGACAACAACGGCGGCGGAGAGACCCAGTGGAACCGCGAGCACGTCTGGGCCAAGTCGCACGGCGACTTCGGCACCTCCAACGGTCCCGGTACGGACGTCCACCACCTGCGTCCCACGAATGTGAAGGTCAACAGCATTCGCGGCAGCAAGGACTTCGACAAGGGCGGCGAGGAGGTCGAGGGCGCGCCGGGCAACTTCACCGACGACGACTCCTACGAGCCGCGGGACGAGGTCAAGGGCGATGTCGCCCGCATGATCCTCTACATGGACGTGCGCTACGAGGGCGAGGACGAATTCCCGGACCTGGAAGCCAACGACGACGTCAACAACGGCTCCAAGCCCAACATCGGGCGGATCTCCGTACTCAAGGAGTGGAGCGAGCAGGACCCGCCGGACGACTTCGAGAAGAACCGCAACCAGGTCATCTTCGACAAGGTCCAGAAGAACAGGAACCCGTTCATCGACCACCCGGAATGGGTCGGCGAGATCTACAAGTAGAAGCGGAAGAACGCTCCGCCTGCGTCATCTGACAGCACATCGCCCTCGTCCCCGTAAAGGGGGGGACGAGGGCGATGCCGTTCAACCGTGCGATACGGCCGTTCAGTACTTCTTCGGCCTGTAGGCGTCGTATTCGTCGCTGCCGATGCCGTAGCTCCGTGTGCTGTGGTCGGTGCCGTGCCCGCCGCGCTGCTCGTAGGCCCTGTACGACTTGTGGGCGGAGCTGGTCCACTTCTCGAAGATCACGACGTGGCGGGTGGTGCTGCTGCCGTTCGCGTCGATGATGAGGTCGCCCTTCTTCAGCTGCGACATCTTGATCTTGTTCGTGAACTGCGACGAGGCCAGACCCACCGTGTTCGTGCCCGGCTTGCCGTACTTGAGGGCCATGCTCACGTAGCCGGAGCAGTCCGTGCGGTACCCCTGGAAGTTCTTGCTCTGGCTGTACGGCACCTGGTGGCCGTCGATGGCCGTCAGCCAGGTCTTGGCGCGGTTGATGACCGTGTCACGGCTGATGGCCTGGGCCTGCACGTCGCGGCTGTCGGACTTCTCCGCTTTCACCTCGTCCGAGGAGTCCCCGGCGATGGCGGAGGGAGCGAACGGTGCAAGTATCGCGATACCCGCGACGATCGGAAGAACGGTGCGCATAGTACGCTTCATGTGTTTCCCCGTGAATTGTTGGAGTTTCCCTTACGGGCGGTCGGTCGGTCATTCCGTCCGGGCAGACGGAAATACTTCCCGGACGGAACGGGAGTGCTTTTTTCGTTTCTCCTGTCCCAACGGCCGGGAACGCTAGGGGTGCAGCCGCGAAGCCGTCAAGACATTCCCGCATCATCGGCTCCGCCAATGACAAGTGTCAGGTCCTGAATTCAGACAGCAATGCCCGTTGGCATCACTGAAATCGATGGACCTCGTGCTTGAACTCCGCCTCAGACGGGCGGAGTGCTGCTGCGCCGCCTGAGCAGTCGCACGAGCAACCCGAGCAGGACCGCGTTGACGACGGCCGTCACGGCCAGCAGGCACAGAAAAACCGGGGCGGCAGCGTCGCCCGGCACCAGAGGCTCCACGGCATACGCGGACAGCGCGACCACGAGGAGACTCGTCGGCAACGTCGCGACGATCGGCCACACAGCGGCGAACGACGCGTCGGTGTGGTCGGCGAACACCGTGTCCGCCGCTGTCCAGATCAGCAGTCCCGCGCACACGGTCAAGTAGCCGCGCGAGAACCAGTTGTCGGTCGCAGCCGAGAGGATTCGGGTCGTACTGCCGTGATCCCTCATGTCACTTCCGGGGGTGTGGGGGGTGGGGGGTGGGGGTGGGGGGTCATGACGTGTCTGCGTCATGCCTGTCCGCACATACTCCGCCCACGCACCCACGGGGGCATGAGTACATGTACTCAGATCGATCGACTGCGGGCCGCCCGAGCCCGGAGGCCCGCGTGTGCGCGCTTCACGTCACCGCTTCGCTTGTGCGGCCTCGATCGCCTCACCGTGAGTGTCGTGCAGATTCAGTACGCCCGTGATGCCGGTGATCTCGAACAGCCGCTTGACGACCGGCTGCAGCGGTCCGGCCAGGTGCAGGGAGGTACGGGCGTGTGTGCGCAGCAGAAGGTTGAGCGCGGACGAATCGGCGAACCTGACGCGGGAGAGATCGAGCACCAGACTGCCGGGGTGCGCCGCGAGAGCGGCCTCCAGAACCGGGACGATCTCCTCGACGGTGTTGAGGTCCAGTTCGCCGGAAAGGATGAGGACCTCGACGCCGTCCCCGCCCTGCCGGGAGACCACGGGCGCGGAAGCTTCCGCTCCGTCGCCGTACCGCTTCGGCTCGCCGTACTGCTTCGGCTCGGGCTCGCTCTTCGCATCGTCACCGGTCGTCACAGCCTCATAGCCTGTCACACACCGAGGTGTCAGCAGGTCACACGACAGCCGCGCCCGCGTGGTCGGGATGCAGCCACTGCGCCCGCATCGTCTTGCCGCCGGCCGCGGTGAGCACTTCGAGACTGTCGGCGCACTCACGGGCGATCTGCAGGCCCCAGCCGCCGCTGCCGTCCAGCTTTCCCGGACGCCAGCGAGGCGGCAGCGGATCGCTGTCGGTGACCTCCACACGTACGCGGTGCCGCTCGGCCTGCACGCGCAGCCGCCACCGCCCGCGGGCGTGCCGCTGCGCGTTGGTCACCAGCTCGGAGACCACCAGAAGTACGCCGCCCAGGTCCACCCAGGCGGATGTGCGCACCAGGTGCTCCTCGACAGCCCTTCGGACCTCTCCGACGTCCGTGTACAACGAATCCACCAGAAGCACTTCTCGCTCCCCGTCGCCTGTTGCCGTAGCACTTCGCCCCGTGGCCACAGGCATCACCTCCTGTCCCCGGTTCAGACGACCGTCTTGCCGGCTGGTCGCCCGCTGCGCATGTGTGCCGCGTCGGCGAGCATCTTCTGCCGCAGTGCGGGGTGCGCCATCAACACCGTTGACTCTCCTCGGCTCTCGTGTTCATCGGGGCGGTTACATGCGCTTGCCCGGCTGTAGCCGCCGCATGCCAACCGGGCCCCATCGAGGGTTACCATCCCCCGCATTGCGCAATAAAACGGACAAGAAGCGGAAGATGGAGGCGTGTTCGGCAACATGCGGGGTACACGCCAGGACCCGACCGGTTGTTCCACTCGATGTG
>Ga0190265_10001994_pt1 | contig 13568 bp, 12 predicted proteins | sample Popmic124T_FD_133135 | JGI IMG/M metagenome (GOLD analysis project Ga0190265, IMG submission 133135) | Populus adjacent soil microbial communities from riparian zone of Indian Creek, Utah, USA - 124 T | ecosystem: Environmental > Terrestrial > Soil > Riparian zone | place: USA: Utah | collected... | reverse complement strand
GATGCTGACGGCGGTCGACATGCTGCTGGCTCCGACCCTGGCCGCGGCGCGCGACTCGTGCCGGATGATCGGCCGGATCACCCTGGCCGCCCCCGGGATCGTCAACCCCGGCCTGGGCGTCCTCGTGGACTCCCCGGCGCTGGGCTGGCGCGACGTCAACCTGCGCGAGCAACTCGCCGAGCTGATCGGCTGCCCGATCGCCGCCGTCGGGATCGACAGCATCGGAAGCCTGGCCACGCTGGCCGAGAGCCGACTACCGCAATACCGGGGCGTGCGGAGCATGGTGCGGCTCGAGGCCGGGGTCGGCATCGGTTCGGGCTACATGCTCGACGGGCGGGCACAGCGCGGAGCGGCCGGGATGGCCGGCACCATCGGGCACTGCGTGGTCGACCCCGGCGGGCCGGTCTGTGCGTGCGGACGGAGGGGATGCCTCGACGCGTACGCCGGACTGCCGGCCCTGCTGCAGGCGGCTGCCCCCGATCTCAGCAGCCACCATCCCGGCGATGCCGTCGACCGGGTGGCCGAGCTGGCACGCCGCGCCGCAGCAGGCGACCGGCGGGCGGTGGCCGGGATCCGGCACGTGGGCACCTGGCTCGGACGGGGCGCCTCCATCCTCATCAACGTGCTGGACCCGGCAACGCTCGTCCTCGGCGGTTTCGTGACGAGCCTCGCGCGCTGGATCCTGCCCACCCTCGAGTCCGAGCTCGACGCCCGGGTGCCCAACCCGGCCCGGGCGCACTGCCGGGTGGAGGTGTCCGCGCTGGGGCGAGATGGTGCGCTGATCGGTGCCGCCGTCGCGGGGCGCGATCACATCCTCGACGACCCGATGCAGATTCAGTGAGCTGCACAAATGACTACGCGCCGGCCGATCGCCCGCACGTGACGACCACGGTCCTGCTTGTCGCACTGGCCTGGTTTTTGCAGCCGGTGCGGGTTACGCGGCCAGCAGGAAGGCCCCATACCCGACGACCCGCCGCGGGTCGGCCCCGGCGTCAGCGGACGTCGTCAGCCGCAACAGTTCGACGCCGAGGCTGTGCTCGGCGGCGTAGCGCAATAACCCGCAGAGAGGCCGGTAGCCGCACGCATCGAAGGGACGGAGGGCGTGCGGGTCTCGGGCGACGATCGCGGCGGCCGTACTCGCGTCGCGCCGACGCGCCCCGGCCTGGTCCAGGTAGTGGCTGAGGTCGGTCGAGACGACGGCCACGGTGTCGGGCCCGTCCAGCAGCGCCGACAGCAGTCTGGCGACAGCCTCGAGTTCGGTGGCTCCGACGAGCACGGGCAGCACCGGCACGTCGGGGCCGAGGCTGCGGAGCAGGAACGGCAGTTGCGTCTCGATGGCGTGTTCCGCCGCGTGCGGGTGGTCGGCAATCTCCACGCCGGGCAGCTCGAGCGCGGCCTGACGGGCATCGAGAGCGACCGGCACGGGCCCGAGCGGGGTGGCGAACGCGTCGACGTCCGGTACCGCCATCCCCGTCAGCGGTACGAAATGCGCCGGTCCCAGTACGACGACGCGGGTCACCGTCGCGCGGCACCCGGCAAGCTGGGCATAGACGGCGCCGGCGACCGCTCCCGAGTACCGGTAGCCGGCATGCGGGGCGATCAAGGCAACCGGCCGCCGGCCGATCGGCCGAGCGGCGGCCAGGACGGCGTCGACCGAGGTCGCCAGCTCAACTGGATCGGCCGGGTAGAACCGGCCGGCGACGGCGGCCGGGCGGAGCTTCACGCATGACTCCCGCCGACCTCGGCAATCGACACCGGGACCCGCCGACTGCCCCACCGTCCGACGGGTCCGTCGTAGCGGCCGGGGATCGGAGTCCCACAGCCGACGCAATGGCCGTCGTCGGTGAGCTCGTAAGGACCGATGACGTACCAGTCCCGCTGGACCGCCACCCGTCCGCAGCCGGGGCAGATGGTCCGTCCGCCCACGACGTCGTGCACGTTGCCGGTGTAGACGTAGCGCAACCCGTGCCGCAGGGCGATGTTCCGCGCCCGGTGCAGCGTCGCCGGCGGTGTGCGGGGCACGTCGCGCATCTTGAAGTCGGGATGGAACGCGGTGAAGTGCAGCGGGACGTCGCGGCCGAGGTGGTCGACGATCCACGCGCATTCCGCGTCGATCTCGGCGTCCGAGTCGTTCTGCCCGGGGATCAGCAGCGTCGTGATCTCGAACCAGACGTCGGTGCAGCGCCGCAGGTAGATCAGGGTGTCCAGCACCGGCTGCAGGTGACCGGCTGAGACCCGGTGGTAGAAATCCTCGGTGAACGCCTTGAGGTCCACGTTCGCCGCGTCGACGTGCGCGAACAGCTCGCGGCGTGGCTCGTCGCCGATGTAGCCGGCGGTGACGGCGACCGCCTTGATCCCGCGGGCCCGGCAGGCGTCAGCCACATCGACGGCGTACTCCAGGAAGATCACCGGGTCGTTGTAGGTCATCGCCACGCTGCGGCAGCCCAGCCGCACGGCGGCCTCGGCGATGTCGGCGGGACCGGCCGCATCGGCCAGCCGGTCGATCTCGCGGGACTTGGAGATGTCCCAGTTCTGGCAGAACCGGCAGGCCAGGTTGCAGCCCGCGGTGCCGAACGAGAGCACAGCGCTTCCCGGAAGGAAGTGGTTGAGCGGCTTCTTCTCGATCGGGTCCACGCAGAATCCACTGGAGCGGCCGTAGGAGGTGAGCACGACCTGGTCGTCGATCCGGCCGCGGATGAAGCACAGACCACGCTGACCCTCGCGCAACCGGCAGGCGCGCGGACAGACGTCGCACTGCAACCGACCGTCCTCGAGTGCGTGCCAGTAACGACCGGGAACCGTGTACCGGTCGTCGAGGCTGATCTCTGAGGTCATCACTGCACCTGACGAACCACGATAGCCACGGCGGGGCGGTTCGGGGAGGGGCTACCACCGTCGGAGCGCATACCATCGATATCCAGGTACTGTTGACATCCAGATACCATAGGTATCGGATAGCGGGCGTGCCGACACGGTTGAGTAGGGCGGAGCAGGTCGAGCGCAACCGGGAACTCGTTCTCGACGCAGCGCGGGAGGTCTTCCTCGAACGCGGGTATGCCGGGGCGACGCTGGAGGCCATCGCCGAGGCCGCCGGCTTCTCCAAGGGCGTGGTGTACTCCCAGTTCGCGGGCAAGCCCGACCTGTTCCTCGCGCTGCTCGAGCGTCGCATCGATCAGCGAGCGGCCGAGAACGCCGCTCTGGCCGCGGGCCACGCCGGATCGGACGGGTTGCGTGCGCTGATGCGCACGAACGCCCGGCACAGCGTGGAGGGCCGGGACTGGGCCCGTCTGCTCATCGAGTTCCGCGTGCTCGCCGCCCGGGACGCGGAGCTGAACCGGCGGTACGCGGCACTGCACACCCGCACCATGGACCAGTTCGCCGATGCGGTGGGCGGGGTGCTGTCCCGGGGCGAACTGGCTGCGGTCTACCCGGTCCGAGTTCTGACCGAGCTCATCTTCGCCCTCGACGTCGGCTGGGTGCTCGAGCAAGCCGCCGGCACCGCGCAGGTCGGCCTCGACGTCGTCGAGGACCTGGTCATCCGGCTCGTGCATCCCGGCTGAGTCTCTGTCCACGCCGTTCCACACGAGGAGGGCCGGATGCCCGCCACGACCTCGCACCCCGGATTCGCCGCCCTCCGCCCGCGGCTGCAGTCGGCGCTGCTGGCCAGCTTTCCCGCACATTTCGCCCGCGCCGGCTGGAGCCGCCCGCAGATCCTCGCCCACCAGCGGAGGCAGCTACAGCTGCTGCGCCGGGATCGATCTGACCGCCATCGATCCACGGCAGATGTCGCCGCTGCCGGTGATGACCAAGGCCGAGATGATGAACGAGCTCGACGACTCGTTCACCGATCGGCGACTGACCCACGCCGACGTGGAACAGGCGCTCGCCGCGGCCGGGACCGAACCCGCCGTGCTGCTCGGCTCCTATCTCGCCCTCACCTCCGGCGGCAGCTCGGGGCAACGCGGGGTGTTCGTACTGGACCTCCCCGGCGCGACGCAGTTCTACGGCTCGCTGACCCGGGGGCTCGCCGCGCGGATCGCTGCCCTGGGTGGACCACCCCCCTGGCGGCCTGCCCGCAACGATCGTCGCCGCTGGATCACCTCTGCACGCCACCGGAACCGCCGGTCCGCTGACGGCCGGGGGCGGGCTGCCGTTCCGGTTCCATCCAACACGGGTGACCCTGCCGCTTCCGAAAATCGTCGCGCAGCTCAACGCCCTGCAGACGCCCGTGCTGTTCGGCTACCCCACGGTGCTGGCCCGGCTCGCCGCCGAGCAACGGGCCGGCCGGCTGCGGATCGCTCCGGTCGCGGTCACCTGCACCAGCGAAACCTGCACACCCGAGCTGCGCGCGGCGATCACCGACGGGTTCCACGTGCCGCTGATCGACGGCTTCGGCTCGACTGAAGGCCTGGCCGGGAGCAGCAATCCTGGCGAAGAAGCGATCGTGTTCGCCGAGGACGGCTGCATCGTCGAGCTCGTTGACGACGACAACCGGCCGGTGTTCCCGGGCATCCCCTCCGCGAAGATCCTCATCACGAATCTCGACAACAGGCTGCAACCCCTCATCCGCTATGAGATCACCAATCGGTTGATCGCGGAGCCCCCGGCAGCGGAGCACGGCTACCTGCGGGCCCGAGTACAGGGCCGCGCCGACGAGATGTTCCATTACGGCCCGGTGACCGTGCACCCGTTCGTGGTGGTGGACACGGCGACCCTGCACGACCAGCTCACCGCCGCCCTCACGCACGCCGGTCTACCCGCTCCGAAGGTCACCGTTCGTGTCGCGGCCAACCTCGAGCGCCACCCGCAGACCGGCAAGCTACGGCGTTTCGTCCCGCTCCCGTCGCAGCACTCCCGACCGCCTCGATAGTTCCGTCTCCGCCGACGAGCACCCCGATAGGAAAGGCGCCGCATCCCGGCTCGGCCTCCAGCGGCGATCACCTCGGCACATCTCGCTGGCCGACCGACCCAACAGCACCGGTGCGATCCGACCTGTCACACCTGGCCAGCCCCCTCGCACTCGCAAAACTACGAATGCCCAGGTCAGGGACCTGGGCATTCGTCCGTGGAGGTGCTTGCTCTTACTCGCACACCCTCACAGGCCGCTGAGCTGGCGCAGGGTAAACGGTCCGCCAGCTGCATCTGACAACTCTGCCCGCCCCTCCGTACCCCGCTCCACGCTTGACGCTCGCCACGAGCGCGCCATTCGACACCGACACATCAGACAGGTCGGACCAGTCCGCCCGGCGGTGGCTAGCTAGCCTGACCCGCAGCGGCGACAAACGTGGAGGACCAGTGACGCCCATGACCGGTCGATGGCGGATCGTGGATATGGACATGTGGGACCGCGACGCCATCGACCTCGTCGAACCTGGCTTCATCGAGTTCGCCCGGGATGGGACCGGTCAGTTCGGCTTCATCGCCGTCCGTGGCTCGATGGACTGGCGGACCACCGAACGTGACGGCCGCACCGCCGTCGAGTTCAGCTGGGACGGTGACGACGAAGGCGACCGAGTCGGCGGGCGCGGCTGGGCCACCCTCGGCGAGGACGCAACGATCGAGGGCCACCTGTTCATCCACCTGGGAGACGACTCGCGCTTCCGAGCGGTGCCCTTCACCGCCTAGGCAAGCAGCCTCTTCGGGTCCTCAACTGGCAGACGTTGCAGAGACGGACATGGTCGACCCCACCTCTCGACGAGAGCGATCACTGGCGACGCTGCAGTCGTTCGTGCTGCGGAGGCGGTCCGCCTACCTCGTGGTGCCGAGAAGTTCGGCAAGGCGTTCGCCGATGATCGAGATACTCGGTGTCGGTTCACAGTCGAAGAAGGACTTCTTGTTGCGGCGGAGCAGTTTCTCCCCGTCACGCGCCCAGGAGAAACCGGGCTTTCCGAGAAACGTGCGGAAGACGAGGTCAACGCCCCCGGGGTGACGTTGCACCAGACGGCGGATCGGCAGCGGCGAGACCGACTCGTCGTGCAGATACTCGCGCAGCAGGGCGAGGTTGGTGCGGTCTCGCGCCAGTGCGGGATCGGCGAACAGAGCGTCCAGGCGGCCGAAGTCGCGGTAGTAGTTGAGTCCTTCGATCTCGTCGTAGACCAGCGCGACGCTGTCGGCATCCAGCAGCTCGTCTGGCAACCGCCCGATCTCCTCGGGTGTGGGACCGCTGGTCATGGCGCGCTTGGCCGCCTTGCCCTGGAGACTTGCCGCCGCCTTCCGCCGCAAGCCGCGGTAGTGCTCGTGCAACGTCTCTTGCGCCTCGTGCGGCGGCAGCACCACGAGGTCGAAACCCACCTGAGCGATGAAGTTCCTACGGTGCTCGGCCTGGACCTCCCAGGCCCGCCGGAGGATGGCCGGGTTGCGGCGTAGCAGTTCCGGATGAGCGATGACCTGTTCGGCGGCGATCTGAGCGAGCTGGCGCCGAGCGGATTTGGGGAACGCAGCGATGTGACCACTGATCAGCCAGGCATCCGTTGCCGGGTGAACCGGCACGATCCGGCATATGACGAACATCCCCTGACGTAGCTGATTGAGCGCCCCGCGACCCACGTTGGAGTAAACGCGGTAGGCGAGGTCGTCGAGAAGGTTATGAAGCTCCACTGCTTCACCATCACCTCGGCGAACCTCGAAGCACCCCTCTACGACGTCGCGCCAGCCGAGCATCATCTTCCGCTCGTCACCCGACAGCTTCGGACGCCGTTGCGCGACAAATCGCTCGACGACGGTACCCCCGTCGGAGAGTCGGTACTGCAACGCGAAGCGGTCGATGGTGAGCACAGCCGTGCCCTCGTCCAGACGACCGTGGCCATCGGCGGCGTTCAACAACAGCGCGTCGAGGCGCCTCGCGAAGCGAGAACTCTGGGCGAACGCCACCAGTTCGCCCTTCAGGTCCGCAGCCCGCTCGATCCGATCGCCTATCGAGGTGTCGACGGCCGAGGTCGAATCAACGGCCGGCGTGGTCTGCGTGGACATCTCTGCGGACCCTACCGGCCGACGCCCAGGGGAGCACGACGGCCCAACGGCGTGTTGCCTGACGGCGATCTCCGGTCGATGGAGCCAGCCGGCCCTGGACCGAGCGCCTGCGGTCTAGCTAGGTGGCGAGGTCGCGCGCTCCGCTCGGGATGAACCACAACATGGCGTTACCATCGCTGGCACACCCCGGCGCGCCGATGTCCAGGGGTCGTGCTGGGCGAGCGGCACTTTCGTCCAGCGTCCTTGGACGAGAGTGCCGCTCGCTCAACTAGCTGATCTTGATTTGTGGAGGTGCCGGGAATCGAACCCGGGTCCTTCGTTGCTTCACAAGGGCTTCTCCGTGCGCAGTCCGCTTCGTCTCTACTCGGATCCACCGGTCACGCGAACGAGCCGGTGTGACGATCCCAGTCGCTGTGTGTTGTCCCAGCCGCCCCGCGACCGGGCGGTGAGGTGAGTTCCCCTAGCTGATGCCGGGGTCCGGGTCGGGGAACGCACCCGGTCCGACAGAGTTCACACTCGCTCAGGCGGCGAGAGCGAACTCAGTGCGCTTATCAGCGGCACTTATTTTTTTGCGACGCATGGTTAACGAGATCATCGTCGCCTTCCTCGGCACGCTTCACCTTGATCAACAGCCGAAGTCGAAACCGTTCACCCCCTTCGGCGCCCGGCCGGGCGCCCGCACAGCATAACGCCGCCGGGGCCCGGCATCATCCGGGTCGGGGCGACCGACCGGTCAGCGCTGCCGACCGCGCAGCCGGTCGGCGAGGGTGCGTCTCGACGGTTCAGCGTCCTCCTCGTCGCTGCGGGTGTGCGGGATCGCCGTCGTCAGCTCGACCGAGCTGTCGTCCGCCGGGTCGCCCTGTTCGGCTCGGTGCAGCGGCCGCCGCGGCTCGGCCGGTCCCCTGCTCGCCTCCGGCAGCTCGAACGTCGGGATGCCGAACCGACCGTCGGAGCGGGGTTGCACGTGGGGCCGGTCCGGTACGACGGGCTCGCCACGGGGCTCCGTGGGCTCATGATCGGCCAGTGGATCGTGTTGCGCCGGGTCGGGCCCCGCCGGAGCTGAGGGCGACGCGCCGGACGACTGCGGCTCGGGCTCCGGCTCCGTGGCGGCGCGGTGGCGGCCGCCTCGGGTTTCGCCGACGGCGTCGGCGATCAGGGCCGGCGGTGCGACATCGTCGGGCCGGAAGTGCCGGTGCGGTGTGGATCCGGTGTCGGCCGCCGGATCGGCGTCGGTCTCCACCACCGGGATCACGTTGGTCTCCGCGGTCGGGTCGTCCTCGTCGGCCGGACGGCCGCCCTCGGCCTCGCTGCGCACCTGCAGCCGGTCGGTACGCAGCTGCGGATCATCTGCTGCCGTGGCCGCGGTGCTGCCGCCCTCCGGTGGGGTGGGAACGTCATCGGGGTGCTCGCGATCGGCCAGGGCGGTCCGGGCCGTCTCGCTCGCGCCCGAGACGTCGCCGTCGACATCGGGATCCCTGTCCGCTGCGTGTTGAGGCGCTGCGTGTTGAGGCGCTGCGTGTTGAGGCGCTGCGTGTTGAGGCGCTGCGTGGTGAGGCGGGGTGGCGTCGATGCCCCGCTCGGTGAGGGCGGTCCGCTCCCGGGCCAGCGCCTCCTCGTGCAGGACGCTGGCCACCAGCTCGTCACTGTGCGCGTCCCCCACCGCCGGTGAGATCACCGCCCCGCGCTGCCGCCCGGTCGACGCGAGCCGGCCACGGCGGCCCCAGCGCCGCCGGACGTCGATCCCGATTAAGATCAGGATCAGCAGTGCGAGGGCGGCGACCACCGCGGCGGCGACGACCAGCCGGGTGTCCATCCGTCGAACTGTAGCCGCGCCGCGCGCCGCGGCAATGGCCGTTAGGCCAGCAAACGAACTGGAGCGTCGTAGATCACCGAACGCAGGAAGGCCGCTCCGAGCCGCTCGTCGGCCGCCGCCCAGCCGGCCACCGCCCGCAGCTGTTCGGCGTAGGCGTAGGGAATGTTGGGGAAGTCGGAGCCGAAGACCACCCGGTCGGCGACGTCCACGAGCCGGGCCGGCCAGTCCGGGGGCAGCGGCGCCATCGGCAGGCTGAACCCGGTACCGACCATCGTCGTGTCCAGCCGGACCTGCTCGTAGCGGGCCAGCAGCTCGAGCGCGCCGACGAAGTCCGGCATCCCGGCGTGGGCCAGCACCACCGGCAGCCGCGGGTGCTCGGCCAGCACCTCGCCGAACACGTCGAGCCCGGTGAACGCACCTCGCAGCGGCCCGTTGCCGCAGTGCACCACCGCCGGCACCCCGGCCTCGGCCAGCAGGCCCCACGCGGGGCGCAGCAGCTCGTCGCGCGGGTCGAACCCGCCCACCTGCACGTGCACCTTCACCATGCGGGCCCCGGCCGCGACGGCCGCGCCGAGGTAGTCGACCACGTCGGGCTCCGGGAACAGCGTGGCCGTGGGCACGGCTCCGGGTGTGCGGGCGGCGAACGCGGTGATCCACTCGGTGAGCCAGCGCGCCATGCCCGGCTTGTGCGGGTAGGCCAGCGGCGCGAACGTGCGCACCCCGAGCCGGTGCAGCGTGGCCACCCGCTCGGCCTCGGGGAGCCGGTAGTGGATCGGCCAGGCTGTGCCGTAGTGCCGGCCCGCGTCGTCGAAGTAGGCCCAGACCTTTTCCAGCATGCGCTCCGGCAGGAAGTGCACGTGCACGTCGACGATGCCGGGCACGTCCAGCTCGGCGAGGAAACGCGGGATGTCGTCGTCGTCCAGCGGCGGCGCCGGCAGCTCCGCGCCGGTCACCGCAGTTCCCGGGCCCGCCCCTTGGCCGCGCGCCCGAACGCGCGCGAGATCTCCCGATCGGCGTCGCGCTTGGCCAGGTCGGTGCGCTTGTCGTAGGAGCGCTTGCCGCGGGCCAGCGCGAGCTCGCACTTGACCTTGCCCTCGTTGAAGTACAGCGCCAGCGGCACCAGGGTGAGCCCGCCCTCGCGGATCTTGCCGATCAGCCGTTCGATCTCGCCGCGGTGCAGCAGCAGCTTGCGGTTGCGCCGCGGCTCGTGGTTGGTCCAGCTGCCCTGCGTGTACTCGGGGATGTGCAGCCCACGCAGCCACACCTCGCCGTCGTCGACGGTGGCGAAGGCGTCGACCAGTGACGCCCGCCCCAACCGCAGGCTCTTGACCTCGGTGCCGAGCAGCGCGACCCCGGCCTCGTACGTGTCGATGATCGCGTAGTCGTGCCGCGCCCTGCGGTTCTGCGCGATCACCGAGCGGCCCTTCTCCTTCACCTGCCCAGCCTACGCGGGACGATGACGCGGCTGGCGCCGCTCGTGAGTGCCTGGCCGTGTTCTAGCACGGCCACGCACTCACGGCGGCGCCAGCCGCCTACAGCCGGACGTAGAGGCGCAACGTGACGTACCCGGTGACCGCCGCGATCCCGGCGCCGACCATGATCAGGATCGGCGAGACCCAGATGATGTCGGCGACCTCGATCGGCGGCACCACCCCGTTGGACACGATGCCCGACAGCAGCCGGTCGATGAACAGGAACTTGCCGACCACCAGCCCGGCCACCGCGATCAGGGCGCCCACCACCCCGGTCATCACGGCCTCGATCAGGAACGGCAGCTGGGTGTACCAGCGGGTGGCCCCGACCAGGCGCATCACCCCGACCTCGTTGCGCCGGGTGAACGCCGACACCTGCACCGTGTTGGAGATCAGCAACAGCGCGGCGACGGCCTGGACCAGGGCCAGCGCGAAGGTCACGTTGCGGATGCCGGCCAGGAAGTCGAACAGCTTGGCCACCACTTCCCGTTGGTCGATCACGTTGCGCACACCGACCTGGCCGACCATGGCCTGGCGCACCGCCGCGGCGCCGCCCTCCGGATCGGCCAGCTTGACCCGCAGGGTGGCGGGCAGCGACTGCGGGCGCACCACGTCGGCCAGGGACTGCCCGGCGAACAGCTGCTTGTAGCGCTCGTAGGCCTGCTGCTGGCTCTCGAAGCGCACCGCCCCGACCAGCGGGGACGCCTCCAGCGCGGTGCGCAGCCCGGTGCAGACCGGCTGGCTGCAGTCGGCGTCGGCCACCGACACGTCCTGGGTCAGCGCGACCTGCACCTCCACCCGGTCGCTGTAGAGCTCCTCGGTGCGGTCGATGGTGCGCACCGCGAGCAGCCCGGTGCCCACCAGGGCCAGCGAGATCGCGGTGGTCAGCACCATGGCGACGGTCATCGTGACGTTGCGGCGCAGCCCGGTCAGGACCTCCCGGACCACGAAGTCGGAGCGCACGTTGGTTCCCTCGCCCTACCGGCCGACGCCGTAGACCCCGCGCGACTCGTCGCGCACGACCTTGCCCAGGTCGAGCTCGACCACCCGCCGCCGCATCGAGTCCACGATGGAGTGGTCGTGGGTGGCCATCACGACCGTCGTGCCGGTCCGGTTGATCCGCTCCAGCAACAGCATGATGTCCTGGCTGGTGTCGGGGTCGAGGTTGCCGGTGGGCTCGTCGGCCAGCAGCACCAGCGGTCGGTTCACGAACGCCCTGGCGATCGCCACCCGCTGCTGCTCGCCGCCGGACAGCTCGTGCGGCATCCGGTCGGCCTTGCCGGCCAGCCCGACCAGATCGAGCACCTCCGGCACCACCCTGCGCACCGTGCCCGACGGCTTGCCGATCACCTCGAGCGCGAACGCGACGTTGCCCCCCACGGTCTTGTTGCCCAGCAGCCGGAAGTCCTGGAACACGCACCCGATCCGCTGCCGCAGCCGCGGTATCCGCCGCCGCGGCAGCTTGGCCACGTCCAGGTCCGAGATGAAGATCGAGCCCCGGGTGGGGACGTCCTCGCGCAGCAGCAGGCGCAGGAACGTCGACTTGCCGGAGCCGGACGGCCCGATCAGGAATACGAACTCGCCCTTGTCCACCGACACCGTTACCCGGTCCAACGCCGGCCGCGTCGAGGTCTTGTAGACCTTGGTGACGCGCTCGAGTCGGATCACGGACCGGGACGATACCGCCCGGTGAGTGCTGCGCCGTGCAAGAACACGGCGCAGCACTCACGACCAGGTCCGGCCCGGCCCGATCTCACCCGGCCAGGGGTCGTGAGTGTTGAGCCGTGTTCTTGCACGGCGCAGCACTCACCGGCGGCGCCAGCGGATCGCGGCCTCGATGAAACCGTCGATGTCGCCGTCGAGCACGGCGCCCGGGTTGCCGACCTCGTACTCGGTGCGCAGGTCCTTGACCATCTGGTACGGGTGCAGCACGTAGGAGCGCATCTGGTTGCCCCAGGACGAGCCGGTGTCCTTGAGCGCGTCCATCCGGGCCTGCTCCTCCAGCCGACGCCGGGCCAGCAGCTTGGCCTGCAGCACCATCATCGCGGAGGCCTTGTTCTGCAGCTGGGAGCGCTCGTTCTGGCAGGACACCACGATCCCGGTCGGGATGTGGGTCAGCCGCACCGCGGAGTCGGTGGTGTTCACGCCCTGCCCGCCCGGCCCGGAGCTGCGGTAGACGTCGACCCGCAGCTCCTTCTCGTCGATCTCCACGTGATCGGAGCTCTCCACCACCGGGGCCACCTCGACCCCGGCGAACGACGTCTGCCGGCGGCCCTGGTTGTCGAACGGGGAGATCCGCACCAGCCGGTGGGTGCCCTGCTCCACCGAGAGCGTGCCGTACGCGAACGGAGCGTGCACCGCGAACGTGGCCGACTTGATCCCGGCCTCCTCGGCGTAGGAGGTGTCGTAGACGTCGGTGCCGTAGCCGTGCCGCTCGGCCCAGCGCAGGTACATGCGCATCAGCATCTCGGCGAAGTCCGCCGCGTCCACCCCGCCGGCCTCGGCGCGGATGGTGACCAGGGCGTCGCGCTCGTCGTACTCGCCGGACAGCAGGGTGCGCACCTCCAGCGAGGCGATGTCGGAGTGCAGCGCGGCCCGCTCCGCATCCGCGTCGGCCTGGGCCTGGTCGCCCTCGGCGCCCCCGGTCTCCTCGGCCAGCTCGTAGAGCACCGGCAGGTCCTCGAGCCGGCGGCGCAGCTCCTCGAGCCGCCGCAGCTCACCCTGCGCGTGCGCGAGCCGGCTGGTGACCTTCTGCGCCGCCTCGGCGTCGTTCCAGAGGTCGGGCTGCCCGGCCTGGTCGGAGAGGTCCGCGATCTCGACGCGCAGCGCGGGCAGGTCGGTGACCGCCTCGATGCTCTCCAGGGTGCTGGCGAGGTCCTTCAGATCGGCTGCAGCGTCGGCATTCACAACGGTTCAGGTTACGCGCCGGCGGGTGGCTCGGTCGGGATGGTGTCCAGCAGCTTCACCATGGCTCGCAGGTGGGCGACCGCGAAGTCGGCGACCGCCCTGCGGTACGGATCGTCCTCGTTGCGGGCGGCGGCCCGGGCCGCGCTCAACCGGCTGGCGTAGAGCGTGCGGGCCGAACCGACCAGCTCCGCGCGCTGGCGCGGGGTCAGCGTGCCCGCGTTGAGCAGCCGCAGCACCAGCGGGCTGCGCAGCGCGTCGGAGCCGCTGCCGTTCAACAGCCAGGACTTGAACGCGCGCCGCCCGGCCGCGGTGATCGCGTACTGCTGCGAGGCCCGCGGCCCCTGCTTGCCCAGCTTGAGCAGTCCCGCCTCGGCGAGCCCGGGGAGCTCCCGGTAGACCTGGCTGCG
>Ga0190265_10001993_pt1 | contig 13570 bp, 12 predicted proteins | sample Popmic124T_FD_133135 | JGI IMG/M metagenome (GOLD analysis project Ga0190265, IMG submission 133135) | Populus adjacent soil microbial communities from riparian zone of Indian Creek, Utah, USA - 124 T | ecosystem: Environmental > Terrestrial > Soil > Riparian zone | place: USA: Utah | collected... | reverse complement strand
GTGCTTGAGGGACTCCGACACGGCAAGCCATTGGCCCGGCCCGATGCCCACGAAACTCACCGCTGGTCCCTGGACGATGATGGAGCGGTCGGGAAGATCGACGCCGTAAGCCTCACGCACTTTTTGCTTGAGGCCTTCGCCCTGTCCCTTGTGGGTAGCAACCGTCGCCAGACCGAGGCCAACGCGCTCGCTTAGATGCACGCCGGGCGTGCCGTCGGTCTTGCCGAAGCGTCCGGGCACCGCGAACCCAGCCAATCCCGAGACTGAGACAAGAGGACTAGACACGGAGACGCTCTCCTGGCGGATCGACAAAACAGGGGGGGCAGATCTCAGCCAGCACCTCCTCGCCACGCAACGGATCTGCGGCGCGGATGATTTCGCCGTGACGCTCGGGCCCGCGCGCCAGCAGGCCGAGCGCGAGCCAATGGCCACGCGACGGCGAATAGGCGATCGAGGTAACATAGCCCTGATCGTTCTTGGCGGTAGCCGCCGCGTCCCTCGGCACGAGATGGGCGCCGGCGCGGATGCGCGCTCCCTGCTCCACCGGGCGCAGGCCTACCAGAGTCGGACGGTCGGGATAGGTCAGCGCGGGACGCGCGGCCATGAAACGACCGATGAAGTCTTTCTTGGCCGAAAGCAGCTTACCCATTCCGAGATCGTGCGCCGTGGTTTGGCCGTTCAGCTCGCCGCCTGCGGGATGGCCCTTCTCGATGCGCAACACGCCGAGCGCCTCGGTGCCGTAGGGCGCGATACCGAAATCCGCGCCCGCCGCCATGATGGCGCGGATCAGCGCGTCGCCGAAACGCGCCGGCACGCCGATCTCGTAAGCGAGCTCGCCGGAAAAGGAGAGGCGGAACAGCCGGGCCTTCGTGCCGCCGCACACGCTGACCTCCCCCACGGCGAGATAGGGGAATGCCTCGTTGGAAATATCGTGCGCTGGATCGACCAGGCGCTCCAGCACGTCCCGCGCGCGGGGACCCGCGACCGCATATTGCGCCCATTGCTCGGTGACCGAGACCAACTGCACGTCGAGCGTAGGCCACAACACCTGCTGGCAGAACTCCAAATGCTGCATGACCTTGACCGCGTTCGCAGTCGTGGTGGTCATGAAATAATGATCGTCGGCGAGCCGGGCGGTGGTGCCGTCATCCAGCACGAAACCGTCCTCGCGCAACATCAATCCGTAACGCGCCTTGCCCACGGGCAGTGTGGAGAAGGTATTGGCATAGACGCGGTCGAGGAAGGCACCGGCATCTGTGCCCTGCACGTCGATCTTGCCGAGGGTCGACACGTCGCACACGCCGACCTGCGTGCGGACCGTCGCCACCTCGCGGTTGACCGCGTCCTGCGGCTCCTCCCCGGCCCGCGGATAATAAAGCGCGCGGAGCCACGGCCCGGTCTCCACGAACACCGCGCTTTGCTCCTTGGCCCAAGTATGTGACGGCGTGAGACGCGTGGGACGGAAATCGGGGCCGCGGTGATGTCCGGCCAGCGCGGCGATTGCGACCGGCGTAAACGGCGGGCGGAAGGTGGTGGTGCCGACCGCACCGACATAGCGCCCGGTGACGCCCGCGAGTACCGCCGCGCCGTTGAGATTACCGGTCTTGCCCTGGTCGGTCGCCATGCCGAGCGTGGTGTAGCGCTTGAGATGCTCAGGCATGCGGAAGCCTTCGCGCGCGGCGAGTTTCACGTCCGATACGGTCACGTCGTTCTGGAAATCGACGAACGCCTTACCGTGCCCTTTTTCCACCTGCCACACCGGGCTCGCCTCCCCGACCTCGTCCGAGGCCTTGGGCACGGCACGGGCTTTCGGCTTGAAGCCGCAGGCCTTGGCGGCTTCGGCGCCCGCGGCGCGGCCGCCTGTTAGGCAAGAAGCGAGGCCGAATTGTCCGGCAGCGGCACCGGCAACGCTCATCCCCGGTGGCAAAGCGCCCGGCACGAGCCCGGAAAGGCCCTGGTCCCACAACGGCTTGCCATTGAGATGAGTGGTGAGATGCACGCTCGGGTTCCAGCCGCCCGACATGGCGACCAGGTCGCAATCGATGCGATAGACCTCGCCATCCGATTTTCTGATATCGACGGCCTTCACTTCATGTCCGCCGCGCACTCGCTGGATCACCGCGCCATTGAAATAGGGCGCAAGCGCTTTCCCGGCAGCCTCCTTCGCCGCTGCGGACGGCATGGGCCGCGCATCGACCACTGCCGCCACGTCCACTCCGGCATCGGCGAGATCCGTGGCGGTGCGGAAGGCATCGTCATTGTCGGCGAAGATCACGGCGCGGCGCCCCGGCGCCACGCCGTAGCGGTTGACATAGCTGCGCACCGCATTGGCCAGCATGATGCCGGGCCGGTCGTTGTCGCCGAACACGATTCCACGCTCGATGGCCCCGGCGCAGACCACCGCGCGCTTGGCCACGATCTTCCATAGACGCTGGCGCGGCTTGTGCGCGGGCGGCGCGGGAACATGGTCGTTGACCGCTTCGAGTGCGGCATAGGTACCGCCGTCATAGACGCCGAATGCGCATGTGCGCGGCAGGACGCGGCAATTGGCGAGGCTCGCGAGCTCGGCCTCCACCGCCTTCACCCATTCCGTCGCCGGATGCCCGTTAATCTCGTACCGCTCGGAGAGTAGCCTCCCACCGAGGCGGAAATCTTCCTCGCACAGGATCACCCGCGCGCCGGAGCGGGCGGCAGAGAGGGCGGCCGCCAGTCCCGCGGGGCCTGAGCCAACCACCAACACGTCGCAGAAGGCATAAGCCTTCTCGTAATGGTCTGGGTCGGGCGCGTCGGCGGCACGGCCGAGGCCGGCGGCGCGGCGGATGGCCGGCTCATAGATTTTTTCCCAGAAAGAAGCCGGCCACATGAAGGTCTTGTAGTAGAAGCCCGCCCCGAAGATCGGCGCGAACAGCTGGTTCGCCGCCATCACATCGAATTTCAGCGACGGCCAGCGATTTTGGCTCGCCGCGTCGAGCCCGTCGTAAAGCTCGATGGTGGTGGCGCGGGTATTGGGCTCACGCCGCGCGCCGGTGCGAAGTTCCACTAGCGCGTTCGGCTCCTCGGAGCCCGCGGTGAGGATGCCGCGCGGGCGGTGATATTTGAACGAGCGCCCGATGAGCTTTTTGCCGTTGGCGAGCAGCGCGGAGGCGAGCGTGTCGCCTTGATGACCGGTCAGGGTCTCGCCATCGAAACTGAAGCGAACGGTCTTGGACCGGTCGATCAGTCCGCCGTCGCGCAGGCGATTGGGCTGGGAGGTCATGCCCCCTCACCCGCAAATTCGACACTAACGATCTCATGCGTGCGCGTGTCACGCGTCACCTTGAGCCAGGCATGGCAGCCGGCGCTATGATGCCAATGCTCCTGGTGCAGCCCGGCTGGGTTGTCGCGGAAATAGACGTAATCCACCCAGGCACCGGCCGCGCCGGGCTCCAAGCTCTCGGGCCGCGTCACCGTGGCGTCGCCGCGATAGGTGAACTCCTCAAGAGCCCGCTCGCCGCAATAGGGACATTTGATCCGCATTGCCTCGCCTCAATGTAAATTGGGCTGCGCGCCCATGCCCTTCTCGTCGATCACGCGGCCTGCCGCGAAACGGTCGAGACGGTAGGCGGCGGCGTAAGGGTGCGGCTCGTCGCGGGCGATGAGATGGGCGAAGCACCAGCCGGCCGCGGGCGTTGCCTTGAAGCCGCCATAGCACCAGCCGGCGTTGAGATAGAGGCCTCCGATCGGGGTCGTGTCGATGATCGGCGAGCCGTCCATGGTCATGTCGAGCAGGCCACCCCAGGAGCGCACGATGCGCAGGCGCCCGATCGCCGGCATCAGCGCCATGCCGCCTTCGCACACGTCCTCGATCACCGGCATGTTGCCGCGCTGAGCGTAGGAATTGTAGCCCTCGATGTCGCCGCCGAACACGAGCCCGCCTTTATCCGACTGGCTGACATAGAAGTGACCCGCGCCGAAGGTCATCACCACGTCGATCAGTGGCTTGATGCTCTCGGTGACGAAGGCCTGCACCGAATGGCTCTCGATCGGCAGACGGAGGCCAGCAAGCGCGCCGACGCGCGATGAACTTCCGGCGACCGATAGCGCTACTTTCTTCGTGCCGATGAAACCCTTGGCTGTTTCCACGCCGAGCACGCGGCCATTCTCGACGCGGATGCCGGTCACTTCGCAATTCTGGATGATGTCGACGCCGCGGTGGTCCGCGGCACGGGCATAGCCCCAGGCGACAGCATCATGCCGCACCGTGCCGCCGCGCGACTGGAACAGACCGCCGCGCACCGGAAAGCGCGCGTTATCGAAATCGACGAAAGGCACGAGCTTCTTGACCTGCTCGCGGTCGAGCAGATCAGCATCGACGCCGTGCAGCCGCATGGCGTTGCCTCGCCGCGCATAGGCGTCGCGCTGCGGGTCGGAGTGAAACACGTTCAGCACGCCGCGCTGACTGACCATGGTGTTGTAGTTGAGGTCCTGCTCCAGCCCCTCCCACAATTTCATCGACCATTCGTAGAAGGGCAGATTGCCGGGCAGCAGATAGTTTGAGCGGACGATGGTGGTGTTGCGCCCGACATTGCCGGAGCCGAGATAGGACTTCTCCAGCACGGCGACATTGGTGATGCCGTGTTCCTTGGCAAGATAATGCGCCGTGGCAAGCCCATGCCCACCGCCGCCGACGATCACTACGTCGTAGGCCGGCTTCGGCTCAGGCTCGCGCCACACCGGCTTCCAGTTGCGGTTACCGGTGACGGCATTGGCGAGCAGGCTTCCAAGCGAGTAGCGCATCGCGCAATTCTGCGCTTACGCCGGCGGCTTAGTTGACATTCCACGCCGCTTGCTTGACATTTTACGACATGGCTAAGGATCAGGTGTCATCAGCGCGCACGGTCGGCTTCCTGCTGGTGCCGGGCTTCGCGCTCATGTCCTACGCGGCGGCGATCGAGCCCCTGCGCGCCGCGAACCTGATCTCGGGCCGAGAGCTTTACCGCTGGTGGCACGCGGCACCCGGCGGCAAGCCGGTCATGGCGTCGAACGGCGTCGCCATCATCCCCGATTGCGGCACGAGCACCGAGCGTGGCGCCGACATGGTGTTGGTGTGCGCAGGTGGCAATCCCGCTCTGTTCGAGGACAAGAGCACCTTTGCCTGGCTCAGGCGGCTCGCGCGCAAAGGCGTCACCATCGGCGGCATTTCCGGCGGCCCTTACATCCTCGCCAAAGCGGGGCTGCTGGATGAGCGCCGGGCGACCTTGCATTGGGAACATCTGCCGGCCTTCCGCGAGGCCTTTCCCGGCGTCGAGGTGGTGCCGTCCCTGTTCGAGATCGACGGCAACCGCATCACCTGTTCGGGCGGCATCTCGGCGCTCGACATGATGGTGGCGTTGATCGAGCGCGATCACGGGCGCCAGCTCGCCGCCTCGGTGGGCGACTGGTTCCTGCACACGCATATCCGCGAGGGCTTCGGCCCGCAGCGCATGGATCTGCGCTACCGGCTGGGCATCGCAGACGAGAAGCTGATCGCCGTGCTGCGCGCCATGGAGAAGAGTTTGGAAACGCCGCTATCCCGGGCGGCACTGGCGCGAAGCGCCGGCATCTCGCTCCGCCAGCTTGAGCGGCTGTTCAAGAGCCATATCGGCCACGGCATCCACTCTCACTATCGCTGGCTCAGACTCGAACGTGCTCGCCAGCTATTGCGCGAGACCACCCTTCCGGTACTCGACGTGGCGCTCGACACCGGCTTTGCCTCGTCAAGTCAGTTCGCCCGCGCCTATGCGCGCGCCTTCGGCGAGCCGCCAAGCCGCACTCGCCTGCATGGCTGATCGTCCAAAGCGCCTCCGCGCCTGCTCCCCCCTTGAGAGGGCGCAGGCCGAGCAGTCATGGGGCGTGGTCGTGCGCTGCCGGATCGTGGTAGCTTGAGGACCACTTTGGTATGGAAGCGGAATGGCGACCACGAAACTCACATCCAAGCTGCTGAAGGCGAGGAGCAGCGCCAGGCGGCGCACGCGCGCGCCCCGCGCGAGCGCGAGCCATGGTGGCGCGGCGGCCAAGGGTGAGACCTACGCCACAGGTTCCAACGCGCCGACCACCGGCGAGCTTCAGCTCGAAGTGGTGATCGGGCGGAGGGTCAGGCTGCTGCGCCAGCGCCTGCAACTAACCGCGACGGAGCTCGCCACGGAAGCCGGATTGTCCCCCGGCATGTTGTCGAAGATCGAAAATGGCGGAACCTCGCCGTCGCTGTCGACCCTAAAGGCTCTGGCTCGCGCGCTCAACGTGCCGCTCACCAGCTTCTTCGCCGATTTCGAGGAGCGCCGCGACTGCTCCTATGTGCGCACGGGCCAGGGCGTGCTGATCGACCGGCGCGGCACCAAGTCAGGTCACCGCTACGAGCTGCTCGGGCACTCCATCTCGGGCGATATCGTGGTCGAGCCGTACCTGATCACGCTCAGCGAGGACGCCGTGCCCTACGCGCTGTTCCAGCATGACGGGGTGGAGTTCATCTACATGCTGACGGGCAAGGTGATCTACCGCCACGCCGACAAGCTCTATCCGATGTCGCCGGGAGACGCGCTGTTCTTCGACGCCGGGGCGCCGCACGGCCCCGAGGAGCTGATCGAGCGGCCGATGACCTATCTCTCCATAATCATCTACCCGCGCCCTTGATTTCCCAGCAGGAAACTTTATTTCACCTGGGTTGACGGGAGCCTTGGCGCCGTAGCATGGTGCGCGGCAGCAACCCAGGAGATTCTCCACCCATGTGCGGCATTGTCGGCCTGTTTATCAAGGACCCCAAACTCGAACCCGAACTCGGCAGAATGGCCGCGGGCATGCTTGCCACCATGTCCGATCGCGGGCCGGACAGCGCGGGCTTCGCCGTCTATGGCGAGGGGCAACGCGACCACAGCAAGCTCACGCTGCGCGGCAAATCCGCCGCTTCGATCAAAGAGACCGCCGCGCGGATCGGCCGCGACTTCGGCACCGCCAAGGTGACGCTGCACGACACCCATGCCGTGGTCGGCATCGACGACAAATCGCTGCCGCGCTTGCTCGACTGGCTGAAACGCGAATCACCGGCGACGGAACTGGTCGGCAGCGGCAAGCGCATGGCTCTCTTCAAAGAAGTAGGGAGGCCGGCGAACGTGGCCGAGCGCTTCGGGCTCGAAACCATGAGCGGCACGCACGCCATCGGCCATACCCGCATGGCCACGGAGTCGGCGGTGACGACCGACGGGGCGCACCCCTACTCGACTGGCTCGGACCAGTGCCTGGTGCATAACGGCTCTCTCTCCAATCACAACAATCTCCGCCGGGTGCTGGAGCGTGAAGGACTCAGATTCGAGACCGAGAACGACACCGAGGTGGCGGCCGGTTATCTCACCTGGCGCATGCGCGAGGGATTGTCGCTCGGCGACGCCCTCAAAGTGAGCCTCGACGACCTCGACGGCTTCTATACTTTCGTGGTCGGCACCGAGAACGGCTTCGGCGTGCTGCGCGACGGCATCGCCTGCAAGCCGGCGATCATGGCCGAGACGGACCAATATGTCGCGTTCGGCTCGGAATATCGCGTGCTGGCCGGCCTGCCCGGCATCGAGAAGGCGCGCATCTGGGAGCCCGAGCCGGCCACCGTTTATTTCTGGGAACGTTAGATATGCCGGAGGTCGATCTCGGCACCACACCGCTCAGGGAGCTGAACGCGGCGCTCCATCGCCTGGGCCCCGACACCAATGAGAGCCATTGGACCGTCGACCATCCGGCCGGTCGGCACGCCATCGCCGCCGGCCTTGCCGTGCCCATCACCGTCGAGATCAATGGGCCCGTCGGCTATTACTGCGCCGGCATGAACAAGCTCGCCACCGTGCTGATCCACGGCAGCGCCGGCGTGGGCGTGGCTGAGAACATGATGTCGGGCTTCGTCCATGTCGCGGGCGACGCGAGCCAATCGGCGGGTGCCACCGGCCGCGGCGGGTTGTTGCGCATCGACGGCAATGCCTCGTCGCGCTGCGGCATTTCCATGAAGGGCATCGACATCGTCGTGAAGGGCTCGGTCGGCCATATGAGCGCCTTCATGGCCCAGGCCGGTAATCTCGTGGTGTTCGGCGACGCGGGCGACGCGCTCGGCGATTCCATCTACGAGGCGCAGCTGTTCGTGCGCGGCAAGGTCAAGGGGCTCGGCGCCGACTGCATCGAGAAGGAGATGCGCGACGAGCACAAGCAAGCGCTGCATGAGGTGCTGGAGCGCGCCGGGTTCGACGGCGAGATCGATCCGGGCGAATTCAAGCGCTACGGCTCGGCACGGAAGCTCTACAATTTCAAGGTGGACAACGCGGGAGCCTATTGATGGATTGGACGCCTAGAACCGCACCGCGCGCTTCCGCAACCTTCGACGAGTTCAGCCTGTCGGAAATCCGCCGCGCCGCCGCCACTGGCATCTACGACATCCGCGGCGCCGGCGCCAAGCGCAAGGTCCCGCATTTCGACGACCTCCTGTTTCTCGGCGCCTCGGTGAGCCGCTATCCGCTCGAAGGCTATCGCGAGAAATGCGCGACCGATGTGTGGCTCGGCACCCGCTTCGCCGAGAAGCCGATCCACATCAAGATCCCGATCACCATCGCCGGCATGAGCTTCGGCTCACTTTCCGCCCAGGCCAAGGAGGCCTTGGGCCGCGGCGCCTCGCAGGTCGGCACTTCCACCACCACCGGCGACGGTGGCATGACCGAGGAAGAGCGGCATCACTCCACCCTCCTCGTCTATCAGCTGCTGCCGTCTCGCTACGGCATGAACCCCGACGATCTCCGCCGCGCCGACGCCATCGAGATCGTGGTCGGCCAGGGCGCCAAGCCCGGCGGCGGCGGCATGCTGCTCGGTCAGAAGATCTCCGACCGCGTTGCCGAGATGCGCACGCTGCCCACCGGCATCGACCAGCGCTCCGCCTGCCGCCATCCCGACTGGACCGGGCCTGACGACCTCGAGATCAAGATCGAGGAGCTGCGCGAGATCACCGACTGGCAGAAGCCGATCTATATCAAGGTCGGCGCCTCGCGGCCCTATTACGACACGGCGCTCGCGGTGAAGTCGGGCGCCGACGTGGTGGTGCTCGACGGCATGCAGGGCGGCACCGCGGCGACGCAGGAAGTATTCATCGAGCATGTGGGGCTTCCCATTCTCGGCGCCATCCGCCCGGCGGTGCAGGCGCTTCAGGAACTCGGTATGCACCGCAAGGTGCAGCTCATCGTGTCGGGCGGCATCAGGAATGGCGCCGACGTGGCCAAGGCGCTCGCGCTCGGCGCCGACGCCGTGTCGATCGGCACCGCGGCGCTCGTTGCGCTCGGCGACAACGACCCGGCGTTGGAAGAAGAATACCGCAAGCTGGGCACTACGGCCGGCTGCTACGACGACTGGCACGAGGGCCGCGATCCGGCCGGCATCACCACCCAGGACCCCGAGCTTGCCGCCCGTCTCGATCCCGCTCTCGCCGGCCGGCGGCTCGCCAATTACCTTTCGGTGATGACGCTCGAGGCGCAGACCATCGCGCGCGCCTGCGGCAAGAGCCATGTACGCAATCTGGAGCCGGAGGATCTCGTGGCGCTCACGGTCGAGTCCGCGGCCATGGCCAGGGTGCCGCTCGCCGGCACGGATTGGATTCCGGGTTCAAAGATGGAATGAAAGCGGCGTAAGCGCTTTACGGGTAAGCAAAGGGGAGTCACATGGCGGTTGATCTTGCAGTCGAGGCCCGCGAGCGCGGGATCAAATATTTCCTGATTTCCTATGTCGATTTGTTCGGCACGCTGCGCGCCAAGCTGGCGCCGGCCGCCGCCATCGGCGACATGGCCAAGGACGGCGCCGGTTTCGCCGGCTTCGCCAGCTGGCTCGACATGACCCCCGCCGATCCCGACGTGCTCGCCATCCCCGATCCGTCGAGCCTGATCCAGCTACCCTGGAAGCCCGAGGTCGGCTGGCTCGCCGCCGACCCATACATGAACGGTAAGCCGGTGGCGCACGCCCCGCGCAACATCCTGAAGCGAGTCACCGAGAAGGCGGCGCAAGCCGGTCTCACCATGAAGACCGGGGTGGAATGCGAGTTCTTTCTGCTGAATCCGGACGGCTTGGGCATCAGCGACGCCGCCGATACTCAGGCCAAGCCCTGCTATGACCAGTCGGCATTGATGCGCCGCTACGACGTGATCAGCGAGATCTGCGATGCGATGCTCGATCTCGGCTGGCAGCCCTATCAGAACGACCACGAGGACGCCAACGGCCAGTTTGAGATGAACTGGAACTTCACCGACGCCCTCACCACCGCCGACCGCATGGCGTTCTTCAAATACATGGTGAAGGCGATCGCCGAGAAGCACGGGCTGCGCGCGACCTTCATGCCGAAGCCGTTCGCCAACCTCACCGGCAGCGGCTGCCACGTGCATGTGTCGCTGTGGCAGGGCGACCGGAACCTGTTCGCGGACGGCGCCGACGGGTTCGGCCTGTCGAAGGTGGCGTATAATTTCATCGGCGGCGTGATGAACGCCGCCGGAGATATGTGCTCGATCACCAATCCCACGGTCAATTCCTACAAGCGGATCAACGCGCCGGTCACGACGTCCGGCGCCACCTGGTCGCCAAATACCGTGACTTATGCCGGCAACAATCGCACGCACATGATCCGCGTGCCGGGCGGCGGCCGTTTCGAGTTCAGGCTTGCCGACGGCGCGACCAATCCGTATCTGCTGCCGGCCGCATTGCTGGCCGCCGGTCTTGACGGCATCGCGCGCGGGGTCGACCCCGGCAAGCCGCTCGACATCGACATGTATGCCGAGGGCCACAAGGCCCCGGCCGGCACCAAGAAGCTGCCGCTCAACCTGCTCGACGCGCTGCGCCTGACGGCGAAGTCGGACTTCCTGCGCCGGGAACTCGGCGATGAGTTCGTCGACTCCTATGTCAAGCTCAAGATGCGCGATTGGGAGGACTATGCGCGCCAGCTGACCCCCTGGGAGCGCGCTACCACGCTGGACTGCTAGTCCTGAAAAAAAGAGGCGCCGGCGGGAACCGCCGACGCCTTATAGGGGTGAGCCCTTGAGAATTAGACAGGGTGCTCTTCGAGCGCCTTCTTTATCGACTCTCTGTCTCCGTAGAGCCTGATATCCTCGGCATAGTCCTCGTTCTCCTGCCGGATCTGGACGATATGCCAGAGGATCCATAAGGCGACGGCCACGAGAACCATGATCACTTCAAAGCCAATCCAAGGATACACAGGTCCGACATTGGCTAGATCGACTGCCCAAGTTGTCATTTCAGTTCTCCTTTATCCTTTGCTCAGGCCAACGCCTTCTCTGCATCTCTCACATCCTGACGTGCCTGCTCTTCCTCATGCAGCGTTCTGAAGTCGAGACCCATGAGCTCGACCTGACGGGGCACGCGCAGGAGGCCGAAGCTGTTCAGGATCTTCGCCAGGACGTAGCCCGGCACGAAGCCGAGGACGAAGAACATGATGATGGCGCCGATGAAGTTGCCGAGCGGGTTGATGGCGGCAAAGCCATCGAAAGGCGATGACGGATAACCCCACAGCATGAAGCCGGCGATGACCACGCCAAGGAAGCCAGCATAGCCATGGACAGCGACGGCACCTACGGCATCATCGATCTTGAACCGGCGCTCGACCCAATGATGCAGCTTGTAGGCCACATAAATGCCGATGCCCCCGATGATCAGGGCCTGGATCGGGTGATAGAGATCATTACCGGCCGAGGCCGCGATGATGCCCGCGAGACCACCCGAATAGGTCCAGAACGGATTGCCCTTCGACACCAGGTAACCAACCAGCAACCCGCCGGACAGCGACATGATGAAGTTGACCGTAATGGCGCTGAGCGTGGTCGGCGTCAGATAGATAGTTGTAGCCGTCCAGGTCTCGCCGGTGATCTGGCCGGCGATGGTGGCCGGCGAGATGATCGGCACGTTACAGGCGGCATAGAAACCCCAGAAGCCGGTGTAGATCAGGAACAACCCGATCGTCACCAACCAGGGATTATGCGGGACGAATTCGCGTGGCGTACCGTCCGCCATGAACCGACCGAGGCGTGGACCAAGGACAATAAGGACGCCGAGGGCGGTACCACCGCCGATGGCATGAATAACACCTGAGGCATAGGCGTCGTGATAGCCGAGCAGCTTCACCATCCAGCCATCGAAATGCCAGCCCCAGGCCGCGTCGATAATCCAGGTCACCGATCCGATCATGACGGCAATGATCCAGAAGGCGCCCGATCTCACGCGCTCGATCAGCGAGCCCGAGACGATCGAAGCCACCGTCCAAGAGAACAAGAGGAACGCCGCCCAGAACACGCCGGTGAGACGGTCACCGAGATTCGTTCCCATCTTCTCCGATGCCGGCCCAAATTGCGTTGCGCCGGTTGCACCGTCGAGGATTAGACCTTTGCCTTCAAAGATCCAGGGACCATTCGGCAGTGCCCAGTAAATCCACCAGCCGAAAAAGAAGAAGGTGATGGTGACCAGCGGGATCACCATAGTGTTCTTCATCAGCGTTTTTAGGTGATTACGCCGCCGGCTGGCGCCGACCTCGTACATGCAGAAGCCTACGTGGATGAGAAACATCAGAACGACGGTGACCCAGTAGTAGAACTCGGTGAATACCGTCGTCAGCGCAGATAATTGGTCGCCCATGTGATTACCCCCTTTGCCCTGTTCGCGAGGGGGTCTGGCGCGCATGACATGTTCCGTGACCCCCCGATGGACGATGCGTATTAAGTCTTCGTCTTCCCCCTTCGATTGAGCGGCTTATGCCCTCTCCGCTGGGTTCCCTCCCCACGTCGGCCAAGAAGACTGGTAGCCTGCGTCGGAAGAATGCTAGGCCCGCGCCAATACCGCGTCAACCGACATGAAATTCGTTTTCCTCTAGGGAAAGATGCGGTCGAACGGCCTATTGATCGGTTTAATCGAGGGGAATTGTGCGTAATCCCAAGAAAAGCGACGTGCGCGACCGGTTTCTGGGCTGGCAATGCCGCATCCGGCAGATCGCCATGCGCCAGGATGGCGGGCGCCCCTCGCCGGGCATGCGCCCGCGCGTGCTTGATGGCGCGGTGCGGGAGATCACCAGCGCCTTGACCGTGCTGCTCGTCCCCAGACATCCCGAGGAGAGCACGGCATTTTTCCGCTTTCAGGTGATGAAGACCGCCGACCCGCGCGATCTCTACGAGCGGGGTTTGACCTATTTGCAGGCCGATTATTTCCAGAAGCCCGAAACATTCAGCGACACGCTCGCCGCCGTGCTGCCGCAAGGCTCGCCGGTCGCTTCCGTGCTGATCGAGGGCGGCGCATGTGTGCTCGCCTTCCACCAGTTCAGTCAGAGCTATTCGCTGCCTTGCGCCGTGCGCATTCTCAAGCCGGGTGATCCGACGCGAGAGGCCGCGATCTGGCACAATCGCCTGTTCAATCCCGCACTGCCCGATACGGTGCATGTGGTTGCCTTCCAACCCGATTGGGCTTCGGCCAAGTCTGTCGCGGGGCCCGAAGGCCCAAAAAGCGTGTCCCTCTAGAATTTGCGGTAGGCTTTGTTCAGCTCCTTGAGTGGATGATT
>Ga0190265_10001992_pt1 | contig 13572 bp, 12 predicted proteins | sample Popmic124T_FD_133135 | JGI IMG/M metagenome (GOLD analysis project Ga0190265, IMG submission 133135) | Populus adjacent soil microbial communities from riparian zone of Indian Creek, Utah, USA - 124 T | ecosystem: Environmental > Terrestrial > Soil > Riparian zone | place: USA: Utah | collected... | reverse complement strand
GTCGGCGGATGGAAGTGCAGCCATCGACGACGAGAACGCGAAGTCGGTGATGGTGAAGCTGGGCGCGAAGCTGGATTACATCCAGGGCGTGCAGCGTGTCCGCGACGAGCTGGAGCAGGCTGGTTTCCCGACCGAGCAGCTGAGCGACGACGACGTGGCCGACCTTGGTCGCCGCATCGCCGAATCTCCGATCCGGCACACCTCCGGCAGCTAGACCCAAACCCCCCCGAGGCACCGCCCCGGGAGCCCCTACCAACCACGACCTATGGCGGGGACGGCGTATCCGTCCCCGCTACGGTCGTTTCATGGCTGCGCGCGCCGCGACCGGACCGGCCCACGTGGCCGTGGTCTCGTTCCTCGCCGCGCGGGCCGCGCCCACCGGCGGCTTCTGGATCGCCCTGGCCGGTGGTGTTTCGCTTGCGCGAGTGGCTGAGCGTCAGGGTGCCCGGCTCGGCTTCGGTGCAAGCGCCGCGGCGATGCTCGAGACCGTGGCGATAATTGGCCCGGCTCGGCTCGGCGTTCCTTTGACCCAGGCCGTGAGCGCCCCGATCCTCGGGCGGCTCCACGCCCGTGGCGTTGGCTTCTGGCCGCAGCTCTGCGCCTGTGCCACGGTGCGCCTCCTCCACAACGCTGCCACGACGGCGTTCTTCATCTGGGTGATCACGGGCGGGCTCGACGCGTACGCCGGCACCTACGACGCGATCGGCCGCCGGGTCGGGATCGAGGTCGGCAGCGCGGACGCGCTCGCGCTCACGCTCGCCGGCCTGCTGGTGTGGGCGGCCTTTGCGAGCACGGTGCAGGTGCTGGTGTACGGGCGCGGGCTGCGGAGGTGGGGGGCGGACGCCCCGACCACGCAGGTGGCAGAGAAACGTGGTGGAGAACGCAACGACTTTCTGCCAGCTGGCCGGTTCGACCCACGCATGGTGGCCGCCGCCGCACTCGTTGCCTTCGTGCTGCTGCTGTCCAGCACCGCCTGGGCTCTGCTCGCGGCCGTGTTTGCCTGGCTGGCGCTGGCCTGGGTGCTGTCGCGCCCGGAGCGAGAGCCGCTCCCCGCCGGTCTGGGCTTCGCCGCCGTCCTTGCGGGCGGCGCGTTCGCCTTTGCGCTCGGTGGCGGCCTCGGCCTCGACACGGCGCTCAGGCGCGCGGGGCGGGCGGCACTGCTCGTGCTCGTGGCAACCTGGCTGCGTGCAGCGGCGCGGGCGATAGGGCTGCGCGAGGTGTCGCGCCGAGTCCTCGGCCGCCTGCGGCGGGTGCCCTCGGCGCCCGAGGCCGCAGAGGTGCTCGACGCGATCGCCTCCGAGGGCCGCCTCGCCGCCGCCGGACGCGCGGTCGCCGCGCGCCTTTCCGAGGCGCCGAAGCGCCCAGCCGCGTTGCTCGACGCTGTGCTCGCCTGGGTGATCCGCGAGTCCGCCGCCCACGAGCCCGTGCCCGCGGCGCCCATGCCGCTGCGCGCCCGCGCGATCGACTACGCGCTGCTCGCCTCCGCCGCGGTACCCGCGCTGGCATTGGCGCTCGCCTGAGCCACTGCCGCAGGTTCTTCATCGCATCGCTGAAGAAAAGTGCGGCACCGCGGCAGTTTCGGGGCATCGTGGGTGGGTAGCCACCGAACATGACCACGAAGAGCGAATTCAATGCGGACGAGTGGGAGCGCGTGGCGCGGGCGCCGGCGCTCGCCGGTGTGATGGTCGCTCTGGCCGACCGCGGCGGCACGTTCCGCGAGAGCCTCGCGCTCGGCAAGGCGTACGCAGCTGCGAAGCGCGACGGCGGCAGTGAGCTGCTCGAGCAGCTTGTGGCGTCGCCGCCCCCACTGGATCGGCAGTCCGCGGGACAGCCCGATCAGATTCCCGACCAGATCCGTGAGGCCGTCCGGCTCGTGGAGGAGAAGGCGACGCCCGACGAGGCGGAGGAGTACCGCCAGTTCGTCCTGCGGCTCGCGGACGTGGTGGCCCATGCCCACAAGGAGGGCGGCGTCCTCGGCATCGGCGGCAAGGAGGTCAGCCCGGAGGAGCAGGCGGCCCTCGATCGCCTGTCGAGCACGCTCAGCGCCCAGTAAGCGCCGCAGTGACCACGGCCAGCTCCGTGCCCACGACGCACGGGGAGCTCGAGGGCGACGAGGCTTACGAAACGCTCCGCCGGACGGGCCAGAGGCGACTGCTCGCGGATTCGGTGATTCGCTTTCGCGCCGCGGACGGATTCAGCCACTCGCGCGCGCTCGCCTTCCAGTTCACGCTCACGCTGTTGCCCGCGCTGATTGCCGTCGTGGGACTCGCGGTCGCGCTCGGCCAGGACGACTTCACGCGGATCGTGCGCGACACGATTCACGACCTGACTCCCGGCGCGCCGGGCGAGATCCTGACCGACGCGTTGCGACAGGGCTCGAAGAGCGCGCACGAATCCGGGGAGACCGCCCTCGTGGCTGGCGGGCTGGCGGCTCTGCTGGCAGGCATGTCCGCCATGGGCCAGGTGGAGCGTGGGGCGAACCGGATCTACGGCGTGGAGCGCGACCGGCCGTTCGTGCGGAAGTACCTGGTCGGCCTGGCGCTCGCACTGACGGCGGGGCTGTTTGCGCTGCTGTCGGTCGTGATTCTCATGGGAGGCGCCGCCATTCGCGACGCGCTCGACTTGGGTGAGACGTTCGACTCGATCTGGCGGGTGGCCCGCTGGCCACTCGGCCTCACGTTCGCCGTCGCGTCCGTGGCCCTTCTCTTCGCGTACTCACCCAGCCGGCGACAGCCCGAGGCTTCCTGGCTCGCTTTCGGTGCCGCCGTGTCGGTGATCCTCTGGCTCCTCTTCATGGGCGTGCTCGCCCTCTACATGGACGCCACGGACTCGTTCGGCGCCACATACGGACCGATCGCCGGAACGATCGGCGTGCTGCTGTGGACCTTCCTCTCCGCCGTAGCGCTGTTCGTCGGGCTCGCCTTCGCAGCGCAGCTCGAGGGCGTGCGAGCGGGCGTGCTCGAGCCCCGGATCGAGCCTCAGGCGGGTACGCGCGCCGACAGCAGCAGGTTGTAGAAGATCGCCGCCGGCAGGCGTGGCTCGAGCAGCGAGCGGTCGAGGGTCTGGAGCAGCAGGTAGCCGCGGTACGCGTACACGCGCCAGGCCCACGGCACGTCGAGCGGGTCGGCCGAGGCCTCGAGCGTGCGGTTGGCCCAGCCGAACAGGCTTGCGGCAAGCTCCTCGCCGCTCACCCGGACCGCCTCGAAGCCAGCGCCCGAGGCCCGTGAGGAGAGGTCCGCCGGCGTGAAGGCGTGCACGTCCACCACCTGCTCGAGGCTGTCCTCCTCACTCCAGCCGCCGTTGCCGTTTCCGTTCGAGGGGCGCGGGCCGGCGCCCATCAGGGTTCGCCACAGCGGCGCCAGCGCATTGGCGCCGCGCTTGGGCCACGCGGCGATCCGGTCGCCGTAGTGGGAGGGCTCGCCGCAGAAGGCCACCACACCGCCCGGGCGCAGCACGCGCCTGAACTCGCGGAAGGCGGCGCCGAGATCCGGCAGGTGGTGGAGCACCGCATGCCCGAAGACGAGGTCGAACGAGTCGTCCTCGAACGGCAGCTCCTCGGCCTCGCACGCGGCGGTCTCGACGGACAGCCCGAGCTCGGCGGCGGAGCGCTCGAGCTTGCTGAGCATCCCGAGGGAGATGTCGGTGGCCACGGCCTCGCCGATCACCCCCGCCCGCAGCAGGTTGAGTGAGAAGTAGCCCGTGCCGGCGCCGATCTCGAGGGCGCGGCCATAGCGGCTCGGCTCGTGCCCGAGCGCCTTGCGCAGCTTGTTCGTGACCTGCGCCTGGCCGACCGCGCCGTAGTTGATGCCCCACTTCGAGTCGTAGTGCTCGGCGGCGAGGTCGTGGTAGCGGACGTTCGCGTCCCTGATGGTCTCTGCCGTGTGCATGGGCGGGAGCAGCCTAGTACCTAGACTGGCTCGGCCATGCAGGACACGGTCCAGAGAGCCCAGCCCGACGGCGTGCCGCCGCTTCGGCTGACCGGCGAGCGCACGCTGCCCGACGTGCCTGCCGAGAACTACTGGTTTCGGCGCCACCTGGCTGTCTACGAGTGGGTGGCTGATCGCTGTCAGGGCCGCGACGTGGTCGACATGGCGTGCGGCGAGGGCTACGGGGTGGACGTGCTCGCGCGCCGGGCGCACCGGGTCACAGGCGTGGACGCCAACCCCGAGGCCCACGAGCACGCGCGCCTCAAGTACACGCGCCCGGGGGTCCACTTCGTGCGCGGCCTCGTGGAGGACCACTCGGAGCCCTGCGACGCCGTCGTCTTCCTCCAGACGATCGAGCACGTGGCCGATCCCGAGGCCGTGCTGCGCCACTTCCGGGACATCCTGCGGCCGGGCGGGATCGCCTTCGTCTCCACGCCCAACCTGCTCACGCTCGCCCCGCCCGGGGCTGAGAAGTCCGACAACCCCTGGCACCTGAAGGAGTACCGCGCCGAGGAGTTCCGGGCGCTCTGCGGGGGCGTCTTCGGAGAGGTCGAGCTGCTCGGCCTCTTCCACGCGCGCGTGCTGCGTGCGCACGAGCTGGCGCTGCGGCTGGGCTGGGACCGCGCGCACGCCGCCCTCGGGATCACGAGGCCCTTCTACGACCGCTTCACGCCGGCCATCTCCGCACGGGACTTCGCGCTCCGGCCGGGTCCGCTCGAGCGCGCGCTCGACTTCGTCGCGGCACTCCGCCCTTGAGGGGAAGCGCGGTTCGGGACCCGGAGCTGCCGGAGGCGGCCCGCCCCCAATGGCCCGCGTGGTACGCGCCGGCAGCGCTGTTCGCCTCGTTCGGGGCGATCCTGGTGGCGAGCTTCCCGCTCCTGCCCGTGATCTTCACGTTCGGCATCTCGGAAGCGGTGGCCGGCGTGGCCCTGCTCGTGCTGCTGCTCGTCCAGGACGGGCTGCTCGTCCTCGCCGCGGTGATGTTCGCCTCGATCAAGGGCAGGCCGCCGCGCTGGCACTTCGGCATCCGGACCACGCGGCTGTGGCCGACGGTGGGCTGGGCCCTGCTCGCCTTCGCCCTCATGCTCGGCATCGAGCTCGGCTACATCGAGCTGTTCGGGGTGGACGAGACGAACGTCGAGGAGCTCGGTGAGGACAACCTCGTGGCCGGCTTTGCCGTGGCGCTGGCGGTGATCGTCGTGGCCCCGGTGGCGGAGGAGATCTTCTTCCGCGCCTTCTTCTACCGAGCCCTCCGCACGAGCCTTCCGGTGTGGGCCGCCGCGCTGATCAACGGGATCGTGTTCGGCTCACTGCACTTCCAGGGCATCGACACAGCGATCATCCTCCCGATCATCGCCCTGTTCGGCGTGGGGCAGTGCCTCGTGTACGAGCGCACCGGCTCGCTCTTCGCCGTGATCGCCATCCACGCAGGCTTCAACACATTCGCCATGCTGTCCGTCGTGCCGCTGCCCGCCATTCTGATCGGCCTGCTGGTGATCCTCGGCTGCCTGCTCGCCCCCCTCGCGGCCGGGCGCTGGCCGAGCCCGGTGTCGGCATGAGCGTTGCGGGCGGGCGGCGGCCGGGCGCGCTCGCCCTCGTGCTGCACTCGCACATGCCTTACGTGGAGGGGTTCGGCACCTGGCCGTTCGGCGAGGAGTGGCTGTGGGAGGCCGTGGCCTGCGTGTACCTGCCATTGCTCGACGTGCTCGATGGCGCGCCCGTGACGGTCGGCATGACGCCCGTGCTGTGCGACCAGCTCGAGGCGATGCGCGGCGAGCCGGGCGAGCGCTACATGCGCTTCCTGCGCGAGATCCGCGCGCCCATCCACGCTGAGGACGCCGCCGGGCTCGAGGACGGCGGCGAGCACAGGCTGGCTGCGGAGGTGCGCCGCGCCGCCTCCGACTACACGGGCGCGGAGCGCGCCTTCGAGGAGCGCGGGCGCGATCTCATCGCGGCCTTTCGCGGACTCGAGGGGGTGGAGCTATGGACCTCCGCGGCCACGCACGCGCTGCTTCCACTGATCGCGACCGACGCCGGGTTGCGGCTCCAGCTCGCCACCGGGACCGCCTCGCACATGAGGCGCTTCGGCCACTGGTCCGGCGGCTTCTGGCTGCCGGAGTGCGCGTACGTCCCGGGGCTCGAGCGCGAGCTGGCGGACGACGGCGTGCGGGCATTCTGCGTGGACCAGACACAGGTTGATGGCTTCGACCACCTGCTGCCGGTCTCCACCGAGGCGGGACCGGTGGCCGTGCCGATCGACTGGGAGACCGTCCAGCTCGTCTGGAACGACGAGAACGGCTACCCGGCGCATCCGCTCTACAGGAACTACTGGGGCCGCACGGTTCACGACCTGCAGCCGTGGAGCAACGCGGGCGAGCCCTACGACCACGAGGCGGCGCAGGCACAGGCCCGGGAGCACGCGCACGACTTCGTGACCCGGGTGGCGGAGCGGCTGCGCGACGGAGGCCTGCTCTGCTGTGCGCTCGACACCGAGCTGCTCGGACACTGGTGGTACGAGGGACAGGCGTGGCTAGCCGCGGTGCTAGAGGAGGCTCAGGCGCAGGGCGTGCCGCTCGTGACTGTGTCGGAGGGGATCGAGCTCGTGGAGCCTGTGATGCGCGAGCTCGCGCCGTCCACGTGGGGGCACGGCAAGGACTTCACCACCTGGGATGCCCCGGCCGTGGCCGAGCTGGCCTTCGCCGCGCGCACGGCCGAGCTGCGGACCGTGGCGGCCGTGGCTGGCCACGGAACGTCGCACTCGGCTCTCGAGCGGGCCGCCCGCGAGCTGCTCGCCATGCAGGCGAGCGACTGGGCCTTCATGGTCACGCGCGACCTCGCCGCGGACTACCCCGCCGAGCGCATGAGCCTGCACGGCGCCGCCCTCGACGCTGCACTGGCCGCTCTGACAGACTCCGCGGTCGCTCCAGAGCCGTCACTGCGCGGCCTCGCCCCGCACCTCGACCTCGCTCCCCTGACCACTCCCTAGACCCAGATGCGCGTCCTCATCCTGTCCTGGGAGTACCCGCCGCTGATCGAGGGCGGGCTCGCGCGGCACGTGCGCAAGCTGGCGGAGAACCTGGCCGCCCAGGGCGTGGATGTGCACGTGCTCGCCCGCGGTCGCGAGGAGGACCCCGCCGAGGAGGAGGTGGGCGGCGTGCTGGTGCACCGGGTCCGCGAGCCGGAGCGCCCGCGCGACCTGAGCGAGTTCGTGGCCTGGATCGAGCACATGAACTCGGACATGCTCGCCGCCGGCGTGGAGGTGGGGGACCGCTACGACTTTGACGTGGTCCACGGCCACGACTGGCTCGTGGCCTCGGCCGGCGATCACCTCGCGAAACGCTTCCGAGCGCCGCTCGTTGTGACCATCCATGCCACGGAGTACGGGCGCCACCAGGGCTGGGTGGACAAGCACCCGCAGTCCTACATCCACGGCGTGGAGCGCTGGATGGCCAACCGCGCCGACCGCCTGATCACCTGCTCCTCGTACATGCGCGAGCACGTGGCGGACATCTACGGGCTCGAGGAGAGCCGCGTGAACGTGATCTCGAACGGGATCGACCCCTCCGAGCTCGTGCCGGTGGACGACCTCGACACCCTGCGCGCGCGCTTCGCCGCACCCGACGAGCGACTCGTCCTACTCGTTGGCCGGCTCGTGTACGAGAAGGGCTTCCAGCTGGCGCTCGAGGCCCTTCCAGGCCTGATCGAGCGGGTGGGCAACGTGCGCTTCCTCGTGGCCGGCTCGGGCACCGCCGAGGAGGAGCTGCGCGAGCAGGCCAGCCGGCTCGGCCTCGACGAGCACGGCACCTTCCTCGGCTGGATCGGCGACGACGTGCTGCACTCGCTCTACCGCATCGCCGACCTCACCGTGGTGCCGTCGATCTATGAGCCGTTCGGCCTCGTGGCGCTCGAGGCCATGGCGTCCGGATGCCCCTGCCTCGTGGCCGACACGGGTGGCCTGCGCGAGGTGGTCCCGAACGAGGACGTCGGCCTGCGCTTCCGCTCGCGCGACCCCGGCTCGCTCGCAACGATGGCCGAGCGCCTGCTCACCGACGAGGAGCTGCGCGACCGCCTGGTGGCCGAGGCGTCGGAGCACGTGCTCACGTTCGACTGGGCGGATGTCGCACGCCAGGTGGCGGGCGTCTACCGTGAGGTCACGCGTGTGCCCGGCGCATCAGCGAACGAGCGGCGCGCCGCCCGCTCCGGATAGCGCCCTCCATCAGCGCCGCGTAGCGCCCGGCGGTGTGCTCGCCTGCGAAGGCGAGCGGGCCGGTGGGCTCCTCGACCGCCTCCGCCACGGATGCCGGTGGGGAGGTGGAGTACGCGGCTCCGACCCACGGGTCGTCCGTCCACGTGGACAGGAGCGCTCCGTCTCGGTCCAGGTCAAGGTCGTCGCGGAGGTGTTCAAGCGAGTCGAGCCAGGGCTCGGGCCCGTTCTGGACGTCGAGCGCGTCGAGCGCCGGCCTCGAACCTGCGAACGCGCTCACCACGGGCTGCGTGCGGCCGGCCTCGCCGGTTGCCGTCCAGGTCCAGTAGCGCTCGGGCACGTTCATCACTGCGCTCGGCTCGGGCGGGTGCCCGAGCGGCACGAATAGCTTCGCGGCGTGGCCATACGTGATCTGGGCGAGCGGCTCGGCGACCTGGGCCGGCAGGGGCGGGTCGAAGGCGATCCGGTCGAGCACGCTCGCGGGCACCGCGACCACGCAGGCATCCGCGTCGACCTCCCCGCCCGCGGTGACGACGCGCACGCGCTCGCCCCACTCGACCGCGCTCACGGGCGAGTCCAGTCGCACCGCCGAGCCGAGCGACTCGGCCAGCGCCAGCGGCAGGCGCTGGTTGCCGCCGGCGATGCCCGGCGCGGGTTCGTCGTCGATGTGCGCCACCCCGACGAGGTCGCCTGCGGCCACCCGCTCGGCCGAGTTGGCGCTCGATATCTCCACGCGCGCGAGGATCGCCTCGCGAGCGCCGGCCGGGATGTCGAGGCCGTCGAGAAACTCGCGCGCGGAGGCCCGGGCGGCCCCGTCGGGCAGCGCCCGTTCGACCTCGGCGACCGCCGCCGCCAGCTCCTCGTGCGTCGTGCCGATGCCGCCCTTCGGGTCGCGCCGGCCGTAGCGCATGCCCTTGTCCCAGCGGCCGAGGCCGAACCGGTCCACCAGCTCGCGGATGGCGGTGTTCCCGGGAAGGATGAACTCGGCGCCCATCTCCACGGCCGCACCGTTCGGGAGCCGCTCCGACCACACGCGGCCTCCCACCCGCGAACGCGCCTCGAGCACGACCACCTCGACGCCGCCGCGCACGAGCTCGTCGGCCGCAACCAGCCCAGCGAGGCCGGCACCGACGACGACGGTCCTCACGGATCGGTCCCGGGTGCGACTGCCAGGGCGTCCACGGCCACGGCACCGTGCTCGTGGACGAGCACCGGGTTCAGCTCCAGCAGTTCGAGCCCGCTCGCGAGCAGGAGGTCGCCGGCGGCGGCAGCGAGGCGGGCGGCGGCCGCCACGTCCAGCGCCGGGCGGCCGCGGCCGCCGGTGAAGAGGGCGGCGGCGCGCAGGGTGCGGAGCGCCGCCTCCACTCGCTCGGGCGTCGCGGGCAGCGGCACCACGGCGGCGTCGTCCAGCGCCTCGGTCCAGACCCCGCCGGCGCCGACCACGAGACACGGCACCACGGCATCCGCGCGTGCGGCCACGAGCAGCTCTGCGCCGGGCGGCGCCATTCGCTCCACCAGCACGCCGGCGCCCTCGATGCCGAGCTCGGTCAGCCGGCGGTGGGCAGCCCGCATCTGGTCCTCGCCCCGTATGTCGAGGGCCACGGCACCGACGTCGGCCTTGTGCTGCAACGAGGGCGCGCTCAGCTTGACGGCAACGTGACCGCCGAGCTCCGACATAGCAACGACCGCGTCGTCCTCGCCCGAGACGAGCCGGCCATCCACCACCGGGACGCCCGCCTGCCGCACTAGCTCCTTGGCCTCGTGCTCCGCGAGCCACCGCCGGCCGTTAACGGCGGGCGGCGCAGAGGCCGCGCGCGTAGTGGCGGCGATCTCTCGCAGGCGCGCGGCGCCGGCTGGCGGAGTGAGCACCGCCGACGCACACGCGAGCCCAGTGCGGAGGCCGGCCACCGCCGCCACGCCGGAGTCGATGAAGGTGAGGGCTGCGTCCTCGTCGAGCAGCTCCGGGAGGGTGGAGGAGACCATCACGGGCACCGGGCAGCGTGACGCCCCGAGGCGAATTCCCTCGCGGACGGCGGCCCACGATCCGCCGCGCCCGGCGTCGGTGGCCTGGTCGTAGAAGATCAGGATCTGGTCCACCGATGCATCGTCCCCGACGGTGACCACGATCTCGCTGAGCAGCTCGACATCGCCCCAGATCAGCGCCGTGTAGTCGAGCGGGTTGCCGATCGTGGCGGCATCCGGCAGCAGTCCCCGCAGCCGCGCCGCCGTGTCCTCGCCGAGCAACGGCAGCCGCAGCCCGAGCCGCGCGCATTCGTCGGCGGCCAGCGCGGAGTCGCCGCCCGAACAGGTGAGGATCGCGAGGCCCGAGGGGTCTGACCCTTTTACGAGGCCCGAGGGGTCTGACCCTTTTATGAGGGTGGTTGAGGGTTTGGCACCCGAGGGGTCTGACCCCTTTCTGAGGGTGGTTGAGGGTTTGTCCGAGGGGTCTGACCCTTTTATGAGGGTGGTTGAGGGTTTGGAGACCGCGAAGGTTTTCGCTATCTCCAGCAGGTCGTGCACGTCCTCCGCCCAGGCCCCTCCGGCCTCCTCGACAAGCGCTCGGAACACGTGCTGGTCGCCTGCCACCGCGCCCGTGTGCGCCATGGCGGCGGCCGCACCGGCGGTGGACTCACCCGCCTTCAGCACCGCCACGCCCATGCCGCGCTCCGCGCACTCGGCCAGCGCGTCGCACAGCAGGGCGCCATCGCCGTCGGCCTCCAGGTACAGCGCGATCGAGCGCACGGCGTCGTCGCGCGCAAGCGCGGCCATCCACTCGGCCGGATCGACCGCGACCGAGTTCCCGCACGAGACCACGGTGTGGAACCGGATGCCGCGCCGGGCCGCCAGCGCGTTCACCGCGACGTTGCCGCTCTGCGACACAAGCGCCACGGCTCCCGCCTCGAGGGTCCGCAGGGTGTCGCCCCACATCGCCGCCCGCGAGTGCAGGGCAACGATCCCGTTCCCGTTCGGGCCGCACACCGGTAGCGAGTGCCGCTCGGCGGCCTCGAGCAGCCTGCGCTCGTGGTCCGCGCCCAGCGCTACCTCGCCGAAGCCGGCGCCGTACACCACCGCGCCCCCGCAGCCGAGCGCGCCCGCCTCCTCCACCACGTCCGGTACTCCGGCCGCAGGGATGCCCACCACCACCGCGTCCGGCGCTTCCGGCAGCTCGGCCAGCGACGGGAAGCACGGGAAGCCATGCGCCTCGGTGCGGTTCGGGTTGACGCCCCAGACCGGCCCGGCGAAGCCCGCCGCGCGCAGGTTCAGGAGCGTCTCGCCGGCGTACGAGTCATCGCGCTCGCTTGCGCCGACCACCGCGACGCTGCGCGGCCGCAGCAGCCGGGTGAGGTCCATCAGTGCAGCGTACGCTCCACGCCACGCCGCTCGAGAGCGCGCGCGATGATCAGGCGCTGGATCTCGCTGGTGCCCTCCCAGATGCGGTCCACGCGCAGCTCGCGGAAGAAGCGCTCGGCCACGTTCGTGCGCATGTAGCCGCGCCCGCCGAAGATCTGGAGGCAACGGTCCGCGCAGCGCCCCGCGGCCTCGCTCACGAACAGCTTCGCGATCGAGGCCTTGGCGTGCACGACCTTCGGGTCGGCGCCCGCGTCAGCCAGCCTGGCCACCTCGATCGCCAGCAGCCGACCCGCCGCTGCGTCGGCCGCGGAGTCGGCGAGCGGGAAGGAGACGCCCTGGTAGTCGATGATGCGGTGGCCGCCCTGCTCGCGCTCGATCGCCCAGGCGGTGGCCTCCTCGATCAGCCGCCACATCGAGCCCACTCCGCGCGCCGCGATGCCGAGGCGCTCCTCGGTGAACCACGAGCGCTGGAGGTCGTCCCCGCCGCCGATGCCGCCGATCACGGCGTCCTCGCCCACCTCGACGCCGGTGAACCGGACCGTTGGGTGGCCGTGCGGATAGGTGTGGCTGAACGGCGGCTCGTCGACGATCTCGATTCCGTCGAGCTGGCGGTCCACGAGGAAGAGCGTCGGCAGCTTCTCGCCGTCGACGAGTGCGTTCGCCATCACGATGTAGACGCTCGCCACGTCGCCGTAGGTCACGAACCACTTCTCGCCGTCGATCACCCAGCCGCCGTCGGTCGGGCGCGCCGTGGTCTCGATGCGCGACGGATCGGAGCCCGCCTCCGCCTCGGTGACCGCGTAGGCGTCGTGCAACTCGCCGCGCAGCGCCGGCTTCAGGTAGCGCTCGATCTGCTCGGGCGAGCCGCTCCCGAGCACGTTGTAGGCACCGGCCATGTGCCAGGAGAGCGCGTTGGTGGAGCGCCCAAGCTGCTCCTCGACGAGAAACCACTCGACCTTCGACCAACCCTGCCCGCCGTGCTCCACCGCATGGAGCCCGCCCGAGAGCCGCGCCTCCAGCGCCTCGCGCTTGATGCGACCCCTGAGCTCGTCGGGGATCTCTCCACCCGCCCGCTCGGCGAGCTCCTCGTTCGGTATCAGGACCTCGTCTACGAACCGCCGCGCGCGCTCGCGTAGCTCGAGCTGCTCCGGCGTGAAGTCGGCCGCCGATTGGGCGGCTGGGGCGGCGGGCGTGATCGTCATAGCGCGAGCTCCAGCTGGTTGTGGTTGTGGACGACGTCCTCTACGACCGCCCGGGCCTCAGCCACGGCCGGCTCCTCCGAGCTGCCGGCAAGTGCCAGCGCCTCGGCCAGATAGCGGCGCCAGGCACGCCTGGTCCCGCGCATCACGAGCCGCTCGGCACGGGTGCGCTCGAGCTCCACCAGAGCGGCGGAAGGAGGCCCGCCCGCGTGCAGCGTGGCAAGGGCCTCGGGCAGCTCCAGCTCGGGTTCGGGGGTGATGGAGAGCCATGTGTGGCGGGCGCCGATTGGACGCACGGCGGCATGTTATCATGCGACTGATCACAAAGTCAGGAACCGGCTTGACCCTCACCCAAAGCGCTCCACGACTGGCCCCGGCGCTCGCCGCGCGCTTCTATCGCGACCCTGAACTGGCCGAGCTCGAGCAGGAGCGGATCTTCTCCCGCACCTGGCAGCTGGTGGCACACGTGTCACAGCTCCCCAACGCCGGCGACTACCTGACGGGCACGGCCGGCGTACAGCCCGTGCTCGTGCTGCGGGCCGAGGACGGCGGGCTGCGGGCCTTCCGCAACGTCTGCCGCCACCGCGGCTCGCGCCTGCTGAACGGCTCGGGCCAGTGCGGCCAGGCGATCCGCTGCCTCTACCACGGCTGGACCTACCGGCTCGACGGCGAGCTGATCGGCGTGCCCGAGGGACGCTCGATCGCCGACCTCGACAAGTCCGAGCTGGGGCTGTTCCCGGCACGCGTCGAGACCCTCTGCGGGCTCGTGTTCGTGAACCTCGATGTCCACGCGCAGCCGCTGGCCGAGCAGGTCGCCGGGCTGCCCGAGCGGCTCGCGCCCTACGACATCGAGGGGCTGAAGCCGAGCGGCGAATGGCACAACACCCAGCCG